>ERZ887851.638-NODE-638-length-33955-cov-75.054838_pt1 | contig 33955 bp, 60 predicted proteins | sample MGYA00521100_ERZ887851 | MGnify/ENA primary metagenome ERZ887851 (study PRJEB32303, sample SAMEA104408602) | aquatic metagenome | biome: Brackish water; feature: Pelagic; material: water | place: Baltic Sea | collected 2014-06-06T16:11:00 | depth 11,444 m ... | reverse complement strand
AGTGCTTTGGGGTTGACGTAGGTGGGCATTTTCATGGGGTAGTCCGGTCAGAAATCAGTGTGGTCGCGATCCGTGCCGCCTCAGTTACCGTCGCAGCACGGACGTGGACGTGGGTGTCATCGTAGTGGTCGGTTGTCTCGTACCACGGGGTGAGGGGGTCGCCGTTGTCCGGGTTGGCGTCATCCGGTCGCGGTGGAGCCCAAGCCCGAGTCTTGGGGGCAATCCGATCCCCGTTTCTCACAAAGTAGTACCAGCGCATCACTCCCACCCTCTCTCAAACGGCATCTTGACTCGACCACCGGGAACCCGGATCTTGGCCTGTTTCCGAAAGATGGCGAGCCCCAGAGGGCTTTGGAGTTTCGCCGTGCTCTGTCGGTGGTTGAACTCGATGAACGTAGCAGACCTCCACGAACCCCCGTGGTGATACCACTCCACGGCGTCCCCTTCTCGGAGAGCCTGCAACTCCTCCAGACAGGGGGAGCACATGCCTCCAGCAAGGCTGTGGGGATTCGTCTCCCCGCACCGCTGGCAATCATACGAAGTCATCAGATTATCTGTCCTTGATCTCGGAGCCGGGTGTAGACCGGAGAAGCCAAAAGGCCCTCCCACTCGTGACCACAGCCCTCGACCTCGTGCGGACTCTCGACCATTCGACCTTCCCAGTAGGGGTGGTCCTTCATCACAAGGACCACCCCACCACACCGAAGGGTCGCCTTCATGTTCATATCCAGTGTCTCAGGATTATGAGCCTTCACGATGTTGTCTGTGTACTGGTACTTGCCGCACTTCGGACATTGGTTGAGTCGTTCAGCCATCGTCTTGCTCCATCGTATCCAGACTACCCGCCGTGACCTTCCACTCAATGACCACAGGCTTGCCGTCCCCGATGGGATGATAGCCGATGCTCCCACCGCCCCCGTAGAGGATGTAGACCTTGACCCCGCGCAGCCGCTCTCGCAGGTGGGCCAGGGCGACCTCCACATAGTCGAAGTCCGGGGTCGCGATCTCGTAGGACACGATCAAGTCCCGCGTCTCCAACTGGACTTGGTACAGTGGCATGAGGTTGGGGTCTTCCCAAGGGTGAGTCATGACTCACCCTGCCCACGAACGGACGAACTGCTTGATCTCACCGTTCTCACGGACCCACTCGTACTTGGCATCGTGCTTGATCAAGAGAGCGAGTGCCTTGGACGACTCGGCGAGGTTCCCCGCATCTACGGAGGCGAGGATAGCGATCCCCGGATCCATGATGTTCTTCACCAGCGTGCCGACGTGTGCGGACTTGACGCTGTAGGGCTTCGCGGACACGTCCAGACGGACGTACAGGAAGGCTTCTGTAGGATTGTTCATTCCTCACCTCCATTGTCGGGAAGTCCCACTACGGCGGGTGCCGTCTTCTCGATCTCGCACGTCCAAGTGCTCTCCAACCTGCGCTTGAAGTATTGGCCTGCCGCTTCCGCCATCTTCTTCTGTGCGGGGGTCAGTTCGATGGTGTCCAGTAGGGCGCGGGTCTTCTCTCGTGACCTCGCCGCCGCCTCTACGTCGAGTTCAAGCGGGGCAAGGTCCAGTTTGAGGGCGTTGGACGCACAGACGGGACACGGATTATCCGGCCACTCCCCCGACTTCTGGTGTAGGGGGCACCTGTACGCTCCATCAAGTTTTGAGAACTCGGTCAGGATTGACCGACTCTCGCGGGGTGTGGACGTGTCGTCGTCGGTCATTCCTCACCTCCAGATGCGGCCAACATCGCCAGAATCCGCTCGTCCTCGACCTCCGTGATCTCCTCGGCCACCTCGCTGGGACGGGTCACGAACGGCCAGATCGGGTCGTCGTTGAGCAGGTCTTCCTTGGTGATCTTGGTCGTGGACTTGATCGTGAATGTGGTAGGCATGAGGACTGTCTTGCCATCCTCTGTCTTGCGGACCCGTTCGGGGTTGTCAATACCGATACCGACGATCTCTGTGGCAGACCACTGGAAGCGGGGCTTGTCGTCGGACATCACTCCCCCTTCGGGCTCATGAGCGCGTCGAGCGAGGCGTAGACCACCTCGTTGTCCAGATCCTTCTGGACCCGCCCACCGAGGATGGACTCGGGACCGCCGAACATCGGACGCTGGGACTCCCTCGCCTGCCGCTTCTTTGAAGCGGATCGGGTCACGACTTCGACCTCGTTGCCGTTACGTCCTCGGATGGTCTTCGTCTCGTTCATTGTATGGGTCCTCTCAGTTCTCAAAAAGTTCGATCTGGTTGGGGTCACGCTGGGGGGCGAGATCAGCAAGGGCATCCCCGGCGAGCTTGTTCCCCTTCGCTGCGGCCATATCCACGACGTGGAGCATCTTCAGAACGCGGGCAAGTTGTTCTGGGCCGGCTGCTTGGGCTTCCGTGAGAAGTTCCGCACGCTGGCGGAACGCTTCGTAGACTTGGGGCTTTGCTTTCATGGTGTTAGGCTCCGTGTTTGAACAGGGTGTAGAGTTTGTAGGTGAGATATCCGAAGATAGCGGTGCAGATGAACACGCCCGTCGCCATGCCGAGAAGGAAGTGAGTCACTCGCCACCTCCAGGCCAGCGACCGAGGGCTGCAAGAACTTTGTCTACCCACTCCCGGTCGGAGTCCTTTTCCTTCTCGGTGAGGTCAGCGTAGGGGGTGCTGATCTGGCGCTCCCATCGAGAAAGAGCATCTTCGATCGCTCGCCATCTCGGGTGCATCGCCCTACCACGGGCATGACCCATAGAGAGTAGTCGCTCGTTTGCCCGAGGTATCGACAGCCCCGCATCTATCGCCGGTCGCAGCACCTCAAGCATGTGGCGGGTCCAGTGTGCCCATTGCTGGTGCTCCAGTGCTGCCAGTGCCTCCCGTTTCTCGTCACCCATCAGTCTCTCCTTCGGCATGATTTCTTGTGTCCCGTCGCGGGGTCGATCCCCCGCTCCCGCATGGTGGCCCACCACTCTGGTGCCAAGGCTCCGAACACAGGCTTCCAGCCACCCACCTTCTGCCGACAGTCGGGGCAGTAGAGGTGGCGTTCCCATGCTGGGATCGAGGCATCCCATCGCATCGGTGGGGGGTGGTCCTCGTCAATGCGCTTGGTGAAGGCTTCAACACAGGAGCCGTACTCGATGTCATCGAGGATCTGCTGCGGCACAAGGGTCTTCGCCGCATCCCAAAGGGCTTCGACCACAGCCTCCTCGGAACTCCAGAGTCGGCGTGTGTCCACGCTGACGGGTCCATCCCCGTCCCGGTAGATCAGGACGCTGGGGTCGGCCACGGTCGGTGTCAGGTGCCACCGACCACCCCAAGCCTCTGAAAACTCACGGGCGAGGACGAGGTAAAGAGAGTTGGTGATGCTCGCGGGCGCGATCACTCCTCACCCCTCCCACCCAGCAGGGCTACCGCACGGCGCACGGCTTCCGAGAGGTCTTGCACGGCCTCGTAGGACTCGCCCCACGGCGGGTTGCCACCCGTGTCTCGGGGCTCAGGGAGCGGGAGGGCAGCGTTCAGCAGTTGTGCCTGTGTAGCCATGACCTCTGTGGTCCGCTGGTCCTTCTCCCGCATGTACTCCAGTTGCTTCTGTAGCTCGGCGCTCTGCCGCTCAACGAAGTCCACCCGGTCTTGCAGGGTGAGGATCTCTCGGTCGGCCATGCTCGCGATCGTGTGGACGGTGAAGTTGTCGAACACGACCCCGTTCTTGTGATCCCGCCCCCGCTCCCGGTCCAGACTGTGAAGCGAGACTGTCGTGACGTGCTTGCGGCCAATACCCCGTCGAGTATCAGCAAGGTCAGCGATGTGCCGCTCGACCTCTTTGTTCGCAGCGATCAACAGGGTGTCGCCATCCTCGCAGAGGCCCACCAACCGGGTCGTCTGACCCCGCTGGCGGTGTCTGTCGATGACAGTGCAGACCTGTCGAAGCATGTTTCGGATCACTGGTCACTTCCTTGTCCAATCGTCCAGAGCAGGAACATACACAGCAGAAGCGCCGCAGAGGTTTGGTACAACAGGCCGTGAACCCCAGATACCTGTTGCAACAACTCATGGAGCATCGAGCGACCCCTTGCCCTCACGGCTCAGGCTTCCCGTCACCGCGTTGTCCGTGGTAGGTTCAATGCAGTCGTGGGTCTGGTCGGTCTCGCCACCGGGGGCAGGCGCGGCCCCCGTGAGATCCTGCAACTGCTTCTGGAGCCGGTCCACTTCCTCCAACAGCCTGATCCGGTCCCACTGCGCGATCCGCACGTCCCAGTTCTGAGTGCGGTCCGTCAGGTGAGACCGGATCTCGTTGAGTTCTTCGTCAGTCATCCCAGGAGAGCCCCGAATCCCGCAGCGAGCACCCCGAGAATGATGAAGGGAATATACAGCAGCAACATCGCGAGATAAGAGTGCCCGAGGACCGCAAAACTGCGCTTGACGATGCTGGGGCTTACAAGCCAGCCTTCGTACTTGGGCGGGTGTGTTTCGTTGTTCATGTGTTCAACCTCTCCCGGTGCCGGGATCGTGCTCAGGTATGGTCCAGTCGTGGATGCGGTTGCTCCAGTCCTCCAGCCCGATCTGAAACAGGATCTCGGACAGGGGGTGGGCGAACAAGTTGTGGGCCGTCCACTGGAACCGTTCGGGGAGCCGTGCGAACAGAGGATTGCCGGTCATTCGGGAACCGTGATGTCGACCTGGGACCCGTCAGGGTCGAAATCAACTCTGACAACTTCGGCAAACTGCCTCAGCGCTCTTTCGGAAATCTCCCAGTAGATCTCGTCGCCGTCGGGGTCTGGATCGGAATCGAACATCCGTTCGGTTTCCTCGTTGGAGACAAGCTGCACGAAGGCTTCGCCGAGGGTTCTTCTCAAACGCTCGACCTCTGCTAACAGGTGAGCCCTGTCGGATTGGGCCAGGTTGATGTCCCACCGATCCTTGGGGTTCATCATCCGGTCCAGGATCTCATGGATGTGTTCGTCGGTCATCCCGAGTACCCGTCAGAGGCCCAGCCGCTGCCTTTGAGTGAGAAGGACGTCCGGGAAACCAGTTTCCCGGTTTCCTTCTCGCCGCATTTTTCGTCAGGGCACGACTGGGGTTCTTCCCTCTCGCTGTGCTTTAGTAGCCGTTCGAAGCTAACCTTGCATCTCGGGCATCTGTATTCATAGATGGGCATAGTACCTTGCCTCCGCAAAGTACATTACCGTTTCGGACGCTTATCGAACTCCGGTTTCAGGTATTCAGAGAATACTTCCCGCTCTGCCTCCTGACTTTAGCCGCACCTCCCTCCGGATCTTCCTTTTGGAAGATCCCGGAGGGAGTCAGATATCGAAACTACTTCACCCCATGACGGGCCGGGTGGCCGTTGCGCTTGTTGACAAGGTCCGCGTCGATGCGACCGATCTTTGCGTACCTCAGAACCTCCAGCACCAGCTCAATCTCCACATACTCCTCGGCCTTCTCGTCCAGCTTGACCCGGAGAGCGTCGATGCTCAGGTTAAGCCAGTGGGCGAACTCGGCGTTGGTCTTCTCGGTCACGGGGGGCATGTCAGTCATGTTCTGCCCCTATTGCCGTTCATCGGCATTAGGAACATATCAGAAGGGAACTAACATGCCCAGTCATTTTTCTTATCGGCCCTCAGAACCGTTTAGGAGGCTATACCAAGGCCCTTCTAAACGGTTCTGAGGTGTATCTTGTCAAAGAAGTCTTCGTTGGTGCGGCTCGCTTATGCGATGCCACCCGGAAATAGGCACCGCAAAGTGCTTATCCGCATGGCTATGGAGCACTCCTCTCCTGAAGCCCTCAAGAAGTACCTCAAAGATCACCCAAAGGCCGACCCGAAAAACCACACGGTCAAGAAAGACTCCGAGAACGGCGGCGGCAAGATGTCGGATGCCGTCAAAAAGAAGCTGATGGGGTGGGCCTCAAAGGTGAAGGGCCTGACCGACAAGGGGAAGAAAACCCTGCAAGAACTTCCGGAGAATGCCGCGAAGTTCGTCTCGGACCCCGCGTACCGGAAAGAGGCTCTGACCGGTGCCGCCAAGTCTATGAAAGAGGCCCCCGGGAAGTATGTCAAAAACGTCGTCCAACACTTCAAGCACGAGGTCGAAGAAGTAGGAGCGGGTCTGACCCGGATGTCGAAGGGAAAAGCCCCGACCAAGTCCCAGTCAAAAGCCATGGCGGGCCTCGCCGTAGAGGTCGCTGTAGCAGCTCTCTCGATCAAAACCGCAGGCGCGTTCGGAGCCGGGTTGTCTCTCGGCAGAAGCCTCGGAAAGCACCTCGCCCTGTCGGCTATCAACCCGCTTCTTGGGGATGTCTACGTCTTCGGGCTCGAGGGGGCGCACCTTCTACACGCGGTTGAGGGGGCCATCCGCATCGCAGCTGAGAAGGGCTCTACCGACCCCGAACAGTTCATCGAAGATCTCATCCTCTCAGTCGCCGATCAGATTGAAAAGGGAATCGACGACGATGTTCTGGTCAAGGCTTTGAACGAGAAGCCGTAACAAAAAGACCGCCGACCCTTTGCCGGAGGGGGCGCAAAGGGTCGGCGGTCTCTACGGTTCAAAGACAGGGGCCAAGTACTCAGCGAACTTGGCCCCTCGGCCGATCGACTTCGTGTTGATCGGCTTTTTCACTTGGGCGTAAGAAGCGGTTCCTACGAGCCTATCGGACTTGTGAGGGCTTAGGCACTCCACACAAGGCGGAAGACCCAACTTCCCCAGAAGGTCAGGAATTACTCTCTCTGGCTCGGAGACCAGTTCTTCGTATCGAATCTCGATACCGCCGACCTCAGTGTCCTCCCAAGCACGGTAGTACGCCCGAAGCCCCTCGACCGAGTTCGCCCAACCCATAGCGGAACTCGCAAAGAGTTGGGTGAAGCAGCTAAGTAGGGCGTCCTCCGGGTTGCGGATCACGTGGACGATCATGCATCCCGGAAAAAGGGCTTTCAACATCGGGACATACCGCCAGTTTTCGGGGAGCTTGTCCGTGACGAACCCTGTCCCCGGAACCGTCCCGTCTCGGTCGCCTTTGTGGTAGTAGCCTGCAACCCGGTCAAGGTCTTCGAGGTCAAGATCTGGCCAGCCCCGACTACCCAGGTCACGGACAATAGGGGCGGTGTCTTTGCGTTCTCCCATAGGGGTCACTTCGGGGTGCATACCCAAAACCTGCTCGACCAAGGAAGTCCCCGAGCGCGGGATTCCCACGATGAAGATGAACTTTGACCCGTCGAGGGTGCTTTGACGGGTCATCTGCATGTTTTTCTCGAGTTTTCTCTGCTTGCGGAAAATCTCAAGGTCGAACCTGTGCCCGTGAGCCGCGTTGGCTCTCTGGTACACGGCCCAGGCTTCGGCGCGGCCCAGCTTTTCGTAGCACTTCCCCCGCTCAATGAGGGTGTCGGGAGACTCCGGGCACATATCGAGCTGATCGAGAGCAAGCCCGTACTCGCCTTCCCGGTACAAACACTTGGCCGCAATGTACCGGGCTCTACCCATAAAGTGTGACGGGTGAAGCTCTCGCCCGTCGTTTTTGAACGGGTAGACCTTCACCCTTTCTATCAGGTCTCCCAAAGCCGCGAGGGCTTCTCCGGTTTGGTCTGCGAACTCCAGAGCCGTAGCTTGAACGAAATCTGCCCCCAGAGTGTCAAGACCTTCCACCAACCCCAGGGCTTCTCCAACCCGCCCCCCCGGAAGGATGCTTAGAGCAAACTGCTCTCTCCAAAGGGGGGTTTCCGGGTCCAGCACGACCGCGTTTCGGTAAGCGTTTTCGGCCAGCGCCATCTTGCCTTGCATGTTTGCCACAACTGCAAAAGTGCCCCAGACATACCCGTTGTCGGAGTACTCCTGGGACATCCTATCAAAATGTCGGAAGGCGTCCTCCAGCCTTCCGGAACCTACCAGCATCATCCCGTGGTCAAACTGCTGCTGCTTTTCTTCCTGGGTTTTCTCCTGCATCGCATTCCTCGGATGACGAACTATACCGTCAGAAGGTGTTTGGTAGGCCCGCTCGGGCTCGAACCGAGGACCCTCCGGTTATGAGCCGGGTGCTCTGACCAACTGAGCTACGGGCCTTCAAACATATTTCTTGATATCCTTCTTGCTGGCGCTTCGGCACTCCGCCAGAACCGTATCATCATCCCCCTTCGGGTGGATAAGGCTATCCGGATGGGGGGCCTCCCGGACAAGAGCCTCCTTACGGGGGACCCCCTCCGTTACATGGATCGTACGCCCGTCCGGACGTGCTCATGGCTTGCCCTTCAGCAGCAGCACCGGGTAGCCGTCCTCGCACTCAAGCAGGATCGGCCCGTCCCATGTGGAAGATGTGAGCCCAGGCACCGTGTCCTGCGCGAGCAACCAATCCTCTGCATCAGGCATGTATGCGCATGGTGGAGACAAGACGCCGCTGGCGTCTTGCTTGCTGCCGCAGTCAGTGAGGGGCATCCACACAGTCTCCTTTGAGTAATACTTACCAGACGGTTTGAAGCAAGTGAACGTGACTTTGAACTTGCGTTTCATGCTGCTTCCCTTAGCGAGTTCGATTGCAGCAGGCGCGGCTGCCTGGGTGCTCGTGGTGGCGGGAGCAGGAGGTGGTGCTGGCTCCGGTTGCTGCTTCGGTCGGGGGACTGCCCTCGGATGGCCCTTTCCGGGTTGGGGCCGCAGCTCGCCCACTTCTGCATCTGGGTCGCTCATGCGGAGGTACAGCTCTTTGAGGGACTCCGCAGTGCATGGGTAGCGTTCATTGAAGACGAGGCACTCCCACTTGTCGCTGCTCGTAACCACGATGCTCCATCGTTCGCGGTGTCTGATCTTGCACACTATTTCACCGCCCAGGTGGTCTGCAAAGTAGACATCCCACCCGCGCTGGTCTCTAAGGCCAGTCTCTGTACGGGCCGATGCCACGATGATCGACCGGGCAAGTTCGCCGAGCACTGCCTCCGGTGCAATGTGGCCTGCGCTGTTGCATAGGTTGATAGCAGCATCCAGGCTCAGCGGAGGCTTGTCCCCCTTGATCGCCGTTGCGATGCCATCTCTTGTCAGTTCAAACATGGCGGCAGCTCCTATCGGGGGAAGGGGAAATGGTGGGTCCACTCGGGCTCGAACCGAGGACCATCGGCTTAAAAGGCCGGTGCTCTACCAACTGAGCTATAGACCCATGGGGTGTTCCGAATCTCACGGAACTGTGGCTGTGGTTATTACTGCTACGGGATTCAACCACTAAATCCCCGTAGCGCCCAAGATTTAATACTGGGTGGCCTCCTCGACAGGATTCGAACCTGTGGCCCCTCGCTTAGGAGGCGAGTGCTCTATCCAGCTGAGCTACGAGGAGGTGGCAGGGCTACCAGGATTCGAACCTGGAACGAGGGCTTAGAAGGCCCATGTGATATCCATTTCACCATAGCCCCATGAGGTAGAAAATACTGTTTACCCTCTCCTTCGATCTTGGGATCTCTCCAGGTTTCTTTTTCCCTTTCGAATCACCAGGGTTGCGGTTCGGGTTCCCGAGTCTTCTTCGTGTTCCCCTTCTTCCTCAGGGTGAAATACCAGGACTCGAACCTGGGACCAGAGGATTAGAAATCCTCTGCTCTCAATCCACCTGAGCTATGGGGGCAAAAAGGTTCAAGACCTATTACCGCTTAGGACACTCAACCGGTTTATGCGGCACACCAAAAAAACCGCCCTCCTGGCCCACCCGCCGAACAAGAAGGAAAAGAAGGCTGGGTGGGCCAGGAGGGCCAGCAAGATGGCTGGGGCACAAGGACTCGAACCTTGAACGTCGGCGCCAAAAACCGAAGTGATACCATTTCACCATGCCCCATGAAGGGTGCCCTGACCTGACCCGTAAGGGCCTTTGACGCACCGTGCGGGCCACACAGTGTAAACCCCTGCCGCCACGACGCGATGCGGGGGCGTCCGGGGGCGGCCGAACCCCGAGACGGTCACCAACGGCTCTATCCATGCAACAAACACCGGGGAGTCGAACCCCGACAGGCTTGGACTTTGCCTGTGGACCCAGCCGTGGTGAGGGCAACGTGTCCTTTGTTGCCACGCCGTCTCACTATGCTCATTACCGCTTTGGGCGGGCATAGTTTACGCTGGCGTTCTTGTCGCAGACGAAGGCGTACAGCTTCGCAGCTTCAGTCATCACATCTTCGGTGGTGAAGAATGCTACCGAATCGTTGCCACGGACATCTTTAGTCATGTGCATGTGCTGAGAGAGCATCTGCTCGGCCATGCTCAGGCAAGACATTCGGAGGTGGAAAGGGGTGTCGCTTTTGTCGCCCATGGGGAGACTCCTTGTGTGTGTGTTAACGCCGACCAGATGGTCGACGGTTTTACCCTACCCTTCTCAAAGTGGTGGGAACTACAGGGATCGAACCTGCGACGTCTTCCTTGTAAGGGAAGCGCTCTCCCACTGAGCTAAGTTCCCGCTACGGGGCATTCTACAGTCGCCCCCTCTTCGTATCCCGGAATTCTTTCTACAACCACAACTTCGTTTGAAGTTTCGATTGCACAAAAGTTGTCCTCACACAAGTCTATCACACAGTAGCCTGACTGTATTACCAGCATCGTAAGGATTGCCATAACGTGTCTCACACTTTGTTTACTAAGGATGGGATGGGCAGCAGGGGTAGGGCTCACGACCCCCTGCCACCCTCCGCCTTCGCGGTCGTCGGCCCTACGACGATTTCAGCGGGAACAAGTTGGGAAGGGACTTGCCCCCACAACTAAGGCGGATTGTCTGGTATCCCGTAGGGGAATCGAACCCCTATTGCCGGGATGAAAACCCGGTGTCCTAACCGTTAGACGAACGGGACATCTAAATGGCGGAGAGAGTGGGATTCGAACCCACGGTACGTTGCCGCACACTCGCGTTCCAGGCGAGCACCTTCGTCCACTCGGTCATCTCTCCAAAACTCTATGGTAGGGACGGTGGGAATCGAACCCGCAAGACCGTAAGGCCAGCAGATTTTGAATCTGCCATGTCTACCAATTCCATCACATCCCCGAAAAAATGGGTGGCGGGGTAGGGCTCCGGCCCGCCACCCCCACCTCATCGCGCAAGCCCCTGCGCTTGGGACGATATCACCGCAGGGGGGATACGGTGTCGTCGATGTGAGGTGGTGTTCTCGAAAAGTGGGCCAGAGGGGTCTGCCCGCTAACCTTTCACGGGGTAGCCCTGGTCTCGACCTTTCTCCCAACCAGACCCCAAGTACAGATTGATCTGATCGAGGGGAACCTGTCGAGGTTTCTCCCCAGCTTTGGACACCCATTGGCGAGTCCGGGGCGGACGAGGCTTCTCGGAACGTCCGAGGTGCCAGCCCTTTCCAAGCCACTCGGACACCTCTTCCATAGGGACTTTCAGAGGCTTCTCCCCCAGCTTGCAGACCCATTTGGTCCCGTGCTGGGAGTTACGCTCTCCCGAGTTAGAGACTTTGTTGGCCTCGCCAATCTTCTGCCGGGAATCCTCCGAGTGTGTTCTGCCCTTGAAGCCCGAGCCTTTCCGGGCAGTCCCTTTCAGAACTGCCCGCTGGTGCAGCGTCCTTCCAGAATCGCGCTGATAGTCACGGAAGGTTGGGTCCTTTGCGGCGATTTCTCGCTGGCGTTGGTGCCCTCGGTTCCCCCCACCATCTTGCGACATTCCCCACGAGTCGCCTCCTTCGACGAGGTTGTAGGTATCCGCCCGTTTGCGGAAATCAGTCGTGACGATTTCCCGCTCCTTGGCAAACATTTCTTCCTCGGTGTTGAATTCGAAGAGGACCTCTTTCGAGAATTTTTCTCGTCCGTACTTTTGGATCGCATAGCTCAGAGCCTTCCCTGAGCCAAGATAACTGTCGTTGGGGTCCTCAGTCCGATGCGCGCCGATGTAGATTTTACCATTGACGAGGCAGGTGGTTCGGTAGATTGTGAAACGCAAGAGGGCCTCCGGGTAGGGTTCGCACCCTACCCGGAGCCATAGCTTGACTAACGGGATGGACCCGGTGGGAGTCGAACCCACGTCCGCAGCATTTTCCAGTTCACCAGTTACGTTGCCTGCCCGTACTTAACCCCGCGAGCCGGGTGTCCCTGTTCTTTCCCAGGAGTCAGACCCAATCCCTCGGTCGAGCCGAGCCCTCGGTAGTCCCACGGGTCGTCGTCACTTACCCGTGGGCCGGGAAGCCTCAAGACACACTCGGAGAGGTTCGGCTACCTCCTCAACGAGCACCGGGGCTCACGAAGTCCCCGGACTTCAATCACGCGGCGGCAGCCACGGGAGCGAAGTTGACAGTGTTGTTGGCACTTATCGTATGGTATTTCCGTGTAAGGCCGGTAATCACGCCTGCAACGCCAGATTCCTTTCCAACACCCCGTCGAAACCGTTTCGGGCCCAAAGTGGCGACGGTGGAGGGGCTTGAACCCCCGACCCGGCGGTTAACAGTCACCTGCTCTACCAACTGAGCTACACCGTCAAAGGAAGCCCGCCTGTTAGTCATTCCTGTTCCCGGCGGGCGAGGTTCAGGGGGAAGGGGCTTACGCGCCTCAACGGTCGCACATGACGATTTAGGTCTGAGTTGACCCTTTTGGTCTGGGGTGCGACACCCAAGGGACGAAACGGAGGGACCCATCAAATTGTAGAAAAGCCCCGAAGTTCCATCCTCCACCACTTCCTGCCAGAGGCAGGAAGACTTGAAATAGTGGAGCTGAGGGGATTCGAACCCCTGACCCCCTGCGTGCAAAGCAGGTGCTCTCCCAACTGAGCTACAGCCCCATGGCGACGACAGAGGGACTTGAACCCACGACCCGGTGATTAACAGTCACCTGCTCTACCAACTGAGCTATGTCGTCAGGGTGCCCGCCTTTTAACCATTCCTGTTCCCGACGGGCGAGGTTCAGGGGGAAGGAGCTCACGCGCCTCAACGGTCGTATCGAAGTACAACATAGGTTTCGATTTCAACTTGCGTATGCCTTCTCAGACTAAGCATCCGGTAACCTAAAACGGATGTCGCACCCTTGTTCCGCTTTCTGTCGTGAGACTCCAGCGGGGGTGCAAGGTTAGAAGATATTGAGATATCAATGAACTATTCGGGTTTTACAGAGCAAGGCTCGCAAACCGGAAGCCACGTACCCTTACCCTCCCAGAAGCGAAAATACTTGGCGGGATTTGGACAACCGCCCCAATCACAGGTCGGGTTTGGCCTTAGACGCGGAGACTCAACACCCGTCGCGGAGCCAAGGGTCCTCAGACCAAATCTCCCGGTATCGCTGGACTTGCTCCCGAGCGTACTTTCGGGCGCGGGGCCCACTTCCGTTGTAGCGGCGGACGGCATCTTGAACATCTCCATCGGCGTAGCGGTACGCTTCTCCAAGAACGTATGCCGTTGCCTCAAGGTTTTTTCGAGGATCCCAGAGGTCTTCCTTAGACTTGATTAGGCCAACCTCAATCATGTGGGATTCCCACACGCCGGGGTTGATCTGTCCAAGGCCGATTTCTCCTGAAGCCCCAAAGGCTCCCGCCATGCAGCGGCTCTCTCTATATACTGTGAGGGCTATAAGCCGGGGATTGACGCCCCAGGCCTTTCCCGCCTCGTAGACGAGTCGGTCGAAGTCCGCCGGAGGTTCGCCACCGCAGTGCCGGGAGAAGTTCTCCCAGTCAGGTTCAGCGGGTTCGCCCCCCGTATCTTCCGAGGGGGAGCCCGTGTCGTTCCGGGGGGCGAACCCGTTCGGGTTTTCACACATGGGGAATTTTGCGCCAAGAGCGAGGACGACGGAACAGCACAGCAAGGGCTCAAAGCCCCGAATCAACTTCAGCATTTTTGTGTCCTACTTGTGAATGTAGCCGATCAACCTCTCATACTCTTCGGGCTCCAGGTGGCTACGAAAACCTGAGTCGGTGGAGAACTTCTCGTTCGTGTAGAGGCTTCCTCGAGCTTCCGCGAGCCGATCGTAGGCCCGAAGCAGTTCTGCGGGATGAACATCAACCCCGCTGCGCTCGTGGAGGTCGATAGCCCAAGAGTTAAGAACCTTCGATATCGAGAAGGAATGAACACCCCAAGCGGCGATCTCAGAGAGTTCGCACCCGGCCGACCCGGCGGCGAGAGCGGCACGCTCCCTCGGTAGGTACAAAAGGGTGTAGAAGTCTTTTCGAAGCCTCTGGTCTGTCTTGATGACCCGCACCAAAAGGGGGGCTACAAAGTGCTTAGGGCAGTCCAGAACGGCTCTCTCTACGCGAGCCCTCCTTTGAATGATCTCGTAGAGGTCGGCCAATGAGGCATTCTCTCCCTGCGCGAGAACACCGGGGGCCCATTCAGCCAGTAGCGTGAGGTCCTGTTCGATTTGGTTGATCTTCATACTCGCACCTTAGTTGAGAAGAACGAGTACCGTTTCCGGTACAAGTTCCCCGATCTTCTGGCTTCCCAGAAATTGACACTCAAAACCCGCCCAAAGTCGGGTAGAGTCTTTTAGAAACTCGGGATACGAACCCCGGTACGGAACCAGAGTATTGTTCCCGCCGAACTCTGGGTTTTGCCAAACCCAGTTGCCCTGCTCGTTCTCGAGAAAGTACTGCTTGTGGTAGTCCCAGTAGACCCTACAGGTCAACTCCAGGACTTCTTCGCGAGTTCGGGTATTGGACATAGCGACCTCCACCCGTATCTTACCTTCTCAGAGGCCCGTGGCGCCCGTCTAAGGCGCGTAGAAGAAAAAGCCCTACGCCGGGGTAGGCGAAGAGCTTGAGCTTGTCACGGGGGCGTACAGGGCTTCAAATAATGAAGGCTGGCCGACCCCCCTTCCGACGGTAGAGGGTCATGTGGTCGTTGATTCCGTACCACTGCGGAAGACGCACGTCCGAGACCTCTTCCCAGTCTTCGTAGAGCGCGGAGAAGAAAGCGTCGGTTCCGTTGCACCCTCCCAACCCCTCCCCGATGTAGATGACGACCCGGCCCGTAAAAGCCTTGAGGGCTTCTTCTGCCATAGGCTCTGCGAAAGGGGGCCAGCAAAGGAACAGGGCGGAAGTGTCCCAGTGCTCTCCGGCCTTTTCAGGACCGCCCTTCTTCACCGGGTAGTACTGGGCCGTGTGTTTGTAGGGGTTTTCGCCCTCTTCGGACGGGGGGCTTGTGTCGTAGGCGTAAACTCTCCAGTCCCCCCACTCCGCGGCGATCAGAGACTCCCAGTACCCGGTCCCGGCCCCGATAGAGACGACCTTCTGAACTTTGTACTGGTTGCAGCGAATCACGATCTCAGAGAGGGCTTCCCGTGTAGGAATAGCCCAAGCGAACTTCCGGGTGAGTTCCTCGCGGGCTTTGTACGGGTTCATGAGTTCCGCGTCGAAAAAGCCGGATTCTTTCTTTTCCGCGATGGCCTTCAGGTATTCGTTGGAGAGGTCCGCTCCGATTTCAGGGTACATCATGCTTCTCCGGGTTGGCTAAAGTCAAAGTCGATTTCTATTGCGTAGACAAAAGGCTCGCCTTTCTCGAGAGCCCAAGAGGCATCTACAAGGAGCTTCCCGAAAAACCGGAACTCATTCGGAGGCGTGTCGTCGGGGTGCTCATCTTCCCAAGCATCAAAAAGCGAAAGCATGTCTTCCCAGTTGAAAAGAAGCTCTTGCGGGTTGTATTTGGCGTGCGGGCAATAGAAGGTTTCGGTCATTAGACTACCAGTTTTTCGGAGCGTTCCTGCTCTCGGACGATAGCGGCTTCGATGCGTTTCCAGTCTTCCTTGTGGATAAGCCGGATACGATGAAAGATCGGGTAGCCGTTGTAGGCTCGTGGGAAAATGTCTTTCATGTTCCCGACCACGGTTCCGTAGTCAGAGGTCCAATCGGAGAAAACATCTTTCAAACGGGCTTCCCACTCAGCACGGGCTTCCTCGCGAGACTTTACCGCTTCTTCGTGCTGAGAGAGGCTGGCCTCCCACGCCTTGTTAGAAGACTCGTAAGCGGCGTCAAGCTCGCGTCGGACGCGGCGCTCCTCGTCCAGCGCCTCGTGCCACGCCATCGAGTCGTCGTCCCATGCACGGATGCGGGCCTCGTTCGCGGCCTTGACCTCAGCCTTGACACCATCGAGTTCGGACTCTTCGGTGAGACCCCACTCCGCCCGAATCCGAACGTCGTCCGGAACCTTGAGAAGAGTAGGCTTCTTTGGGGGGTCCCCTGCGCCCTCTGGGTAGCCGGGATGCTCCGGGCGGGGCGGTTCCCCTTCCAGAGTCTCGGGGGGCTCAGAAGAGCCCAGGTGCTTTTCAATAAGCTCCGGGGGAGGCATGAGGATTCCGGGGAAGACCAGCGCACAGCCGAAGACCATCGCGACATCGCGCTCGCGGACTTCGGTTCCGAACATGACCTGGCACGCGAGGCGGTCGAGGACCATTTCGCGCATCTCGTCTTCGGTCAGTCGGGGGATTTCCAGGCGGGGCTTCAGCATGTGATTACCTCGATTCCGGTACGGTTTGCCAGCATGGCTCGAAGGTGAGAAGCAGCATCTTGGCGGAACCGGGCTTGTTTCCGCAACTCAGGGGGCAGAGCGAGGACAGATTCCTCAGAAATTTCTGGGAACGCGCCGAAACTGAACGCGCGAGCATCCGCCTCCTCGCCCATGAGCCAGCGTACCAAGCTGCGGTACTTCTCCCCGCAAAACCGGTAGTTCGTCAGAGTAATCATCGGGTCGCACGCCATGAGGGCCATATGCGGGTTCCCCTTCGGGTCGACGAACGAGACACGGGTAATCGCATCGGGCGGGATCACCCCTTCGTGCGCGCAGTTACCCAGGAACTCGATGGACTCCTCCCAGACATGGCCAAAGCGAAAAAGGTTCTCGCGGAACCATGCCGTGCGGACCTCCATCGTGGCTCCGTTGACTCCCCACCCTTCGGGGAGTTCCTGCTGACGCGTGGCCTGCTCCAAGAAATCCTCATCGGGGTACAAAAAGTACTCCCCGTCTCCGGCGTCGGGGAGGAGGTCGGAGTCGATCTCGATGATCGCCCACCGCTCGTCGTCCTCGGTCGCGTTCATGGCGAAGTACCCGGCATATGCCGTCGTCAGGTAGATGTGGTTTGGGGAGGACGGGTGGTCTTCCCAGGTAGAAGAAACCCCCGACTCGGAGCGGGGGAACAGTCCTTCGGCCATGGCGAGCCGTGCGACTCGCTCGGAAGTGCCGTGGTAAAGTTTCATGTTGTTCTCCGTTGCCCTGAACATCAGGGTCTTGGTTTAGTGGCTGGATTCGAACTCGGATTCGGGGGTTCCTTCCGGGCGGCGCACGTTCCTTCCGTCAGGAAGGCTGGCGCGAACCCACCCTTCAGGGACACCCTCTCCGGACTCTACTGCAAGAAGGGCCTCCGCACCGGAGGCTACGTCGGGGAATCACCAAAACTGCTCGACGTAAACCCCGTTCGTCCAAATCAGCCGTGTCCGACCGAACGTGAGCGGACTCAGCTCCCAATGCCAGCCCATCTCAGCACTCCCTGCGATCGCACATAGGACGACCGGGCACGCTCACGAAGGAACGCGTCCCGTCCGACTCGATGACCATCGCCGTCAGGTTCCCGCCGAACACGCAGCCCGTGTCGATACCCGTCGCGTGTTCCCACTCACCGGGCACGTCACCCTTCATGGGCTCGTGACCGAACACGACGTGGCCGAAACGGCCATCGAACACTTCCGCCCAGAAGGGGTCGTCCTCTCCCTCCTTGCCGAGCTGAAGCATCTTGCCCGTTTCGTGGTGAACGTGGCGAGTGCGAAGAATCAGACCGAACTTCTTCTTGCGCTTGCCGCCCAGCGCCTGAGCATCCTCGACAGTCTCGGGGAACTCCAGCATGTCGCCGGGAATACCCCCGTGAACCACGAGGACATCGTGCTCTTCGACGCGGTGGAACGGAACCGCCGAGTCGAGAAACTCAACGTCCTCGGGAGTCAGCGCCTCGGTGATGGTCGCCAGTTCGGGCTGGCGCTCTACCATGCCTTCCGCAACCTCGGGGCGCACTTCGAGGTTCTTGCGGAACCGCTTGTGCTTATCCTCATGGTTCCCTTCGACCAGGACCACATCGTGAGCCTTCGACATCTCGCGGACGAGCCGCACGACGCCGGGGGAATCCGGCCCCTTGTCGACGAGGTCGCCGACAAAGATGATCTGGTCTCCCTCCACCGGGGAGACCAGATCCAGAAGGGAAGAGAGTTCCGACTTCATGCCGTGAACGTCGCCAATGATGATGTTTCGCATGTCACACTCCGTTGCCGACTCAGTCGGGCAGGTTGAGAAAAGAAAAGAGGGGCTCACCCCCCCTTCACTTACATTACGTGTAGGGGTTGGGGAAAGTATAGTTCCTCAGTGGTAGACCTCTTGACCGCTGAGGTTTGACATCGTCCCGCCAGCGGCCTGGGTTGTCTGGACTTCTCCGAGAGTTCCATCAGGGTTGATGTCCCGCATCATGCAGGTAGAGACGTTCTCGCCGGAAGCGGTGACCATGATAATCTCTTTCCGGTTTGGGTCTTCGCTTGGGCGCATCTTGGGGGGATCCCCGCTCTCGGTAGGTGCCGAAGCCCAAGACTCGCAGACGTGGAACACCAGAACTGCGCCCATGTTCTCGGCTTCCGAACGAACACGCTCCGCCAGTTCAGCGGTGGTTTCGGTGCGGTTCGGAATAGCGGCGGCGGGGACCAAGCCGAGCCCGTTGGCTGGATGGTAGAAGCCGAACATCATTTCGACTTCCGAGCCTCTCTCTCGGATTTTGGAGGCGATGCTCATGAGATTCTCAGAAATCTCATGAGCCAGTTTCTGTATCGGCTGCATAATCAGTCCCTCCCAGTTTCGTCGACACCAGAGTCGACAAGGCACTGAGCCAGAAGGCGCTGAGTTTGATTCAGAGTGACGCTCTCGCCTTCCTCAGTGAGAGCGTCACTCAGAACCCAAGCGCCGTCCACCCTGTCAAAGACACAGGTGATGGCCTCGAGAGCGGGGCGTCCTGCCTTGTGGCGGGGGCGGTTCACGGTCACTGTTGCGTCATCAAACACAGGGCACCTCCGACCATCCGAGGTTCTGGCAAAGAAGAAGCCGACCGTCCGAGAGGCGAATAATGTCGCCCACCGAAGTACTCCGGCTCTCCGTGATCAGCTCAACCCTGGGGTTTTCCCACCAGGGCTGGCCGATGTGGTTGGTGAGGCGGAACACACCCGAGTGGTCCTCGTCGGGGAGGTCCACATCAGCAACGTGGTCGAAGTCACCGGGAAAGTTCCCGGCGGGGCCGAACCCGAAGGTCGGCCGCTTGGCGTGGAATACTGCAATCATCAGGTTCTCCTAAGCGGTAAGGCCAGCAACAACGCTGCTCACGGGAAGCTTGTACTGCTTCCCGTCGAGCAGGTTCTTGGCCAGAACGGGGTATTTGCGGTTCCGGGTCTTGATCCCCGTGATCTTGTACAGGGTGCCTCGAAGTTTAAACAGCTTGCCGTAGCTGTCGGAAGGCAGGCCGACTCGAGCAGCATCCTTGGGGAAGCTCGCCGGCATCTCCTCACCGGAGGAGGCCACGGCCAGGACGTCAAGGTCGAGGTTCACCGAGAACCTCTCGTTAGAGAATCTGCCACCTTTGTAGGTTGCAGAAAGGTCATACTTGTGCATCACGGCAGCAACTGCGGCCATGACCTCCGCGCAAATTGTTTCGCAATTCTTTTTGTCGAAAGATTTGATTTTGATGCTCACTCTCACTCCTTGCCCCGAACACGGGGACTGGGTTGTCGAGGGGGGGCGGCTCCCCCCTTCACTTACATTACGTGTAGGGGTTGGAAGAAGTATAGTTTTCAAGAAGCTCTTTTCGTAGGCTTCGAGAATGTGATCTCGGTGTGTCCGGCCCCCGACAGGATCTCAATGACCCGTTCGGCTGTGTAGCCGTCGGGCACGGGGGTCCAACGAGGATTGCCGTTGCTGTCGATGCTCTGGATCATCATTCACCTTCCTTCTTGTACATCAGGCTCATGCGTCACCCTCATTGGGCACGCAGAGATAGTCGGCAACGTAGGTCTGCCATTCGTCGCCACACGACCGCTTCGCAGCGGTGGTCAGCCCCTCTACGATCTGCGCCGAGAGGGCAGCGTCAATGACGCGACCGCGGCGAGGGAAGCGGGGGCAGGTCAGCCGACCCGAATCCCCGATGTTGGTCGCCGGGACGAAATGGACGATGCCGCTGGACTCCCAACAGGATACCTATCGAGTTCTATCCCAGAGATTCAAAGGCCAGCCGGAAATACTCGGCGGCCTTCTCGTTCCCAGCCAGCCGCGCATAGGCAAAACCATCGAGTGCTTCTTCCAGGGCTGCCACAGAGGCTTTGTCCCAACCCATACGGAGCGCCTTCCCGTACTTCTTCTCACCGAAGTCCAGGCGAGAAAGAATCAGAGAGCGCATGGGGTCGGGCACGTCCTTCAAGTTGTCTCTCAGAAGCGGCGCGTCATCTGGCCCATCATAGGCACCATGGGCGCTGATGCCGTTTTCGTCGTACTCGTCAGACATTGAATCCCTCCATTTCGTTCCATCCATCGTCAGTCACCCGGATCCGCACCGGGGATTCCGACAAGTTCCCAAGGTGCGCGGGAAGGCCCACACCTTCGCCGCGAGAGTTATAGTCAGGCTCGTGGCCTGACACTTTACCGCATGGACAACCCGCGTCCTCTACGCGCCAGCCGGGACAGAACCTCGGGCGCGTGTGTAGTGCGACCTCGACGGTCGCCTCGTCGGCCTCCGCGTCGTCCAGCCACCACGACCCGCAGGCGTCCACCAGCTTGCCGATCGCCTCCTCGGGGGTGTCACCCGTGTACAGCCAGCCGTCGTCCCACCGCGCCCCGTAGGGGTGGGTCTGGATCCCGTCAGCCACGTTCATTCCCCGTGCCTCCCGTGGCTATAGCCGGCAGCGTACAGGCAGAAGCCCAGGGCGAGGTTCCCCAGCATTCGACCCGGCATCGACACCTTCGGGGGGAAGGCGGCCATCAGCATCAGCACGGCCAGGAGGAACGGCCCGCGTGCCGCGAACTCCTTGAGCCACGTACTCACGAATCCCCCAAAGGGCGAAGCTCTTGGCCCGGAGCCGCGCAGAGATTGCACACGGGGTCGTCGTTACCCTGGTTGTCGTACTGCCGCCCGTCCGCAGCGTGCTCGCCGCAGCAGGAGCAACGGGTGTCGCCGGTCTTGACCTTGCGTGCCGGCCCGCGTGGACCCGGCAGCACGTTGTACGGGTCAGGCTCTCCGCGCAGGATCGATTCGGCCGCCTCTCGTCCGAAGATGCCGATCAGCAGCCCCCGAATGTCCATTCTCGGGGTGCTCATGGGGCCTCCGAAACGCCCAGGTGCGCCAGCAGCCGGTCGAGACGGACAGCGCCCGTGCCGTCCTCCCTCACCCGCTGGATTCCTTCGACCCAGGCATCGTAGGGCATCGACACCCCGCACTTGACGGCTTCCATCGCCGCCATGGGCGCCCAGGACTCCACGTCGTAGTCGATGCCGTACCGCTCGCAGGCTTCCCACTCGGTCGCCCTGGCCTCGACTTCCTCGCGGACCTGGTGGGCCGGGCGCGGGTGCCGGCGGCAGACAGCGGCGTGAATCGCCTCGCGGTCGCCCCACCTGTCATCGGGGCAGCCGCACTCGACGGCGTGTGACGCCTCATGCACGGCGTCTCTGAGCGTATCGGACTGGACGCCCTTCTCGCGCAGCATGTTCAGCAGATCGTCAGCGGTCATCGGTGTCCTCACATTCCAGTCGGGTGATTTCGGCCCGCAGTTCACGGATTTGGGCCTGCAACTTGTGTATGCTGTTGCACTCACCGGGAGCCTCCAACTCTGCAATACGCCGACGGAGATGCGGCACACAGGAACAGTGCTTCTCGTCCGTACTGCAGTCCTCGTCCATCACCCGATGGAAGTCATCGGTGAAGTCAGATAGCTGGGTCTCCAGATCGAGGATATACTCCAGTCCGCGCTCGTATTCCCCTCCGAGTTCTTCCACGTCAGCGCGAAGGGCGTCCAGAGCCGTCAGGAGTGCGTTCACCTTTGTACGGTGGGAGGGGGGCTTGTCAGGTCCCAGAACGAGCCTCTGGGCCGCCATAATAGCCTTTATGGAGCCGTAAACGAACAGACCCCCTTTTTCCATGCGACCATTTCCCACACCCATCTGGGCTTCACGGTCCTTGCGGAGTTCAGAGACCTCTTCTCGGAGCCGTTTGATCTCCAAGTCCTTTGGGTCAGGGGTCATCGGCGTGGCCCCCGCTGGGGCATTCCGGACCCGTTCCCGGATCCATACCCACACCCGTACCCACACCCGTATCCGGACCCGGACCCGTTCCCGTATCCGGACCCGTTCCCGTTCCCGGATCCGTTCCCGTATCCGTATCCGGACCCGTACCCGTACCCGCCCCCGGACCCGCCCCCGGACCTATACCCGTATCCGGACCCGGACCCGGACCCGTTCCCGGATCCGAAAGTCGGGCCGATCGGAACCGGAAGGGCCTCCGCGTTGGTCACTCGCGGCCCCGCGCTCATGCGCGGCCCCACGTTTCCGGCACGCGGACGATCTGGAGCACGGTCCCGGCAGGGAACTCGATGGGGTAGGCCACGGGGTCCAAGACCGCTTCTGCGGCCTTGGGGTCGCAGAGCAGGCCGCCCATGCCACCCTTCCCCCACCGACGGACGTTGACCGCATTGCGGAGGACGATGTTCCCGTCCTCCTGGCGGGTCATGTTGCCCGCGTAGATGAAGCCCCGATCCGCGACCACGACCACGCGGTCCCCGGAAGGCTCCACGCTCGCGGCGAGGGTGTCGGCGCGGACGTACTGCACGCCGTTGATGGTGATCGTCTCGATGTTGGTGTTGGACTCGCTCATGGTCACTTCTCCGTGTTGTTTCTGGCCCTCAAAAGTGCCTTTTTCACACTCTCAAGAATGGTTCCATCAAGGATGACGTAAAAAACCAGAAGTGCTAAGATTTCTATCGTAGAAAGTTTCATTTCTTACAGGTCAGAGCCCTGGTCCTGACCCTCCTTGGTGTTTTCCTGCAACCAAACTTCCAGTTGCGCCAAGGCTTGATTTACCTCCTGAATGGCGCGGTGGCTCTCGACGCCGCTCCGCACCAGTTCCATGGGGTCTTCTCCCTCCAGTCCCAGGGCAAGGAACTCAGAATAGGTGTAGGTCTTTTTTGCCCGGAAGATGTCCACCCTCGGCTCAAGCAGACCTGCAGGGAGGACCACCCAATCCGAGTCCACGTTCTCATCAGGGTGTTGACACTTGAACTCCAACACGAACCTTTCTCTGTACCCACTGACTTCCAGAACACCGGATTCCACTCCAGACTGGACAAGACGCTTGAATGGAATGTCGAACTTGCGAGCCCGCTCCCGCCAAGACATACCCTTAACCCCAGCGGGACTGGACTTGGTATCTGGGATGACGGGAGTCTTCTCCCCGAACCGGGCCTTGTGTAAGGAAAGGGCAGCCATTCCACCGAAGATTGTTCCGGTGGTGAAGCCCATGAGGGTGTATAGGATTGGGTCAAGCATCATTCACCTTCTTTCTTGTTCGTCAGGGCTGCCATGAAGCGCATTTCCAGCGCGGCGTAGTCCGGGGAGTCGAACACGCCTTCGTCGAACTCGCACACGACTTCATCGTGGACAACCCCCATACAGGAGAGAACCTGGGGTAGTTTCCCCCGCAAGACTGCGGCCACAGCGTCATCGTAGGTGGTCGAGGGAATGAACTGAAGTTCCAACCTCCGGGTCGCAGAAAGCCGTCCCGAAAGGGTGGTGTGGCGGGAGGTAAGGCGACAAGCGCCCTCACATTCTTCCCGCTCGGATGTGCCGACGGCGAACATATAGCAGCCGTCCCGCTTGCAGATGGGGTCAAGCATCATTCACCCCCTTCAAGGTTGGTCTCACATGCTTCCGCGAGAACTTGTGCTGCTTGCGCCCAACCAGCAGCCTCAGCAACATTAGCAGCATCAGCAGCAGCCCGACCAGCCCAAGCAGCAGCACCAGCAGCAGCCCGACCAGCCCAAGCATCAGCAGCAAAAGCAGCAAAAGCAGCATCAGCATAAGCAGCATAAGCAGCCTCAGCAGCAGAAGCAGCATAAGCTGCATCAGCAGCAGCAGAAGCTGCAGAAGCAGCCTCAGCAGCAGAAGCAGCAGCATCAGCAGCACGGGCAGTCTGCTCGCCCACGATCTCGGGCAGAGAACGAAGGGTCTCTGCTTCCTCTGTGAACCCTGCCGCCTCCAGCACCAAAGGCGCAAAGAGGCGGACTGCTCGGTCAGCGAAGTAGAATGCCCGCTTCCGCTCGACCTCGGGAGTCGAACGGGTTCCGATCAACTTTTGAGCGATCGGCAGAAGGTGCTTCGCCCGAAGGGCGTCACCCTCTGCCCCCTCACCCATCTGATCGTTGAGGTTCCGGGCGTATGCCGCGATCACAGGACAGGCGCACACGGGGTGATCCGAGTGCTCCTCGCCACCCATGAAAGCGACCGCTTCCATCAAGCACATCCCGTCTTCGGGGGATTCGTGAGTCCCGTAAGTCAAGTTCAAGTTCATCAGGTTTTCGGTGGTCATGTTGTCTCCATTTCAAGTCGTGTCATCTCATCGCAGGTCGCGAGCCAAATAGCGAGGTGGGTGGGGGAGAGGGTGTGTTCGGATGGCACCGGGTACGCGGAAGCGGGGTTCAGCAGACCCTCGACGGAGGGAACATCGCCCCACCGCAGCGTCTCGACGCTGCCCTGACCCCACAGGAAGCGGTTGCACCCGTGGCAGAACTTGTCCGTGCTCACAGACGAGAGGCACCAGACGCACCGGATGGTCTCGACCTCGTGTTTGGCCCGTGCCATGCGAAGGATGCGACCCGCATGGGCGTCGGAAGGGAGCCCGTCGAGGAACCGAATCAGCCCCTCGTACCGGGCAACGAGGTCAGTGGGAGGCGGGGCGACACTGTGCGGACGCCACGAAGACAGAATGTCGATTGCTTGAATAGTCATCGCTTCACCCTGGTTGCCTTGAGTGGACGGAGGCCGATGGTCCGACACTCCTTGAGTGTGAGGGACTGTGCTTCCTTACCGTCGTTGGATACGCGGTATGCGTGCCACTTGGGTTCTGAGTCCCAATGCTCTGGGGGGTTCTCACGGAGGTGAGCACCCAATTCGTCCTCGTTTGCGAACCACCGCATAGAAGCGATGTTGATCGACCCGCGCCACTTCTGAGCGAGTAGGTAGATTGTCAGTCCCACCCGAACCCCCGCAGGAACCAGTGGGGAGGGGGGCACCCCTCGTGCCACTGGAGTCGGCCAGTACGTCCCGCGTAGTTCATGCGAGGGGAGCCAACCGCAATCGGCTTTCGGCAGCACTCGCACCGTGCGGGCTTGCGGCCTCGACGCACCTTGGCACTCCGGGAGTAACGGTTCAAGAACCGACGGTTCATTTCAGACGCGAGAGCCTCTTCACCCCCCGCGTCCAGGATGCCGTCGAGGTCACGCTGGTCGGCGTCCTCTTCTGCCAGTTCAGCCAGTCCCTCGTAATAAAGGTACTCGCCTTCGCTCATCGCTTGATCCTCCCCATGACACCCGGCCAGCCGAAGCGAGAGTTACGTTCGGCATCTTCCTGCATGTTCTGGAGAAGACGGAACCACTGACGGGCTTCTTCCTCCGACATGTCTTCAATGCGGGCGAGCACCAGAGGGAACACTTGGGAACCCCGCTGGCGAAGAATCAGAGCGCGAAGGTGACGCTTCATGCTGCCTCCAAGTAGATTTGGATTTGAGCGGCGATGATGCTTTCGATGACTTCCCGGGGAAGGTGACACACCGGAAGACCCTCGGCGTCCAGAGCCTCGCCCGTCTTGATGTTGACGGTAACGATGTTGCAGAACGGGTCCGGCATCGTCTTCGCCCACCCCCGAACCTCAAGAGGCTTGCCAAGAAGGGTTGTCTGGCTTTCGGGCTCCGAGGGGGCGTACTTGAGGCTGATCAGCTTGTAGCCCTTGGCTACTTTGTTGCGGGCCTTCAAAAGTGCCTCTTTGCGAGACATCCCATTGCCGGTGACTCGTCCGCTATTGCCGATTTTGCCGTAGCGGACCTGAACAGGTCCGAAAGATTCTTTGCGTTCAATCTGCCAGAACTTGGCAGATTGTCCGGAAGCGTTGCTCGAGTTGTGCCCGACGAACTCGAACCGAGCTTCGAACTTCCGAGACCCGCTCATGATCCTGCGGAATCCATCGAAGTTAGGAATAGGAATAGTAGACATGTTCACTCCATTGCCCGAGAACGGGACTTGGTTGTTGGTAGGGACGAGAAAGCCAAGCCCCCTCCACTTACATTACGCTTGGAGGTTGGGAAAAGTATAGTTTCAAGCAGCCTGCTCTGGAAGTTCCGTGAGCTTGTGGGCTTGCTCGCGAGACACATGGAACAGAGTCTGCTCGTCCTCGTCGATGGCTTTCCCCGTCATCATGTTCACAGCCCAGACCTTGCAGAACGGCTCCGGCATTTGGGCGACGTTTTCAGGTGGGACCTTGAAAAACATCGCGTTTTCTGCAGAGGGGCCTAAGAACACAACGAGAGGAACGAGGCGGTCCAGGTACAGCCAACCATTGACGAGTTCTCCGGCAGCAAGGTGGCCAATCCCGACGTGAGAGGTCTCTCCGGGACCACCAAAAAGTTCCCCCGTACGAACTTGAAGGGGACCCCATCACCCAGGCGCTCGATCGCAAAGAACTCCTTACGGGCGGCGTTGTAGAACCGGGCGACCATCTTCTGGTTGCTGATGATGCCGGACGTAGAAGCAGAGAAGGCTTCCTGTCTTTCGTTCATGACGAGCTCCTACTCGAAGCCGAGAGGGTTGATTCCGGTGGCGGCGTTCGAAAACGTGATTCCCATCTCGCTCACCACCGAACCGCCCTGGGTGTGGATGTGACCAAACATGTGGGCGACCACCCGGTGAGGGGCGTAGCTCAGATGAGCGGTCAGAGGCTTGATTCCGCACGGGTGCGTCCCGTTGGTATCGAGGATTCCAGCTGGCGGGGCGTGCGTCACCAGAAAGTCCGGGTCGCAAGCCATAGCCTCGGCAACCAGACCCGAGAACTCGTGAGTCTCACCCGCCCACTCTCCAGCGATGTAGGGGATATCCCGGAAGCCCGCGAAGGTCTTTCCGCCGATCGTAACAGGACCGTCGGCAAGGTTGAAGGCGGTGCCCCCGGCCGACCGCACAATGGCGGCGAGGTCGGTGTAGTCATGGTTCCCGCCGATGCAAACCAGCGGCCGACCCTTCAGCCAATCGCAGAGCCGAGGGCCGACACCCTTCCAGACAGCCCACTTCTTCTGCCAAACAGGCTCGACCGAGATATCCCCCCGCGTCTTGTTCGGGAAGAAATCACCAGAGTCGACCCAAACGTCAAACTCGATGGCGGTGCGAAGAAGCTTCTTGAAGCCTCCGTGCAGATCCGACGAATGCAAGATTTTCATGCCATACTCCGTTGCCCTAAACGTCAGGGTCTGGGGAAAATCGGGGGCGAGAACAACCTCGCCCCCCTCCAGTTACATTACGTCTTGAGGGTCTAAAGAGTATAGTTTCCCGCTGGAAAGTCTAACGCCAGTATTTCCGCAAAGACTCGAGCCGGAGGATTGCCTTCTCCGGAGAGTACAAGACTTCCCCGACGACCGGGGAGACTCCTCGAAGGTACTCGATTTTTTGAGCGATCGCGGACAAAACTTCGGCTCGCTCTTTTTCCGTGACCCCGCTCGGCCCTCTTCGGGCAAGCTCCTCGCCGCGCTCCCAGTCCCCTGCCGCCTCAAATACCAGAATGGTCTGCTCCACCATCCGGAACCTCCTCCGCTTCACCAAGAAGGCTTCGGGCCTCCGGGTACAAACGGTACAGGGTGATAGTCTGACCAAAGGTGTTCTTCCACTGACGAACTCGCTCCCTGGAAACCCCAAGGGTTCCCGCGATCTCCTGCCCAGAACGGTTTTCCCCAAAGGCGGCGAGCATCCCACGGAACAGGACTATCCCGTAGGTTTTGATGAAGTTGCGCGCGACGCGCTCACGATGACTTGACATTTTTTCTTGCCTCCCGAAGTAGGGGTCATAATACAGTCTTACCTTCCGCCCTTCGAAGGCAAAAGAGTTCGAAAAAAAGGGGGGTTTGAAAAACCCCCCAAAAATTGGGCGGAAAAAAATACGTGACCCGCCATTCGGGCGAAGTGCTCAGTTTTCGGCCGAAATAATGAAGGGGGGGCTGTGAGAGACCCTACCTAAGAGAACGCTCTCCCCAGGGCGTAGCGGCGGGCGACCGCCACGTGCCCAAGGTCTTGGTCTTCACGGCGCTGTACCTTTGGGGTTTCCAAACGGGGTTAGGAAAACGGTCAGATTTTACGCGCACGTTAGATACGGCTGAAATGGCATAGGGGACCCCCCCGACCAGTTTTTAGCGCGGTTCCACGGGAGTCGGCTCCCCGCCCCTACTTGGGGGTTTCGGCTTCCGTGCCTACGGGCAAAAGCTCCGCGTCACGAATGGCTTCCCAGAAGACCCGAGCCGACGAGCCGAGGGGCTGGCGGCGGACGGGAAGTTCTTCTTGGCCATGTTGATCTCCTTGGCGGCTCAGCCGCACTGGTTTTTGGCGGGGCACCCCCCTCCAGTTACATTACGTATGGTGGGGGTGGGGAGTATAGTTTCACCCTCCGAGGTCAAGGTCCCCTGCGAAGTGCATCCAGTTGACGATGGCCTCATAGCGAGCCTTCGAGTCCCGCCCCATCAGGTCACCCATGACCTCTTCGGTTTCAACAGCTGACCCTTCAGGGATCCTAACTCGAAGGAGGCGACGGTGAGCCGGGTCAAGCGTGGTCTCATACAGAGTCTTCGGCATCATCTCCCCAAGGCCCTTGAAGCGAGCAAGCTCAGGACGGGAGTTCTTAGGAAGCCCCTTGAGCACCTTGGTCTTTTCAGCCTCATCGGAAGCCCAGTAGGTTTTCTGGCCCCAGGTAATCTTGTACAGGGGAGGCTGGGCCACGTAGATGTAGCCTTCTTCGATCAGGGGCCGAAGGTGTCTGTAGAAGAACGTCAGCAAAAGGATGGCGATGTGGTGTCCATCAGAGTCCGCGTCCATGAGCAGGACGATTTTGTTGTACCGAAGCTTCTTGATGTCAAAGCCTTTACCCGCACCGCAGCCAAGTGCAGACACGATGTCCGAGAGCTCACGGTTTTCAAGCACCCTTTTCAGACTGAGGCACTCCGTGTTCATGACCTTGCCTCTGAGGGGGAGGATAGCCTGATGGTTGCGGTTTCGACCCTGTTTTGCGGAACCCCCTGCGGAGTCTCCCTCGACGATAAACAGTTCACAAAGGGTAGCATCCGAGGATGAGCAGTCCGCCAACTTGCCGGGGAGGTTCAGCCTCCGGCTTACTGCGGACTTCCGCTTTACACGGCTCGATGCCTCACGGGAAGCGGCTCGGGCGCGAGCCGCGAGAATGCAGCGTGCCAGGATCGAGTCAGCTTGGCTTTTGTTCTCGTTGAGCCACAGAACCATCGCCGCGTGGACCCGCTCCGAGACCAAACCGCGAACCTCGGGGTTGTTCAGCTTTTCCTTGGTCTGCCCGAGAAACTGAGGCTCTCCGATAAACACCGAGCACACGGCGACCAGACCCTCACGGATATCGTCGGCGTTGACCTTGACGCCCTTTGGCAGAGAAACCCCGTGGGCTCCCATCCACTCTTTGAAGGCTCGGACGATCGCGTCCTTTAGCCCGGTCTCATGGGTTCCCCCGCTGGCCGTGTAGATGCCATTGGCGAAACTCCGATAGGTTTCCTTCGTCTGGTCAGTCCAGGATATCGACACCTCAAGGCGGAGGTCCTCGTCATCCACGCTCATGGAGAACGTGTTTTCACCGACGGGACGGGCACTGTCCTCGAGAATGAGCTTGGTGAGGTAGTCGTCAATCCCACCCTCGTGGTAGAACTCTTCGGATTCCCCCGTAGCCTCATCCGTCCACACGACCCGAAGCCCCCGGTTCAGAAACGTGCTCGTCTCAAGCCGAAGCTGAATCTTGCCAGGGTCGAACTTCAGCTTCCCGAAGATCTCCGGGTCCGGCGTGAACGAAACCTTTGTCCCGGTGCCCCGTGCGGTTCCCCGTTGCTCGAGGTCCCCGAGGGGCTTGCCCCGAGAGAAGCTCTGGTAGTGCAGAGTTTTGTCTCGCTTAACCCACACCTCCATGCTCTCAGAGAGGGCGTTAACCACGGAGCTACCGACGCCGTGCAGACCGCCGGAGGTCTTGTAGGAGTCCGCGTTGAACTTGCCCCCGGCGTGAAGGGTGGTGAGAATGACCTCGAGAGCGGGACGCCCGGTCTTCGGGTGAATGTCCACGGGGATGCCGCGCCCGTTGTCTTCGACTACGAGGGTAGTCCGGTCCGCGCTCAGGGTCACCTGAATCTTGTCCGCGTGGCCGTTGATGGCCTCGTCGACCGAGTTGTCGACGATTTCCCACACAAGGTGGTGGAAGCCCTCCTGACCGGTGCCGCCGATGTACATGCCAGGACGCTGCCGGACCGGCTCGAGCCCCTCGAGAACTTCGATGTTTTCTGCACCGTACGACATCACTTCACCTCCACAAGAGAGCGGACCCATTCGTCAAGGGTCCCCCGGTTGATTACGGTCTTTCCGATAGTTGCGCGGCGACCCGCCCACTTCCCGCAGGTCACCGTTACCTCGCGACCCCTGCTCGTCTTCACGAGGACTCCGTCACCCCGCCCTTCAGAGACACCGAAGGCCAGCACCCGATCTTTCCCGACCAGCTTGATGCCGTACACGCCCTTCGCCGCGCCCCGAGCCGTAGGGGTTCCCGACAGGGGGAAGCAAAGGGCCTGCCCGTCGCGGGTTGCCACCGAGATCTGAGAACCCTCACTCGCCGCTTCGACGCCAAGTACCCTGTCGCCGGGAGGAAGCGAAGCGAACTTGCGCCCCTTCGAGTTGCTCGTAGTGTTGTGGTTCGAAACCGGGAAGCGGATGATCCGGCCCCCCGTGGTCATCGACACAAGGCAAGAGTCGTCAGGGAGAATCCTGGAGTCATGAGTCACGACCCCGACGATTTTCTCCCCGTCCTGGAACTGGAAAAACCGTTGGATGGGCTCCCCAAAGCTCGTAGTCGGGGCCACGTCAACCAGCCTCAACGTGTACGCGATGCCCATGTCCGTAAAAAACGTGGCGCAGTGTCGTGTGCTCGAGCGGATGACCCAGCTGAGCTCGTCACCCTCGCGAACCCGGACCTTTTCGGGCTTCGAGTACGAGCCCATCCGCTTGACCCAGCCCTCACGGGTAACAAACAAGTACGCTCTCTCGTCAACGATGAGGTCTTCGGCCGAGAACTCATCGAGTTCCTGCGCCGGGGAACCTACTTCGGTGCGACGATCATCACCCAGGGTTTGCGATACCTCAATGAGTTCTCGACGAACCACCGCCCAGACTTCCTTCGGGTCCCCCAGAATCTTGTCGATTCCAGCGGCTTCGACCCGAACACCGGCAAGTTCCGTCAGCACGCTTTGAATCTCGAGCTTCGAGATCTTGTACAGGGGGGTGTCCAGAATCACCCCGGCTTGCTTTGGCGAAAGTCCGAACTCGGCGATGAGTGCCTGAGCACAAGCCCGCTTGCCTGAGTTGGTGCGAATAATCTCGAGAGCCCTATCAAGGTCCGAGTAGACGATCTCGAAGCCCTCGAGGATGTGGATCCGGTCACGCAACTTGTAGAGGTGGTGCTGGTACCTCCGCTCGACCACCGTGTACCGGAAGTCAAGCCACGCCTGAAGCACATCCCTAAGCGGAGACTTCCGAGGCTCGAGTGGCAGGTTCTCATCCCCGGTAGGGAACAGGCACGTCATGTTGATTGGGAACGTGCTTTCGAGCGGGGTGCGCTTGAACAGGTACGCCATCACGGGCTCGGCGTCGGCAGGCTTCTTGATCTCGATGACGATGCGGATGTCCTCCGCGCTTTCGTCCCGAACATCAAGGGTCATGGGGAGCTTGTGCTGGCCGACGATGTCCCCGATTTTCTCGACGAGCGTAGACTTGTTAACCCCGTAGGGGATTTCCTTGACCACGATCTGCGATACCTTGCCCCGCTTCTCGAACTCCCACTTTCCGCGGATCCGAACTGTACCTGTACCCTTCCGGTAGATTTCTTTGAGATCTTCCTCGGTGTTGAGGATTTTCCCCCCCGTGGGAAAGTCCGGGCCGAGGAACCACTCGAACAGGTCATCGCCCCCGAGCTCTGGAGTGTCCAGGAGGGCTATAGAAGCCCCCACAACCTCTCGCAGATTGTGCGGGGGTATACGGGTAGCCATACCGACCGCGATGCCTTCAGAGCCGTTTACGAGCATCTGAGGAAACTTCACGGGAAGAACTTCAGGCTCCCAGTGCTGGCCGTCGTAGTTGGCCCGGAACTCGACGGTGCTCTGCTTGATCTCGTCCAAAAGAGAAACCGCGACGGGCTGGAGTTTGGCCTCCGTGTAGCGCATGGCCGCCGCGCCGTCACCGTCGAGAGATCCGAAGTTTCCCTGACCGTCCACCAGAGGGTAGCGCAGGGAAAACGGCTGAGCCATCCGCACCATCGCAGAGTAGATGCTCGAGTCTCCGTGGGGGTGGTACTTGGCCATGACCTCACCTACCACGGCGGCCGACTTACGGAACCGTCCGTCAGGTCGAAGGCCGAGGTTGTGGTACATGGCGTAGAGGATGCGACGCTGAACAGGCTTGAAGCCGTCTCGTACGTCCGGGAGAGCTCTGGACGAGATGACGGACATCGCGTAATTCAGGTAACGATGCCGTGCAGTGTCGTGTAGGGCGATATCAGTGATGTCAGAGTCAGACATGAGTTCCTCAAAGCGTTGGGCGAACATCGTCGCTTGCTTTTCTACTTTACGCTCGGGAGAAGTACTGGGTACACCCGAAACGCAAAAAGACCCCCTGCACACGTTCAAAGCGCGTATTGCGGTTGGAAGTGCAGGGGGTGTTTCTTTAAAGCACTACGCCTCTATAGTGAAGTACTTGTAGAGAAGGAGCGCCATAAGGGCCGGGATCTCCATCACGATCTTCTCGCGGTGGGGCTCGGGCCAGGTTTCGGCGACCCCCTCGACCCAGCACATGGCGAGGTTGAGGTCTTTCTTGTCGCCGGTGATGACGTTTGGGAGGATCGAATCCTCATCCGGAAAAATGAACTTCACAGGCATCAGTCCTCCGCCTGAAGGATGTCAGCGTGGGGGCGGAACCCCACCCTCGGGGTAGCCGTCTTGTAAGTGATAGCGGACATCACCTTGTCAACCACCGGAGAGTTGGAAGCCATCTTCAGGGCGATAGTCGCCCTGATGTCCTTCACAGGCTCAACGACGATTCTTTCCTTGAAGTACATCGGGAAAGAACTCCCGAGGTCCCGGCGAAGGGCGTCGACGTCGACCTTGGGGTCGAGCAGAACCCGCGCCTTCGGGAAGGTTACGTGGACCATGCCGAGTTCGGCGCGGGTGTCCGGGCACACCCCTCGAATCGAGGTGGCTCCCGTAGCCGAGCCAAGCTGAGCACGGCCAGCATCCCGTAGCCGAGCCTTCAGGGGCTCGAGCATTTCAGCCAGCTCGTTGGCCAGAGCGGAAAGCTCGAGCCCGACTCCGGCCAGCTCCACGATAGGGGCGTTGGGGTTGTCAAGTGCCTCACGGGCGCGGTCGAGGATGTCGTTTGCAATAGTCATGGTGAACTCCTTGCTCCCTAAGAGGGGGCGAGAGAATCCCCTTCGGCCACCAACCGAAGGGGCTGGGGGGAATCAAGCAAAGGTCGAAGCAGCGCACGGAGGGTGGTAGAAGCCGTGGCCGGCCACCGAGACACCCTCGGTCCCGGCGACGACCTCCTTTCCGCAATCGGCGGAGCAGTGAGCCGTGAAGGGGCTGACGACCTTCTTCACCTTCAGCGTTGAGGACAGAAGGTGGACTGTTTCGTCCGCGGAAGGCCCGCTCTCGGACACCCCCTCCGAAGCTTCGGCGGGGGTGTCGGCGGGGGTGTCGGCGGGGGTGTCGGC
>ERZ887851.637-NODE-637-length-33958-cov-19.393977_pt1 | contig 33958 bp, 27 predicted proteins | sample MGYA00521100_ERZ887851 | MGnify/ENA primary metagenome ERZ887851 (study PRJEB32303, sample SAMEA104408602) | aquatic metagenome | biome: Brackish water; feature: Pelagic; material: water | place: Baltic Sea | collected 2014-06-06T16:11:00 | depth 11,444 m ... | reverse complement strand
GGGAGGCTTTTGAGGAATTGGGAGAGCTCACAGTTCACGAACGGACGACACCGGAGGAGGTGGTTTCCCGATGTTTGGGTTGTGAGGTTGTCTTTACCAATAAGGTGGTTATGGATGCGGGGATCATTGATCAGTTACCGGATCTGAAATACATTGGAGTGTTGGCCACCGGGACCAATGTGATTGATCTGGAGTATGCCGGGAATAAGGGAGTCTGTGTGACCAATATTCCGGGGTATGGTACGGACTCAGTGGTGCAGCATATTCTGGCGTTTATGCTTCATTTTAGTTCCATGGTCAGTATACATAACGATGCGGTTCATCAGGAAGACTGGGTGAACTCAAAGGATTTTTGTTTCACATTGGGCACACTGAATGAATTGAGCGGGTCGACACTGGGAATTATCGGATTGGGAACCATCGGGAGAAAATTGGCCAGGGTTGCCGATGCGATGGGGATAAAGATCATTGCGGCTCATCAGTCGAGCATGAACCGATTGGAACTTCCCTATGAGCTGGAATGGCTACCGGTGGATGAGGTCTTTGCCCGGGCGGATTTTTTGTCGTTGAATTGTCCATTGACTCCGGAGACGGACAGAGTGGTGAATGCCGAGCGTTTGCAAAAAATGAAGAGCTCGGCCGTTCTTATAAATACAGGCCGGGGACCCCTGGTCGATGAGCAGGCACTGGCGGATGCATTGAACCAGGGAATAATTGCCGGAGCCGGGCTGGATGTGTTGAGTACCGAACCACCTTCCGCCGACAACCCGTTACTCACCGCCAAGAATTGTGTGATCACGCCACATGTTGCCTGGGCCAGTTTACAGGCGAGAAGGCGATTACTTGCCATCGCCGCAGAGAATTTATCTGCCTACTTGAATGGGGATGCTCAGAATAGGGTGAACTAGGAGTTCATTATTTAAATAATCTTGGAGTTAATTAAGAATGGGGTAATCTGAAGAAAGATGTATTGCATAGGATCAGGTCCAATTTTTAGTAGCTCGTTTTTCCATTATTTTGGATTACGCATAAACCATTGAAAAAAGTATTTAGGCGATTCTTTCTTTTTTGTCTGCTTGTTGTAAGCATTTTCATGTCAGTCGTCTATTATGCTAAATATGAGATAGATACCGTTTCCCAAGGGAAAGTTTACAATAGTATTGAGGAAGTTCCCGAAAGGAAAATTGGATTAGTATTGGGATGTTCCAAGTATCTAAGCAATGGGCGAAAAAATTTATATTTCCAACAACGGATCGATGCGGCCAAAGAGCTGTATTTTTCGGACAAGGTTAAATTTCTACTCGTAAGTGGAGACAATTCGACGAAATATTATGATGAACCGACCACCATGAAAAAGGATTTGATTGCACTTGGAGTACCAGGAAACAAGATTTACTGTGACTATGCTGGATTGAGTACACTAGATTCAGTCGTTCGTACCAAAGAGGTGTTTAAAGAAAATCAATTCATTGTGATATCGCAGGGCTTTCATGTACGACGGGCTATTTATCTTGGATTGGCCCACGATATTGACCTGATTGGATATGCCCCACAGGGAGTTTCCGGACTCGGTTCCCTCAAGACGGAATTAAGGGAATGCCTTGCCCGTGGAAAAGCTTTATTGGATGTAAAGTTCCTTAACAGGCAGCCAAAATTTTTGGGTGAGCCTGTAATTATCAAATAGAGGAATCGTGATCGTTTCCAGAACCGGTTTATTGATTAGGTAATTCGTTGAGAGTGTAGTGGGCGGTTGAGTTTCGAAGGCTTTGGCCAGTCTGATTTCTTACTCCCATAACTGAAAACTGGTAAATTTTTCGTTTTTCTAAGCCTGATATCTTTACTTGTACGGATTTTCTATCTTTGGAAATGATAATTTCATCGGGTACAATTTTCTTTTTATCACTTTTAGGGTATCCATAATTGGGGCCGTATTGATAACGGTAGCTCAGGGTTTCAACATTCACTGATTTGGCCTTTAGGTCTAAAGCAAGGGGTTGGGTGAAATGAAAAGTGAAGCCATCAGGTATTAAATTGATCCGATGAATTTCAAATGGATCTGTTCCGGTGTAAGCAATCTTTTGTAAACCTCTGTCAGGGAGTCCACGGGCCCAATTTCCTTCTCCGGCTCGTCCCACAATTAATGCTCCATCGGGAGAAAAGGTTAATCGACAGATGCCTGACTTGAGTCCTTTCGCATGGTAAAATGAGAAACAGGCTCCCTGGTATTGACCATTCACTTTTTCAAGTGCAACTCGGATAATTCTTGGATGTACGATATCGCCAATGAACAACTGACCCGCGAAGGGACCAAATTTGCCTGCGGTGGTATCGCATATTGGAGAGCCGGGTGAGTTGGCTAACTCACCATGGGGGAAATGAACGGCAGGGGGTTTTCGCATACCCGCCAATAATTTGATTGGTGCATTTTCAGGATCCTTTCGATGCGTGAAATTTTCATCCCATCTTAACGCTTCCGGATGGCCATGGAAATCTCCTTTGTTTAAATGATGGAGCATGGAGGTGGCTACCCAATCTCCCTGATTGTCCGCAGCGAAGAGATCTCCATCAAGATTAAAGCCAATTCCGTTGGCACTTCGTAAACCGGCAGACCAGGGAATGAACTGACCATTGGGTGTGACCTGGTAGGACCACATTCGATAGGGGGTAGGAGAATATCCTCTGGCACTGCCGGGGGTGCCATCTGGTCTCGTGAGGCCAGCACAGGATAGGGTGCCAAATAGATTACCCGTGCGGTCTTGAATTAATCCATAGGTGTATTGATGGAAGTTTGTCTCCATGGAAAAATCCGCACAAATCGTTTTCTGATAATCGCATATATTATCGCCATCTTCATCAATTAAATGAGTAATTTCTGGTCGTTGGGACACATAAACTTCACCTTCTTTTCCAATACATAAGCCCATGGGTTCGTGGAGACCATAAGCAAAGCGATTCCATTGGCCCTTTTTTTCTGACCACACATCTCCCTGCCGGGTACAGAGGTAGAGAGTTCCATCTTGGGTGTAGTCCAAACCGGTCACCTCACAAACAACACCAGGTGGGGTACTCAATGATTCTACACGATATGATTCCCGAGCCTTTAAAAGGGGAGTAGCCCAGAAAAAGATTATCAGTAATGAGGGAATTAAATTCTTCATCGAATTACCTGGGTGAAGATAGTAAAAGCCTCCTGTTTGACTGGGTCGATGAGTAGTGCATTGCCTCGCCACTCTCCATCTTCCGATGATAAATTTTGCGAGTTCTCCCCGCCAATAAAGAATATTTTATTTTCTGTTTTTGAAAGAAAGAATTTTTGCACAATGATATCTTCTTCGGGTTGAAAAGTGATTTGATGGCGTACATCTAACTGATCTATTCGGTATAGGAATTCGGGTTGTCCATGAACCATGCGATAGCCATTAAATTTAACTTTTTGAATCTCTTCCGAATTTCCTAAACGAAGAGGGAAATGGGGTGGAGCGGTGAATATTTTTGGACCAAGTAAGTGAGAATACCAACCCCCATGCCCAGTCCATGACTTTTTGAAGTCAAGAAACCCACCTTTCCAAAAGTAGAGTAAACGGCATTGGGTGGCATCAAATGCATAGGATCTATTTCCCGGTAAACCGACTGCGATTGCCCGCGAACTGGCGCCCGGTAGATAGGTGCGAAAAATAACGGGTTGGTCGCCTACTTTGACCACAGTACCTTCTCGTTTTTCCGGAAGTTGAATTTCTGGACTGGTTGTCTGATCGAAAAGAGTTTGCGGATTATTGGCCAATTCGATCTCTTCATCTTTAGTCCATTGATCGAGTTTGGGAGATTTTCTGATCTCTACTATCCAACTTGCTAATCGCTTATGCGTTTCTTCCCTGAGTTGAACCTGTGGAGGCATCTCATTCATACCCCACTTTCCAGTGCCTCCCAATTTGAGGGAATGGAGGATGATGCCCAATGCATTTGGGTCACTTGCATATCTATCTGCCACCGCCACCATGGACGGGCCAATGTGTTGTTGGGTAACTCGGTGACAGGCAACACAACCACTGGACTTGAATAATGAATCTGTACTCAGATCCGGTTCCTTTGGATTGCCTAACAAATAATGCCCGCCCCCCAAGAGTAATACTTTTGTAAGCATTACTCGAAGGAGAGATTTTATAAATAGTCTAAAGATAGACATGTAAGTCCACTATTCGATCCAAGCCCTATGGGCAACCTGTGAGCTTTAAATTTTGATTATAAATCGTACTGTGGAATCTTCATCCACTCACCACCTTTAAGGGCAGACTTGTGGGCGATCACTCCTGCCACCGTCATGTTCAAAGCATCGCTTACATTCACGGTGGGCTGTCTGTCCAGTAGGATGGATTCGATGAAGTCATTGGTCAATTGACCATGTGACCCGCCGTGTCCGCCAGCTCCCACGCCTGGGGGAAGGGAAGGTCGATCTCCATTAATTTTTGGATTGTGGGGCTTTTGTCCGTACACTCTGCCTTTTTCACCATGGGCATTTTTCATATCCCAACTCACTGCCATACGGGAAATCCCACCCTCGCTTGTTTTAAACATACCTACCTCGGTACCGAATGGATTCTTCCATTGATTTTCCTTGTGTTCATTGTAGAGACCAGGGGTACCGAGACAGGAGACCTCAGTAAAGCGGCCACCGGTAATCGAAACGTAATAGGCGTTTGAATGGGTGGGGTACCACATCGGAGGAAGTCCGCGACGCCATCCGTTTACATCAATCTTGCCGTTCTTTGGGTTGTATCCGGGTAATCCATTAGGGCCGAAGTCGTGATAATATTCACCTTCCGAGTAGATGATTTTTCCCAATGCACCCGCCTGGTATTGTTTTCTTTTAAGCCAAAGGTCGGCGTGAAAAGTCGAAGTTTCATTCATCGAGTACTTCATTCCACTTTTCTTAACCGCATTGAATAAATCTTCTGCCTCTTCCTCAGCTTTGAAGCCAAATACAGCAGGGACCGCGGAGGCGACATGTTTTCCATGTAGCAATGCACTGGTTGCTAATCGTGCGTGGCTGGGTGCATCAGTGGCGATGTAGATTGCTTCAATTTCCTTATCCTTGATCATTTCTTCACATGAAGGATAGGTCTTTTTCGCCCCAACTGCCTTTGCTAAACGGGCGCAGCGAGCGGGATCCAGATCTGTGGCTGCGACCACTTCCACATTCGGATGACTTTGATAAAAGAAGGCACCTCCAAATGAACAAAGGCCATAACCTGCGATCCCCACCTTGATTTTACGGTCGGACACTTTTTTCCATCCCTTTGATGCATTGGGGTCTTCCTTGATCTTCTCAAATCCGGGAATGATGTTTCCGTCCGCGTCCTTTGGGGCTTTCGCCCCCATAGCCTTCCCCCCCAAGCCCAATATTGCACCAGCACCGCCAATTCCCTGAATGAAGCCGCGTCTTGATACACCAGCGTTCTTTGAGTCTTCCACTTCTTGCATGCCATCTTTTTTGTTATTCATATTACTTTTCCTTTAGTATTTGTAGTTAAAACTTGTTGCATGTTGTTATTTTTGGGTGACAATAAAATGATCGATCCCGATGAATGATTTTTCCGAGATATGGTTTTTCGAAATTACAGAAAGCTCATAGTGATCTTTTTGGGTTTCAAAAGTACCGAGACTGATTCTTTGCACGGTGTATGCACCAGCAATATCATTCTCTATCCCATTATTTTCCCGTGCCTTAGATATTTTGACTGCATCAAAAAGACTGGTTTTTGTTTGTTCGGATAGATACTCACCATCTTTGCCAAGGGATATTTCTGGATAGGAAAGTTCTGTCTCTTGACCATCCACTTTTACTGTAAAACTTCCATATTCCGGACCAATGGTTACCAGCATACCGATCTTATGTTTTCCAGTACGATTGACCGGGAGTGTAAAGGTTATGGACTGATTTTCGCGGCTTGGTTCAAAAAGTAACTGTCCATTACCGGTCCAAAGATTGAATTTTTCTTCAGGAGCAATTTCTTTACGTTCTTGAATCCTTGGTTTTGTTTCTGAGTTTGTTGAATATTGTAAATCTTCTGCTTCCAGCCAAGTTGATGCATTGCTCTTGGAATTCATCCATATATACAGACCGGCAATCGTTGCCACCATTAGAAACCACCAAAGTTTGATGCTTTTCCAACCGCCATACTTTCCGGTCTTGTCATCACCGATTCCGAGGGCACTCTTTGTCCAAATTACTCCCTTTAATTCCTCATCAGATTTAGGCTTGGTAAAGAATGAAAAAACAACGAGGGTAATACAGGACAATATAAAAATTAAAAAGGTATGGTGCGTGAATGTATCGTAAGGCTGAAGGATTTCTATTTTTGGGAATAACCAAAATTTGGTGAGAGGTAGGAAGACTACATAGCCAAGTAATAAAGTAATGGTCGCAGCTGCGGGGGTGATTTTTTTACATATAATTCCGAGCAGGAAGCAGGCAGCAATTGGGGGAGCGACATAGAAAAATACAGTCTGGATAAGAACGAAGATAGTTACCCCTGGGAAAGCTGAAATAATCAGGGCAATGGTTATGCCCACCAGGATAATGACAAGGGCACTGAGACGACCCACTTTGTGCAATTCCTTATCGTCTGCGTTTGGACGAATTAATTCTTTATATAGATCGAGCGTGAAGATAGTGGAGGATGAATTTGTAATAGCACTGAGGGTCGACATGACCGCACTAGCCAGTCCTGCAAGGACCAAGCCGATCAAGCCAGTAGGTAAAAATTGTTGAACCATGTAGGGCCAAGCCTGATCTCCGTCACTGATTCGAGACTGAAAAAGATAAAAGGCAACAATACCTGGAATTACCACGATGAACGGTAGTATGGCTTTACTAAACCCTGCCATAATTACTCCCATTCTAGCATCCCATTCCGAGCGGGCACCCAAACATCGTTGGACCATAAATTGGTTGGCACAATTATACCATAAGCCCACTGCCACTAATCCGGACAGCACACCTGTCCATGGAATAGTTTCATGGTCCGAGGAATAGAACATGATAAACTTTTCTGGCATGCTCTCCATTAAATTATCCAGTCCTCCAGCATAATGAATTCCATATACACTGACAATGATTCCCCCAATCATGAGTAGGCAAAATTGAAGAACATCGGCCCAGACAGCAGCGAGTAGGCCGCCATAAATTGTGTAGGTTCCGGCTGCTATGGCCAGGATTAGTATACCAACCCAAATATCAATTTGAGGAAAGAAGACATTCATTGCCTTGGCACCGGCAAAGAGAACACCTCCGAGCATGGCAATGACCAACCCAATGATCATGACAATGGCATAGGTATATCTGCAGGTTTTATTAAACCTTTTTTCCAAAAACTCGGGCATGGTGGATACATTTCCACGCATGTAGAAAGGCAGAAAGATCCAGATCAGTGCAGTAAAGGTGAGGGCATTGCCCCATTCCCAGTTGGCCACAGCCATACCGTACAAGAATCCAATTCCAATAGTTCCGATAAAATGTTCCGTGGAAATATTCGAGGCAATAAAAGAGGCCCCGATTGCATACCATGGTAATTTTTTGGATGCGAGGAAGTAATCTGAGGACGAATTAGTTTTACTGCGAGCGGATATAGTTACCGCAAAAATAACAACCCCGAGGAAGTAACTAAAGAAAATGACTGCATCCCAAATACTCATAATTTATGAATTTAATTTTTTACCCACGGCACCTGCGGGGTGAATCTTGGCGAATTGTTCATTGGTAAAACCAGTCTCTTCGATAAGTGCAACTTGAAGGGCATCAAAAATGGCAGACAGAACAATAAAACTGGTGGTACCCTGACTATTGTACTTATCGGCTTCCTGATCGACTCTCATTTTGAGTACGATATCCGATCCATTCGCTAAAGATGATTCCAGGTTTTCAGTTACGCCGATTACCTGTACACCTTTATTTTTGCAGATTTCCATAATCGGAATCAGTTCATTGGTTTGCCCGCCCCGGGATGCCAGTACGATTACATCTCCTTGTTTAAGAAATCCGCTTGCTCCGTGAACCGCTTCGGCAGGGGATATGAATCGACCTGACAGTTCGATGCAACACATCAAGTGAGCAAAGTGCATACAGGCAATACCTGAATGCCCGCATCCACTGGTTCCAATACGTTCTGCCTTGGCGAGGGTTTTTACGGCGTTATCAAATTGAACGGGGTCAATAGCCTGTAAGGCATTTGCCAGGGCTGAGGATTCAATTTTGAATGAATCCTGGGCTGATTCCCAAGAGCTTTTCTTCACCAGGTTATTCTCCGAGTACCTGAACCTGACAGACACGTTTGCGTGCTCGAACCTGGTCCCAGTCGATAAAATAAATATATCCGAATTCCCCAAGTTGCAATTCACCGTCCACAAGCAATATGGTTTCGGATCGGCCAAAAAAAGTGGATCGTAAATGTGCCTCGGTGTTAAGGCTGGTCCATTCTCCTTCTTCCGTTCCCAAGCTCATCGCAAAATCAATGTGTTCCTTGCCCGGATGCATGTATTGTCCCTCTGCCCGACAGGTAGGGATCAGTTTTTCCATAACATTGCAAAGATCCTGCTGGAGGTATTCCAATCCAAAGTAGGTTTTGTCATGAGAGCACTCTTGTGTCATTACTGAGCAGGTTGTGTGTTGGGAGTATACCACAATATTTCCGTGCTGCACGCCGGTGTTTTTTACGATCTCTTTTACTTCGTTGGTTACATCGTGAAATGTGGGGTTCAGTCCTTTAGATTGTAGATCAATTTTCTCTGTTACTATTTTCATATATAGAATATTTTTTTAATGTTAAATTTTATTGTCCCGATACTTGGATGATAACTTGGCGTTCTCTTGCCCGGGTATGGTCAAAGTCGACGAAGTAAATATGACCAAATTCCCCAAGTTCCAGGTTTCCTTCAAAGATGGGAATGGTTTCACTTCTGCCCATAATTGATGAGCGTAAGTGTGCATCAGTATTAAGGGTTCCGGGTTTATCCTCTCCGTGTTCTGCTGCGAAGATAGTAAGTTCTGGTCCCGGGTGCATATACTGGCCTTCCTTTCGGCAGGTGGGGATTATTTTTTCAAAAACATCGGTGAGGTCTTGTTGTAAGTATGTTAATCCTGTGTAGGATTTATCAAAAGAATCCTCATCGATCATGACCGCACAGGTGGTATGCCGAGAATAGACTAGGCAGGAGCCAATTTGTATACCTGCATTCTTAACGATTTCTTTAACCTGATCGGTAATAGTATGAAAGGTAGGTCTCTGTCCTGTGGAGGTAAGAGGGATTGTTTCACGTATGATTTTCATATTTCTTATGGGTCTTAGTTTTGTGATTGAAGTTCTTTTTTAGCCCGACTTACATTGTAGACCATTTCATCGAGTAATTTCTTAGGATCCTTTGATTTGAGAATTCCGGAGGCGGATCCAGCGGCGTCATTTCCGGCCATTATAAAATCATAGATTTGTTGCCCGGTAGTTATGCCTGCTGCCTGTTCAACGAGGATGTTTGGGTTTATTTCTTTCACCACTTGAAGGGTTTCGATGACATAAGACATGTCGCTTGCCTGATCGGTGCCAATAAGCTCGCTTGGCTCCGGGTTGATGATGTCGGGTTCGAATTGGGCAATTGCTTTCGTTTCTGCGATTGAGTCGGCACAGGCAAAAGTGAGTAGTCCGATTTCATTGGCCCGGTCGATGGTTTTCTTGATCTGAGACAAGGTCATGGGGCGCTCACAATGGTTGAGTAATACTCCTTTAGCTCCTGCAGCGAGTAGGGCCTCCGGCAACACATCTGCCATCCCCCGCCCGGGGCGTAGGGTGTCCATATAGGGCGCGAAGACTAAAATTTTACTGGTTTTCTCGACGATCCTTCTGATCTCGGTGTATGGAGCGATAAAGATAGCATCCACATCGTGTCGAATGGCGGCTTCATCAACCGCAATGGCATATTCTAATACTGCATCTCCGTAGATGTAGTTTTTTACACTAGTTTCAAAAAAGGGTGATTCCGGTAGCACTTTTAATGGGCTCTTTGTTTTCATTGATCAGTTTTTTGTTCGTACTTAACTATTAATTTGAGAGTTTGATTGTTTGTTCGAAAAAACGGGTTTGGATCTCTTCATATTTTTTACTTCGCCCAGCGTCTGGAGCTATTACTCGTACTTCTTGTTTTAGCATTTCAAAGCCGCTTTGTTCATCCTTATATATTCCGCATCCAATACCGCCCAAGTTTACCGCACCCATGGCACCGGCATATTCACCATTTATAGGAATACTTATTTCTCGGTTGAGCACATCGGCGAGGATGGTTGACCAGATTTTACTTTTTGTAGGACCACCAGTGAAAATTAGTTTCCCTGTATTATTGCCGGTGAGTTCGGCTACTCTTTTTACTCGTTGTGATGTTTGGAAGACAATGCCTTCCATTAATGCCCGGCAGACATTTTGCGGGGAGCTGGAGCGGGCAATCCCTTCGTATTCTATTTCTGTTTGATTAAGAAGATTAATAAAGGTTTCACCTGCGCCTGGTTCCGCTTCCATGGCCAGTTGATTGAACTCCTCATATAACACATCTTTGTTTGGGTTAGGTATAATTTTGGATAAAAGATTCTCCAGTTTTTCTCCCACTGCTGTGAGTGCAAAAATGGCTCCCCAGCACCCATTGGGTGAGAGGAATGGGTCGATTAACATATTTTCGCTTAGTCCAATTTCTCGTTCTCGGATGGGGGTGAAAACAACCCAGGATGTGCCCGCTGAAATAAGCATGTCTCCTTCATTGAATACTCCGGTTCCCCTTGCTGCAGAAGGGTGGTCGAAACTGCCTGTCACAACCTGTGTGTTGGAAGTGAGTCCAGTTATTTTGCGGGCCTCTTCAATTAATGCTCCGCATGGTTCCCCAGATTCGCAAAGTCTGGGAAGTTGGTCTTCATGAATTCCCAAACTGTCCAAGAGTTCAGGATTCCATTTTTTAGCCACCTGGTCCTGAAGGTAAAAGGTGGTGGCCTTCGAATGATCCATCACCCAATCTCCACAAAGTTTGTGAAAGATAAAATCATGGAGCATGGCAAAGCGTTTTGCCTTAACCCAAGTTTCAGGTTGGTTCTTTTTTAACCAACCCAAATGGGCTAGGGGGAAAGTCCCAAAGTAAGGCCACCCATTTTTATAATAGATGTGCTCTTTATCTAAATGGGGCCACGGATCTTGGCCTTCTTCGATTGTACGGGTATCCAACCAGCTGATGGCATTCCCTAATGGGTTGCCAACCTCATTGATTAACAAGGTGTTTCCGGTCGCACCGCTTAGGCATATTGCTTTTATTTCTTCAGCGTTATCTACTTTAGATACGAGAAAATTCACTAATTCAGTGAATTCCAAAAAGTATTGCTCCGGATCTATTTCCACCCGACTTTTCGCGGGATTGATCAATGTAGTGGATGTGCTTCCCTTGGTGATTAGGTTGCCATCACTGTCGCAGAGCATAGCTTTGATCGAACTTGTTCCCAAGTCCATACCGATCAAATATTCTGTCTGTGCGTGCATAAAAGATTCGTTATTTTAGACCCAGCATACGATGGGCATTATTAAAAAAGAGATCTTTAATTTCTGATTTATTGAGGCCGATATTATTTGCCGCTTCTTGGATGGATTTAATTTCCTCGTAGATAAAGAAGGACAAGCGATCTGCTTCCTCACCTTCAATTTCTCGCATGCTCGGATCATTTGAAACATTTCCGTACAGTCCCTTTGGTACTAGGTTGATATATTTCCCGTTTTCGGTGATTCTTCGCATCCTCATCCGTGTGATCGGTAGGTCACTACCAAAGATCATACGTTGCGGACCAACTGCATTAATGGCCCATTCAAATACCTTGGCGTTGGTGTTTGCCGAGAAATCAAAAGTTAAACGCTCTGTCTCACGAAGGATCTCAAAAGCATTTCCCACATCTTCCTCGCAATAGGCCCGGCCCACATGGGCAAGGATGAGTTTGAGGTTAGGGTAATTTTGTTCGATTTCAAGGATCTGGCCGATATTGACGGGGTCCTTTAATCTTCCCGACCTTGGAATATGGAGCATGACAGCAAGTCCCAGTCTGTCCAAAACCTCCAGTTGTGCGGGGGGGAGGAAGTCATAAATTCTTACCTCATCTTTGGGTAGGTAGGAAGGTGCAAAACTTAAGTATACCTTGATTCCGTTGAACTTCCGCCCGATCAATTTCTGCTCCAGTTCTTCGGCAGACCAATGGGGTAGGGCGAGGAGTAAAACCGGTATATTATGCTTCTGTGAGCATTCGAGAACATACTGGTTTAGCTCCACGATCTTATTTTCGGGTTCAATCCAAGGGAAGATACAGGGCGTAACTGTCTTTCCTGGAAACATCATTTGATAGGTTTTAAATAAATCCTCGATTGGATTTTCATCTGCGACCAATAAGGGCCATGCTGCTAAACGACTATCTTGTTCCTTTCCAGAGTGTTGCGTTTCCCGTTGGTAAACATGGGTATGTACATCGATTATTTTTTCAGGCAGAAATTCTTCTAAGTACTCCTGATAAAAATCGGCGTCTGCCTTTTTGATTTCAAAGTTCATATAACTTTAATTTTAAAATTCATCATTTCGCCAAATGCTTTAAGTGTTCGCATGGCATCTCCATAGACCAATACTTGGTGATGGGTGCCACCCTCTTCACTGTATTGCTCCAAAAATCTTTCCACAGGTTGTTTGGGTCGTATCCATCCGCGAATAGTTTCCGACAGGTGTTCCACATTTTCCGCTTCAAGCGCTTCCATTTCGCTAAGGATGAGGGTGAATTTACCAATTTCTGTTTGGGCCAGGTTGGCAAGGGTTGCTACCCCTGGCTTGAAACATCCAAAGGCCATCATGGGAGAATCCACATCTGAAAAAACATATTCCTTGGCAGTCATCAACATCTTGCCCGTTGCAATGGACGGGTTCATTTCGCCCATATGACTAAGGAAGAGACTTCTTCCCTTCCAGTCCGGACAAAAGATTTCGGTAAAACTACTTTCCGGGAAAATTCTTAGCAAAGCTCCGCAAAACGCTGCGGTTAGAACATCTCCCTCGCCAGCATATCCAACTCCCCGAGCCATTGCTTTACTTGCTTCCATAAATGGAACGCACTCAAACCCGAGTTCACGTTTGAAGTCAGCAAAGTTCATACTGAAACCAAGAAGTTGGTTCTCCTCTATCCATTTGCGGAGTACCAAACTCATCCGGACTGTACGTAGGTGTGCTTCTTTATCATAGCTTGCCACCTCAAAGTTCTGCGTGTCCTCCTCGATTTCTTTTGTGACTTCCTTTTCCGTTAGAGCACAGGAGATCTTTGATATTTCATCAGGGTCAAAATGAAGCACCTCCGTGCCAATCCATTGCTTTAAATCCTCAGGAGTAATTGCAAAATCTCCCATGCCATCAAAGGACCGTCCGATCAGCCCAACCTTTCCCTGTCTCATCGATGTGGATGCACTGGCTGATTTACAAAGGTTGGACACCCGCTTCATCACATTGGAAGTTTGCCAATGCCCGGCCTCTACAAAGTATTTTACTTTTCTTCTTTTCAGAACACTGCACAAATCTTGTAAGCCGTGGATGCCATGGTTATTCATCAGGTCCTCACCCGTTGCCTCGGTACCAAAGGATTCCCCCATGGTGGTGTCGAGCATGATGAGCGGTTTATTTAGGGACTCCAGCATGTCTACACTCTCAAGAGAGGGAGAGTAGGCGAGATGTAGGCACACAACTGCAGAGCAGTCGGCGAATAATTTGCCTGCATTTTCGAATTCCTCCTTCGTTCTGCAGATGGACGAGGGATTAATTTTAATTCCCTGTTTAATTAATTCTTTCTGGATCGTTTTTGAGAATGCTTCCATGCCTTCCCGCATTTTAGGAAACAGATCGTCGTATAGCTTTAGGTAAAGGGGCAGGAAGCCTATTTTATATTCAATCATGATTCGATTTTGCTGGCCTTTATGCCAGTAGGTCGTGGATTACCCGTGCAGGTTCCACTCCGGTAAGCACCATCTGATCCACCGGTTTGATCCAGCCTTAATTCTGCTTTCTGATCATGTTTGTCAGGACCGTGACAATGAAAGCAACGGTCCGATAAAATAGGGCGTATATCCCGGTCGTAACTTATATCACTAACTGCATTGAGCTGTTCTTGGGTCTCAGTATTTGCTGACCAGAGGCTTTGTCCGGAAACCCATAGAATTAGAGTGGCCAAAAGAATTTGAATTTCAAACCTCATCAATTTAACTCGCCCATTAGATATTTTTCATTTGCCCACGAGCTCAGTTGGGAGCAAGAGGATTCCATTTTTCCAAGTACTCCATCTTTGCCTTGCCGGTGCTTGGGGTGTAGCGAAGAGCTATAAAGAGATAGCGTGACTTATCTATGTCTGCCCGGTCAGGAATCCACCACTGGTCACACAGGGCCATTACCTGGTTCGATTCTTTTAAGTAGATCAGGTCGCTTACCTGAGAATTCCAGGTTTTGTTTTCGCTGATATAGCCTTGGTTTTTCCAATTTCCCAAGGGGGAGTCTGCGGTAGAACAGGAGGTTTCGGTGGCCGACCATCCGTGCACGCCCGAGGCGACTGCTATGTATTTACCTTTGTACTTGGCGATCGCCGGAGCCTCTCTCCCCCGGTCAAAGACGATTACACCCTCGCGCTTGCTGCTCAAATAATCATCGCTTAGGCTGTCAATACGAATGGCATATCGCCAGTTTCCTCCCTCTGCGTCTGGCTGGTTGTGGTCACAGTAAATAAGATAGGCTTTATCGTCCTCGTCCTTGAATACATTCATATCTGATCCAAACCCAGTGGATGTTCCGACTTCACGGGCGCCCAAGGGGGTGAATGGGCCTTCCGGGTTATCTGCAGTAGCGACCATTAGAAAAGAGGCTGGCATGGCAATAAACCATCGATACCACATGACATATTGCTTTGTTTTTTGATTGTAGAGTACATGGGATCTTCCGGTTGCTCCCACTTTTCCAAACCCACTTTCAGGTCGGGGCAGGCAAACCCCGCGGTATTCCCAATTTTTCAAATCTTTCGAACGATAGACCTGTACCCCATTCCACACGGGCCCTGCAGTCATGCGAAACTTGCCTTGTGGGTTATTTTTATAACTGCTGCCATACCAGTAAAAATAATCATCGAATCGTGCGAGTTCTCCTTCGTGAGCAGATATTCTACGACCCTCCGTATCCACCCAGTCTGTTCCGTTAATCACGATTGTATCCTTTAATTTTGCCTCACCATGGATTCCCAAAAGAAAAGTTCCAATTGCGAGTGTAACCAAGAATTCCCAGGTATATTTGATCATGAATTTGTATATTTTGAGTATTTTAAATTACTTAGTACAGGGTGGTTTTCATGTAAATGATAGGAAAGTCGTTTCTTTGCTAGGGGCCAATTTTCATCGAGTAACGCATCGATAATTCCGTGGTGCTGGGCAACCGCTTCGGTTGCGGCTTTTCTATCTTCGCCCTCCCATTCGAATAAAATAGAATAGTACTTTCCATGCCGATCGAAGAAATCGTTTAAGTATGGATTATTGGCCAGTTTTAACAAGTACTGGTGAAGAGAATTGTCGATACTAACGGCTCCTCCCTGCTCGATGGGTGATTGGTTAGATTTACGAATTCTTACTAATTCTTTTTTTGCTTCCGCAGTCGAGAGTTTTGCTTTTCCGAGATCCAAGGCTTTTAATTCCATTACCTCGCGAATTTCAATAAAGGCTTGTAAGTCCTCTTGGCGAAAAGGCTTAACCTGCCAGCCTCGTCTTGGGATATGCTTGAGCAAACCTTCGCCTGATAATCGGTAATAAATTTGTCGAACGGCTGCTCGACTTAATTTGTGCTTTTTAGCGGTGGATTCTTCGCGTACGAAAGTGTTTTCCCCAGTAAGGCTTAGGTGTACAAGTTCCTGGGTGATTGAACGAATAGGGTCTTCTTTTTTGGGTATTGAGACTGTTCTTTTCTTTTTTATCTTTGTTTGTAAACCAGTGGCTTCAAGTCTTCCATTACTCTTCTTGACGATTAAACCCTCCTCCACTAATCCACTGATCGCTTTTCGAATCGGGGTATAGCTCACTCCGTAATGCCCACTTAATCCATCCATCGTTAAAGGCGCGGGGAGAGATCGACCCCTTTCCAGATGAAAGCCGAGGTCATTTTGAATTTGGGAGGCAAGAGTCACAGCCCCTCGTTTATAGAAGGTTTTTAATGAGTCGCAACTTTTTTTTGTCTACAAAGTAAAATATAAGATTCGAGGCTCTTTAAGCATCTTACCAGATAAGGAAGTAGGTGGGTAGTTAGGTTTATTTTCTAAGTGTTTTGCGAAAGAAGGACGGTGCATTACCAGTAAGCCTTTTAAACACTACCGCCATCCTTTCGGCATCATTATAACCACATAGTTCCGCGACCATTGAAATTGAATGGTTGGTTTCTGCTAATAATTGCTTGGCTCGTTTCACTCGTAATTGGCAAAGCATTTCCCAGGGAGTGGATTTAAAGTGTTCTTTGAATTTTCTTTCTAAGGTGCGGCGTGGAATGTTCAATTCGCTACAAAGAATACCAATTGAGATTGGATCCTGCATCCGTTCGGAGATAAAGGACATCGCCCGTCTAAGAAGCGGATCCTCAATTGCCAGGTGATTGGCAGAATGGCGAAGGATGACCCCGCTTGGTTGTATGAGCAGGGGTTCTTTAACAGAGACTTTCTCTCCCGCAATCATTTTTTGCATCGCGGCGGCCACTTGTTCACCAAGAGAATCCCAGGGAATGGAAACGCTCGAAAGCATGGGATAAGTTAACCCACAAACCAGAGGGTCATTATTAGCTCCAATCACAGAAACTTCAGTGGGGATTTCCAATCCTAATTGAGTGCATGCACTACACAGAAACCTGCCCAAGGGATCATGAACCGCAAAAATACCGACTGGTTTGGGCAGTTTATGTAACCATGATTCCATCGCTTCGCTGGGGTGATGAAATGATTCGCTGTATCGAGTGTCCTCGAATCCAGTTTCGATATGAACCGAGAAGGGGATGTTATTTTTTGAGATTATTTCATGAAAACCTTCAATTCGTTGATCAGAGTACGGGGTTCCATTACCCAAGCAGGCGAGGCTTTTAAATCCTGTGAAAGAAAAACTTTCCGCTGCCTCCCGACCCACAGCCCAATCGTCCACATCTGCACTGAGCGTTTTTGAGTAGGTCTGATCGGTGGCGACGATAATGGTGGGTACATTTAATTTCAACTCGAGAAGCTGTTCGGTTTTTTCAGGGAGCCATTCAGTAATTAATCCGCTCGGTCGGAGCTCGTTAAGCAAGGGCCCCAGTTCACTAATCGATCGATGGATACTGAGGACCCGGTAATCCTGCATTTTTCTTGCAAACGGAGTAAGGGAGGGGGTGAGTCGACGAAGAAAGACTTCGGACATAACAATGGCAATAGGTTGGCTCACAAAATTAAGAATGATTTTAATGTTGTCGTATATCAACAGAAAATATACGCAAAATGCGGTTTTCGGAATTGTATTAATTCGGTATGATGTAAATTTTTTAACCTTAAACTCTTTTTCCCATGGAATATTTTAATTGCGGTAAGATTCAATACGAGGGTTCCTCCTCGAAAAACCCACTTGCGTTCAAACATTATAACCCCACTGAAAAGATCGGTGGTAAAACGATGAAGGATCACCTTCGTTTTGCCGGAGCATATTGGCATGTGATGCGAAATGAATTGGCGGATCCCTTTGGACAGGGCACGGCTCAGATGCCTTGGGATGATAAAAGTGACTCGGTGGAAAACGCGATCGCCCGGGTGGATGTATTTTTTGAATTCCTGGATAAGATGGGAATTGAATTCTATTGTTTTCATGATCGGGATATTTCTCCCGAGTTGAATGATCTTGCTGCATCCAGTGCCGCACTCGACCAAGTGGTGGCCAAGCTAAAGGAAAAACAGGCAGAGACCGGAGTGAAACTTCTATGGGGTACCGCTTGTTTATTTGCGCACCCCCGCTATGCTCAAGGTGCTGCGACTTCTCCCGATGCTTCAGTCTATGCCTATGCGGCGGCTCAAGTTAAGAAAGCTATTGAGGTGACCAATGAACTGGACGGCTTAGGGTATACATTTTGGGGTGGTCGTGAGGGTTATTCCACCTTGTTGAATACAAATATGAAGCGTGAACTCGACCACTTGGCCGCGTTTATGCACATGGCGGTGGATCATGCAAAGAGTATCGGGTTTGACGGTCCATTTTACATTGAGCCTAAACCACGGGAACCTTCCACTCACCAGTATGACAGTGATTCCGCTGCCTGCCTGAATTTCCTTCGCGAGTATAATTTACTCGATCACTTCAAATTGAATATCGAGACGAATCATGCCACCCTCGCTGGTCATACCGTGGAACACGACCTGACAGTAGCGGCAAATGCGAATGCACTCGGTAGTATCGATGCCAATACGGGGGACACTTTAATTGGTTGGGATACTGATCAATTTCCCACTGATATTTACATGACCACCCAGATTATGTTGGTGGTATTGAAAATGGGTGGATTTACCACTGGAGGATTAAATTTTGATGCTAAGCGTAGACGTGAATCTCACGAGCCGATTGATTTGATGCATGCTCATATTGGTGGAATGGACGCATTTGCCCGTGGGTTAAAGATAGCTCATGCGATTCAAGAAGATGGTCGGATGGCTCAATTTGTGGAAGAACGTTATTCCAGTTTTGACCAGGATATTGGAGCCAAGATTGAAGCGGGTACGGCCAGTTTTGCTGAACTCGAGCAACTTGCATTGGCTAATGGTGAGCCTACTCTTGCCAGTGGACGTCAGGAAATGCTGGAAAACTTAATTAACGAGTTTATTTAAATTCTATCAACGGACAGTCTCGAGCGAGACGGTTTTTTGTTGGACTTAAGGTCTTGTGCTTTTGAGGTCTTTCGCAGGATCATTAAAAGTGGCCTTTGGGTAATATTTGAAAATTAAGTAAGAAATCGAAAAGAAAGACATCTATTAATATGAAAACTTTTAGACTGATTCAATTTCTTGTTAATCTTGTATCAAGGCCTAGTGCATTGCTCCTGTTTTTGGTTTCAGGAATTCAGGTTGCTGGGGCAAACACAGAGTTCACTCCGGTTGATCGATGGTATGAGGTTTTTCTGGCTGATGCAAAAGTCGGCTATTTTCAGGACAAAATGCAAAAAGATGGAGAGGTAATCAATAGCCGGAATGAGTTTGTGATGCAGATTAAGCGTGCAGGACAAAGTATTGAAATTACGGTGGAACAGGAAACGAAGGAAAAAATAAGCGGGGAATTGATTGAATTTTCAACCGAGACGAAGATGGCGGGAATTCCTATGCTCAAGAAGGGGCGAGTGGAAGGGAAGGAATTGGTCGTTTATGAAAAACAGTTCATTTCAGGAAAAGAAACCAGATATTCTTTCGATCCCGAAGGAGGTATGAGTTGGGGGCTCCGTAAGCAGGTTCTGGAAAATGGATTCCAGAAAGCGGGAAAAACTTATGAACTCAAAGTCTACTCTCCTGACATGGGAATGAAAAAACCGGTTAAGGCAAAGATTATTTGCTTTGGGGAAAAAACGATTCAAATAGGAGAGAAAAAGATCAAAGCTTTTGAGGTGGATATGGAATTGAAGAGTCCGTTTGGATCAATGATCACAAAGTCATGGTTTGATGAAAATTGTGTGGCTCTCAAAACCGTGATGAATATGGGAGGGATGAAAATTTCGATTATTGAGGTGCCAAAAAAGAAAGCTAAGAAGATGGAAGAAGAGGCTCACGAACTTTTGTTGAGCTCAGTTGTTCCATTGGATGCGGCAGTTCCTAACAGCGATAAAAATACTTTTATTATGAAGGCCATAAAGGGAAAATGGTCAGCTAAACTGTTTGAAGGAAATGGCCAGAAGATTGAGAAGATCAATGACAACTCGATACGGGTGATTGTGGATCAGTCTCTGAAGAAGAAAAAAGTTGAGGGGGAAACTGATCTGAAACCTTTTCTTTCATCAAGTGTTTATTTGGATACTGATGATCTACTGATTCAGAAACTTGCGAAGAAAGGAAAAGGAAAGGCAAAGACCTCTCAAGAAATCGCCAATAAACTTACCAAATTCGTCTTCCGCTACATGACCAACAAGAATTACGAGGTGGGGTTTGCCACTGCCAGTGAAGTTGCAAGAAATAAAGCGGGTGATTGTACGGAACACTCGATACTGTTGGCTGCCTTGGGGCGTGCGTTAGGCATTCCCAGTCGGGTGGTAACCGGCTTGGTTTATGCCGATGAATTTGAAGATCAAAAAGATGTGTTAGTTTATCACATGTGGACCCAATTTTATATTGATGATCAGTGGGTAAATCTTGATTCTGCCCTAGGCTTGGTCAAGTGCCCGGCTGACCGGATTACTTTTTCGGTGGATTCTTTGGAGGAGGATATCATCGCCTCAGCTCTCCCTTTAATGGAGTTGATTAATAACCTGAAGGTTACCGTACAAACGGTTGAATAGGTTTACTTCTTCTCCTTTTATCTTATCGAATAGGCAAGGGTTCCCTTGACCATTCTGCGTGAAGATTAGAAGGTATTCTATGATTAGAATTCTTTTTCTTTTTTTCCTTACCTGGACTTCTTGCTTTGGAAAAGATAGGCCCAATATTCTCTTTGCATTTGCCGATGACTGGGGTAGGCAGGCTAGTATCTATGCGAAGATCGAAGGAGCGGGAGGAATCAATGACGTCGCAAAGACACCCCACTTCGACAAGCTGGCGAAAAGCGGGGCGCTTTTCACCAATGCCTCGGTCAATGCGCCGTCCTGCACGCCATGCCGAAGTTCCATTCTTTCGGGGCGTAATTTTTGGGAAACGGGTAGGGGAGCGATTCTTCAAGGCGCTGTTTGGGATGAGAATATTCCGACTTGGCCGTTGTTGCTTAAGGATTCGGGTTACCATATTGGTTATACCTACAAGGTTTGGTCACCAGGTACGCCTCGGGATGCTGGGATTGGAGGACAGGCCAATGCCTTTGCCAAGGCCGGAGGGAAATTCAATGGGTTTTCGCAGTATGTTACAAGCCGGGCTTCCAAAGGGGTTGGCGTAAAGGATGCGAAGGGGGAACTTTACCGGGAAGCCCGCGGGAATTTCAAATCTTTCCTGGAAGGCAGAAAGAAAGATCAGCCCTTCGCCTACTGGTTCGGTCCCACCAATGTACATCGAAAATGGACCAAGGGTTCGGGTAAAAAACTTTGGGGCATCGATCCTGACAATCTAAAGGGCAAGATGCCCGCATTTTTGCCGGACGTTCATGCAGTTAGAGAGGATCTGGCCGATTACTTGGGTGAGATAGCTGCTTTCGATGCTGGTTTGGGAATCTTGATCGAGGAACTGAAGAAAGCGGGGGAGTATGTGAATACAATCATCGTGGTCAGTGGGGATCATGGTCCTCCCGGTTTTCCACATGGTAAGTGTAACCTCTACGATTTTGGTACCCGCGTGTGCCTGGCCATTGCCGGGCCGGGTGTGAAAGGTGGTCGGGTGGTGGATGATTTCGTCTGCCTTCCCGACTTGGCCCCGACTTTTCTTGAAGCGGGAAAGGTCCAAGTTCCTGAGGGGGTGTCGGCCAAAAGTTTGTGGAAAGTATTGAAGTCGAAAAAGGATGGTCAGGTGGACCCAAGTCGAGATGCCGTGGTAACGGGTCGGGAACGTCATGTCTACTCCTCCCGCCCCGGATACCTCCCTTATCCTCAAAGAGCGATTCGAACCAAGGACTTTCAATTCGTGATCAATTTTAAACCTGAACGTTGGCCCTTGGGCGATCCCTATCTGCTCGATACTCCCAAAGAACCAGGTTATGCCCTACTGGAAAATCAAACCTTTGTAACCTTGGCGGATGAAGACGCCGGTCCGACGAAGGCTTGGATCGTTACAAATCGAAAAGATCCCAAAGTAAAACCAATTTTTGATCATGCCTACGGAAAGCGCCCCCGTGAAGAATTATATGATATGAACAAGGATCCCGATCAAATGAAGAACCTCGCTCTAGACCCGGACTATTCAGGGACGGTAAAAAAACTTCGAGCTCGTTTAATGAAGTACCTGCGTGACCATAACGATCCCCGGTTGGTCGATAATGGAAAATTCTTTGAAACATCCCCCATGACCGACGGGTTTAAACGTCCGGTTCAATCCAAAAAATCTAAATCGAAAAAATGAATTTATTAAAGCTTTCTTATTCCATTCTTTTATTCGCCGTTCCCTTGTTTGGGGATAGCCCGGTCGATCGATCTGTGCCCCTTAGATTGGTTTCAGATGATTTCGGATTGGCGGACGGACCTTCCTGGCAGGGATGGTACCTAACGGTTCCGGATCCAAAAGCACAGGTGGTCAAGCGCTTCATTATCAAACAAAATAAATGGAATGTGCTCGCCCAAGAAAAGCGGTTCAGTGCTAGCTTTTTCAATCATGGGAAGAGCTACTTCGCTGATCATGGGGAAGGTGCAATCCGGTGCCTGGATCAAAACAATAAGTGGTCCGTGGTTTATCAGGAAGATTTGGCTAAAGATAAGCGCCGGAAACCCAATGACTTGGTTGTCGATCGCTCGGGTGGGGTCTATTTTACCCTAACCGGACCGGGTGAAGTCGTTTATGTTTCCCCGCAGGGCAAAGCCCAAACCGTGGCCTCCGATGTACAGACCCCCAATGGGTTGATCCTGAGCCCCGATGAGAAAACTCTTTATGTGTCCGAATACGTTCCAAAAAAGATTCTGTCTTTTAAGGTCGGAAAGAATGGAGCTTTGAACGCAAAGAAGCTCTTTGCCAAAATGGACGATGGTCAGCCCGACCTCAAGGGAGCCGATGGAATGTGTGTGGACCGGGCTGGCAATGTTTATTGTGCTGGACCCAAGGATATTTGGATTTGGGACTCGAAGGGCAAGCTGCTCGACAAAATCGTATGTCCCGAGCGGGCGGTGAATTGTGCCTTTGGCGGCACCCAATTGCGTGATCTTTATTTGACTGGCTTTGGCGGGGTCCATGTTCAACGCATGAAAGTATCCGGGGTTCCCACTCAACCACCTGCTGAATGGCCCGATTCCATGCCAGATAAACCAAGCGTACAAGTTCCCGGTAATGTGACTCAACTGCTCGATCTCACTTATGCAGAATATGGTCCTCGAAAGATGCTGGCCGATCTTTTTATTCCCAGGGGCAAGGGGCCATTCCCTGCTGCTTTGATTATTCATGGAGGAGGCTGGATCAAGGGCGATAAGATGAAGTTCCGGGCAATGGGAGTGGAAATGGCGAAGCGTGGATATGTTTCCATGGCCATTGATTACCGGTTGGCTGAAGAGGCTGCTTTCCCGGCGAATATTCAGGACTGTCATGCCGCGATCCGATACCTGAGAGCTCATGCCAATAAGTATAACATGGATGCCGGTCGAATCGGTGTGGTAGGTGGCTCAGCAGGTGCCCATTTAGCTGGTTTGCTCGCGACCACGCCAAAGGTTAAGTCTTTGCATGGTGATGGCGGGAATGCTAAATATTCATCTGCCGTTCAGGCTGCGGTGGTTATGTCCGGGCCAATGGAAATCTCAACCGGTAGTGTGGCGGAACGGTCGCTAACTGCGAAAAATCCCGTAGCCAATGCAATCTTCCTGTTTGGTGGGACGGTCAAGGAAGAGCCTGAGCTTTACAAACTAGCGGATGCCCACCTCCATATTAATAAAGAAACGCCCCCAATCCTTTTTCAATTTGGTGGAAAAGAAGATCCGTCCAAAGTACAACCTTCGATTGATAAACTGAAAAAGCTGGGCGTGCCTACCCAATTGCTGACTCATTACCAAGATGGCAAGCATGGATGCTGGAACCGGCACCCGTGGTTTTTACCGATAATTGAGGATATTGATACCTGGTTTCAGGAGCACCTTTAATAAGAGATTTAGGCTTTAACGAGGGTCGACCAATTCAATCCGCTTCAGGATGGAGTGCGTTTTAGGATCGGTCAGCCTAATGGCTTTCCTTTGTGTATGATCAACCAAAGTAACATTGAATGTTGAAACCTTGGCCCACTCCAGTACCTTATCTTTTTCGCTCTTAAAATTTTTCCGGTTAATCAGAATTTGCTGAGGTCCTTTTCCCGTAACCTTCGTATGGTAAGTAAAGGTACCGATATTGTTTTCCCGACTCAAAAATGAACTTCCAAGACGGAGGCGGAGGGTGTGATCGCGGCCTTGTGGATCGATGGTGAAGGCTAAAACCTTATCATTCGAGCGATCAATCATCGGGCTCTGCAGTTTATAACTTGTGATACTGTCCCCGTTTCGACTGGCCCAATCGGCCGTGCCATTGGAAAAGTCTTCGATCAGTCCGTTCTTTGCCAGCTTGGATAATTCTTTTAAGTCGATGTTTTTCGGTTCATGGATCGCTTCTTTTGAATTGATGGAGAAAGTCTTGGAATTCCCAACTTGAAGAGTCATTTCCTGATCCAATTTGTATCGGCAATGCCCGAAAACATAGAGCGGAAGCTGGGGGTACACTGGGATATCCGTAGTCCAGGTATTCTTTGATTTTTTTGCCACAGCATTATGCCAGAAACGGGTCCGGGAATTCGGATCGTAGCTATAGTAGATTTGAACTCCAGCTAAGCGGTCGATTACTTTTGGCGATACGGAGAAGGTGGCCATTCCTTTTTCTATTGAGAAACTGGATGGTGGCGTTTGGGGGATTCCAACCTTTTCATCCCCCAAATATTTCTTAAACCAAAGATTAAGTACTGCCCATTCTTCTGGGCCGGGTCCATGGTTATAGTGCACATTGGAGGATACTCTCCAGTCGTCATGGGGAAGCAAATCCATCGACCGGTAGATTCTTTCAAAGGTGGAATGAAAGTCGTTGGATGAAGTGATGAAGGCGACCGGACATTTTACATGAGGCCAATAAGCTTCCGGATCAATTGCATTTTTGTACATTTCAAGATTTTGAAATTGAGGACGCTTGCTGCTTCCGACAATGCCCCCCGGGAAATCCACATATTTAAATCCAGTGCCACCGACAAATGGAGCGACCGCTTTGAGGCGGGGGTCGGTCGCGGTAAGGGCAGTAATCATTCCCCCCATGGAAAAGCCCGTGAAACCGATTTTATCGGCATTTACCTTGGGTTGCTTTTCCAGGAAAGTAATCGCCCGGCGACCCGCCATCGAAAGGAGAATCCAATTGGAGTTCCGGGGACTGGGAATCGGGTCGATTGAAAATTCATCGGGTTGCAGGTTTACCTTCCATCCTTTGCGTAAGGCTTTGGAGTAGAATCTCGGGCCTTGGGTAGGATCCACTTTCCCCCAGTCGGTATTGGTATCAATATCCTCTTTTACGGGTCGTCCGAGCCAATTGATATCGATGTTGGCAAATCCTTGTTTTGCAAAATAAACGCTTCGATTTTTTTCGGCACGTTGTCCGCCACCGTGAGACCAGACGAATGCAGGGTGTTTTCCTGGTTTGTTGGGAAACGAGTAGTAAGCAGACACGCGGGAATTCGCCCCCTTGAACCGGCCGACCTTGTAGGTCAGATAACGGGTGGTGACTTCATCGGTTTTCCATTCTTCAATGATTTTCACCTCGAGATTTTCAGCCCGGGCATCATATCCTTGCCAAAGTTCAAGTGCGGACTTCGGGAGTTTATCAGGATCACTGATCGGCGTGAAAGTGTCCTTGGCTGACAAGTGACTGATAAAACAGAGTAGGAGGATGAATTTTTTCATAGGCAGAATTTTAAAAATTAGATTTCATAACTGAACGACCGAACTGGGTCGACAGGAAATCTGAAATCAAAGAAAGATTATTTGCGGGCGAACGCGTCGCTGGCGGCAATTTTATTAATCAGGTCACGAAAGCCGAAGTTATCTTTAATTATGGAATCGGCAATGGATTTGGCTTCGTTTTTATCCCGTAGAGTAAGGACTCTGCCGGTGGCATAGGTCATGAGTTTTTCTGCAAGATTTTGAGCCAGTAGGTTTTTCTTTGCCAGGAGTACTTTTTTGAGTGTTCTGGGACCATGAATCTTTTCACCGGAAGTAAGGATAGCACTCCCGTCAATAGGCCCGGATGGAAAAAGCTTAGTGCTTTGTGTGGAGTTTTTCCAAAAGCGCGAACGATAATAGGTGGGCCGATACCCACCAACCGGGTCAAAATATTCAAGGGGGAAACCATAGGGATCAATCTTGGCATGACAATCCGCGCATGCCTGAACCGAGCGGTGTTTTTCCAGAAGTTGTTTCACAGTCTGAGCACCCCGAACATCCGGGTTAATCGGTTCGACATCAGGGGGAGGAGGTGAAGGAGGAGTCCCAAGCAAGCTTTCAAGTACCCAAATGCCCCGAATAACCGGTGATGTATCGACTCCGTTTGCAGTGAGAGTAAGAATGCTTGCCTGACCAAGCAGACCTCCCCGCAAACTGTTTTCCGGAAAGGAGACCTTGCGGAAATGAACTCCCTCGACTCCATCAATTCCGTAATGTCGTGCGAGGTCCTGATTGATGAAGCTGTAGTCGGAATCAACAAAGTCGGAGAGTGGGATGTTTTCCAGTACGGCATGGCTTAGAAACTGATGGGTCTCTTCAAGCATGGCTTCCTTTAATCCATAGCGGTAATATTCACGGAACTTGAGCGATGCAGGGGGCATCGTTCCGAGTTTGTCGAGACGGAGCCAGGATTCCGCAAATCCATGAATAAATGATTCACTTCGGGGATCCTGCAGTAGACGTGCGACTTGTTGTTTAAGGTAAGCTCGGTCCCCCAGTTTATATTCCTTGGCTTGCAGAAAAAGTTCATTGTCAGGCAAGGAGGACCACATGAAATGCGAAAGTCGGTTTGCGATCTCAAAAGAAGACAAATGATCAGATTCACTGCTTTCTTCTTTTAAATAAAGGAAATCAGGTGAGACAAGTATTGCCTTGAGAGCCAGAAAAAAGGCTTCTTCCCGGTTTCGACCAAGTTTTTTACGCGCTTTTTCTTCAATATCCAAATAGGGTGTAATTTCGGATTTGGTTACCGGTCGGCGAAAAGCCCGTCGGGCAAAGCGAGAAAATACAACTTCAAGATCGATTTTAGAAAGGTCCCGTTCACCATCCAGGAAAACCTGCTGGGCTTTACTTTTGTAGGTAATTGGAAGTGGGCCATTGATGCGAAGTTCATGTAATCTGACGACTGGACCTTTCCATACATCTGAAACAACGCGACCCGGCACCAGGTCCTTTCCCACGATATGCCAGGCATGAGAACCTTCTTTTCCACGGAATTCGATGTCCGTATGATATTTCTTACAAATGTCCCGCATCCAATAGTCTGAAGGGCCCGGTCCGTTATCCCAGTTAAGAAAAGGAACATCTCTTTTATCCATCCATACGGTTACATCAAATTTTTTAGGTTGGTGATCCGCTAAATCCCAGAGTCCTACTTTTGATCTTGATTTGATCGAGTCCGAACCCATTCCCTTACTGCTCCTGGATACAAATAAGGAGAGCTGCATTGGAGGTTTGAGGTTGGTGGGGATCATCGCAGGATCGTAGGGATGCGTTAATCGACGAACAGCTTCGGCCGTTATACTGATTTTATAATACCCGGAAGTTTCTATACCCTTTGTCCTTTTATACCAGTCGTGCGGAAAAGTTCCTAAGTCAAAATGATCAGATATTTGTTTTTTCCCTGCTGCAAAATCAAGGTATTGATTGGGCTTATAAATCCGGTACATCCAGGGAGTCTTTTCCTGTCTGCTGGGATAGCCCCAATCTTTAGGCTTAATCGCTTCACTTTTGAAAGGCGTGATTTCGTCAAAACGGAACGCCATGCGAAGATATCGATCCGCAGATTCAAGGTAAGCATTTAAATGTTGATCAGAAAGATTGAGAGCATCTCCAACATTGGTAAAACCATGATCATTCTCATCGGTTGGGAAATCCTCTGTGAAATCAAAAGGTAAATCATGTAAACCCAGCAGATCGCGCATCGTATTTCGGTACTCTCTGCGATTGAGTCTACGTAAAACGGTTTGGTTTGGGCCTTTTTCCTTTTCCCATTCAACAAGGGTTTTGGTGAGCCAGGCAATGGTCTGTTTGATTTCTTCTGTTTTGGGTTGCTTGACTTCCTTTTTCTTGGGAGGCATTTCACCCAGGTTGAGTTGGTCGAGGATGTCGTGAAGTAGGTTGACTTTATCTTCGTCCCCTAAATCGATCATTTGTTTACCCGATAATTCCTTCGAAAGTTGGTGAAAAGTGCGATCTCCTTTCTCTTCCTCAGAACCATGGCACTTAATGCAATAATTCTGGGTAAATTGAAAAACTTTCTGATCGAATTCTACGACTCTTGAAAAGGCATGGTTTATTCCCACTAGAAAAAGTACAGCGAATCCAAAAATGGATGAATGCAAAATCTTTTCCATTTGTAGAAATCAGGTGATTTTTTCGAGGCCGGTAAGGGTTCCGGATGAGGTGTTGAATTGATCCACATCCATACCAAAATTCTGTAACATTGAAAGATATAGATTACAGAGAGGGGTGGATTGTTTTCCGGCGCGAGCAAAATGCATGTGTCCACCGTGCTTGAAACCACCACCGGAAAGCAGAATGGGGAGGTCTCGATTACTATGGGAATTTGCGTTGCTCATTCCACTTCCAAGAAGAGACATCGTGCTGTCTAGTAAACTTGCACCGTTAGGTTCTTTTACTTCTTTAAGTTTTTTGAGGAATCGCGCAAATTGATCGACATGAAAAGTTTCAATAATGGAAAGTTCATCAATGGCATCCTGAACCTGTCCATGATGAGAAAGAGTATGGTATCCCTGTGAAACTCCGGATAATCCACCGTTTTCTTTTCCTAAATTGGTAAATGCCAGACTGATAACCCGGGTCGAATCGGTTTGAAGGGCAAGAACCATCAGATCGTAAAAAAGGGGGGTTCGATCCTTGAGGGTTAGTGAATCCACACCCTGAGGCAGGACATAATCCGTATTTGGTTTTTCCTTATCGAGCCAGAGGGTGGATTGTTCAATGCGTTTTTCGAATTCGCGAACGGAGGTGAAATATTGGTCCAGTTTTTCGGTGTCTGCATAACCTAAGCTTTTTTTAAAACGATCTGCCTGGGTTTTCGCAAGATCAAGGATGGAGCGTTTATCAAGTAAAGCTCTTTCTGTTTGATTACGTGTTGAGCTGTTCTCTTTTCGAAAAAGCATTTGATAAAGTTTTTCCAAACTACGGATAGGTTGGATATTGTTTCCATTACTCGTCCATGAAAGGGTATGTTCATTCCCGCGGTCGGCATCTAGTGTAAGAGAAGGATACCTGGTTTTCTCTCCGGTAAAGTCGGCTGCTTTTTGATCCAGGGAAATATTGGCTTCGGCATATCCTTTCGAATGGTTGGTTGGAATCCCCGAGAGGAAAAACTTGGTTGCATTGTGACCACCGCTGAGGTTGTGATCCAAGCCGGAGAATACTGTATAATCACCCCGCAAGGATTCAAGTGGCTTCAGGAGTAAGGGCGATTGAAATTGCTTACCAGTCTCGATTGGATGGAAGTTTTCGGGGACAAAGCCGTAAAAAATTCCGGTTGCCGCTATTCGTTTTGGTGAAACAAGAGAGGCGGATTCTGCATTTGCCTCGAGAAGGGGGAGGGCAATCATAGATCCACCCAATCCTTGCAGAAATCTCCTACGGGCAATGTGTCTTTTAATAAGCATCTGCATAAAATACTATGCAAGAATCACTTAAAAACCAAGGCTACATTAGCATTTAACTAAAGAAAAGAAGTACTGGAAAGCCTTCGAAAGTATTACTTAAATAGGGGTTCTACCATGTTTCCATTGATCTTTTCCCAACCGGCATACAATAAATCAAGCCGTTCAGGCATTTCCTTAGATAAGTCTTTGGTTTCAGAGGGATCCTTGGCTAAATCATAAAGTTCCCATTTTTTGGGTGATTGCCTGAGGATTTTCATGTCGCCCACGCGAAAGGCCGCCTTATGACTCTGTCTCCAATACAGCCACTCGTGCGGATCTTCCTTGTGCTTTCCTGTGAGGTAGGGAAGAAGGTCATAAGATTCAATATATTCACCTTTGGGTTTAGATACCCCTGCAGCTGCATGAATGGTGGCAAAAATATCCGTACTCAGTACGGGCCGATGATAGGTTTTTCCAGCAGGCACCTTGCCGGGCCACTGAAAGAGGAAGGGTACACGAATGCCGCCTTCATACATTTGTCCCTTTCCGCCCCGTAAAGGGAGGTTGCTACTGGTTAGTTCCTTGGTCGGTCCACCATTGTCGCTCAAGAAAAATACAAGTGTGTCGTTTTCTAAATCTTCTTTTTCTATTTTTTTCATAATATCACCCACACTGTCGTCCAGGTTTGCCAGCATAGCTGCAAAGATTCGTCTTTGTATATCCTCAATGTGTTTGAATTTTTTCATGTACTTATCGGCAGCCTGGAGTGGACTATGCACAGCGTTGTAGGATACGAATAAGAAAAAGGGTTTGTTCGCATGCCGGTCAATGAAGTCAACGGATTCGCGGGTAATGGCATCCGTGAAGTATTCCTCCTCCAGTACCGGTTGACTTCCGCGTACGATCGGATTGTTGGCGTCATAGTCGGGCTCGTTGCCCAAGTGGGTGGAGTAGATCACCTTGCCGAAAGTTCTGATTCCTTCTCCACCTCCTGGGAGGACTTTCCTTCTTAACCAGGTGGTCGTTCCTTTCCATGGTTCGGGAACGAAGTAATGTCCTTCGTGAGTAAACCCAAAAAACTCATCAAATCCGCGACGGAATGGATGATAGGGAGCGGTTCCTCCAAGATGCCACTTTCCAATTAAACCGTTTACATAGCCTGCCATTTGGAGTGAGTCGGCAATGGTTTGTTGAGACAGAGGGAGGCCGAAGCCCGGTTCCTCATTTTTGGCACCGGTGGGATTGAATTCATGCCCGAAGCGGGTTCCATACTTTCCAGTGAGAAGGCCAGCCCGGGAAGGGCTGCAGTTGGGGGCGGTGACATAGCCCTGGCTAAACCTTACACCCTTTTTTGCAATGTCATCGATGTTGGGTGTGGGTATCTCCTGATTCCCTTGGCATCCCAACTCTCCATATCCGAGGTCATCAGCCAGAAGAATGATGAGGTTGGGCATTTGGGAAACCCGATCCTTTCCATAAGAAACAGGTTTTAAAATAAAAAAGGGAAGAAATAAGGCGATGAGGAATCGATTGAGCTTCATATAGGTTATATGTCTTAATATTTAAATTCTTACAACGGCACAGTTGTTCTATGCTGTTTAATCTATTTTTAACATAAATTAGAGCAATTAAAACTCTCATGATGAGTTCAAAACATATTATTAATTAGGGACTAATGAAAATTGTGATACTTTAATATCTTGACATTTTGACGTCATTATATAATTATATCATTATGTCGTCTAAATCTCACAATAAGAAGTCAAAGCGTAAAAACACGTCTTTGCGTCTTGAGGAGTCAGTCTTAAAAAAGCTGAAGATTTATGCGGTGAAGAAGGATACAAGCGTTCAGCAAATTATTGAGGATCTCGTGGTGGGACTCCTCAAAAACAAAAAATAATTATGCTAAAAATACAAAAAAATGATAAATGGTTGGCAACCGTTCGGGATGATTACCAGGTGGGGGTTTTTGCCTACACTAGATCAGGGAAGGTTGTATTGGTGACTAGTCGTAAGGGAGAATCATGGATACTACCGAAAGGAAATCGTGCGAAAAAACGATCTGATCGTTTACAGGCAAAAAGAGAAGCTTTTGAAGAAGCAGGTCTACAAGGGTCTTTGAATTGCAAGCATTATGATTTTAACTCTCTCGAGAAGTCTAAGAATCTAAGGATCTACACTATGAGGGTAAAAACGATCCTCCACGATTTTCCTGAAAAGAGTGAGCGAAGTCGTATCGTAACCACTTTTGATCGGGCTGAAAAGATGGTCAAGCAAGAGTACTTGGAGATAATCCAAGAATTACGAAAGAGGATATTCTAAAACTAATGAGGTGCTGAACGACCTTTACAAATTTAGCGGACACCCATGGTCCTTAAGCGGATACGGAAAACATTCTTTCGACCGGTGATATAAAGGACATTGCTCCCAGGTCCGGCAAAAGCGCAATTAGTCGGGCTTTCCGGGACTGCAATTGTCTCGAGCAGTTTGCCTTGCGGACTCCATATCCGCACGGCGTAAGGACCTGCACAATATAGGTTGCCGAGATGGTCTACTGTCATGCCGTCACATCCATAATCACTGGGCTGTTCGACTTGGGAGAAAAGTCTTTGTTTGGAGGGTTTTCCGGTTTTGGGGTCGACATCAAAGGCATGGAGTTTCTGCTCCTTGTATTCGGACACATAGAGTGTTGTCTCACACGGTGAGAGCATCAAGCCGTTCGGCCCCTTTAGATCGCTGATGACTGGTCGTGGATTTCCACCATCGGAGTCGAGAAGGTAGATCGATCCCGCGCCCGGCACCGTGACGTAGATCCGCCCTTTGCGATCAACCACCACGTCGTTGACTCCCACAGGGTAAACCTTCTTGTTTTTCCCCATCCTCGTCGGCTTCAAGAGCACGGTTTCCGTCCCGTCCTCCTCGAGGCGGGCAAGGCTCTTCTCCCGTTGCTTGCACATCAGCAATCGTCCCCGCAAGTCAAAGGCGAGCCCGTTGGCTCCGCCGGTCTTGTCCCTGAACAGCGTGGTCCCAAGGGTCTTCAGGTTGAGTCGCCAGATACGCTGGTTGGGAATGTCAGTGAAGAGAAGATGGCCCTTCCCATCATAGAGCGGCCCCTCCACCGTTTCATAGCCCGAAGAAAGTTTTTCCAGCTTTGCATCGATCTCTTTTATTGTGATGAGGGACTGCCCCGTGTCTTGTTTCTGCCCTGCCAGAGGTGTCGCAACTGCAAAGCCGAATAAACAAAGTTGTCGAAAAACTTTCGTCATCACTTCTCCGGCTTGTTCTTTCCGCCTTTGTTCTTGGGCTTTATCATTTTTTGTTCGGGGCGCAGGGGCGACCGTCGAGGTAGCTCTGGAGAAGCTCGCCCATTTTTTTGACCCGCTCGGGATACTTGGCGTAGAGGTTGTCGGACTGGCGCGGGTCTTCCTTCAGGTTGAACAGCAGGCCTTCATGACCTTTCCCGTATGCCTTGAGGCCGAAATGCTCCAAGTAGGCGGGACTTTCCCTCTTGGCTGCTCCCGTCGGGGCATTGATATAGACCCAATCCCCTTGCCGGAGGGCGAATTTTTTCGGGGAGGTGTTCTGGACGGTGGCCACGCGGAGGGGCTTGTCGTACTTCTCACCCTTGAGGACGGGCATCAGATCGTAGCTGTCGATGGCTTCGTTTTTGCGGAGGGGGTGTCCAATGATCTTGGCAAAGGTCGACGCCAGATCGACCTGACTCACCACTTCCTCGGAAACCGAGCCTTGCTTGATTTTTCCTGGCCATTTGACAATGAAGGGAACGCGGTGTCCTCCCTCGTAGACATCGCGCTTGACGCCACGATACTTGCCCGAGCTCCATTGTTTGAAAGTTTCCAGTCTTTCGAAAGCATGAGTCTCGGGTCCATTGTCGGCGGAGAAGACGACCAGCGTGTTTTCGGCAAAGCCGTGTTTTTTCAAGGCGTTAACCACCTTGCCCACCATGGCATCGGTCTCGATGACGAAGTCCCCGTAGTAACCGGCTTTCGATTTCCCGTGATAAGGCTTGTTTGGGACGATTGGATAGTGGGGCGAATTGAAGGCGAGGTAAGCGAAGAAGGGTTGATCCTTTTTCTGCTTCGAAATCCACTCGACGGTCTTTTGGGTGATGGTGGGGAGAATATCATAAGGGTTCCAACTCTCAGCCATCGGACCTGGTCGGAAGC
>ERZ887851.629-NODE-629-length-34205-cov-19.854056_pt1 | contig 34205 bp, 32 predicted proteins | sample MGYA00521100_ERZ887851 | MGnify/ENA primary metagenome ERZ887851 (study PRJEB32303, sample SAMEA104408602) | aquatic metagenome | biome: Brackish water; feature: Pelagic; material: water | place: Baltic Sea | collected 2014-06-06T16:11:00 | depth 11,444 m ... | reverse complement strand
GATATATTTGTGCTTCAACTTTACACTTTATATGAAAAATTACTGGCTAATCGCCTTATCCATTGTTTTTATCACTGCTTGTAAAACCACTCAAGAAGCCGGATTCGGCAAGAATGACGTCATCATGGATGAAATTGAAGTGGTGGGGAAAAAGTATCCTTACCGCCCTGCTGCTGAGCGTAAGAATGATTTGATTCATACTGCCTTAGATCTTAGCTTTGATTGGAAAGAACAATATCTATTTGGAGAAGCTACTTTAACACTAAAGCCTTATTTCTACCCTACTAATCTCTTAAGTCTGGATGCAAAAGGAATGGAAATTAGACGTGTAAGTCTAGTAGGCGGAAACGATTTGAAATATACTTACAACGGACAGAAATTAGACATTACCCTAGACAAGACCTATAGAAGACAAGATTCTTATCGTGTTTTCATTTCCTATATTTCTAAACCGAATGAGTTAGAAAAGACGGAAGGCTTGTCAGCCATTTCTGACGATAAAGGCTTGTACTTTATTAACCCTTTGGGTGAAGACAAAGAAAAGCCTATGCAAATCTGGACACAAGGTGAGCCAGAAAGCAACTCTGTTTGGTTTCCAACGATTGATAAACCCAATGAGCGTTGCACGCAAGAAATTTCAATGACTGTTCAAGACAAGTTCTTGGCCATGTCGAATGGAGTTCTAGTGAGTGACGTAGATAATGGAGATGGTACACACACCGCTTCTTGGCGTCAAGATAAGCCGCACGCTCCTTACTTGTTTATGATGACGATAGGTGAGTTTGCTCGAATCAATGATGAATGGGAAGGCATGTCGGTCGATTACTTCGTAGAGAAAGAATACGAAAACGTAGCTAGAGAAATATTTGGAGAAACTCCTGCTATGCTAACTTTCTTTTCAGAAAAACTAGGTGTTCGTTACCAATGGGATAAATACTGGCAAGTATGCGTTAGAGATTATGTAAGTGGAGCTATGGAAAATACTTCAGCAGTAATCTTTGGCGAATTTGTACAAAGAGATAGTCGTGAACTCTTAGATGAGGACCACGAAGACATCGTTTCTCACGAGTTGTTTCACCATTGGTTTGGTGATCTAGTGACTTGCGAAAGCTGGGCGAACCTACCCCTTAATGAATCTTTTGCCACATACGGTGAAGTACTATGGCGTGAGCATCGTTATGGTGAAGATGAGAAATATCGCAAAATCTATGACGACATGGGAAGCTACTTTAATGAAGCTGCTTCAGGTAAGCAAGTAGATATGATCCGTTACCACCACGACACTGCCGAAGATATGTTTGACGGTCATAGTTACGCTAAAGGTGGAACGATCTTAAACATGTTAAGAGATGTGGTAGGCGACGAGGCCTTCTTTGAATCACTTCGGGTATATTTAGAAGACAACAAGTATCAATCTGTAGAAATTCACAACTTGCGTTTAGCTTTTGAAAAAGTGACGGGCAAAGACTTAAATTGGTTTTTTAATCAGTGGTTCTTAAGTGCTGGTCACCCAGTAATTACCATTGATTATGAATATACCGATTCTGCTGTTATCGTTAAGTTGAAGCAAGCACCAAGCGCAGAGGATAACTTGGTATACACCTTGCCTTTAAAGGTCGACATCTACGGAAAAGAAGAAATGGTGAGTTATGATATCATTTTTCATCAGCCAGAGCAAAGCTTTGAGTTTCCATTTAACCAAGAGGTATTTTGGGTAAACGTTGATGCTAAAAAATCCTTATTAGCAGAAGTTGAGGATAATCAGCTCGAAGAGAATTGGATCTATCAATTCAAGCATGGTAAAAACATGTTAGATAAATTATACGCCCTAGAAATCTTAGGTCAAATAGAAAACCCTAGTGAAGAAGTTATAGAGGTGTTTCGATTGGGCTTGCAAGATGACTATTGGTACATCCAAGATTTTGCAGCAGCAACTTATCCGATTAATGAAGAGGATGATGAGGCTATTAGTTTGTTAAAAGATTTGGCTTTGAATGCTACGAATACCGATGTGCGTTCTTCCTCTATTCTAACTTTATCGCTTTTAGAAGATAAGAGCTTTGAAGAAATATTTAAAACTGGTCTTAAGGATTCTTCTTATCGGGTAAATGCGGCTTCGCTGGAGGCATTGATGTACACGGACCCTGACGGAGCAATTAGTCAAGCCGAGAAGTGGGAAGACATCACAAACTATGATGTGTTAGATGTTGTAGCTTTTGTTTATAGTGAGGTTGGGGAAGCTGGCAAAGTTGCCTTTTTTGAAAAAGGAGCTATTGAGGATGAAGATGCTTACGCTAGAATGTATAGCGTTTATTATTACTCTATATTCTTGTCAAGAATGGATCCAAGCATAGCGCTTGAAGGATTAAGCTTTATTGAAAACTGGGGAAATACGGACGACGGACCGTACTCTACAAATGTAGCGAAGTCATCATTGAATCGTATCAAACGAAATTTTGATTCCCTTGCTGAAGAGATGCAAGCCGACATCAATTCAAACTCAGCACTCTCTAAATCTCAGAAATTAGCCTTAGAGAGTGAGCTACTAAATTTCACGCATGTATCTGAACGTGCAGAGGAAGGCTCGAAGCGATTAGCGGCTAAGAAAAAAGACTAAAGAATAGAAACTATGGAAGCAACTACTTTTAACTGGAATCAAGACAACACCGAATTTTTTGGGCAATATTGGAAAAACGATCAAGCTAAAGCTATCGTGGCTATCGTTCACGGAATGGGCGAGCATAGTTCTCGATATGCCGACTTCGTAGCGCCAAAATTAATGGGTGCTGGTTATTCCGTCATTGCATTCGATCAATTTGGACACGGTAAGACCAAAGGCAAACGTGGGCATTGTCCTAGCTATGATGCGGTATTGAATTCTGTAGAAAATCTACTTAAAAAATCACAAGAGTTTTTAGGGTCTTCTTTACCGCTGTTCTTATACGGTCATAGTATGGGAGGAAACGTAGTGAGTAATTTTTTGATTAAAAGAAAAAGCAAGGTAAAAGGAGCTGTCCTTTCTAGTCCGATGTTGAAGTTGGCTTTTGATCCACCAGCTTGGAAATTGATTGCAGGTAAATTCATGCGGAATATCTATCCAGCTTTTCAAGAAGTAACAGGTATAGATGCGCAAGCTATTTCACGTAATCCAGCAGCCGTAGAAAAGTATTTAAACGATCCTTTGGTTCACGATAAGGTTACGGTAAATTTCTCTTTGCCCTTCTTTGAGGCAGGTGATTATGCCATTGACCATGCTAAAGACCTAAGTGCTCCAGCATTAGTTATTCATGGTACTGCTGATGCTATAATTGATTACAAGGGCAGCGAAGCGTTTGCTAAAAATGCGGGTAAGAAGGTAAGTTTGAAACTTTATGAAGGTGGGTATCACGAATTACATAATGAGCCCAACCAGGAAGAAGTATTAAATGATGTAATTTCATGGTTAGACAAACAAGTTTAAATGCCATTACTTAACGAAAACTCTAAGCATCAAGTACAAAACACCGAAGGGTGGTTTGCTGTTCGTCGATTCGTCAAAAACACTTTTGGCAAGCGCCCAGATATCAATGCTATTCTATTTTTAATAGGCATGAATGAGCTTGGCGAGCATAAGGCAGAGTGGGAGAAAGAGGAAAAACAAAACCTCATGCACATTGCCATTTGTCGGCTATTTGAAAAAGATGGCCATTACAAATTTGTAGGTAAAGACCAAGATGGCTGGCCTCACTATGAAGTTCAGAAAGGAATTCCCAATGTTCACCTCAAGGAACAAGAAGGCTTATTGAAAGAAAAGATCGTTGTCTACTTTCAAGAGATGGAGTATATCTAAAGAACTTGCTCTCCATGTTGAGACAAATCTAAGCCTCGTTCTTCTTGCTCTTCACGCACACGAATAGGTAAGATTTTATCTACTATCCAATATAAAACTAAGCTTCCAAAGAAAGTGAAAAGGGCCACGCCAAATAGCGTTAGAATGTGATAAATAAATGTACTGGTCTCGCCGTAAATTAGACCCACTTGTTTCGCAAAAACAGCGGTCAACAACATCCCCACCATTCCACCTACTCCATGACTAGGGAAAACATCTAGTGTATCATCAAGTACCGTTTTGTTTTTTAATCGAATAGCATAATTACTGATAATCGCAGCAGCAAAACCGATGAACATACTTTGTCCGATATTCACAAAACCAGCTGCAGGAGTAATAGCTACTAAACCAACAATGGCTCCAATACAAGCTCCAATAGCGGACATCTTTCTTCCCTGAAAACGCTCGAAGAAAATCCAAGTCAACATAGCCACTGCAGACGCAATATTTGTATTCGCAAAAGCAATCACCGCATCGGCATTTGCGCCTAATGCTGAACCCGCATTAAAACCGAACCAACCGAACCACAACAAGCCTGTTCCTAAAATAATGTAAGGGACATTAGCTGGTGCATGAGTTACTTTCTTTCTCTTTCCTAAAAAGACAGCGCCTGCCAAGGCAGCAAATCCTGCCGACATATGCACAACTGTTCCTCCGGCAAAGTCTAGTACCCCTAAATTTCGAAGAAGTCCACTAGGGTGCCATGTCATATGTGCTAAGGGAGCGTATATAAACAGGGTAAACAAAACCATGAACAAGATGTATGATCTAAACCTTACCCGTTCTGCAAAGCTACCCGTAATTAAGGCCGGTGTAATCACCGCAAATTTAAGTTGAAATAAGGCAAACAATAGAAATGGAATGGTCGGCGCAAATTCTGGATTTGCATCGAGTCCAACGTTTTTAAAGTTTAGAAAGGTCATTGGGTTTCCTATTATACCCCCTATACTTTCTCCGAAGGATAAACTAAAGCCCACAATGATCCAAACCACACTTACCACACCAAGTGCAACGAAACTTTGCAGCATGGTTGAGATTACATTCTTCTTGGCCACCATTCCTCCATAGAAAAATGCCAAGCCCGGGGTCATTAGAAATACAAAAGCACTGGCCACTAACATCCAAGCAGTGTCGCCTTTATCTATACCTAATCCTTCGCCAGGATATGCACTAGTGTTGAAGAGTCCAAAAAGTACAAGGAGTACTAATACGATGAAATAAAGCCTTTTACCCATAGAAGAGGTTTTTTAAGTTTTTTTTGCAATTTGGCTTGTTTAGGCAACAAATAAACTCAATAAAATACACTTTCAGGGGTTTTCGCTTAAACTTTTTCAATTATTTATAGCTAAACGTGGTGTTTTGGTCAAAAATCATGAAAATTTCTTAAAAAAGCATATTTTTTATACGCATATTCAAGATATTACTTTTAAAACAGGGCGATCATCGATTCAGAGAAAATCAATGTCTTTGGGGGTTTAAGAGGGTTCCGAACCCTTAAAGGGTTCGGAACCCTCTTAAACAGCTAGACGAAAGACACAAAAAGGCCATCGTCATTCTTAGTAACCTTGGCCATTCCGCCTTTAGTTAAAGCTTTGATAGAAAGATCCCATTTCTTATTACTTAATCCAGCTTTCACCTTCAAGTCATTCAAGGAAATTTCTTGAGCTTCTTCTAACAATTTGAATACTACTTTGGCCTCATCAGTCAAGGCTTCGAAATCGTTATTTACCTGCTTGACTTTTTCAGGACGCATTTGAGGGAAGAAAAGCACCTCTTGAATAGCCGGGTTGTTTGTTAGATACATGATTAAACGATCCATTCCAATACCCAAACCAGAAGTTGGAGGCATCCCATATTCTAAGGCACGTAAAAAGTCATTGTCGATAAGTCCTGTTGCTTCATCATCTCCTTTGTCTGCAAGTTTAACTTGCTCCTCGAAACGTTCTCTTTGATCTATGGGGTCGTTTAACTCACTATAGGCATTGGCTATTTCTTTACCGCAAACCATTAACTCAAATCGCTCGGTTAATGCTGGATTTTCTCTATGCTCTTTACATAAAGGACTCATCTCTTTCGGATAGTCGGTAATGAAGGTTGGTTGAATATAATTTCCTTCACATTTCTCTCCAAAAATCTCATCAATCAGCTTGCCTTTACCCATGGTGTCATCTACTTCGATGCCCATTTCTTTCGCAGCTGCTCTTAACTCTTCTTCAGATTTTCCGCTTATATCAAAGCCCGTAAATTCCTTGATTGAATCTGTCATGGTCACTCTTGTGTAAGGAGCTTTCCAGTTAATTTCATACTCACCAAATGTAGAGTTTGTTGAACCGTTTACTTCATTCGCAACATGCTCCAACAAGCTCTCGGTGTACTCCATCATCCAATTATAGTCCTTATAAGCCACGTATATTTCAACAGCCGTAAACTCCGGATTATGTGTTCTATCCATTCCTTCATTTCTGAAGTTTTTTGAAAACTCATACACACCATCAAATCCACCAACAATTAATCTTTTTAGATACAATTCATTAGCAATACGCAGGTATAAAGGGATATCCAAAGCATTGTGATGTGAGATGAACGGACGTGCCGCAGCACCACCAGGAATAGCCTGAAGAATTGGCGTTTCCACTTCCATGTATCCACTTTCATTAAAGAAGTTTCGCATAGCAGTAAACATCTTCGTTCTCTTCACAAACACTTCTTTGACCTGTGGGTTTACCACTAAATCTGCATATCGCTGGCGGTAACGCAATTCAGGGTCTGTGAATGCATCATGCACCACTCCTTCCTTATCTGTTTTAGGTAATGGTAGAGGTCTAAGCGCTTTACTCAAGAGTTGAAAGTCTTTAACTTTAACGGTTTTCTCTCCTACTTGGGTAGTAAATAATTCACCTTCGATTCCTACAAAATCACCTAGGTCGATCAGTTTCTTAAAAAGGTCGTTGTATTTCGCTTTGTCCTCTCCTGGACAAATTTCATCTCTATTAAAGTATACTTGAATTCTACCTTCTGAATCTTGCAATTCCCCAAAAGAAGCTTTTCCTTGGATTTTGATAGACATCATTCTTCCAGCAATAATTACTTGCTTTCCTTCTTCATAGCTTTCCTTAATTTCCTTTGAGCTGCTGTTTACTGGAAACAAATCTGCAGGATAAGGATTAATCCCCATCTCTCTTAGGCTATTCAATTTTTCTCTACGGATGATTTCTTGTTCAGATAAGTGCTGGCTCACGTCTATAAATTTTGGACAAAGATAATGAAGCTAAATATAATTGAATGAATATTCTCATTTAAATGGGTGAATAGAAGAAGGCAAATTTATTTGACAAGTTCCTAACTTTTGCGGTCAATTGCTCTTGAGATAAATTACTCGTCAATCTCCCCAGCTAATACTTCCCAGCGTTTCATGTGGACTTCAAGTTCAGATTTAAACCTTTCGTAATGTTTAAAAAATTCCTGGTCATTGACATACTTGTCGAACTGTTCTGGGTCTTGCAATTTTGCATCGGCTTCGACAATTTTGCCTTCCAAAGAACCAATCTTGCCTTCTACACTGCGTAATTCTTTTTTCAATTCACGCAATTGCTTGTTTTCTTTTTTACTCAATGATTTTTTAACAACTTCAACTTCCTTCGGCGCTTTATCTAGCTCAAATTGTCTGAAATTCTCTGCCGCTCTTAAGCGTAAAAACTCATTGATGTCTCCTACATGTTCTTTAACGCCATGGTCAATAAACTCAAAAACCTTATCTGTTAACCCTTGTAAGAAATCTCTATCGTGAGATACCACAATAACGGTTCCTTCGAATTGTTTGATGGCTGCTTTCAGCTTATCTTTTGATGGCATGTCCAAGTGATTGGTTGGCTCATCCAGAATCAATAAGTTGGCAGGGTCCAATAGCAATTTACACATGGCTAATCGCCCTTTCTCTCCACCACTTAAAACCTTCACTTTTTTCTCAACATCCTCACCACTAAATAAAAATGAACCTAGCAAGCTTCTAACTCGAGTTCTCAATTCATAAGGTGCTGCTTCGTCTATAGTTTGTAGAACCGTTTTATTGCCATCTAAACTTTCGGCTTGATGCTGTGCATAAAATGCCAACTCTACATTATGTCCTAGTGCAAGTGTTCCATCATAAGGTACTTGACCCACGATCATTTTAGCAAGAGTGGTTTTACCCATTCCATTTTTACCTACAAAGGCAACTTTCTCTCCTCTATTGATTTCAAAATTAACTCCTTTGAATACATTCTTATCTCCATAGCTCTTGCTCACATCATCAACCTTTACCACAACCTTTCCTGATCTTGGGGGGGGTTGAAATTGGAAATTAATGTTGCTTTTGTCGCTTGAATCTACTTCAAGGATGTCCATTTTATCTAGCTTTTTAATCAAGGACTGAGCGAACTTAGCTTTACTGGCTTTCGCTCTAAATTTCTCAATATTCTTTTCTGTTTGCTTGATAAACTCTTCTTGATTTTTCTTCGCTTGTCGTTGTTTCTCGATACGGTCCTTTCGCTGAATCAAGTAATTCGAATAATTACACTTGTAATCTTCAATTTTACCCATTACTATTTCCACCGTACGAGTAGTTACGTTATCTAAAAAGGTTTTATCGTGAGAAATTAAGATAGTAGCACCACTATAGGTGGTCAAAAATTCCTCTAACCAAATAATAGATTCAATATCCAAGTGATTCGTAGGCTCATCCAGTAAGATTAAACTAGGCTGTTGCAAAAGGATTTTAGCCAAGACTATACGCATTTGCCACCCTCCACTGAAGGTTTTTACTGGCTTATCCATTTCGTGGCTTTCGAAACCTAGACCTTTTAGCACTCGCTCTATAGCTTCTTCATGCTTTTCAGCACCCATGTGATGAAGCAACTGCTCTTTTTCCGTCAGTTCATTGATATACTCCATGTATTCATCACTTTCATAGTCCGTTCTAGTAACTAATTCGGTATGAATAAATTCAATGCGCGCTTCAATCTTTTCAACTTCGCTAAATGCCTTTTTGGTTTCCTCTAATACGCTTAGATCACTCTGAATATCTATATCCTGAGGTAGATAGCCGATCGTATAGCCGCCAGAAGTCTCCACCGTGCCTGAATCTGAACCTTGATATCCTGAAATAATTTTCAGCAAGGTTGATTTTCCTGCACCGTTTTTGCCGGTTAAACCTATTCTTTCTTTATCGCCTACCTGAAAGGTTACATCCTCAAAAAGGAATTTACCACCAAACTCAACAGATATGTTATTTACTCTTAACATGCCGCAAAATTAAGAACTTTAATGTTTTATCTTTACATCCACTATTATAGTTTTCAATTAAAGTAACTAAATGAAAAATCTGGGAAGTCTTTTATTGCTTGCAACGCTGTTCCTAGCGAGTTGTAGCTCTTTTTTTAAGGTGGATGTTTTTATAGATAATCCGAGCACCTCACCCATGAGTATTAGCTTCGACAGTGAAAATTTCGAGTTAGCCGGTAAGCAATACCAAAAACTCAAACTAGTAAAAGGGGAGCATTACATCAAAGCAGAGCAAGATGGTGAAGTGATTTTTGACGGAACCATTAGTATTACGCAACAGGGTGTGGTTAACTTAACCCAAAACCGCTATGTTTTGCATCGGGAGTTGTACCTCAAAGATCAAGAGAAATATGAATTATACGCTCAAGAAGATTTGGAACTTCAAGATGTTGAAATAGATGATAAAACCTATCAAAACGTTGATTTCAAAATATTTGAAAAGGAAGCATTTATTCCCGAACAATGGGATTATAGCTTCTTTGAAGATCTACCTACTGAAATAAAAACAACTGGAAGTGATTACAAAATCATTACCAAGCTGTACCGTCAAGAAGATTTAGAAGACGCGTGGGGTTTCAATGGCAATTTTGATTTTACCGGAAACTCTGACGCGGATTTGCAACATTTTCTAGATAGTTTATCTAACTATTTAGCTCCTGAAGAAATAGAGTAAGCTCTTAGTCTATGTAGAAATACAAATACATTCCAGGACTGTCTTCATAGCCTAGGTTTTCAATGGCAACAATGTAATCGTGTGATCGGTTAGAGCCTTTAAACTCTAAGTAACCATCTTCAGCAATAACTCCAGCACCATATTTTCCAGTATAAAAGCTTTTAATTTTCTGGTATAATTGTTCTGCCGCTCCCGCATCGGTAGCATAAGTTTCAACTTTAATATGATAAAGTCCTTCTTCATCAAACTTATAAGTTACATCTGCAAAGTTTAAAATATCCGAACCCATATCCGTTGTAATTACGAATTCATTCGGATCATCTTGGTATACAGAAGTTGTTGAGCGCTCTGTCTCATAACCATAAACCGCCTCTTTAGTCATGTCAAAGCTTGCTCCTCTAAAAACACCACCACTTTCAATTTCCATTAAATCTGTGTATTGATCATCAATATTAATGTTTCCATTTCGATCAAATCCATCTCTTTGGGCAAAGGTAGTAGCGACTAGAAGGCATGTCGCGAATAATAGGCTTAAATTTTTCTTATCTGTGAATTTTAATCTAGGCTAAACATTTGAATCCGAATTTAAAAAACCGTAAACAAGTTTTTGAACAATAAATAAGACAACTCTGCAAATCGCTTTGTGTAAATCTTAATAAAAGAATTATAGAAGCCCTTAGAATTGTCGCAGTTTTGGATACTAATAAAAATATGTATAGATGAAGCAAGTTATAACAATCTTATTCTTAGCCGTACTTGGCATATCCAATGCGCAAACAGACTTATCAAGAATTGAAGGTTTTAGAGATTTTAAATGGGGAAGCCATGTGGATTCCGTAGAAAGAGATGGGGAAGCGGTCGTTTTTTCACCTGCAACTAAAGTAGACCTGCTTAATGGAGGTAAGTTTTACACTTTAGCAAATGACCATTTTATGCTTGGAAGCCTTTCATTAACCAACATTTACTATGTGTTTTCTGAAAGCACCAATAAATTGTATAAAGTTATCCTAGAAGGCAAGAAATCAGATGTAGAACAAATGGACTTTATTGTTGATTATAAATATGGGCAGCATGTAAATGAAGCTATTGACGATGATAAAATTTCTAAGCAATGGATCGTTGCAGATGTAACTTTATCCTTATTCAATTTCAACTATAACAAATTTGAATTTGAGCTACTTAGTGACTGGGAAGCTGCTGAAGCGTACAAAAAGAATACTAGCGTAACAGACTTCTAATAGAAAATTACTTACTTTAAAGGCTCCTAGCATAGGAGCCTTTTTTTATACTTAAAAACCCCAAAAATGTCAACTCGTGTAACTCGTCAAGGATATGGCTCTAAAATTGGAGATTCCCTTAAAGGGGTTGTTTTCGGATTTTTTGCCATCATTGCTTCCATAGGATTGCTTTGGTTTAATGAAAGTAATTCAGTTAAAGAAATTAGAAAGATTGCCGAAGGCAAGAAAAATACCGTTACGGTAGATTCTAAGGTTTACACGCAAGCAAACGAAGGCGTTTTAGTTCACATGAGTGGCACGGCAGAAACGGATGATTTACTGATGGATGACGAATTCAGATTTGAGCTTAATGCCATCAAATTTGAAAAGGTGGTAGAAATGTACCAATACAAGGAAAACAAAAAAACGGAAACAAAAGATAATGTAGGGGGAAGCACAACCACAACAGAAACCTTTACCTACGAGGAGGTTTGGAGCGAGACGTTGATTAGTTCTGATGGCTTCGATGAAAGCTGGCGATCAAACCCTAAGGACTTTGACTATAAAGCAGCTTCTTATCAAGCTAAGAACGTAGACTTGGGCGTTTATAAACTTTCAAGCGGCTTAATTGCTCAAATAGGCGGTGCGGAAGACTTTAATGTCACTGAGGAAATCTATCCAACCGACGATAATTATGGGCTGATTTCAGGAGGCAAAATCTATTTTGGTGCAGGGAGCAAAAATCCTGAAATTGGAGATGAGCGTATTTCATTTCAAGTAACTTACCCTCATGAGATTTCTATTGTCTCTCAACAACAAGGCGAAAGTTTTGTTCCTTACGTAGCGAAAAATGGACGAACTATTGAGTTGGTTTATGACGGCATAAAGACTTCAGAGGAAATGTTTGCTTCTGAAGCATCCAAGAATAGCATCATGACATGGGTGCTAAGACTTGTTGGTTTCCTTCTAATGTTTGCTGGATTTGCCGCCATATTGAAACCTATCTCTACTGTAGGTAGTGTTATTCCTTTATTGGGTAATGTTCTTCAAGCGGGTATAGGAATTATAGCTGGTTTGATTGCCTTCATTATTTCGTTTGTAGTTATTGCTGTGGCTTGGATTGTCTTCCGACCAATATTAGGGATTTGCTTGCTATTGATAGCGGGAGCGGCTTTCTATTTTGGAAAGAAACACTTTGGTTCTGACGAAGAAGTTAAACCTGAAACTCCTGAACAAGTAAAAGAGGAAGATGGAGAAAAAAGCTGAAACTAAAGTAGAGGTAAAGGCCAATGGCCCTTTAATTATAAGTGGTCATTTCACGGTGACTCTCTCTAATGGAGAATCCAAAACCATGGAGCGATTAGTGATTTGCCGTTGTGGGGAGTCGGGGAATATGCCGTTTTGCGATGCTAGTCATAATCGGGTGGGGTTTAATAGTAACTAATAATTTTAATCAATTAGGGCAAGCACAAATTCATCTACAATAGGTAAGATGGATTGGGTAGGTTCTAGGAATGGGTAGTAGAGAGAGTCGACTTTATCGTTGGCCAAAGTGAAGCCACTTATTATCATCTTATTTTTTACTCTCATTGATCTTATCGTAATTGCTGGCATTTACTGGGTCAGCTCTTTTGATTAAATTCAAAAAGGTCGCTTTTTCTTCTTCTGGCGCTTCTGAAAACACCCCAATAATTTCGTCTTGCTTACTTTCGGACCAAGTCTGGATTAGCGGCAAGTTTGGATTGTCTTGTGCTACTTTTGCAATTTCAGATAAACCAAGTAGTACGTTTTCTCTAGCCAAAATAGGGTCATCATAGAAATTATCTAATCCTTCTCTATGATAGATAAACATTCCCTTTCTATATGGCTCATATCGACCATTCAATAAGTGCGTAATAAACCAGTATCGGTTTCGCTGATTCTTGTCATACGATTTCCAGCCTTTATAAACGGTGGCTTCAGACGTACCCACTACAGCAACCATGTCTTGTGCTTTTTGCAAATACTTTTGTCCGCCAAGATCAGCATAAGTGTCATAATCTACTCCAATAGCTAAGTAGGCATAATAGCCTAAAATATGACTCAAATTCGTAGAGAATTGAAATTCATTAAACTCAATAGGGTCAAACTCCTTGTATACAAAACTGAAATCATTGTCAATGACATTTAATACCGTGGAATTGTAGGTGCTATTAAATACTGGGCGCTTAGTAATTACCGTAATAGAACCTGTATAAGCACTTTCGCCTGGCTGATCGGTAATACCAATAAAAATACTCATTTGTATTTTCTCGTGCTCTTTGAAGTTTTCCCCTGTCCACTTTCTGTTATTCATAAACTCTGTGATCGTGTTTTCCAAAGTTTGGAAAACCCTAGGGTCTGTTTTAACTTTAGATGCATCGGGAGCCGAAACTGTTATTTCGCAGATAAGTTCTTGGGCTTGTAAGTTTGGTAAGGTGGCTAAAACACCTAGGAAAATGATAATAAGTCTTTTCATTAATTGTTCTTCATTTTTTGCACAAACTCCTGTAAATAAGCAAGGATATCTTGAGCAACTAAACTCTTGTCCTTTAACTCAAATTTAGTGATTTTATTGTACTTATCAAGAATGGTAATCTTATTCGTTTGATGTTTAAATCCAGCGCCTTTGTCTTGAAGAGAATTCAGGACAATGAAGTCGAGGTTCTTTTTTTCCAACTTCCCCTTGGCATTTTCCAATTCATTATTGGTTTCTAATGCAAAACCTACTAAAATTTGCTTATCACTCTTTATCTGACCAAGACTTTTTAAAATGTCTTTGGTTTTAACCAAGTCTATGCTTAGTTGATCAGTTTTCTTCTTAATTTTTATATCCGAAGGATTCGCTATAGTATAATCAGCAACTGCCGCTGCAAGGATAGCTACTTGACAAGAGTCAAAGTGTTCGTGACAGGCCTCATACATTTCTGCAGCTGTTTCCACAGAAACTACTTGAATGTTTTCATGTTGTGCCTGAAGATTAACCGGACCACTAACCAATATGACCTCTGCACCTGCTTCAGCAAATACTTCGGCAATGGCATAGCCCATTTTACCACTAGATCGGTTGCCTATGAAGCGAACCGGATCGATAGGCTCATAAGTAGGTCCTGCGGTAAGCAAGACTTTTTTATTAGCTAAAAAATTCATTTTGAATAAAGGTCAAGATTTCTTCTGGCTCAGCCAGTCGGCCTTCACCATTAAGCCCTGAGGCTAATTCACCTTTGCCAACTGGAATAATCTTCACGCCGTCGCTAGCTAAGGTTTTTATGTTTCTTTTTGTTGATGGGTGATTCCACATATCTAAGTCCATAGCTGGAGCAATAGCCACGGGGCACTTTGCACTGAGATAGCTTGCTAGTAACAAATTGTCACACAAGCCGTTGGCCATTTTAGCTAAGGAGCTTGCTGAACATGGGGCAACTAACATTAAGTCTGCCCACAAGCCAAGCTCTACATGGTTATTCCAATTTTCGCCTTCATCAAACATCCTCATATGAACGGGATGTTTACTGAGCGTAGAAAGCGTTAGGGGAGATATAAAAGCAGAGGCACTTTCGGTCATAACAACCCGTACTTCTGCTTTATTTTTAATTAATAATCGACACAAGAACGCGGCTTTATATGCCGAGATACTTCCTGTAATCCCTAATATGATTTTTTTGCCCTTAAGCATGCTTACTTATCTGAGTCTGTACCCTTCTCTCTGATATACAATCTTTCAGTTAAGAATTCTTCTGTTGCAAGAATTGTTGGGTGTGGTAATTTCTCATAGTATTTAGAAATTTCGATTTGCTCTCTGTTTTCTAAAACCTCTTCCAAAGTATCTGTAGCAGATGCAAACTCTTGCAATTTGTCATGCAATTCAGTTTTTAACTCTACACCAATTTGGTTGGCACGTTTTGAAATTACATTTAAAGACTTGTAGATGTTTCCTGTCTGATTTTTGAAATCAGACATCACTCTTGGTTCGATTCCGTCTGGAGCCTCAAGGTTTCTGTACTCTCTAATTTTATCCATTGCTTATTTTTTTTAAATTCTTTTGTGTTGCGTTATATATTTTTAAAGCTTCTTTACTCAACTTACTTCCTTTGTAAGTGTTTATAAACTCGCTGTATGCTTGAATAGTTTCAACATAGTGTTGTTTGCGCTCAGAAAAACCTGAATTCTGTGCTTGTAAGAAATATGTTCTCAGCAATTCAAATTGTGTTTTCTCTTTCAATTCCATCGCTTGATCCAAAATCTTTTGATCTTGAATGTTTGCTTGGTGCACTTCATAAACATCAAACACTTCTTTCAACTTAGAATCCCTTCTATCCAATTTCGTGATTAACGCGTTTAAGTACGCTCCTCTAATAGCCTGGAAATAACACTCTTGTTGAGTACTCGTTACGCTAGGCAAGTATTCACTGTCCTTGTATCTAGTAGCAAAGGTATTTGCATACTTAATTGCCTCTTCATAACGCTCTTGCTGCTTAGTAACAATACTTTGCTCCGCATATTTAAAGAACGATTTTACAATCTTATACTGAATTTCTTCAGGACCATCAATGTCTGGATAGTCAATCAGTAAGTTTTTATACGAAAAAGCTGCTGCTCTATAATTCTCTGTTTTGTAGTATAATTCCGCCGCTCTTAGCGCTTTAGTTTCCAACTTCAAACGCAATTCATCAATTTTATCATTACAATAATCCAGTCTTTCCGTTTCTGGATATTGATTGATGAACACTTGATAAGTGTCAATTGCCTTATAAGTCTCTGTTTGATCTAATTTTGACTTAGGGCTTTGCTTATCATAACTCTCTGCATGCATAAACAAACATTCCTCTGTATAGGAGCTGTAAGGATGCTTCTGCGTGTAGTTTTTAAAATGGTAGGCAGACAAGACATAATTCCCTTGTTTGAATTGCGCCATACAGTAGTAATAATAGATTTCTTCCGTTGTTTTAGAGCCTTTGTAGAGTCCCATCAATTCTTCAAACACAGGAATTGCTTTGAAGTAAGCTCCCTTGTTGTACCACTCTAAAGCTTTCGTATACTTCAAGTTAGCATCAGCTGAACGCAATACTTTTTCTGTTGAAGAACAAGAGCTAATCAATAGAAATAAAGCAACAAATATGTACGGAATGAGTTTTTTCACGGGCGGCAAAGATAAGAATTTATTAGCACTAAGCATAGTTTTCAACATTTTTCCAACAGCAAATATGGTTTTTTTATGCTTTTGTTGCCTGTTAAAAAACACTAAACCTTTGTTTTCAAAAACATTAAACCCTTTTTCATGTAAAAATTTTTCGATTTTAATAAGAAAATTGCTGAAGCCAATTGGTTTCAAGCCTTTATCATTTTCATTATTTTATTAGCCGGTGTAGTAGTAGGTATTCAAACTTATGACATTAGTGGTTATCTTAAAGAATCCTGGAAGCCTACCCTAGACGCTTTAGACCTTATCATCCTTTTTATATTCACTATTGAGGTGGTTGTAAAAATGTTTGCAGAAGGGACCAAGCCTTGGAAATATTTCAATGATGGATGGAATATTTTCGATTTTACCATTGTGGTGGTCGCTCTTTATGCTATCATGCCAGGCGTTGAAATCAATGCGTCATTTATTGCTGTACTAAGATTAGCAAGAATCTTTAGAGTATTTAAATTAGTAACCGCTATTCCTAAGCTTCAATTGCTAGTAGGTGCTTTAATCAAGTCTATCCCTTCTATGGGATATGTAGGAATTCTACTTTCAATTTTATTCTACATATACGCTACCATGTCTGTTTTCTTCTTTGGATTAAATGACCCTTTACACTTCGGTACTTTAGGAAGAGCGATGTTGTCTTTGTTTAGAATTGTAACCCTAGAAGATTGGACGGATATTATGTACAACAACATGTTTGGTTGTGCTCAATATGCAAACATCGATAGCTGCTCTGGAGCGGTATATGACGACGTAAATTGGATGGCGGCATTCTTCTTTGTTTCTTTCGTATTGATTGGAACAATGATCGTATTAAACCTATTTATTGGTGTAATTATGAATAGTATGGATGAGGCAAAATCAGAGGCTGCGCTAGAAGACAACATCCAGAAAAAAGCAGAAGGAAAAATCACTATGGCAGATGATCTTCAGGCTATCATGGGTAAATTAGATGAGCTTAAATCTGAAATGGATTTTGTGTATACTAGAATGAAGAAAGATAAAGAGTAGCTTGTGTTTGGGTGGGGTTCCGAACCTTTGGAAGGTTCGGAACCCTTACTACCGTGCATTTAATTTTAAGGACCAGTTATTCTTCACAGCAAAATACCTCACCACAAATACTGTAAGCATTGAAATTCCCATGTTTAAGGGCGTTATATCTGAAATCAAATTCAATGACAGGTATACCAATCCCCCAACCAAACAGGCTGTTGCATAAATTTCCTGTCTAAAAATTAACGGCACTCTATTGGTTAATATATCTCTTAGAATGCCGCCAAAAACAGCGCTAACGATACCCATTAAAATAGCAATGGGAACATCTAGACCAATACTCAAGGCTTTCTCTAAACCTAGAATTGTAAATACGCCAATTCCAATTGTATCAAAAAAGAACATCCCCTTTCTTAGTTTAGTAATGTATGATTTGAATAAATAAGAGACTAAAACTGCGGTAAGAATGACCCATAAATAATTGGTATCTGTCATCCATGCTACAGGTGTTTCCCCTATCATTATATCTCTTAAAGTTCCACCACCAACAGCGGTGACCGAACCCACGATAATAGACCCAACAACATCAAAATCGTGATCTATTGCGGTAAGTACTCCACTGATTGCAAAAACAAAAACTCCAACTAGATCTAATATATGTACACCATCCATCCTTGCGGTAAATTTAGATGCTTTTTTTCATTAATTTTGCATCATGAGTCAGAGTTTAAAAGATTACACTGCAGGGCTTCCCCCATATTTAAGAGGTCCATATAGTACCATGTATGCTATTCGTCCTTGGACCATTCGCCAATATGCAGGGTTTTCAACTGCCGAAGAAAGCAATGCTTTTTATCGTAGAAACTTAGCCGCTGGCCAAAAAGGGTTGTCTGTTGCATTTGACTTAGCAACCCATAGAGGATATGATAGTGATCATCCACGGGTGCCTGGCGATGTAGGTATGGCAGGAGTAGCTATTGATTCAATAGAAGATATGAAAGTTCTTTTTGATGGAATTCCATTAGATAAGATGTCTGTTTCTATGACAATGAACGGAGCTGTTCTTCCTGTTATGGCTTTTTATATTGCGGCAGCCAACGAACAAGGTGTGGATCTGAATCAACTTTCAGGAACTATTCAAAACGATATTTTGAAAGAGTTTATGGTAAGAAACACTTACATATACCCACCTAAACATAGCATGAGAATTATTGGAGACATCTTCAAATACAGTTCTAAAAACATGCCCAAGTTCAATTCCATTTCGATTAGTGGTTATCACATGCAAGAAGCTGGGGCAACACCTGAAATTGAATTGGCTTATACTTTAGCAGATGGATTAGAATATATCAAAACAGGCATTGCGGCTGGTTTGAATATTGACGACTTTGCGCCTCGTTTATCTTTCTTTTGGGCCATAGGAATGGAACATTTTAAAGAAATTGCGAAGATGCGTGCCGCTCGAGTTTTGTGGGCGAAAATTGTTCAACAATTTGATCCACAGAATCCAAAATCTATGGCTTTAAGAACGCATTGCCAAACTTCTGGATATAGTTTAACCGAGCAAGATGCTTATAACAATGTAGCTCGGACAAGTATTGAAGCTTTAAGTGCGGTTTTTGGTGGAACGCAATCCCTTCACACCAACTCTTTTGATGAGGCCATTGCATTGCCTACCGATTTTTCTGCGCGTATAGCAAGAAACACACAGAAGTACATTCAAGAAGAAACACATATAACCAAGGCGATTGACCCTTGGGGTGGATCTACTTATTTAGAAGAACTCACTGAGCAGATTATTAAAGATGCTTGGAAATTGATTGAAGAAGTTGAAGAACTAGGGGGTATGAGCAAAGCGATTGAAAGTGGTTTACCCAAAATGAGAATTGAGGAGGCTGCTGCTAAAAAACAAGCTCGAATAGATGCTGGTGAAGATGTGATTGTTGGGGTAAATAATTACTTAACGGATGACAAACAGGACTTTGAAATATTAGCAATCAACAATGAAGAGGTTCGCAAGGGTCAAATTGCTAGTTTAAATAAAATTAAAGCTTCACGAGATTCCAAAGCGGTACAAGAGATTCTGCAGCGCATAGAAAATGCGGCTAAAAATGAAGAGGGTAACCTACTAGAGTTAGCTGTGGAGGCAGCCGAAAAAAGAGCCACATTAGGTGAGATTTCTTTTGCTTTAGAAAACGCCTTTGGAAGATACAAGGCGGTAATTAATAGTATTTCTGGCGTATATTCAAGTGAAATGAAAAACAACGAAACTTTTAAGGAGGCCCGTCAATTAGCAGATGAATTTGCTGCAGCCGATGGTCGACGACCAAGAATTTTAGTTGCAAAAATGGGACAAGATGGTCATGACCGTGGTGCCAAAGTTATTGCAACAGGCTTTGCTGATTTAGGCTTTGATGTGGACATAGGACCTCTATTTCAAACTCCCAAAGAAGTAGCCTTACAAGCCGCAGAAAACGACGTACATATATTAGGTGTAAGCAGTTTAGCCAATGGCCACAAAACTTTAGTACCTCAGGTAATAGCAGAGTTAAAAGCTTTAGGGCGTGAAGACATAATGGTGGTAGCTGGCGGGGTAATTCCTCGGCAAGATTACGATTTATTGTTTGACCAAGGCGTTGCCTTTGTGTTTGGTCCTGGCACCAAAATACCCGAAGCAGCAATTGATGTTTTGAAGCAGTTAATGAGCTGATTTGAAAATTATTAGTACCTTAAATTACAAACTAAAGCCAAATTCCTATGAATCCTATTATTAAAAACATCTTAGCTGTCATAGCCGGGGTAATAGTTGGTGGCCTTGTAAACATGGCAATAATTAGTGTTAGTGGAAGTATAATTCCTCCTCCTGAAGGAGTAAATCCTGAGGATCTTGAAAGTATAAAAGCAAACATGCATTTATATGAAGCCAAGCATTTTATCATGCCGTTTTTAGCGCATGCTTTAGGTGCCTTAGTTGGTGCTTTTATAGCAGCTTATATTGCAGTTTCGCGTAAAATGATCCTAGCATTGGCGATTGGAGTATTCTTTTTTATTGGCGGAGCAATGATGGTAAGTATGATTCCATCTCCTATGTGGTTTAATATTCTAGACTTAGGCTTTGCTTATATTCCAATGGCTCTTTTAGGCTGGTTCATAGCGAACAGAGTTCAATCTCAGGCGTAAACAAACACCCCCGTACGATTTTTCTTAGTCAGACGTCCGATTATATGTTGGACGTCCAAGTCTGACTTTGCTCAATATCTGCACCCTCGCAGGCTTATTCCGCTTGATATTTGTGTCATAATTTAATTTTAACCAAATATTAAAACCATGAAAAAAGTACAAGTATTAGTAATTGCATTATTCGCTATGACATTAGCGTTTGCGCAACCAGAAAAAGGAAATTTATTGTTAGGCGGAGCCTTAAACTTAGATATTGGATCTTCCAATGTTAAGGTGGACGGAGTAAAGACAAACGGCCCAAAAACTTTCAATTTAGGTGTTACCCCTCGTGTGGGTTACTTCTTATCTGATAAAGTTCTTGTTGGTGTAAACTTAGGGTTTATGATGACGAACTCTAAAGATGAGTCAACAGGCACAGAAGTTAAATCAAACGGCCTAGCTTATGGTGGTGGAGTATTCGCAAGATACTACATTACGCCAGTTGAACATTTTGCTTTATTCTTCGAAGGTGGTGTTGGCGCTATGTTCGGGTCTTCTAAAATAGAAACAGCGGGAACAACAGTTGACGGACCAAACACAATGGCATTAAATGCAGGTGTTTCTCCAGGTATTAGTATTTATGTGAGTAAGCGTATTGCTTTAGAAGCTAATTACGGATTCATTGGATACACAATGAATAATTCAAAAACTGAAACAGCTGGAATTGAAACGACTAGCAGTCAAGGAAGTTTCGGATTAAACTTAAACCCGAGCACACTTATGTTTGGGGTATCTATCTTGTTTTAAGAAAAGGTACATGAAAAAGAAAAGCCCCCTGCTTAACAGTAGGGGGCTTTTTTATGTTTTTCTTTTTTAAATTTTACTAGGCTTTTCTTTCCATCACCGAAATATAGAATCCATCACTACCAGTTATGTGTGGTAATAAGGTTTGTTCTGAGATAAGACTAAACTCTGGGTTGTTGGCTAGGAATTTTTCTACTTGCTTTTCGTTCTCTTCTGGTAAAATAGAGCATGTGGCGTATACCATCTTTCCTCCTTTACGGAGAATCTTGCTGTGATTCTGTAAAATTTCCGCTTGTTCCTTAGTTATGCGATCAATAAAATCTTGGTCTAGCTTCCACTTTGCGTCTGGGTTTCTTTTCAACACGCCCAATCCGCTACACGGTGCATCTATTAATAGTGAATCTGCGCTATCTTTTAATCGTTTGATGGTCTTCGCTACAATAGGGCGAGTTTCTACGTTATGCGCACCTGCACGTCGTGCTCTTCGCTTGAGTTCTTTCAACTTCCATTCGTGGATATCCAAGGCTATCAGCTGTCCTTTGTTCTGCATTAATGCAGCTAAGTGTAAAGTCTTTCCTCCTGCTCCCGCACAAACATCAAAAACTCGAGTACCTGGTTTTGGATCTAAGGCTTTTGATACTAATTGTGAAGAGATATCCTGCACTTCAAACCAGCCATCTTGAAAGGCCGATGTTCTAAATAAATTTTTTCTTTGCTTGATTTGAATAGCGTTTTCGTGACCTGGAAAAGCCACCGCTTCAATCCCTTCAATTGCCAATGATTTGATGACGTTTTCTGAAGTTGTTTTGAGCGTGTTCGCCCGGAGGTAAACTTCCGCTTGTTCGTTTAAAGCAGCTAAAATCTCCACGGTCTCCTTACCATAGTCTTTTTCAATAAGCTGATACAACCAGTCCGGCACTGATTGCTCTATAGCTGGATTGTCTATTTTCTCTGAAAATCGTTCTTCAATTTTTTGGAAATCAATTCCACTAAACTCGTCAAATTCGGGAATTTCATACTCTTTAGTAAGCAGGTAAGTCGCTATTAAATTATATAAGTTGGTGCGTTGAATTTCTTCGCCCATGTAAAACTCTAACTTGCGTTTCCATCGAATGATGTCGTAGAAAGATTCCGCAACAAAACCACGGTCTTTACTTCCCCATTTCTTATTGGCTTTAAGGGTTTTTTCTATCACCTTATCAGCGTATTTATCGCTAAACAAAGCTTCACTCAAAGCTTCTCGTAAGCCTATAATTAATACACGATGTAATCTCATGGCTCCCATTATACGTGCATGGCTCTATCTTCCGTAGCGGCAAGACAAGCTTCTTTAAATGCTTCACTATATGTAGGGTGTGGATGACTCATGCGACAAATATCTTCAGCACTTGCTCGATATTCCATGGCAACAACTCCTTCCATGATTAAATCAGCCGCTCTTGCTCCAACAATATGAACGCCTAAGATTTCGTCTGTTTTTTCATCTGCGAGGATTTTTACAAAACCATCTATATCCATGCTTGCTCTTGCTCTGCCAAGTGCCCGATAAGGGAATTTGCCCATTTTATAGGCAGCTTTTGATTCTTTTAATTCTTCTTCCGTTGCGCCAACACCTGCAGCTTCAGGCCACGTGTAGCATACTCCTGGAATCAAGTTATAATGCATGTGAGGCTTTTGTCCAGCCATTACTTCTGCTACAAATACCCCTTCTTCCTCTGCTTTATGTGCTAACATGGCGCCCTTTACAACATCACCAAGCGCATATACTCCTTGCACTTTAGTTTGTAATTGTCCATCTGTTTCTATTCGTCCTTTATTGTCAGTTGTAAGCCCTATGTTCTCCAAGCCTAAGCCTTCCGTGTAAGGTTTTCTTCCTACTGCAACCAAGCAATAATCTCCTTTAAATTCAAGCGCAGCACCTTTCTTGTTTTCAGCTTTTACGCTTACCGTTTTTCCATTAGCACTCACACCGTTTACTTTCGTGCTCAGTTCGAACTTCATTCCTTGCTTGCTCAAAATTCGTTTAAGGTCTTTACTGATATCACTATCCATTCCTGGAGTTAGGCGAGCAGCATATTCTATAACAGTAACTTGGCTTCCTAGTCGCAGGTATACCGAACCCATTTCTAAAGCTATAATTCCACCACCGATAATAATTAGGTGTTTAGGAACTTCTGTTAATTTTAAAGCCTCTGTTGAGGTAATTACTCTTTTCTTATCAATCTTAGCAAAAGGTAAGTGCACAGGTTTAGATCCTGTAGCTATAATTACTCTGTCGGCTTTGATTTCATCTTTTCCGTTAATCAGAATAGTGTTCTTGTCTTTAAATGAACCCACGCCAGTTAGAACATCCACGTTGTTTTTCTTCATTAAGAAAGAAACACCGTCAGAAGTTTGTTTCACCACACTAGCCTTACGCTCTATCATCTTTGCAAAATCTAGTTTCGCGCCAGTAACATTAATTCCATGCTCTGCGAATTCATGATTCAATTTATGGTAGTGCTCTGAACTATCTAAAAGTGCTTTACTAGGAATACAGCCTACATTTAAACAAGTACCTCCTAGAACATTATATTTTTCAATAAGAGCTGTTTTAAACCCCAGCTGAGCACAACGAATAGCGGCTACGTATCCACCAGGACCAGAACCTATAATTGCAACATCGTATTTTGACATGAATCTTGTGTTTTTAATTGGACTACAAAAGTAAAAGTAAATAACTACTTTAATTAAAGATTTCGGAAAAAGAACAAGTGTACTTGCGTCTTAGTTCGCTTAAAGGCCTAATAAGCATGCGAAAATTCATCAAATTCTCTTTTTTTTGAAAAAACATTACATTTTTTTGGAAGATATAAGACAAAGTACAAGATTCAGTTCAAATTATAACTAAGCTCTTCTCTATACCCATTTTACCCATGGTTATCATCTTTCTCTTGTTCATCAAGAGCATATTTTCCCATTCCAAAGTAGTTTAGTGCACTAGCTTGGCAAAAAAATGCGAAATAATCGCTGATTATCAATCGCTTACAAGGCTCGAAATAAAAAACAACAGAAATCTATTGTTTGCATGCCCAATTAAACTTATCTTTGCAGTCCGATTTTTTATAGAGATTAGCTCTTGAGCGATATTTCAACTGAAAATCAACAACTTATAACAAAAGAAAATTATAACCGTGAATACATCAAGTTACAAAACCAAGTTCGCAAACGCACAAACACACGATAGAGAGTGGTTTGTTGTAGATGCTACGAACAAAACATTAGGAAGAATGGCAACAGAGATTGCTACTATTCTAAAAGGTAAGCACAAGGCTACTTATACTCCTCATTTCGATGCTGGAGATAATGTGATTGTTTTAAATTCTAACAAAGTTCATTTGTCAGGTAATAAGTGGGATCAAAAAACCTACATTAGTTATACTGGCTACCCGGGAGGTCAAAGAACGATTATTGCTAAGGATTTGAACAAGAAAAAGCCAATTGCTATTGTTGAAAATGCTGTAAGAGGTATGCTTCCAAAAAACAAATTAGGAAGAGCAATGTTCAAAAAATTATTCGTTTATGAAGGTGCTGAACACCCACACACCGCTCAACAACCAAAATCATTATAAGATATGGAAAAGAATGTAGCCGTAGGAAGAAGAAAAGCATCAGTAGCAAGAGTTTTTATCAGTAAGGGTAAAGGCAAAGTAACTGTAAATGGAAAAGATTTGAAAGAATACTTCTCTGTAGACTTTTTACAAAATAAAGTGTTAGAGCCATTAGTGGCAACTGAAAATACCAAAAGCTTTGACTTCGTAGTGAATGTTGCTGGTGGTGGAATTAAAGGACAAGCTGAAGCTATTCAGTTAGGTATCTCAAGAGCATTATTACTTATCGATGAAGAACATCGTTTAGCGCTTAAACCGCTTCGTATGTTAACTAGAGATGCAAGAGTAGTTGAGCGTAAGAAGCCTGGTTTCAGAAAAGCACGTAAGAAAGAACAATTTAGTAAGCGTTAATATTTAAGGCAAGTACAAGAAATATAATCATGGAAAGAATAGATCATAAAGAATTGTTGAAGGCCGGTGTTCATTTCGGACACTTAAAGAGTAAGTGGAATCCAAAAATGTTGCAATACATTTTCATAGAGAAAAAAGGGATTCACCTTATCGACCTGAACAAAACATCAGATAAATTATTAGAAGCTGCGGCGGCAATGAAATCAATTACCGAATCAGGTAGAAAGATTATGTTCGTTGCTACTAAGAAGCAAGCTAAAGAGACGGTTAAAGCAATCGCACAAGATGTAAACATGCCTTACGTAACTGAAAGATGGTTAGGTGGAATGTTAACTAACTTTGGTACGATTAGAAAGTCTATCAAAAAAATGCAAACTATCGAAAAAATCTTAGCAGATACTAACGCTACAGGTTTAACGAAAAAAGAGCGCTTAATGATGACTCGTCAAAGAGCAAAATTAAGCACTGTATTAGGTGGTATTGAGCAATTGAATCGTTTGCCTGCAGCAATCTTTGTTGTAGACATCAATCACGAGCACATTGCAATTAAGGAAGCTAAGAAATTAGGTATTAGAACATTCGGTATGGTAGATACCAACTCTAATCCAAACTTGGTAGACTTCGCTATTCCAGCTAACGATGATGCTTCAAAATCTATTGAAATCATCACAAACTATCTTGCTGCTGCTGTTAAAGAAGGTTTGACTGATCGTCAAAACCAGAAAGACAAAGAAGAAGATGCTGCAAAGACAGAAGAAGTGAAAACTGAAGAACCTGCTACTGAAGCGGTGAAAACTGAAGAAGCTGCTGCTGATAAAAAATAATTAAGTTTTGGCGTAATTACGCCCATCCAATATAAAAACGGTCGGGCTGAAGCTTGACCGTTTTTAATAGTATAAGGTATTAAACATTTAAAAAAAGAAATAACATGGCTATTACTGCTCAACAAGTAAAAGAATTAAGAGACTTAACCGGTGCAGGTTTGATGGATTGTAAAAAAGCGTTAGTAGAATCTGACGGAGACTCGCAAGGGGCAATTGACTACTTAAGAAAGAAGGGTGCTAAAGTTGCTGAATTACGTTCAGGAAGAGATGCAAATGAAGGCGCAGTTATCGCCAAGATGTCTGCTGATGGCAAAAAAGGTGTTATCCTACACTTGGCCTGCGAAACAGACTTCGTTGCAAAAAATGATGACTTTGTAAAATTCGCTACAGACTTAACTGAATTAGCTTTAGCTGAGAACGCAAACTCAAAAGAAGAGCTTGAGGCTTTAACTTTTGAAGGCGTAAACGTTAAAGATAAAATTATTGAAAAAGTTGGTTCAATTGGTGAGAACATATCTATCGGTAATTTTGCAGTAATGACAGGTGAGAATATCGCTTCTTACATTCACGCGGGAAATAAAATTGGTGTATTAGTTTCTTACCAATCATCTAACGATGATGCTGCTAATTTCTTTAAAGGAGTTTCTATGCACATTGCAGCTATGAACCCTAAGATCTTAAGCTACACAGAATTTGATGCTGATTTCATTGCAAAAGAAACAGAAGCATTTGCAAGTCAAATTGCAAAAGAAAATGAAGAAAGAGTACGTTTAGGTAAGCACCTTAAAAACGTTCCTCAATACGTAAGTATGGTACAATTAACTCCTGAAGTTATGGCTACGGTAGAGGAAGGAATCAAAGCGCAGTTAGCTGCTGAAGGTAAGCCTGAAAAGATATGGCATAACATTGTTCCTGGTAAATTAGATAGATTTATTGCGGACAACACACTACTTGATCAAGAGTACTGTTTGTTAGATCAATTCTTTGCTTTAGACACTGACAAAAAAGTTAGTCAAGCAATCAAAGAATTTGGTGATGACGCTGAAATTGTAGAATTCAAAAGAATTGAACTAGGCGACTAGTTCTTCCCAATTATTAAAGACCCCGATTTTGTCGGGGTTTTTTTTTGTCAATAATTAACGAAAAGGATTAATTTAGAGCCAAATTACACAATGAAACTAAAACGAGTACTTTTAAAGTTGAGTGGTGAAAGCCTAATGGGTGACAAACAGTTTGGACTTGACCCTGCTGTCGTTATTCAATATGCTAAGGATATTAAAGCCGCTGTTGACATGGGTTTTGAAATTGCCATAGTAATTGGCGGTGGAAACATTTTTCGAGGCCTACAAGCAAAAGATAACGGTATAGATCGAGTATCTGGTGACTACATGGGCATGCTTGCAACAGTAATTAATGGCGTTGCACTACAAAATGGTTTAGAAACTGCCGGGATTTATACTCGATTAGTTTCTGCTATTGAAATGAAAGAAATCGCTGAGCCTTATATCAGAAGAAGGGCAACTCGACATTTAGAAAAAGGCAGGGTAGTTATTTTTGTAGCAGGGACTGGAAGTCCTTATTTCACTACAGATTCAGCTGCAGCTCTTAGAGCTTCAGAGATTGGCGCTGATGCAGTAATTAAAGGAACACGTGTTGATGGCATCTACACCGCTGACCCAGAAAAGGATCCTAATGCAACAAAATATGATACGCTTAGCTACGATGAAGCACTTAAACAGAAGCTAAACATTATGGATACAACGGCATTTACCTTGTGTCAAGAAAATAATGTTCCAATATTAGTATTTAACATGGATGTACCTGGAAATTTAGCTCGACTTCTAAAAGGAGACAAAATTGGTACAATTGTTTCTAATTAATAATTAAAACCTTAAAATCATGCAAGAAGAAATTCAAATGATGTTAGACGAAGCAAGAGAGTCAATGGATAAGGCCATTGAACACTTGATTAATCAATTAACTAAAATTAGAGCAGGGAAAGCAAACCCCTCAATGCTGAACAGTATTATGGTTGAAGCATATGGCGTAATGTCCCCATTAAACCAATTAGCTAGTATTACCACACCAGATGGGAGAACTTTATCTATTCAACCTTTCGATAAATCGACTTTACAAGATATCGAGAAAGGTATCCTTCAAGCGAATATCGGATTAACACCACAAAATGATGGGGAATTTGTCCGTTTAAATATTCCTCCTTTAACTGAGGAAAGACGAAAGGAAATGGTGAAACAAACCAAAGGGGAAGGAGAAGATGCGAAAATTTCTCTCCGCTCCGCTCGTAAAGAGGCAATGGACTTTATTAAAGCGCTAGAAAAAGATGGTTTAAGTGAAGATATGGCTAAAAACTCTGAAGAAGACGTTCAGAAAGTAGTCAACGAGTATACACAAAAAATTGAGAGTATATTAAGTAATAAAGAAACAGAAATAATGACTGTTTAATAAGTTAAGGTAAAAAAACAAAAAGCCTCTTGTTCTCAACAAGAGGCTTTTTTAATGTCTACTTTTCTACTTGGTGTTGTCACCAAGCTTATAGATCGGTGACAACACCGATCAAAAGGTGAAAGGTTTAATCGCTAAGCAACCGTACCTAACTGCTTAAGCATCCTACCGTGCTCGACTAGCGCTTTAGCCATCGTTGGAATGTTATTATAAACCACTCCATACTCTTTTGCTGTTGCTTCTACAATTTTAGATAGTTTCTTATAGTGAACATGACAAATGTTTGGAAACAAATGGTGCTCCACTTGAAAGTTCAAGCCTCCGATATACCAAGACACCAAGCAATTATTCCTCGCAAAATTCGTGGTTGTTTCTAGTTGATGAATGACCCAGTTTTCATCGATTGAATTGTCTACAATATCTAACTTAGTCATCGTTTTTGGCATGACGTGTGCCAATTGAAAAGTTGTAGCTAAAGTTGCTCCAGTTACATAATGCATCAACACAAAGCCAAGCAATACTTGCCACCAAGCAAAAGGTAAAAATATAATAGGAAGCACCAACATATAAGTGTAATAAAAAACTTTAATAGCCACCATGATCGTATACTCCTTCCAGAATTTTCTAGAACGACCTTTATTTAGGTTTTTATTTCTGAATTCAATCATTTGAAAGAAGTCTTTAACCGTCATCCAAGGAAGGGTCATTAATCCATAAGCAAACCATGCATAAATATGCTGATACTTGTGAATTTTATAGCGCTTCTGCTCTGGCGATAAGCGCAATACTGCTCCAGCCTTAATATCTTGGTCTAAACCATGAATATTAGTGTAGGTGTGGTGTAAAACATTGTGTTGCATTTTCCAATTCGTTGCGTTGCCACCAACCAAATCTATAAACCTTCCAATGATTCTGTTTACCGTTCTATTTTTAGAATAGGCGCCGTGGTTGGCATCATGCATAACCGACATACCAATGCCGCTAACGCCAATCCCCATAATTGCCCACATTAAATAATGAAGCCAAATATTCGATATCAATCCAGACATCATAAAACCATAAGGCACTACAAGTAAGGCCACCATACAAATGGTTTTAAAAACCATCGAAAAGTTAGCTTGCTTAGAAATTCCTTTTTCCTTAAAGTATTGGTTAACTCGGTGCTTCAATTCTTTGACGAATTCAGCATTCTTTTCGCGTGAAAATTGGATCGTTTGAATATTCATATTTGTTGCTTTAATACGGTAAAGATAAGGCGAAAAAAACAAGCACTCTTCTAAGGCTAGGTAAACATAACGTTTAAGCTGTCATAAAGTTGTGGAAAGTCTTGCAGAAATCTACAAACGCCCTTCATCAGCAAAGCTATAGTATCCCGTATCTGCTATAATGAGATGATCTAGCAATTGCACATCTAAGACCTTTCCAGCCTCTTTAATCTTGTTGGTGAGCTGTATGTCGGCTTGAGACGGTTTAAGCGTCCCAGAGGGGTGATTATGTGCTAGAATGATAGAAGTGGCTAGTCGTTCGATGGCGTGTTTGAATAAAATGCGGATATCAACCACTGTGGCCGTCAAACCTCCAGCACTAATCTTTTGTTTACCAATGATTTTGTTTCGATGATTAAGAAAGACCACCCAAAATTCTTCCGTGATTAAATCACTTAGGTCAGCCAATAGTAAATGATAAATATCCTTGCTCGATTTGACTACACTAGCTTTTGCTTGGTTAGAAGCTTGACGCCTACGACCCAATTCCATTGAGGCTACAATGCTGATCGCTTTAGCTTCGCCAATACCTTTAAAACGCATTAAGTCCGTAATATTCAACTTACCCAATTGCACAAGGTCATCGTGCACATAGTTAAAGATTTCAGCGCACAATTCTACCGCTGAAACTTTTGGGGTACCACTTCCTATAAGGATGGCTAGTAATTCGTGATTAGATAATGAGGCCTTGCCCTTGAGCATAAGTTTCTCTCTTGGTCGGTCTTCTTCCTGCCAGGAGGTAATTGGATTTTTGATCGTGTTTTGCACGAAACAAAGCTAGCGCTTGCTATCTAACTAGCAAAGGCGCTTACTCATTAAGGGTGTTGAACGGCTAATTGAGTTGCCCAGAGATGACCTTCGGTCACTCCTTAGCGTACATCAATTTATTGACGTACATCGTTTCGTTAGCGTAGGCTTTAAGTATATAAATTCCTTTAGGAATATCTCCCAGGTTTAAGTATTCAAAGTCCGTATACCAAGATTGAAGAAGTCGACCTTGCACATCATACATTTCTGCATAATCTAAATCCGCTACTCCTCCCAAATTGATAAAGTTTTGCTTCGTAGGGTTTGGAAACAAGGGTAGCGTTTCTATACTCCGCTCATTTATTCCCACGTTTTTATCATACACCCGAATAACAGTATCGACCCCACAGCCATCCAAGTAGTTTTGGTCATAATCTATCAAAGTAATATTGGTAACACTAAAATCCATTTCGCCATAGCCTTGTACGATAGGAATAACCACATCTTCCATGGTCCATATTCCATCTAACAAGACACCTCCGCCATTTCTATTTAACTGGTCGATTCCCACCAAACCCACACGCAATTGGCCAGCTTGTTCTTTATAGAATCGTTGCAAGTAATCTCCATTTTCAGAACCAAACCAAGTAGACCCGCCTTGCGTAGACATGCCTGCCGTATCAACATAGCTTTCATTATATTCAATGGTAAAAACTAAACCATAGATTCCTTGAGTCGGATTTGAGCTCATATCTAAACCAATTTGAACTTCTACAAGTTCGTTCTCTTTAACTAGAGAAGGGAATTGTACAAAAAGTGGAAAATCACAATTTGCCTGTGTGCTTTTTTCACTGTAGTGAACGTACTGATAATTGTCAAAAATAGCATCAATATCTACCGCGTTAATTTGACCGTCACCATTACAATCTGCATGCTTTTTATCTACCCCTCCCACTAAGGTGTCGCCTGTATTTCCAGCTGTTTGCCCTATCCATTCTGTTGAAATTTCCAATCGTTCCACTACAGCATCATTATAGCGTAAGCCAATTGGTAACAGATCCAACATGTTCGCTATCTTATCATGATCCGAATCACCTGGGTAAACTAAATCATCCATTGGTTTTTGAAAAATCAAATTACTCCAACGGTCAGCCGTTTGAATATTAAATATTTCATCTCCCGTGACTAAATCATACGTGCTTAAAAAATAAGTAGGGGCTAGGCCTGTCGGCATCTCTTCTCTCGACAAGATTACGTGTCCGTTATCCGAATCAATAACAATAGCATTCTTGTCATAATTAAATTCTTCTTGTGCACAGTTGCTACAAGAAGGTAATTGCGCAATAGTATCTAGTTGGAAAGTGCTCGGGTTAATTTGCAGCAGGAAGCTTTGTTGTGTATTATTCTGCGCCACCGCATATAAACCCCATTGTGGGTCAGCCACTAAATACATCGATTGAAAAGGAAAGCTTAGGGAGTCGGTTGTCGCTAAATTATTCGTCTCCACCCCGTAAAAAGCAACGCCATTATTATTGTTGTTTGACGTAAGATAAACGCTGTTTTGAAAATATGCCTGATTCAAAGTAGCTAAATCTACCAATTCAGGAAGAGTAGAGCTATTCCCAGCAAAACCTCCTAATTGGTTTAAACGATTCAAAATTTTAGAATTGAAATCAAAAGAGTAAAGTAAAGAATCTAGTACCGGGTTCACACAAACAGCTGTAATGGCCGCCTGGAAAGTTACCGCACCAAAATTACCCGAATAGTTGGAAGAATAAATCTCCGGCAAGTTGTACCTATTGACTAATGTTACTGTTTGGATTAAAGAATCGACATACAGAACTCGGTTACTCGATGTATAGTAAGCATATGTTCCTCCCAAATTAAAACTTGAGCTAAAGGTCTCAACTTCTACGCTTCCTCCCGTCTGCTGATTCAATGCGGCTTGCACGAAAAGGCCTGGTGTTTCCTGTTTTAAACCAAACAGGTGGTGTATATGATTACTGGTTTGCGCATGCGCAAGTCCAATTAAGCCAATAGCCAGGATCCACAATTTTCTCATAATTCACATTTTTGCATTGTAAACATAAAAATAAAAACTAGTATTAATTGAATCAAAATTAGTAAATTGTGATTCTTTCACAAGAAGATTTAAAACATAAAATACTGGTTATTAAATGTTTATTATAGTTTAATCACAACTTTTGTAAATGCACAACAGTAAGTTAACTCAGGTTCTCGCTAGTTTTAGTGATAAGGAAATCAAAGAATTGGATAAATATCTCCTTTACCAAGCTGATTCCTCGTCTAATGTATACCAGCTATTCGAGATTTACAAAAATGCTTATCCCGATTTTTTCAGTAAGCACCTAGTGAAACAACAAGTTTTTAAGACCCTTTTTGGCAATGGAGAATACAAGGATGTAAAGGTCCGTGAGCAAATGTCTGCCCTTCGAAAATTAACGGAAGGATTTCTCATTCAGCAAGAGCTACAAAAAGTTGACTTTTATAACAACCTAGCCTTACTGAAGCAATATCGAAAGCGGAACATTGGAAACCTGTTCCAACAACAAGAGAAGAATATACAACAGCTGCTGGATGGGGATGAATATTTGAACATTGAAAACTTCAAGCGGGCCTTTTTAGTTGCCGACGAAAAGAATAACTTTTTCGAGCAACAACAAAACATCACCCACGATGATTCAATCAGTTTAAAAAATGAAAATTTCGACAAATATTATTTTAGTGCGAAGCTTCGTATTCTTTGTGAAATATTGAATCGAGAAAAAATACTCAATTCCAATTACAGCAAACACATTGAAGATGATGTGCTAACAATTATAGCTAAACACAAAAAACTCTATTTTGATATTCCAGCCATTCATTGTTATTTCGAGATCTTCAATTTATTGAAAACCGACAATAACTCCTCTCAGTTTACGCAAACTTTAAACACCTTAAATGGTTATCAAAAATCATTTACGGATGGAGAGTTAAAATCTATGTACGCATACTTATCTAACTATTGCATTCAACACGTAAATAAAGGAAATGCAGACTTTACTCCTATATTATTTGATATGCAAAAACTATTGCTGCAGAATAAAATTTTGTTGGAAAACGGATTGCTCTCTCATATCAGTTACCGAAATATTGTAGCCATTGCCATCAAATTAAATGAATATACTTGGGCAGAAAAATTTATTGAAGATTATAAAGCTTCCATTGCCGATAGTCATCAAGAGAACGCATACAACCTAAGTAAGTCGAACTTACTTTATGCAAAGGGGGAGTTTGAAGAAACCGTATACCTGCTTAATCAAGTGGATTTTACCGATGTGTATTATGCCTGCACCTCCAAATACACCTTGTTAAAAGCCTATCATGCATTGAAAGAGTTAGACACCTTAGACTACTTCGTTTCATCATTCCAATTGTTTTTAAAACGCAACAAAGAGATTTCCGTTGCTTTCAAAAAAAGCAGTGAAAACTTTCTCAAATTATTCAAGAAATTATTGCTCATTCAGAAGCAGTTAGACTACAAGGAAAAGGAAAAATTAGAAAAGAAAGTGAAGGACCTTATTGCCATGGTTGAAGAAGAAAAAACATTAGCGAACAAATCTTGGTTAATAGAAGAGATCAATAAAATAAAACTATAAAAGC
>ERZ887851.623-NODE-623-length-34407-cov-11.611347_pt1 | contig 34407 bp, 32 predicted proteins | sample MGYA00521100_ERZ887851 | MGnify/ENA primary metagenome ERZ887851 (study PRJEB32303, sample SAMEA104408602) | aquatic metagenome | biome: Brackish water; feature: Pelagic; material: water | place: Baltic Sea | collected 2014-06-06T16:11:00 | depth 11,444 m ... | reverse complement strand
CTAACGAAATCTTAGAAATTGTTGGTGGTGCGGAAGCATTGGCCGGATAATTAGGCTTTAGCCAAATTTTCCAAAGCAAAGCATTGGCCGGATAATTGTTAAAATTATATTATATAAAAAAAGCTTTTTGAAATTTCAAAAGGCTTTTTTAGTGTCAATAAAAACAGATCTTAACCAATGTTAGTTAATATTAACAATACATTGTGTAGATTTAATCTGTTGAAGTTTTAATCAGAATAATGAAAGCAACCTATGAAAAAGTATAATTTTTTAGTCTTATTGATAAGCGCAATAGTTAGTATAGCTATAATTACCAGTTGCGCTACTTTTAAAATAGAAAGAGATTCTTTTGCATTAACCCAAAACACACCATTTACTATTAAAAACAGTTATTATCAAAATTGGGTGGCTGGTTTAAAAGAAGGGGATTCAGGATTAAATATTTATATCACTATTGATGATATATTAGAAGGAGTGATTCTAAAAGAGTTTTATTTTCAAGACAATATTTTCGAGGTGAAATCTTCTAAGAATCCTGTTTTTGTAGGTTATTATAAAAATGAGACTGATAAGGATCTTATTATGGATAGCAATTCAACAAAAGAAATTGCTAATATCCAACCTAAAAAATTTCCTTTTAAATTAGAAAATAATGAAGCGGTTTTAAGTTATGAATATCATAACAAAATGTATTATTATAAAATTTCACATATTGAAGAAAAACAAATAATAGCTTACCCATCAAGAAACCCTAATAATAAATTATAATAGTACAATACCCCTAGAAATTTAATACTTTTAAATTCTAAAATAAAAAGGATTGAACGTTTTTAAAAAACTCTTCAAGCAAACATTTATATATGGCTTAGCTACAGTCTTACCTAGAGCTTTAGCTATTTTTTTGGTGCCACTATATGTATTGGTTCTGGGGAAAGAACAATTTGGAGTCTACGCTTCATTGATGGCTTTTTTGATACTAGGGAACGTACTTCTTTCCTATGGAATGGAAACCGCTTTTTTTAGATTTATAAATAAAGAGGACTATAATAAAGAAAAAATTCAGTCTACCGCCTTAACGTCGCTTACAGTTTCCACACTTATTTTTTTAGTATTAATACTTTCCGTTAAAACAGAAATAGCGACATTTTTAAATTTTAATGTAGATTTTATTACCTGTGGATTATTAATATTAGCCTTAGACGCACTGGTAGTGATTCCTTTTGTTTGGTTGCGTGCCAATGAAAAACCTACTCGTTACGCCATCATTAAAATAGTTAATGTTTGTATTAATTTGGGCTTCAATTTATTTTTCTTTTTAGTGCTACCGCTTTGGGCTAAAAACGGCATTAATTCTTTTTGGGATGCGATTAATTTAGAGGAAGGAAAAGTAGCTTATGTGTTTATTTCAAATTTAATTGCCAGCGGTATTACTTTTTTAATGCTGCTACCTCTTTATTTTAAAATGAAATTTTCATTTGATATTCATATTTGGAAAAAAATGATGAAATATGCTTTTCCAGTACTAATAGCTGGAATTGCTTTTTCAATTAATGAAGCCTTCGATAAAATTCTATTGAGGTACTTATTACCTTCGGATATTGCAGATTCTGAATTAGGAATGTATGCTGCATGTTATAAGTTAGGAGTATTTATGACCTTGTTTGCAACTGCTTTCCGATTGGGAATTGAACCTTTTTTATTTAATCATTCCAAAAGTGAAAACGCAAAAGAAACCTATGCAACCATCACAAAATATTTTACCATTTTAGGAAGCTTTATATTACTATTTGTAGTTGTTTATTTAGATATATTCAAACAAATATTGATACCAGAAAGTAGTTTTTGGGAAGCTTTAGTAATTGTCCCAATCATTTTATTAGCAAACTTATGTTTAGGAATCTATCATAATTTATCGGTTTGGTATAAAGTGACGGATCGAACCAAGTTTGGTGCGTATATTTCAGTTTTTGGTGCAATAATAACATTAACATTAAATTTTTTATTAATCCCAATAATCAGTTATAAAGGATCTGCAATAGCAACTTTAGCCGCTTACGGTAGTATGATGTTAGTTTCTTATTTTTTAGGAAGGAACTATTACAAGGTTCCATATGATTTAAAAAAAATAGGTTTTTACCTTTTGCTTTCAATTGGATTTTCGGTACTTTCATACTATGTTTTTCAAGGAAACATTTGGAAAGGAACATTGTTGCTAACGGTATTTTTAGGTATGATTATTGTTTCAGAAAAGAAGGATATCAAACAACTAATTAAAAGATAAAAACATATTAATTTGTTTTTAAATCAATAATAAATGAATATAAAAATAATAAACAAATCCAATCATTCATTACCTGAATATGAAACCATCGCTTCAGCTGGAATGGATTTAAGAGCTAACATAGTAGCGGCTATTACATTAAAACCATTAGAAAGAACCATCATAAAAACAGGTTTTTTTATTGAATTGCCAATTGGCATTGAAGCCCAGGTAAGGCCAAGAAGTGGATTGGCTGCTAAAAAAGGAATCACTGTTTTAAATGCTCCGGGAACCATAGATGCTGATTATCGAGGTGAAATAGGAGTGATTTTAGTGAATCTTTCCAATGAAAATTTCACCATCGAAAATGGAGAACGTGTTGCACAATTAGTTATTGCAAAGCATGAAAGAGCAGCATGGCAACAAGTAGAAGTATTAGGCGAAACAGAAAGAGGTGCTGGAGGATTCGGAAGCACTGGAGTTAAATAACAAATTCATGCTTTCGCAGGAATTTCATGTATAACCCTAAATCTTCTGCTTTTATGGAAGAATTTTAAAAATATAGATTTAATTAAAAATACACCTGCTTACGCAGGCAAGACTATGAAAATAATAGTACCAATGGCAGGGCGTGGATCACGTCTAAGGCCACACAGTTTAACAGTTCCGAAGCCTTTAATACCAGTAGCCGGTAAACCTATAGTTCATCGTTTGGTGGCAGATATAGTAGGATTGTTAAATGAACCCATTGAAGAAATCGCTTTTATCTTAGGAGACCCAGCTTGGTTTGGAGAGGACGTGATAAAGAGCCTAAAAGAATTAGCTTCTGACCTTGGAGCCAAAGCTAGTATTTACAGACAATTAAATCCTTTAGGAACAGGACATGCCATTATGTGTGCAGAAGATTCTCTTTCCGGACCTGCTGTTATTGCTTATGCTGATACATTAATTAGAGCTGATTTTGATTTAGACAGAGACGCAGATAGTGTTATTTGGACTAAAAAAGTTGCCAATCCTGAAGCCTATGGCGTAGTGAATCTAAATAAAAATAATGAAATTACGGAATTAGTTGAAAAACCAACTGAGTTTGTAAGTGACCAAGCGGTTATCGGGATTTATTATTTTAAAGATGTTGCCATACTAAAAAAAGAATTGCAATATGTAATTGATAACAATATTATAAATGGTGGTGAGTATCAAATAAACGATGGTATTAAACGAATGATGGCCCAGGGGAAAGTTTTTAAAACTGGTACTGTAGACGAATGGATGGATTGTGGAAATAAGGAGGTAACTATAGAAACCAATCGCCGCATGTTAGGCTTTTTAAATGAAAGTAAGGAAACTTTAGTTTCAGATACCGTTAATTCAATTAACTCAAAAATCATCGAACCTTGTTTTATAGGAGAAGGAGTCACTTTAAAAAACAGTACAGTTGGTCCCTTTGCTTCCATTGGATCAAACACTACCATACAAGACAGTAACGTTAAAAATAGCATAATACAAACGCATACACTTATAAAAAACGCTATTTTGGACAACGCTATGATTGGAAACCACGCAACCTATGACGGTAATTTTACCAACGTTAGTATTGGGGATTATTCAGTTTTAAAATAAAAACAATTGAAATTTAAATTTACATTCCTAACTCTTTTTTTAATTGGAATTTTATGGGTTCCAATAGATGCCTATGCACAAGATAATCCTCCAACCGATGACCTTGGAAACGCGAGTGATGCTTTTCAAGAAAATTTTTTCGAAGCATTAAAACAAAAGGGGATTGAAAATTATGAATTAGCTCTAAAGGCCCTTGATAAAGCTGAAATTGCCGCTAAAGACGATCAAGAAAATAAAGCAGTTGTTTATTTTGAAAAAGGTAAAAATCTTGCCGCTTTAAAACGTTATGAAGAAGCTGAAAACAATTATAACCGTGTTTTAGAATGGAGCCCAGAAAAGATAGAAGTTTTGGAAGCTTTATACGACATTTATTATGATGATAAAAACTACAAAGCTGCTATTCTATTAGTTGAGAAATTAATACTACAAGATTCAGAATATAAAGAAGACCTTGCAAATTTATACCATCGCACACAACAATATGATAAAGCATTAATTCTTTTAGACGAAATAGATGAAGCTTGGGGCCAAAGTAATTACAGAAATACATTGCGATCTCAAATTTATCGAATTACAGGAAATACTTCGAAGGCAATAAGTAAGCTAGAAGAAAAAACAGACAATAACCCTAAAAGTGAACAAGAATACCTCAATTTAATTTTTTTATATAGCGAAGAAGGGGATACCGAAAAAGCCTTTGAAACTGCAAAAAAACTGATCAAACAAAATCCAAACTCTCATTTAGCACATTTGGCTTTGTATAAATTTTATTTAGAGGACGGAGAATATAAAGAGGCGATTAAATCTATGACTATTATATTTTCTTCCAATCAAATAGAGTACAAAAGCAAAAATAGAGTTTTAGAAGATTTTTTATTATTTACTAAAACGAATCCTAGTTATAAAACTGAAATTGACGGGTTAATCACTAATGGACTAACAGAAGAAAATATTCACGTTTGTTTATTGTTAGGAGATTTTTATTTATCGGAAGGAGATAAAGAAAAATCCCTAAACTTTTACAAAAAAGGAATTAAAATTGACTCAGACAACTATGGCTTATTAAAAAACACCATAGTATTACAAATTGATATTGAAAAGTATGATGACGCTATTGCATTGAGTACACTTGGATTAGAAATATTTCCTGCACAATCTTTATTGTATTTGCTAAACGGTATTGCAAACAATAAATTGAAAAATGTAAATCAAGCGATTGAAATTTTAGAAACAGGATTAGATTATCTGTTTGATGACCCTAAAATGGAATGCGATTTTTACCAACAATTAGCCATTGCATATTCCTTAAAAGGGATTACAAAAAAAGCAAAATTATATCATAAAAAAGCTTCAGAGTTATTGATTACTAATCAAAAAAAAGACAATTAAAAACGCATAAATGAACCTAAAACTTAGTGTATTTTTATTTATTTCTCTATTCATTACATCTTGTAGTGGAGGTAAAATGATTGTTGGTTCGGATACTGCTAATCTTTCTATGTCTTCAAAAGATATTATTAAAACACATATCGAAGCACAACCCGATTTTTCTACCATTGCCGCTAGAATGCATGTGAAATTTGAAAGCGGTAATGATGTGCAAAGCCTTACAGTTAGTTTGCGAATGGAAAAAAATAAAAAAATTTGGATCAAGGCATCTATTTTAGGAATTACACTTGCCAAAATTTACATCACTCCAGAATCTGTTAGTTATTACGAAACTATTACGAACACCTATTTCGATGGTGATTTTTCCTTACTCAGTGATTGGCTAGGTACCGATATAAACTTTGAGAAAGCACAAGGTATCTTGTTAGGGCAATCTATTTTCGAATTGGACACTAAATATATATCCAATGTTGTTGATAATAAATATAGATTGCAACCTAAAATGCAACATCATAATTATATTCATTCTTTATTGGTAAATCCAGACAACTTTAAAATTGCTTCTGAATCTTTATCACAACCAACAGACAACAGAATATTTACCATTAACTATGGAAATTATCAACGTATAGAAGGCAGTTATTATCCATCAGCGTTTAAAATTATTGCTACCCAAAAAGAAAAAACAATTAAAATAGTGATCAATTATAAAAAGATAGATTACAATGTATCCATTCGTTTTCCGTTTAATATTCCTAATGGTTATGAAGAAATTCAAATAAATTAAATGGCTAATTTCTATAAATATCTTTTTCTTTTTTTAACATTTTTTTACTTCAATTCGGGGATTGGACAAGTTAATAAGCAGAAAGAACTAGAAGGAAAAAGACAAGCTATTTTAAATGAAATAAAACAAATTAACACTTTATTATTTGCTGCTCAAAAAGAAGAAAAATCGGTTTTAACTCAAATAGAAAACTTAAATAGTAAAATTTCAGCTCGTCAAAATTTAATACGGGTTACCAACCAACAAGCAAATTATCTTTCTCGCGAAATCAATAACAACCTTGCAAAAATTAATCTTTTAGAAATCGAATTAAAAGATCTAAAAGAGGATTATGCATCGATGATTGTAAAATCATACAAAAGTAAATCTCAGCATAGTAGGGTTATGTTTTTATTGTCTTCTGAAAGTTTCTTGCAAGCCTATAAGCGGCTTCAGTATATGAAACAATATGCTAAATATCGAAAATTACAAGGAGAGAGTATTAAGAAAAGATCCATCGTTTTAGAAGAATTAAATCAAGGTTTAATTGAAGATAAAAAGAAGAAACAAGTTCTTATTAATGATAATAAACTTGCAAAAACTAAACTTTCAAAAGAACTAGAAGATCAAAGCCAGTTAGTGTCAGCTTTAAAAAAGGACGAAAATAAATTTACTCGTCAAATACAAAAAAAGCAAAAAGAAGCTACTAAGATAGATCGAGAAATTGAAAAATTAATTAGAGATGCAATTGCTGCTTCCAATAAGAAAAACGCAAAGAAAAGCGGCACCAAATTAAGCTCCTCCAAAACCCTGGCGCTAACTCCCGAAGCCAAATTAATAGCTGCAGATTTCACAAAGAACAAAGGAAAACTCCCTTGGCCTGTAAAAAATGGAGTCGTTGTTAAACGATTTGGAAACACCAGACATCCTCAATTACTCAATGTGACCACTTATTGCAGTGGGGTTGAAATAACCACCGAAAAAAACGCCAAAGTAAGAGCTGTATTTAATGGAGAAGTGATGGAAATTCAAAAAATTAAAGGAGCGGAAAAAGCTGTTTTTATAAAGCATGGAGACTATATAACCATTTACCAAAATATGACAAATGTGACCGTTAAAAGGGGTGATAAAGTTACCACCAAGCAAGAAATAGGATCGGTAGCCACCAAAGCAAGTTCTGGTAAATCGATACTTAAGTTTCTAGTATACCAGAATGATAAAAAAATGAATCCTGCCAGTTGGATTTATAAATTATAGTATATCAAAATAAACGGTTATATTTTTAATCATTACTCCTCAATAACGTTATTTTTTAATGAATTTTATAAATAACTCATTAGCTCTTCTTTCTAAAATAGAATTATAGGAATCTTCTATAATATCAAGTTTAAAATAAGGTTTAAAATAAGGGATGTATTCTTTTTTAGTTCCGCCAAATGGAGGCCGATCTTTAAAAAGTGGAATATTAAAAAATAACCCTACTAACTTTCCGTTAGTAAGTAATAATTCACTCATTTTTGAAGCATATTTAGGTCTGAGATCAGGATTAATTGCACAAAAAAAAGTTTGCTCAATGATGAGGTCAAAAGAATCGTTTAATTCAAAAAAATCAATGTTGATCAAACGCTGATTTGGAAAACTTGGCACTCTTTTTTGAAAATTAGTTAATGCCGTTGCTGAGACATCTACAACATAAACATTTTTAAACCCTAGGTTATGAAGGTATTCGGCTTCATAAGAATTACCTCCGCCAGGAATTAATATTTTTAATTTCTGATTTGTTAATTGATCAAAATATTCTTTTAAAGGAGTTGAAATAGATCCGATATCCCAACTAGTTTGTTCAGATTTATATTTATTGTCCCAAAATGTTTCATTTAAAAACATTCAATTGATTTATAGATGTTCATTAATCTTAAGGTGCAACAATTTTATCTTGCCAACTCGTAAATCCGCCTAGTAAATTAAAGGTGTTTTTAATACCTAAAGATTCTAAAATCTGACAAGCAGTAACACTTCTAACGCCACTCTTACAATAAACATAATAGTTTTTATCTTTATCTAATTTCTCGGATTCTTGCATAAAACTATGAGCGTCGTAAAGATCTAATAATATGGAGTTTTTAATAATTCCTTCATCCCATTCTATCGCAGTTCTACAATCAATAATAACTGCATTTGTATCACTTTCAATTTGGTTCTTAAATTCTATAGGAGTTATGTTTTTCATGTTTATTTTTTATAATTAAGTTTTTATTTTCTGTTTCACGCTATTGCAAAGATATATGGCTTCTATAAGCTAAAGAGTAACAAAGGTTACAATTATAATTTAGTAAAAATTGATTCTTACTAAAAAAATGTGAGGATATTTATAACATAGTTGTTGGGCAAACAAATCCTAAAAGTGGTGCTTTACATTCTTTAATAGCTTTCTTAAACAAGGTTCTCAACTATTGCTGCTTCTCCATTAGACTCAATATAATAAGCCATTTCTGCAAGGCATCCTTTAAATAATTGTTCTACTTTCATTTTTTTCTGCTTTCTTGAGTGTTATTAATATACCTCTAAATTATTCTGTTTTTATAATTAGGAAGCCAATCTAGTATGGGAATAATGTTTTTTATATTCATATGTTACTAAAAAAATACTATTTGAAACACAAAAGTAAGTAATAGAAATAGTTTTTTGTCTTTGCTATTCATAGAATCCGGAAATTTGGCTTAAAGACTTCCTTTTTATATCTGGAACGTAGGTTGGAAATTTAGGATAACCTACTGGAAGTAATAGAAATGCTCTTTCATTACTTGGTCTATTTAGAATTTTTGATAAAAAACTCATTGGACTTGGCGTATGTGTAAGCGTAACTAAACCTGCATTATGAATAGCAGAAATTAACATTCCACAGGCGATTCCAACAGATTCGTTAACATAATAATTGTTTTGCTTATTTCCGTTTTCATCTAAATTATATGCTTTTTTAAAAACAATAATTAACCAAGGAGCAATTTCTAAAAAGGGTTTATTCATAGTAGTTCCTAATGGTTCCAGGTCTTTTTTCCAACGATCACTCATCCGAGAATCATAGCTTTCTTTTTCTTCAATTTCTGCTTCTTTTCGAATTTGTGATTTTATAAGTGGATTGGATATTGCACAAAATGTCCAAGGTTGTTTATGTGCTCCTGAAGGTGCTGTTGATGCACTATTAATTATGTTTTCAATTACTTCTTTAGGGACCCGTTTATCTGAATAATCCCTTACCGATCTTCTTTCGTCAAGCCATTTATAAAACGATTTGCTTTTAGAAATTAATTCTTCTTGTGAATACGTATCTATATGATAGGAGATATGTTTAAAGCCATTGATATCTATATAATCTGGTGCATCCATATTTAGAGATTAGATTAATAATTTGTTGGCTCTAATTTAGGAAAAAGAAGGGGAAATAATAATACTAAATAATGTTATAAGTTGTGAATCTTAATATTATTTCTTCTTCAAAAAAGCAGGGTCATATTTTACAAAAATATTAATCCAAATTATTTTTGATAAAGCATATATAATAGGTGAAAAAACTAGAAGTGCTACTAAAATTGAAATTAATAAAGTGCCAGGACCCATATTTGGGAAGAACATTAATTTCAGCACGCAAACAGCAATAAATAAGGCCACACCCAAAGCATAGGCTACATAATAGGAGCCTTGAAAGAACCAGGGTTCAATATTGTATTTAAGTTTGCATTCTGAACAATTTTCTTTGACCTTCCCCATATCTGAATATGAGTAGGGATGGCCTTTGTAAAAATCACCTTCATTACACCTTGGACATTTTAATCTCAAAACACCATACAATTTGGCTCCTTTACCTAGCATTGTTTTTTTTTGCAAATATAAAATACACAAGCTTAATATGGTATAAATGAGTTAAAATAAAAGTAAAAGCGCTCCATTTATAGAACAGTTTCTTTTAAAGCTAAAACTTTGCTTATTTAATATCTTCGATATTATCTATAACCATCATTTCTCCTTCTTTATAGATAGATACTGTTTTAGTGTATCTTTTATTTTTGTATTTATATTTTATTTTTGATAATGTACCTTCTTTTCTTGTAATTTGTAATTCACTCGTCCAATTTTTTTCTTTGAATCTTTTTTCTAATATAACTTCTTTATCTTTTCCTTTTGAAGCGGGAAATTCAAATTCTTTAGGAATATTAAATAGTTGTTGAGCCATATAAAAAGCTTCATGCCATTGTGTTTCTGGAAGAGTTAACTTTTCAGTATTAATTGGATTACTCACCGTACCAGTTTTAGTTTCGGAATAGTTAACTGTTGGAAATGCTAACAGTAATTCTCCGCTATATTTTTTTGCTGAAATTCCTTTTTCTGGAGGGAAATATTTAGAAAGATACCCATTAAATGCAAATCCTTTTTTATGATTGAATTCAATATGGTCCATACCGCCAGAAATTTCTTCAACTTTCATGGTTGGTTTTAATTCTGATGAAATTATTTTCACTTTCGAACCATAAGGCATGATGGCTAGTTTTTCACTTTGTAAATTAGCATATTCCCTTAAACTTAGTCCTGATGTTGAGGTCACATATAAATAGTCAATTTCTGTATTTTTATCATCAGTTATAAGATCAATGATTGCTATGTTATTTTCATGATTTATGGTGATTTCTTCTGAAGGATTTTCTTTATTTTTACAAGAAAGGAATAAAGCGATGCTTACTAAAGCAAGGCTTAGAATTTTTAATGTTTTCATAATGGGAGTTATTAGGGTTAAAAAATAGTTTTAAGTAATTTTCTCACATATATGTTTTATAATTTTATTTAAAATTCAAATTTTAATTGAACAGCTACCACCTTCTCTTTTGTTGGCTTTCCTTTATCTGTGTTGAGGTTCGAAAGTGAAATACCCAATAACCGTACCGAGTTTTTCATGCCGGATTGAAATAACAAATCTTTAACAGTTTCCACTATTATATCTTTATCCGATATATAATAGGCTAATGTTTTACTTCTAGTCTGTAAGGTAAAATCACTGTATTTAATTTTAAGGGTGACTGTTTTTCCAGCAACTTTACTTTTTTTAAGCCGTTTTTCTACCTCTTTCGCAATGTCCTCTAGTTTTTTTATCATAAATATTTCTGATGTGATGTTCTCACTAAAAGTACGTTCGGCAGCTAATGATTTACGTGTTCTAGAAGATTTAACTTCACTAAAATGTTCTCCCCTTACAACGTGATAATAAAAACGGCCACTTTTTCCAAAATGAGTGTTTAAAAATTCTTCTGATTTCAGTTTTAGGTCTTTTCCGGTAAAGATTCCAAAACGGTACATTTTTTTTACGGTAACTTTTCCGACACCATAGAATTTTTTAATATCTAGCTGTTCTAAAAATTCAATAACTTCACTTGGAGGTACTGTTTTCTGTCCGTTAGGTTTATTAATATCACTAGCAATTTTTGCAATAAATTTATTGATTGATATTCCAGCTGAAGCATTTAAGCCTGTTTTTTCTTTAATTTTTTTTCTAATTTCTTCCGCTATTAATGTAGCGCTTGGAATTCCTTTTTTATTTTGCGTAACGTCTAAGTAGGCTTCATCTAATGACAATGGTTCAACTTTATCAGTAAACTCATAAAAGATTGTTCTAATTTGATCAGATACTTCGTGATAGCGTTTAAAATTTGAACTTACAAAGATTAGTTCTGGGCAATTTTTTAAAGCTATAACACTACTCATAGCTGACCGGACTCCAAATTTTCTAGCCTCATAACTAGCAGCGCTTACTACACCACGTTCAGAACTCCCTCCAACAGCAACTGGTTTCCCTCGTAATTCGGGGTTATCTAGTTGTTCTACAGATGCATAAAACGCATCCATATCAACATGTATAATCTTTCTTTGTAGAAGTTCTTCCTTCATCCTATAAATTTATAATATATTAGACACATAATAGTATTTATGAACTTAAATCAGATTACAAGCCATAGAATTGTATTTGATCACAAAGCAGAAGATTAATCTTTTGCAGGTATAAACAGAAAAACTCACTTTGGAGAGCTAAAAAATCTCCATAAAAAATAGTTATGATAGAGATTGAACGAAAATTTTTAATAGTTTCAGATAACTATAAAAAAGAAGCACATAATAAGACTAGGATCGTTCAAGGGTTTTTAAACACTCATAAAGAGCGTACAGTTCGAATTAGGATAAAAGGAACGGAAGCTTTTATTACCGTAAAAGGAATCTCGAATAAAGAAGGAACCACTAGGTTCGAATGGGAAAAAGAAATTCCCTTAGAGGAAGCCAAAATGCTATTAAGATTATGCGAACCGAATCTTATTGAAAAAATAAGATATGAAGTTAAAAAAGGCATTCACTTTTTTGAAATAGACGAATTTTTTGCTGAAAATGAAGGGCTAATAATAGCAGAAATTGAATTATCGGACGAGAATGAAGCGTTTATAAAACCCGATTGGTTAGGTAAAGAGGTAACTGGGGACGTTCGATATTATAACTCGCAGCTTTCTAAAATGCCTTATCGAAATTGGGAAACTTAATCGAAAAATATCCACGAGGCTCTGTCTCAGGGTTTCCATTGAAATTGTCAATCTCGCGAAAGCGGGAATCTAAATTAAGCAACTAGTTCTATAATTTTTTTAATAGTTTTTAAATCTGAAACACTTTCGGTTCCTCCCTCAAAGAATGAAGTAGAATTTTCTTTTTTTTGAAGCGTTGCGGATAAATGTATACTAGAAAAACCTTGGTCTTTAAAACAGAGTGCGTTTTCTGGATTAATACCACTTCCTGGCATAATTTCAATTTTACCATTGGATAATTTATTCATTTCTTTTAATAAGGAAAGACCATTATAAGCAGTCTGTTTTTGACCAGAACTCAATACTCTTTTTATTTTTAAATCGATTAATTGTTCTAAAGATTCAATGGCATTTTCGGTACAATCAAAAGCTCTATGAAATGTAAAATCCATTCCTTTTGCAGCATTGATTAATTGCTTAGTTGCACTTATATTAATTCTATTTCCTGAAGTTAAAACTCCACTTACTACTCCTTGACAACCTGTATTTTTACAAAAATTAATAGTACTAATCATCTTGTTTAATTCAAATTCTGTATAGTAAAAACTTCCTTTTCGTGGTCTAATTAGCACATGGACAGGAATATTCAATTGAGCGATTACTTTTTTAATTAATTGATGCGATGGGGTTAATCCACCAAAAGCAAGTTGTGTACACAACTCTATACGATGAGCTCCTCCTTTTTCAGCAGCTAGAGCACTTTCAAAAGAATTGGCACAAATTTCTACTATCATTCTATAATTATTTCATCAATAAAAGTCCAAGCTTTATTACCTGCTCCTTGTTTACCTTCAGGGATAATTCCATAGTTAGGAATTACAATTTTTATAAATCGTGTGTCTATTTTATTAAAATCAAGATAAACATCAATAATAATTTTATCATTTTCTAATTCAACGTTCTTTAAAGGAGCATATTTTTTCCCATCTATAGAGCTGTAAAGGCTCATTTTTTTTGGAGCATAAATCCATTGTCCTGTAGCGTTATAAAAACGGGATGAAAATGTTTTTATAGTTGTTAATTTACCTAAATCAATAGTAATTTCTAAATCCTCTCCCCAAAAGCCTAACCATTCTTTGTCTCCATATCTTTGATTACTCCCAGTAACACCATTAATTAACGCTTCTTTTCCTCCTGCATTATACGCTTTATGAGGAAGTAGATTTAAATCCACTTTTCCCGTGATGGCTTTATGACAGTTAATTGTTTCAGAAAAAGGATCACTTACCAGTTCATTATTTTTAAAAACACCAGCATGAATTTTAGTATCTTCAGTAATTATAATTTTTTCTGTATACAGTTTTGAATTAATGGAAACAGCCGTTCCATCTGTTGTATATTTTATTTCTATTCCTGCTAAAGGAGTTTTAAATTGATAACTAACCAGTCCGTTTTCTTTTATTAAATCTCCTTCTAGTTCATACAAATGATTTGCTTTATTAATATTTAATGCATTAAGTCTCTCTAAAAAAGGTTCTACTCTGGATAAAAATTCCGGATAATCTGTTTCCATATCTTTTGTTGTTCCACTCCATAATACTTCACTCATAGCCAAAATTCTTGGAAAAACCATATACTCTACTTGATCTTCAGTTTTCATATATTCAGTCCAAACGTTTCCTTGAGCTCCTAATACATATTTTTCCTCTTCTTTACTTAATTCAGGTGGAATAGGATTAAAACTATATACCTTTTTTAAGGGTAAAAATCCTCCAATGGCTAAAGGTTCATCTGGACTATTTGATTGATAGTGATCAAAATAAGCATGGGAGCCAGGAGTAAGTATTACCTCATGTCCTTCTTTGGCAGCATCAATAGCACCTTGAGTCCCACGCCAAGACATCACGGTAGCATTAGGTGCAAGACCTCCTTCTAAGATTTCATCCCAACCAATTATTTTTTTGCCTTTACTATTTAAAAATGTTTCGATTCTGGCAATAAAATAACTTTGCAATCCCTGTTCGTCTTTTAAATCTAAATCTTTGATTAATTTTTGACAATGATCACATTCTTTCCAGTGTCTTTTTGGCGCTTCATCGCCTCCAATGTGGATGTATTCTCCTGGGAACAAATCAATAACTTCAGTCAATACATTTTCTAAAAAAACAAAAGTCTGTTCATTAGGGCAGTAAATATCAGGAAATACCCCCCAAGTAGTGGCAACCGGAACCTGTTCACCACTACATCCTAATTCTGGATAAGCACTAATTGCAGCCTGAGAATGACCCGGGATTTCAATCTCTGGAATGATGGTTACTTGATGTTTTTTAGCAAATGCTACAATTTCTTTAATATCTTCTTGGGTATAAAAACCACCGTATTTTTCACCATCATATTTTATAGGAGTATCATTAAAATGACCCATTAAGGTTTCTTCACGATAGGCACCAATTTCAGTTAATTTTGGATATTGTTTTATTTCAATTCGCCAACCTTGATCTTCTGTTAAATGCCAATGAAAATAATTCATTTTAAGCATCGCCAAGTTTGCAATGTATTCTTTTATAAACTCTTTTGGGAAGAAATGTCTTCCAACATCTAAATGCATTCCTCTATATCTAAATGTAGGAGCATCTTTAATATAAACTTGAGGAAGTGAAAATTCTTCTTTCTGAAATCCTTCTTGTTTTTCTAATGATATTGGCATGAGTTGCCTTAGGGTTTGTATCGCATAAAAAGCACCTGAAGCATCTTTTGCTTTTATAATTATATCTGAATCGGAAACAGATAATGCATATCCTTCTGAAGACAAAGAGGCGTCTTTTTTAATTACAATGGTTGCTTTTTCTTCTGAAGTATTTTTCAGTAAAAAAGCACTTCCGTTTTGAATATAGTTTACTAGAAATTCTCCAGCAATAGAAAATTCTTCCTCAAAGAAAACGGTAGTGCTTTCGGATATTTTAAAAAACCCTTTTTTTATTTCTAACTGTTGAGGTTTAGGAATTAATGGAGGAAATGGCTCAAGATTAGCAACTTCAGAAGATTGACATCCCGAAAATAATATAAAGCCTAAGAATAATAGTGAATAAATAAATTTCTGCATTAGTGCTGGATAAATTGGTTAAGTGTTTTAAAATTGATTATTGGCACTATTTCAGCATCAGTTTTAAACTGAATTTCTTTTGAAACTTCGGGGAGTACATCGAAAAAATTATCCTGCCAAGTTCCTTTTTCTTCAGAAAATAAAAACACATCTTTTTGTAAAGTTTCTGAATTCAACTTTATTAAAAAGCCATCCTTGTTTTTAATGATTTCAATAGCAATCGGCTCGTTTATTAATTTTAAATCTTTGGGTTTAGCAAAATAATAATAGTATTCAGATTCGCCAAAAGTTATTTTTAAAAAAGTATTGTTATGATCAAATTCTTTATTTTTAAACTGGTATTTATAAACAATTGTACTGCTATTTATTGGACTTACAACAAGCGCTACTTCTTTAAACAGAACGCTCCCATTAAAACCTAAATGACTAATAACAAGCGTATCTTTAATTTCAGAAAAGGTGTCGTTGACAATATATACGTCTAATTCATTCTCGTTTTTTGAAGTTGAAATAATAACATTCCCAAAAGCTTTTTTCGCTTGATAATGCAAGGCCTTCCAATTTCCCAAACCATCAATACTTGACCAAGAAACAGCAGGCCAACAATCGTTTAGTTGCCAATATAAAGTTCCCATATTGTATGGTTTTGCTCTTCGATGTGCGTAAATCCCTTTTGTGATACCATAAGCCTGTAATACCTGGCTCATATACACATAATCTTCTCCTTTACTGGGAACTGGAAAATCACGTTCCATATATTCACGTATCAAAGAAAAACCACGAGCATGTTTTTGATGGTTAGCAAATGAAAGATCACTTAAATTAATGGTATCTAATTCTGTAAAATATTTAATGGCTTCATAACTAGGAAATGATTGAAATCCAAATTCACTCATAAAACGAGGTACTTCCTCTTCAAAATGCTCAAAAGGATATCCGTCATGCCAAACCCACCAATCATGGGCATCTCCCTCAAATTGATACCGATTGTCTCCACGTCCAAATTTAGGAGAGCTTTCCCAATAGGAAAGAGAAGGATGTAAACTATCAACCACACGGGGTAAAATACGATTGAACACCGCATAATACCCCTCCCAGATTTTTTGTTGTTGCGCTTCCGTTTTACCATCTTTCCAGCCCCAACGATACCAACCTTCACTATTTTCATTATTTCCGCACCATAATGCAATGCTGGGATGTTGACGTAATCTTTTTACGTTTTCAATAGCTTCTTGTTTGATGTTTTCTAAAAACGCTTCATCTCCTGGATACATGGCACAAGCAAACATAAAATCTTGCCAAACCAAAACCCCTTTTACATCGCAAAGTTGATAAAAGAAATCAGCTTCATAAACTCCTCCTCCCCAAACACGAAGCATATTCATATTCGCATCCACTACATCATTGATAAGGTTTGAATAATCTTCTTGATCAACTTCAGGAAGAAAAATGTTTTGAGGAATATAATTCGCACCTTTCATATAAACAGGCTTCCCGTTAAGTTTAAAATAAAAACCTTCCCCTACGGAATCTTTTTCGCTTATCAATTCGATGGATCTGATCCCCAATTTTTTTGAGAATGATTCTTTTTTATAACCATCATTTAAAAGCTCTACCTCAATATTATATAAAAAAGGTATTCCTAAATTATGTGTCCACCAAAGTTTTGGGTTTTCAATGTTAAAAGGAATAGTATATTCAGTCTGTTCTGGAGAAATTTCAATCTTTGAAATAAACGTTTCTTTGCTGTTGTTATTAATGATTGTAATAGAAACTTCTTGTTTTTTTTGGCTGTGAATAGTTAATTCAGCTGAAATTTTAGCGATGGAATCTGAAATATAATTCGTTTTAAGAAACACTTCTTTAAACCGAATATTTTCATAAGAAACAAGACTAATATTTTTAGTAATCCCCATCGTTTTAATAGTTGGTCCCCAATCCCAGCCGTATTGAAATTGTGGTTTTCTAGTAAAAACTCGAGGAGCTTCTGGAAGTTCGTAATCAAGTTTATTACTTGCTATTTTTTCAATAGAATCGGTAGCTTGTAATCTAATTTGTAGATCGTTTTCCAATTGTAAAATATCACTTACCTCTATTTCCCAGCTTCGGAAGGCATTGCTCGTATTTAAAATTAAACTGTCATTTAAAAAAATGGAAGCATAGGTGTCTAAACCTTCAAAATTCAAAAAATGTTTTGATTTTAAGAGGGCATCTTCAGCAACTAAAAAATGAGTTTTGTAAAACCAATTCCTTTCAGAAATCCATTGTATAGAATCCTCATTGTTAGCTTTAAATGGCTGTGGGATTTTTTTTAAATTTAATAAATCGGTTTGCACTGTACCTGGAATAGTTGCGGGCATCCATAAAGAATCTCCTTCTTGTGAAAATTTCCAATTTTTTGATAAATTTTGACGTTCAATATCAGTTTTAGATTCGTTACAGGAAATAAAAAACAATATAAAAAGCAAATAAAAAAGAGAAGTAAGCTTCATCATACTAGAAATTACATACTGTTAAATTCATATTCTCTTTCCACGTTGCAAATTCGCACTTTATACCAAGAATACCATTTGTTTTTGCCATTCACTTGCGCTTCTAAATGATCAAAATTTGCTTTCCAATTTTTGATGTCTTCTAATGTTTCCCAATAACTGATAGCAATTCCTAAATCGTTTCTTGCGCTTTCAAAACATATATATCCAGGTTGTTTTTTGGCAAGATGTTCCATGGTATCCGCCATATCATTATAGCCTCCTAAATTATCGGTTTGTTTGTTTGTAAAAATAAGCGCATAATAAGGTTTATTCATTTTTATAGATTTTTACAATTAACGCCCCTTGTGCATTCATATGCGCACGATACATTCCAGTCGTATTAAATTCCATAGCAATATTTCCATCTTTATCTATTGCGACAATACCACCATCTCCACCTAAATCTGGCACTTTTTCTTGTATCGCTATTGCAGCAGCTTCTTGTAAAGAGATTCCTTTATATTCCATCATTGCCGAAATATCATGAGCTACCATGGCTCTGATAAAAAATTCTCCCCAACCTGTTGAAGAAACAGCACAAGTTGCATTATTCGCATACGTTCCTGCGCCAATAATAGGAGCATCTCCAATGCGATTCCAACGTTTATTAGTCATTCCTCCAGTGGAGGTCCCAGCAGCTAAATTTCCATTTTTGTCTAATGCTACACATCCTACGGTTCCAAACTTGGAATCTTTTATAAAAGGATCTTCAAATGACAAACTTTTATAGTGTCTGCGCAGCTCCCTTTCCTTTACTTTATAAAGCGATTGCATTCTTTTTTCTGTATAAAAATAGGAAGGATCTGTCATTTTAAAACCTTGTTCTCTAGCAAATTCTTCAGCACCTTCGCCAGAAAGCATTACGTGTGGGGAGTCATTCATAACCGATAAGGCTAAGTCGATTGGGTTTTTAATATGTTTAACTCCTGAAACTGCTCCAGCATTAAGTGTTGCTCCATCCATAATCGAGGCATCCAATTCGTTGGTTTCTTCATGGGTAAAAACCGCTCCCTTTCCAGCATTAAATAAAGGAGAATCTTCCATAATATTTATAGTAGCAGTTACCGCTTCCAAAGAAGCGCCTCCTTTACTTAATATAGTGTGTCCTATTTTAATTGCTTCTTCAAGTTTTTCGAAATAAGCAGTCTCTAAAGAATCGGTCATATTTTTTTTCAAAATAGTACCTGCTCCCCCATGGATTACAATTCCAAAAGTTTCTTGTTTTTTTGAATTGTTTTTAGAAGAAATTCCTCCTTCAGAATGATGGTTTTGATTATTATCACAGCTGAAAACTACAAAAAATACGATTAAAAGTATTAAATTTTGTTTCATCAGAAAATGTTTTATAAAAAAGCTAAGATAAGCTAAAACCATTGCTATTACAAGGATCGTAAAAAGTAAAATATGTAAAAAGAATTAAAAAGCATAAAATACATTTAATGTTTTTTTGTGCCCGCATCAAGACTAAAGCTTGATGCCCCAGAATTATGAAAACCAACCTACGTATTATCGTTTTATTAGAAATTAAAACGGTTCTTATTTATTCAACTTTTCTATGGCAAATAAAATTACTTCTTCAATTCAACCATTTAACGTATTTTTACCTAAACTAAGATAAAAATACGTCTATGGATATCGCAAAACCTTTTAATTTAAATAAGTGGATAGAAGATAATAGAGATTTGCTAAAACCTCCTGTTGCCAACAAAAATCTATATGTTGCATCTAAGGATTATATAGTGATGATTGTTGCAGGACCTAATGCAAGAAAGGATTATCATTTTAATGAAACTGAAGAATTGTTTTATCAATTAGAAGGCAATATTCAAGTTAATATTCAAGAAGACGGCCAAAAGCAAGAAATGAAACTCGGACCTGGTGATATGTTTTTACTTCCAGCAAATACACCACATTCTCCTGTAAGAGAGGAAGGTTCTATCGGTTTAGTGATAGAACGCGTTCGAAAAGGAAAAAACCTTAAGGATGGTTTAATGTGGTTTTGTGATGATTGCAACCATAAACTTTATGAAGTTTATTTTGAACTACAGGATGTAGAAAAAGATTTTCAACCCCATTTCAAAGAATTTTATGCTTCAGAAGCATTGCGAACCTGCGATAATTGCGACACGATAATGGATATAGATGATCGTTTTATTAGTGATTAATTCAAACAACTCTAGTATTACAATCAAAAAGTAAAAAAAGCTAACCATTTTTTTCATTTTTCAATATTCTTTAAAATCTTATAAGGAATACGTACCTTTACAGACTAAATTTAGAACAACAAAAAACAAAAAATATGGCTACCATTGCAAACGCATTTGGAATTGAAAATGCATTAGAAAAATTAGGAGTTAACGAAATAAATAAAGGAACTTCAACTGGAAGTAACTGGTTTTCGGAAGGTGAAATGATTTCATCGCATTCACCTGTTGATGGAAAATTAATAGGTAAAGTTACAACTACATCTCGCGAAGATTACGAAAAAGTTATCAAAACTGCTCAAACCACTTACAAGGAGTGGAGAAAAGTTCCAGCACCTCAAAGAGGAGAAATTGTACGTCAGTTTGGAAATAAATTAAGAGAATTAAAAGAACCTTTAGGTCAATTGGTTTCTTACGAAATGGGAAAATCATTACAAGAAGGTTATGGTGAGGTTCAAGAAATGATCGATATATGTGACTTTGCAGTGGGTCTTTCTAGACAGTTAAACGGACAAACAATTCCATCGGAACGTCCAGGACACGTTATGCGTGAGCAATGGCATCCAATTGGAATTGTTGGTATCATTTCAGCATTTAACTTTCCTGTTGCTGTTTGGGCTTGGAATACTGCTTTAGCGTGGATTTGTGGTGATGTATGTGTTTGGAAAGGTTCTGAAAAAGCACCTTTATGTTCTGTTGCTTGTCAAAATATCATTGCAGCTGTTTTAAAAGAAAATAACTTACCAGAAGGAATTTCTAGTATTATCAACGGAGATTATAAAGTTGGTGAAATGATGACAACTGACCATAGAGTTCCGTTAATATCAGCTACAGGATCTACAAGAATGGGAAGAATTGTTGGTGCAACTGTTGCAGAACGTTTCGGGAAATCATTATTAGAATTAGGTGGTAACAATGCAATCATTATTACTCCAACTGCCGATTTAAAAGTAGTAGTACCTGGTGCTGTATTTGGTGCTGTTGGTACTGCGGGACAACGTTGTACTTCTACCAGAAGATTGATCATTCACGAATCGGTTTATCATAAAGTAAGAGATGCAATTGTGGGTGCTTATGGACAAATTGTTATCGGAAATCCATTAGATGAAACCAAGCATATGGGGCCATTAATCGATAAAGATGCGGTGAATGCTTATTTGGCTGCTATTGAAAAAGCGAAGGCTGAAGGTGGAATTATTTTAGTAGAAGGTGGCGTTTTAGATGGTGAAGGATTTGAAAGTGGTTGTTACGTAAAACCAGCTATTATTGAAGCTGAAAACCATTTTGAAATTGTACAACATGAAACATTTGCTCCTATTTTATACTTAATGAAATATAGCGGAGATGTTGAAAACGCAATCGATATGCAAAATGGAGTTGCTCAAGGATTGTCTTCTGCAATTATGACTAATGAAATGAAAGAAGCGGAGAAGTTTTTAAGTTTTTCTGGATCTGATTGTGGTATTGCTAATGTAAATATTGGTACTTCTGGTGCTGAGATTGGTGGTGCTTTTGGAGGTGAAAAAGAAACTGGTGGTGGGCGTGAGTCTGGATCGGATGCTTGGAAAGTATATATGAGAAGACAAACCAATACGGTAAATTACTCAGATGAATTACCTTTAGCTCAAGGAATTAAATTCGATTTGTAATAATTTTTTATAAAAACAGAACCCTACTAATTAATATTAGCAGGGTTTTTATTAGCGTTCTATTTTCACTAATAAATCAATATGCTTTTTTATTGATCATTATTTAGTCTTGAAAATAAATAGGTTGTTAAAGTGAGTGAAGATAGGAAGTGATTAGTTAAAAAAAACTTAATTAACTATACTTCATTTTACGTAAAATCCGAACTGTTTCTTTATAAGATGCATAGACATCGTCCTCTTGATTTTTTAAAAATGGCTTTGCTTCATATAGTTTGTTTTTTGCTTCTGTAAAATCATTTAAAAAACAAATAAGATAAGTAGCGGGAAGGTTTTTTAAATCCTTCTGTTCAGAACCGTTTAAAGGGATTTCTTTTTTTAATTTTTCTATAATGGAATTATTTGCATTGTAAATATGATATAAGGTGCGTTTGTTAAATTGTGGTGGATTAAAGAGTAAAACCGTATCCATTTGGTATGATCCGTTTTCATTAAAAGTGATAATAACTTCCTCTAAAGGATAATATTTGTAGCGGTTATTCAAGCCTAAATGAACATATTCTATAATTCTAAATTCATGTTCATTATAGCTAATACTTACTTCATCTAAATTTGAATAAAACAAACGAACTTGTTCATTTATAAGTTCAATATCTACCCTAGAATAATACGATTCGTCTTTTACTTTTTTAATAGTTCCAGCCCAGCAAACTACAAATTGTTCTTTAAAAACATGATAAAATGACGGTAAATCCTTGTGTTTTTCATTAATAAACTCGATGACTCCATCCAGTGTATGCTGTATGTTGTTTTTGGCTTTGTTTTCTATAGCTTTTACAATTTCAGAATTAACATCTTTAATAACAATGTCAAAATCCTTAGGCATGGAGATACTTCCATCTCTCATAAAAATGGAACCTCCCCAATATTTCCATATATTTTTACGCAAGGAAGTGATTTCTTCCGTAGGCCGAATCGAGACCAATCCCACCACTTTATGATCTGGTAAATGAGGAAAAGCTACATTTTCATACATAATTAGAGGAGGATTTGTTAAGTATGCATTGATGAGGTTTTGAATTTTACTATCATCAAAAAAATCGACTCCATTAATGGCATTGGTCTCATCTTCTACCCCAATAACAATATAACTATTGTTTTTTGGGTTGCTATTGCTAAGCGCACAAACGTGTTTTAGAAATTTTGCCTTCCCTTCTTTGGTGCCTAATTCAATTTTTCGTTTTTTATCATAAAAACTACTCTCATCATTATGAGCGAGTAAGTTTTTAATTAAAAGACGTTTATTAATCAATGTTTTATTTTTTATTTACGATGGTACTTGAAGCTTGATCTAATGCCATAACTGTTAAATCTGCAATATTTACATGAGCAGGTCGGGTGACTGTAAACCAAATAATCTCTGCGATATCATTAGCTTGTAAAGGAGTAAACCCCTGGTATACTTTAGAAGCCTTTTCGACATTACCTTTAAACCGAACCTCACTAAATTCAGTGGCTACCATTCCCGGATTGATGGCTCCTACTTTTATTCCTTTCCCATTTAAATCAATTCTCATTCCTTGATTAATAGCGTCAACAGCATATTTACTAGCGCAATATACATTCCCTTTTGGATATACTTCTTTTCCAGCAGTAGATCCAATATTGATGATGTGCCCTTTTTCTTTTGCTAACATTTTTGGAAGTACCGCTTTACTAATATAAAGTAATCCCTTTACATTAATATCAATCATAGCTTCCCAATCTTCAATTTTTCCATCTTGAAAAAAATCCAATCCATGAGCATTCCCAGCATTATTTATTAAAAAAGTTATTTCTGAAAAAGCCTCGGGAAGTTCATTAATTTTTGTAAAAACTGCTTCTTTATCACGGACATCAAAATTTAAAGTGTGAATTTTACAAAAGGAATTCAATTCTTTTTCTAATTCATCCAACCGGTTTTGTCTTCTTCCACAAAGGATTAAATCAATTCCATTTTTCGCAAATATTTTTGCTGTTGCTTTCCCAATTCCAGATGAGGCACCTGTTATCAGCGCTATTTTATTTTTCATAATCATAAAGTTTTCAAAAAAGGGATTTATTTACCAATTAAATTCCGTTATTTCGACTAGAAAAGTACGTATTTATAGTATTTAAAAACGTTATTTTTTTTAACCAATTTTTAACCAATTATTAACAAGGATTTAAAAGTTAAATTTTCAATTTAGCATTCCTTAATTTAAAAAGTATTTTTTATTAAAATAAGAATATGGAACAAACAAATTCAACTCTTGATATTGGAGCTTTAAACGAAAAAATAGAGAAAGAATCGGCATTTATTGATATTCTTTTCATGGAAATGAACAAAGTGATTGTGGGTCAAAAACACATGATCGAACGTTTACTCATTGGATTGTTAGGAGGAGGTCATATATTACTTGAAGGTGTGCCAGGATTGGCAAAAACACTAGCAATTAATACCCTGGCAAAAGCGGTACATGGAGATTTTAGTAGAATTCAATTTACTCCAGATTTACTTCCTGCTGATGTTGTTGGCACCATGATTTATAATATGAAGGACAATGATTTTAGCATTAAAAAGGGTCCTATTTTTGCCAATTTTGTATTAGCAGATGAGATTAATCGTGCTCCAGCTAAAGTTCAGTCTGCATTGTTAGAGGCCATGCAAGAGAAACAAGTTACTATTGGAGATGAAACTTTTATTTTGGACAAGCCATTTTTAGTGATGGCAACTCAAAATCCAATTGAGCAGGAAGGAACTTATCCTTTACCAGAGGCACAAGTGGATCGTTTTATGTTAAAAACAGTAATTAAATACCCTCAACTAGCAGAAGAACAATTAATCGTTCGTCAAAACTTAAAAGGTAGTTTTGAGCAAGTAAATCAAGTAGTGACGTTAGAGCAGATTTTGAGAGCTCAACAATCGGTTCGGGAAGTTTATATGGATGAGAAAATTGAAAAATACATCTTAGATATCATCTTTGCAACACGGACACCAGAGAATTATAACTTACCAGATTTAAATCCATTAATCAGTTTTGGGTCTTCTCCAAGGGGAAGTATTAACTTAGCAATTGCTTCAAAATGTTACGCATTTATTAAGCGGAGAGGTTATGTGATACCAGAAGACGTTAGAGCGGTTGTTCATGATGTGCTGCGTCATCGTATAGGAATTACTTATGAAGCTGAAGCCGAAAATGTAACTTCAGAAGACATTATTAATAAGATTGTAAACGAAATTGAAGTACCTTAGAATCGTTTGCATTGCCTGCGAAGGCAGGAATCTCATTCTCATTAAGTTTAATTTAAAAAGATTCCTGTTTTCACAGGAATAAAAAATGGACACTAAAGAACTCCTTAAAAAAGTACGGAAAATCGAAATCAAGACACGTCGCTTAAGCGATCATATGTTTGGTGGCGAGTATCACAGTACTTTTAAAGGACGAGGGATGACATTTAGTGAAGTTCGTCAATATCAATTTGGTGATGATGTTCGTTCCATCGACTGGAATGTAACTGCACGTTACAATGAGCCTTATATAAAAGTTTTTGAAGAAGAACGAGAATTAACTTTAATGCTAATTGTAGACATTAGTGGTTCAGAGTTATTTGGAACTGATGGTCAATTTAAAAATGAAATTGTAACAGAAATAGCAGCCACACTAGCTTTTTCTGCATTACAAAACAATGATAAAATAGGATTGATATTATTTTCAGATGAAATAGAATTGTTTATTCCGCCTAAAAAAGGAAAATCACACGTTCTGCGAATTATTAGAGAACTAATAGAGCACAAGCCAAAGAGTAAAGAAACAGATATTGTTACGGCCTTAAAGTATTTTTCGAAAGTAATAAAGAAGAAAGCAATCGTTTTTGTGCTTTCCGATTTTATTACAGATGAATATAGAGAGACATTAAAAATTGTTTCTGGAAAACATGATGTTACTGGAATAAGAATCTACGATAAAAATGAAGAACAAATTCCTAACCTTGGGATGGTCCAAATGGAAGACCAAGAAACAGGTGAATTAGTATTGGTAAATACTTCCTCAAAAAGTGTTCGAAATCATTACGAGGCTACTTATTTAGATAGAGCAACTTATTTTAAAGAGTCTTTTCAAAAAAGTGGAGCAGGTGCATTGACCTGTTGCGTGGACGAAAGTTATGTAAAGAAGTTACTGGGTTATTTTAAAAATCGATAATAAATAGAAAATACCGCAGCGGATATAGATGAAAGAAAATAGATCATATAAAGCAAAAATGTCATTCCTTGAATTAACTAGGAATCTCGCTATGTGGTCTTTATTTTTTATAGGATGTCTTTCTCAAGCTCAAGTTACTTCATCTATCGATACTACACAAATAAGAGTTGGAGAAGAGATTATATACTCAATTCAAGTGGAGGCAGATTCTACTGCCTTGGTTTTATTTCCCGAAGGACAATCATTCAACCCTTTAGAAGTGATTGAGTCTTATAATATTGATACTACAAGGCTTCAAGATAAAATTAGACTTATAAAAAAGTATGGTTTAACTCAATTTGATTCAGGAAATTATACGCTTCCACCTCAAAGAATAGTTATTAACAATAAACCATTCAATACAGACTCTGTTAATTTAGAAGTGGCCAATGTAGTAGTTGATACCACAAAGCAAAAAATGTTTCACATCAAACCAGCTTTTGAAGTTGAAGCACCTGGTTTCGATTTTGAAAAACTGTTCTATTGGATCATTCCTATATTTTTAATTATGGGAGTTGTTGCTTTTTTATTCTTCAGAAGAAGAAAAAGAAAAAAAGAAGAATTGGCAAAACAACTTCCGCCATACGAAGAAGCAATAAAGGCTTTAAAAGAATTGGATCATTCTCATTTTTTGGAAAATGATAATTCTAAAAGGTATTACTCTTCTTTAACTGAAATTTTAAAACGATATATTGGAAGAGAAGTAGACGATACTGCTTTAGAAAGTACGAGTAATGAATTAATCGAACGATTGATATTACATAAAGATGCTGGAAGTTTTAATTTTGATACAGAAACGATCAATAAGATTGACAAAATTTTAAAACGAGCAGATTTAATCAAATTTGCCAAAATGAAAGAACAAGAAGGTCAAGCAAAAGTAGACCGAACTGTTGTTGAAGATATTATCAATGAAACTAAGGAAATAATCCCAGAACCTGCGGAAGAAGAGTTGCTTAAAAACCAATTATATTTAGAAGGGCTTCGTAAAAAACAATTAAAAATAAAACGAATTAAAATTGCTTTGGCTGCCTTTGCATCCATTATAATTGCTGCTGTTATTTTTGGAAGCATCAAAGGATTTGACGAATTAAAGGATAAAACACTTGGTAATGAAATACGAAGTCTTTCGGAGGGAAGGTGGATAAAGAGTGAGTATGGATCGCCTTCAATTAGTATTGAAACACCTAAAGTTTTAGTAAGAACGGTAGATTCTTTAGTTCCTAAAAGCGCGGTGATTAAAAGGAAAAGTATTTTTATTTATGGGCGCATTAACGACCCGCTTTATATAAGAGTTAGTACTGTAAAATTTAGTCAAGAACAACAATTAGAATTGGAATCTTCACTGGATATGTCGCTTGCATTATTAGAAAAAGCAGGTGCTAAAAATTTAGTAGTAAAAAGAGATGATTTTGAAACTGAAAGCGGAATAAAAGGGATTAAAGCGAATGGTGATTTTCATGTTCAAGTTTCAGAAAACAAAGTATTAAAGAAGAAGAGTTCTTATGAGTTATTATTATTTGCTCAAGAAAATGGCCTGCAAGAAGTATTGTTAGTTTATCAAGACGATGGTCGTTTTTCAGAAGCTATAAAAGACCGCATTATTAATTCTATTGAGTTAGAAATTACTCAAGAAAAAAAGAAAAAGAATGAGCAGTAATTTCGAATTTGTAAACTCACAATTATTTTGGTTGTTATTAGTACTTCCATTGTTATTGTTATGGTTTTTTTGGAAACGAAAACAACAGACTGCCGTCTTAAAAATATCCAGTTTAAAAGGGTTTGATACTTCTAAAAACTGGTTAGCAAAATTGCGCCCCTTATTATTTGTTTTGCGATTAATCGCATTAGCTTTAATAATAGTTGCGATGGCACGTCCTAGAACAATTGATGAATCTACACGGATTAAAACTACTAAGGGAATCGATATTGTGATTGCAATAGATGTATCTGCAAGTATGCTAGCAAGAGACCTAAAGCCTAATAGACTCGAAGCTTTAAAAGTAGTAGCTTCTAAGTTTATTCAAGCGCGACCAAACGATCGACTTGGATTGGTGGAATATGCTGGAGAGAGTTACACTAAAACACCTTTAACGAGTGATAAAAACATTGTTTTATCGTCATTAAAAAGTATAAAATACAATACAACAATTACTGGGGGTACAGCAATTGGAATGGGATTAGCAACCTCTGTAAATCGATTAAAAGAAAGCCGTGCTAAAGGGAAAGTAATTATTCTTTTAACAGATGGTGTAAATAATTCTGGGTTTATCGACCCAAAGATTGCTAGTGAATTAGCTGTAGAATTTGGCATTAAGGTATATACCATTGGGATTGGATCTAATGGAATGGCCTTATCACCAATTGGAATTTTACCAAATGGAACTTTTCAATATGGAAATATTCAAGTAGAAATTGATGAAGGTTTACTAAAGCAAATTGCTAAAACTACAGGAGGTAAGTATTTTAGAGCTACAAGCAACAGTAAGTTAGAAGATATTTATGAAGAGATTAATAAATTAGAAAAAACCGAAATAGAAGAGATAAAATATAAAAGCTACGACGAATTATTTAGACCTTTAGTACTTGCTGCTTTTGGTTTAATATTTTTTGAGCTGTTGTTAAGATATACCCTATTTAGAAGTTTTGTTTAATAATTTAAAAGATTCCTGTTTGTGCAGGAAATTTATATGTATCAATTAGAAAGACCGATATTTTTTTATTTACTATTTGCCATCGTTGGGCTTATGGTAGTATTCTTGTTGGTTTTTATATGGAAAAAACATACTCAAAAGAAATTTGCACATTCAAAGGCATTAATATTACTTAGTCCAAATCGATCTTTTTTTAAATCTTGGATTAAAGTTATCATACTATCACTTGCCATAGCAAGTCTTACATTGGCATTAGTGAATCCTAAAATAGGAACTAAAACAGAAACTATTTCTAGAGCAGGAGTGGATGTGGTTTTTGCATTGGACGTTTCAAAAAGTATGCTGGCGGAAGATATTGCTCCAAATCGTTTAGACAAATCGAAGCAATTAATTACTCAAATCATCAACAGTTTAGGTGGTGATCGAGTTGGAATTATAGGTTATGCAGGAAGTGCTTTTCCTCAAGTACCAATTACTACCGACTTTTCCACAACAAAACTATTTTTGAACAGTATGGATACCGATATGGTTTCGTCGCAAGGAACAGCGATTACAGAAGCCATTAAAATGGCAGAAACCTACTATAATGATGAGGATCAGGTAAACAAAGTATTGTTTATTATTTCAGATGGTGAGGATCACGAAGGGAATATTTCTGAAATAGTTAATGAAGCTGCAAATTTAGGGATTCGTATATATACAATTGGCGTAGGAACAAAAAAAGGCGGGTCAATACCAATTAAGCGAAATGGAATTTTGCAATATTACAAACGTGATCAAAACAATCAGCAAGTTATAACACGTTTGGATGAAGAAAAATTAATTGAAATTGCTACAAAAGGGAATGGAAAATATATAGATGGGAGTAATACAAATGAAGCTGTCGAACAAATAACAACCATTTTAAATGGTATGAATCAAAAAGAGTTTGAAACCAAACAATTTACAGATTTTAAAGATCGATTTCAGTGGTTTTTAGGCTTGGCACTCCTTTTGTTAGTTATTGAATTATTGTTGTTGGAAAGAAAAACTGCTTGGATTAAAAAATTAAATCTGTTTAATGAAGATTAATTATACCATTTTTAAAAATAGTGTTTTACTAAAGAATATGACTTGTCTTATACTTCTTTTAATGAATGCATTTTCTATTGTAGCTCAAGACGTAGCTAAAGAAAAACAAAATGCACTTAAAGAGTCAAGAGTATTATTAAGTGATGCAAATTATGAAATGGCTAAGAATAATTTCATTATTGGAGAGGCAGCATATCGTGAAGCTATTGCATTAAACCCTAAAAATGACACTGGAAAATATAATTTGGGAAATGCATATTATAATAAAGAAATGAATGAAGTAGCAATGTCACGTTTTAAACAAGCTGCGGATGTTGCTGATACAAAATCAGATAAACACAGTGCTTTTCATAATTTAGGGAATACTTTTATGAATGAGAAAAAATATCAGGAAGCAGTTGAATCTTATAAAAATGCCTTGCGGAATAACCCTAAAGATGAAGAGACACGTTACAATTATGCGTTGGCAAAAGAACTTTTAGAAGATCAAGAAAAAAATGGAGGAGGTGATAATGACAAGGAGAATGAAGAGGATAAAAAAGACGAAGAAAAGAAAGAGAACCAGGATAATGAGAATAATAAAAAGGATGGAGAAGATGGTGATCAGAAAGATGAAAATGATAAAGGAGATGAAGAGCAAGATAAAAAAGAAGGCGATGAGAATGAGGAGAAGGGAAAGCCTGACGAACCAAAAGAACCAAAAGAAGAAAAACAACAGCAACAACCAACAGAACCTGGAAAGCTTTCTCCTCAACAAGTTAAAAACTTATTAGAAGCAATGAATAATGAAGAGAAAAAGGTTCAAGATAAAATCAATGCTAAAAAACAAAAAGGAACAAAAGTAAAATCTGAAAAAGATTGGTAATGAGATTTAAATCCATTTTAATATTAGTTTTTATCTTGAGCATTGGATTTGTTCAAGCTCAAGTTTCTTTTGTTGCTAAAGTGAGTAAAAAAACCTTAGGAATTAATGAACGGTTACGGGTAGATTTTGAAATGAATCAGGATGGTGATAATTTCGTTCCTCCTAGCTTTAAAGGCTTCAATGTTGTTGGGGGACCTAATCAATCCATTAGTAATTCTTGGGTAAATGGAAAAAGAAGTTATTCAAAAACCTACTCTTATTTTTTAGCACCCAAAACTCAAGGGAAGTTTATTATCAATCAAGCAACAATTGAAATTGATGACGAAATTTATAAAACAATTTCTTTAAATATTGCAGTAACTGCAGCGGTAACTAAACCAAAAGAGGGGAATAATGCAGATTATTTAGCAAGTGAAAACGTTCATTTAATAGCAGAAGTTTCAAAAACCAATCCCTATTTAAATGAAGCCATTACAGTTGTCTATAAGTTATACGTATCAAATGACGTTAGTATCACAAGAAGTTGGCAGGAAATAGATAGCCCAAAATTTGAAGACTTTTGGAGCCAGAATATTGCAGACAAAGGGGAACAGCAAATTTTTGAAGAAACCTTTAAAGGGAAGCCTTATCGATATGTAATCTTAAAAAAAGTAGTATTATATCCTCAAAAAACAGGAGCGTTAATTATTGAGCCCTTAACGCTAGATATTCCTATAGATGTTCAAGGAAATTTAAGAGACATATTTGGCCGTAGAAGAATGACTCGTGTCAATAGAACAATTTCTGCAGGAAAAAGAACAATTACTGTAAAGCCATTACCAATAGAAGGAAAGCCAGATAATTTTTCTGGAGCCGTGGGGGTATTTAATTTTAACGTCTCAACAAATAAAACAACTTTAGATGCCAACGAAGCTTTAGAATTAAAAATAAGAGTAAAAGGAACGGGAAATTTAAAATTATTTAACCTGCCATCTTTAAACTTACCTAGTTCTTTAGAAGTATATGAACCTGTTAGGGATAATAAAATTGCTGTTAATATAAAAGGGATGAATGGTTTTATAAACGATACTTATACCGTCATCCCTCAATACAAAGGAAGTTACCCAATACGACCTATATTATTTTCTTATTTTGATCCTCCTTCAAAAAGTTATAAAACGGTTTCATCTGACGAAATAATTATACAAGTTGAAAATGGCCCTATACCCAATCAGCCTCTTAAAGTAAAAGATAATGCGAGTAATGAAAACTCGATTTCATTAGCTAATGATCAATTTAAATATATAAAGACTTCTACTAAATTAATTTCCATAAATCGCCCTGTATTTTTTAAAACTTCTTTTTTTTGGTGCTTAACTGGGATTCCTTTTTTATTAATTCCATTAATTATATTAATAGGAACTACAAGAAGAAAAAGATTAAGTGATTTAGAAGGGAAGCGTTTTAGAAAAGCAACAAAATTGGCTAAAAAATATTTATCGGCAGCAAAGAAGAACTTAGGAAAACAAGAAGCGTTTTATGAAGCTTTAGAGCGTGCTTTACATAATTATTTAAGAGCTAAACTAGACATCGTTACTTCGGATTTTTCAAAAGAAAAAATAACAATTTTATTGGCCGAAAGAAAAGTTGAAGAAGAAGTCGTTTCAGATTTTGTGGGGCTGCTTAAAAGTTGTGAATTTGCTCGTTATACTCCAACATCTGATGTTACGATTAAACAGGATTACGAAAAAGCAGTTAGGGTTATTTCTAATATTGATAAACAGATTCAATAATGAAAGTCACTATTTTAAATAGAATAGGTTATGTAAAAAAAGCATTTTTAGTTGTTTTAATGCTTTTTACTGTTTTAAGTTTTGCTCAGAACGGACCTCTTTTCGAGCAAGGAAAATCATTGTATAAAGCGGAGAAATACCAAGAAGCAGTTACTTCTTGGATGAAGATTATAGCTAATAAACAACATGCTTCCGAATTATATTTTAATTTAGGGAATGCACATTATAAACTTAATAATATTGGCCCAAGCATCTATTATTATGAAAAATCTTTATTGCTAGCACCTAATGATGGTGATATAAAGAACAATTTAGCTTTTGCTGAAAACGCAAAAGTAGACGCGATTGAACCCTTACCAAAAACCATATTTTATAAATGGTATTATTCTGTATCTGATCTACTTACTTTTGATGGATGGGCATATTCAACAGTCGTATTTTCAATAAGTTTTATGCTGGTTTTTTTAATATACTATTTTTCATATTCAGAACGCATAAAACGACTGTTCTTTGCCGCTGCTACCTTTTCTGTTTTATTATTAGGAATGTCACTTTCTATGGCTTATTCAACGTATGATGATGCAATTAAAAATCAGCCCGCAATTATTTTTGCCGAAAGTGTTGCAGCTAGAGAAGCGCCAAATCTAGGCAGCGAAATATCATTTACGCTTCATGAAGGTACCAAAATTCAAATAGTTGAGAAAGATACTGACTGGGCACTTATTGAAATTGCAAACGGCAAAGAAGGATGGATTCCGTATTCAGACCTTAAAGAACTATAAAGATTATTCTTCTTTTTCAGATTTATTAATATCTAAAATGTCTTTTGGAATATCAATGTTTTCAATTTCTTCAACTAAATTAGGTAATACCAATGGAGCTAAATTTGCAACAGGATCGTATAGATAAGAGTTGTTTTTTTTCTCTTCTGAAATTACATATGCGGTAGCATTCCATTCATTAAAAAACATAAAAATAACACTTACAATAAATGCGGAGATAATCATATTAAAAACACCTCCAAGGATTTTATTAAAAACACCTAAAAAAGCAAAATCTGCTATTTTGGTTAAGAATTTCCCAGCCCAATTTACAATAATAACAATAGCTATAAAGGTAACTGCCATTGCAGCAAAGCCAGTCGTCTGTTCTTTCCATGAAAACCATTCATTGATATAGCTAGCCGCATAATCGGAAAAATAAATAGCACCTATAATGCCTAAAACCAAGCCGATTAAGGAAGCTAAAGTTACAAAAAGCCCTTTTTTCATTCCTTGAAAGAAAGAGAAAATTAAAATGACACCTAAAATAATGTCTAATAAGTTCATTTAATGAATTTAGGGTAAAGATACATTATCTTTGCGATGTTTTAAAAAGGGAGCTAATTATTTATGATCCTTATTTATTTAAAAATTAAAATGGCAAGAGACGAAGAATTAAAAAAGCAATGGGAAAAATTGGTATTGCTTTTAAGCAACCAATTTGCTGATGGAGATACCTTAGACTTAGATGCAATTATATATATTATTGGATTGCAAGAAAAAGGAAACTTAAACACCAAATACAGTAAAGACGATAAACTAAACTTAATGCATATTGCTATTTGTAGACTTTTAGAACCTTTTGGTTATTACGCTTTCGATTATTTTGATGAAGAAGGTTGGCCCCATTATAAAATATTAGAAGAATTACCATCATTAAAAGCTGGAG
>ERZ887851.622-NODE-622-length-34424-cov-10.552533_pt1 | contig 34424 bp, 24 predicted proteins | sample MGYA00521100_ERZ887851 | MGnify/ENA primary metagenome ERZ887851 (study PRJEB32303, sample SAMEA104408602) | aquatic metagenome | biome: Brackish water; feature: Pelagic; material: water | place: Baltic Sea | collected 2014-06-06T16:11:00 | depth 11,444 m ... | reverse complement strand
GATGAACGCCTGCGAGCAAGGCGAAATTGCCTGTGACCATCAGACGTTGGATGTGATGAGCGTAGGCGTGTTCGAGCGTTTGGTCAATCGAATGCGAGAGGCATTTCATCTTGGTTTTTCCTGTCCAAAACCACGATGGGAGCGGCTGCTGGTGGTCGAAGAAATTCAGGGTTTCGTAAGTCGGCATCTCCGCCCAATACACGCCTCTCATGTACTCTCTCCAACCCAATATTTGACGAATGAATCCTTCGGCTTGAGAGATGTGCACCCGCTCAGGATCATCACGCCAGGCTTGCTCAACCGTTTGAACGACTTCATAAGGCGAAATCAGTTTGACATTCATCAAGAAACTCAATCGTGAATGATAGACGGTCCAGCATTCGGTGGTCATGGCATCTTGGAAGTCACCAAAAAACGGGAGCAATTCTTCGGCAAAATGCTGCAACATCTCGAGGCCTTCCACTCGAGTCAATGGCCATGGAAAGGCATCCGCCCGAATCCGCCCAATCGTTTCCACCCCGCTGGATTCCAAAAGCGCGACCAGAGTGCTGACATTTCTTTGGAACAGTTTGGGAGGAGGAAGCGTGTGGTTTTTGGGGAGTTTTTGACGGTTGGACGCATCAAAATTCCATTCCCCACATTCGGGCTCCATCGCCGAAGTCATGAGAATGTTGTGCTTTTTCCGCATGTACCGATAAAACGTCTCGAGGCGATACGTCTTTTTGCCTTTGAAAAAGGTGGCCAATTCTTCGCGCTGGGTGAAGAAATGTTGCGAATCTGAAATGCTCCAATCCCAACCCCGACGGTCGCAAATGGCGCTCCATTTCGCGAGTATTTCATCCATGCGGTATTCATCGGGCTGTTGCCAAGCCGATTGAGTAGCTGCTGCTTCTGAACAGATCCATTCCAAGTTGTCCGGAATGGAATGAAGGTTCCTTGGGTCGTCTAGTGTAAGATACAGAACGCGATGGCCTTGTTGATGCAAGTCCATTGCAAACAGACGCATAGCGGCAAAAAAGGATACGACCTTTTGAATGTGGTGGCGCGCATAGTCGGTTTCGGAGCGCACTTCCATCAGAACAAAGGTGATCTCAGGGTCTGGATTGGATGTGAACCAATCATGTCCAAAGTTCAACTGGTCTCCGAGAATCAGGCGAACTTCTCGAGCCTTTACGAGCGTTTGCAGTTCTTCCATTGCTGGAATGTCCAATTCCTTCATGTTGCGTTTGTTTTTGCTTTGCGGCATCGCTCCGAGCAATACTTCACTTCGTTCCAGCAATCCTCCCACTTTTTCCGCCAAGAAAATGGCCTGAGGCATGTTGTGCACATGCGATCTGGAGGAAAGTTTTTGCGTTGCATATGGGATTAACCCATAGGGTGCAGAGATGTTTTCCTCTCATCATGAAACCTGTAGCTTAGATGATGAAGCTTGTTAATGGTGGTTAAGAAAGATGAAAGGTCAATGGAACTGAGAGAGATCGCAGCGTGACTTGACCATTTACAGTCTATTTTTGTTTCTTCAACGTCTAGATGAGCAAAGTTCAACTCCCCGCTATCATGATTTTCAGTATCCTGATCGCCTTTTTTGGCATGATGGATTTTGTTCGTTCTGCGCAGGTGTTCATCGGAAGTGATTTTGGTCAGTTCGAATTGGCAGCTGACTTCCCGTGCAAGCCTCACCAAGAGGAAGGTGAGTCTGAAAAGGAATCGAAATCAGGAGAGGAGAACGAGTCGAAGGAGTCGAAGAAGAAGAAGGCGCTGGAAATCGATGATTGTGATGCTTTTGGATCGGAAAATGCACGGAATGTGCAGTTAAAGTCCGGGCATCGCCTCGGAAATTCTTCGAGCAGCTTGGCTTTGGCCGCTGCTCGGATCTGGGAACCTCCAGAAATGGGATAACACGGGCTACAGCCCAAGACAAAAAACGTTAGGAACGTCCTGACGCTATTGGTGTTATCTCTCTGTTTTATTTCCATCATGTTTAAGCACATCCAGCAGGACCTGCCTGCTTCTATTGTTGTATTTCTTGTCGCGCTCCCCCTTTGTCTTGGCATTGCCATGGCTTCTGGAGCGCCCCCACTCGCCGGACTCATCGCCGGAATTTTAGGAGGAATCCTTGTTGGTCCCATTTCCGGAAGTTATGTAGGCGTTTCTGGGCCTGCGGCGGGCTTGGCCGTCATTGTTTTCAATGGCATTCAATCTCTTCCCAGTTACGAAACGTTTTTACTTGCTGTTGTGATCGGCGGTTTCGTTCAGATTTTGTTGGGAGTTCTGCGCGCAGGAATCATCGGACTTTACTTTCCGTCTAGCGTGATCCAGGGGATGCTTTCTGCCATCGGGATCATCATTTTCCTCAAACAAATCCCCCACGCCTTAGGTTATGATTCGGACCCGGAGGGTGATCTTGAATTTGTTCAGCCTGATGGAATGAACACGTTCAGCGAACTCATTGTGATGCTTTCTGATATCCAGCCAATCGCGGTATTGATTTCGTCTTTGGGCTTGGTCGTTTTGATTCTTTGGGAACGGCCCTTTATGAAGCGTCTTGCGCTGATTAAGTTTTTGCCAGGATCCTTGGTTGCAGTGCTTTTGGGGGTGGGGATTCATGTGTTGACACGTGGAGAGAATGGACTGAGTAGCGACCACCTTGTACAACTCCCTGTGCTGAATTTTAGTGAATTGGGAGATCTCCTAACTGTGCCTGATTTCAGTGCTATTGGCAACAAGTCAGTTTGGATCCTTGGTGTCACCATCGCCATTGTAGCGAGTCTTGAGACGTTGCTTTGTGTGGAGGCAACCGACAAGCTGGACCCTCACAAGCACATGACTCCAACCAATCGAGAATTGGTGGCTCAAGGGGTGGGCAATGCGGTGAGTGGTCTCATCGGGGGGCTCCCAATTACGCAAGTGATCGTGCGTTCATCGGCCAATATCCAATCGGGAGGAAGAACAAAAGCAAGTGCCATTCTTCATGGAGTATGGTTGTTGGGCTTCTTCTTGTTGGCTCCAAACGTGCTAAACCTGATTCCCCTATCCAGCCTTGCGGCGATTTTATTGGTTGTGGGATACAAGTTGGCCAAACCTCAAACGTTTGTGAAGTTGTTCAAGGATGGGGGGCGTCAGTTTGTCCCATTCGTTGTGACCGTATTGGCCATTGTATTTACGGACCTGTTGATTGGAATTGGAATTGGCTTGGCCGTGAGCATCGTGAGCATTTTGTTGGATCATTACCAGCGTCCATTCGTGGATTTTCATCAAGAGGATGGTGTTGATGGTCAACCGGGTATGTGGAAACTGCAGTTGAGTGAAGATGTCACGTTTCTTCACAAAGCAGGATTGCGGCAGGCGCTTTCGCGGGTGAAGCCTGGTGGTCATGTTGTTTTGGATGCTTCGCGAACACTTCGCATGGATGTGGATGTCCGCGATGTCATTGAAGATTTTAAAAACCGCGCGATCGAAGAGGATATCAGCTTGGATTTACTGTCACCAGAAGACGCGAATGAAACGTGGATTTTATCCTCGTTTTACAAGAAATCGAGTTGAATTCCATCCAAGATGATGTGAGGAAATTGAACGTTTAAAGACCCTCGTTGCCATTGGTAGTGAGGGTTTTGACTTGTTAATAGTCGGCCTATCCGCCAATCTCGGCTCTAAACCCCGGGCAGGATTGATGGCGTATCCGGTAGGTCCGCCCAGTCCTAATCCCATTCCGGAGACTAGAAGCGCCACGAACAGTGCATTCAATGTTGCGGGCGCGTTGATGCTACTGCCGTGCAAGGCTCTTCATGATGTTTTTTTAATGTTGAAATAACGTTGGCTTAATCGCCGAGCAGAACCCGCTCGTGACCTTTGGCTCTGAACATTTATCAACAATCGAAATGAAACATTTTACCTCTTGTGTTGCGGCTTTTCTCTTCCTGTTTCTCACCGATTTCTCTGCTTCCGGACAAGTCATCATTACTGATGATGGTTCGGGCACAGGTACAACCACATGGACGAACGACAACACCTACATCTTGGATGGTTTTGTTTTTGTGAATGAAGGCGACGTGCTCACGATTGAGCCTGGAACGGTCATCAAAGGTCAAACCGGTTCAGGTGCTGATGCCTCGGCCTTGGTGGTGGCTCGGGGGGGACAAATTCAAGCCCACGGAACAGCAGATGCTCCCATTGTGTTCACTTTTGAAGCAGACGCGCTCGATGGATCCACGCCATTTAATGTTCGCGGCCAGTGGGGTGGCGTGATTGTTTTGGGCAAGGCCCAGTTGAACTCTTCGCCCGGCGAAACACAAATCGAGGGCATTCCAGATACTGAATCGCGTGGCCGATACGGAGGGAACGAGGACGAAGACAGCAGTGGAACGATGACATACGTGTCGATTCGCCACGGAGGAACTGACATCGGTGCAGGCAATGAGATCAATGGTTTGACATTGGGAGGTGTAGGTGCAGGAACGACTTTGGAATACATCGAAGTCATTTCCAATGCAGACGACGGAGTTGAGTTTTTCGGAGGCACCGCATCCATCAAACACGTGGTCACCGCTTTTTGTGCAGATGATTCGTTCGATTATGATGAGGGATGGCGAGGATATGGGCAATTCTGGTGCACAGTACAAGAGGAAGGTGAAGGTGACCGCGGTGGAGAGCACGATGGTGGCACAGATCCGGAAGATGGGTTGCCGTATGCACATCCTGTTATCTACAACGCCACATACATTGGCCGAGGAGCGGATGCCGGTCGCCGAGCTTTGACGCTCAGGGACAATGCAGGAGGAGAATACCACAATTCTATTTTCTACAACTGGGGCAGAGGTATTGATATCGAAAAGCTCGCTTCTGGAGAAGATTCCTATGAGCGTTTTGCCAACAACGAAATTGCGTTTGTAGGCAATGTGTTCGACGGGTGTACGGGCCTTGGATTGGATGCAGCAGCAAGCGATTTGTTCACCATAACCATGGGTTCAGGTTGGTCGAGCGCTGCAGATTCAACGGAAGCTGCAATTGCATCAGCGGCCGCATTCGAAGCTTCATTTGCGGGAAACAGCAATGTGGTGATGAATTCGGGTTTGAGTTATGTCATCAGTGAGGGTTCGGGGCTGCTGGATCTTGTTCCCAGCGCAGCGCTTCCTGGAGGCACCGCAGCAGAGAATCCTTGGTTTGATCAAGTGGATTATGCGGGTGCATTTGACTCGTCTGAGGAGTGCACTTGGCTGGACGGTTGGTCGATGCTATCTGCCCGAGGGTTTATTGGATGTAGCACCAACATTAAAGAGGCAGAGGTTTCTACGTTCCAGATTTATCCCAATCCATCCAATGGTACGTTCAGCATTCGCTTCGAAGCCAATATGGACGATGCTGTGATGCGATTGGTCGACCTGACCGGAAAGCTGGTTCTCAGTCAAACCGTGAATGCTGCAAAAGGCAGCGTGGTAGAATTGAATGCTGCCGATGCGGTTTCAGGGATGTACATCATGAGCGTTGAAAAAGGTTCTGAAACATCGCATGCGCGTCTCATCATCGAATGAGTTTAAATCAAAGCGCCCATCATTTTTTTGCTTGAATCTCCCCTGAATTCGTTCGCTATGTACAAGAACCATCTCGTCTTTGCCCTCTCTATTTTCGCAGGGTTTGCAGCCGCAGCCCAAGGCACAAATCAGAGCTCAATCCAGGGCAAGGTCACGGACAAAGCTACAGGCGAACTCCTATTGGGGGCCACCATTATTTTGGAATCCAACAGCAACGGCACCATGAGCGATTTCGATGGTAATTATGCCCTTACGGGATTGTCAGCAGGAACGTATAGGGTGGTTGGCCGGTTCATCGCATACAATTCCATCCAACAAGAAGTGGTGGTGGGTGACAACGAAACCATTGTCTTGGACTTTGCCATGGAATCTGCGGTCATTGCCATTGAAAATGAGGCTATTGTTGCCGTACGGCAAAATCGCTCGAGTGCGGTTTACATGGAAAATGTGAAGAAGAAGGAGACTTCCATGATCGATTATGTCTCTTCTCAAGACATGCAAAAGAATGGCGACAGCGACGTGAGCAGCGCGATCAAACGCGTCAGTGGGGTATACACCATGGGCAACTTTGTGGTGGTGAGAGGGCTGAGCGATCGGTATGTGCGAACAGCATTGAATGGAGCGGAGATTCCATCGTTGGACCCCAAAAGGAGTTCCGTGTCGATGGACCTCTTTCCTACAAACCTGGTTGACAACCTGGTCGTTGTCAAAACACTGAACGCCAACCTGCCGTCCAATTATTCGGGGGCATACATTAACGTTCTCACCAAGGATTTTCCGGACAGCTTCACCTTCAACTATTCCACCTCAACAGGGTTCAATACGAATGCTACGTTCAACGACAACTTCATCACCAGCTACGCAGGCAACACCCAAGCCTTGGGCTGGGACAACGGAGCGCTCGACATTCCAGAGGGTGTCTTGGGAGAGGAGATTCTGTCGCCACAATATTCTAATTATTATGACGCTTTGGTCTTGGCCCGTTTTGGAGACGAATTGAATGATATGGGCGTGTTATCGCCAGCCGACATTGGTTCGGGAGAGGGACAGACTTCCATTTCTAGCATTGTGGACGCGATTGAAGGGATTGACAACGTGAGTCAGGTCAACAATGAATTTATGACGGCCATCCGGGAGCAGCAAAACCAGCGATTGTCTCAGCAAACGCAAGCCTTCGGAAATACATGGCAGCCGCTGAAGATCGCGGCGCCACTAAACCTTTCGAAGAGCATCGCTTTCGGAAACGTCACTCAACTCTTTGGCCGCTCCCTGGGGTACAATTTTGGATTTCAATACAAAACGAACAATGAGTTGTACGAGAACGGCCAGACTAGCCGGTTCTTGCTCACTGGATCTACAGCGGAAAAGAGTGAACTGGACGTGCAGCGTCAGTTTTCTGATGTACGGGGCACACGGTCCGTTTACACGTCGGCTTTATTCAACCTCGGGTATGACTGGAGCCGCAATAGCAAAATTGGCTTTACGTTCATGCCGAACGCATCAGGGATCAACGATGCGCGCAATCAAGATGGCATCAATCCTAGCGATGCGGTCGGTTTGGGACAACAACAGCGTCAGCAGCGTTATCTCGAGCGTGGGATGAACATCTTTCAATTGCGCGGCGAGCATAGGTTGAGCGATCAGCGCAACCACAAGGTTACCTGGAGTTCTTCGTACACCGTTGGAAAACAAACAACGCCGGACTTGAGGCTTTTCATCAACAGCTTTGAGGAGCTATCAGGAGGTGTTGTATACTCCGATGCCGAAGGGAATGACGTCACCGGGGATGCGTTGAGCCTGCTCGCAGACGGCGAGAACTTGACGGAATACTACCCCAATTATACCGTGGCCGAAGAGGAGTCCAACGAATTGTCCTACAGCATTCAGGACAACCTCTATCCGTCGCCGACGCGCTTTTTTAGACAAATGCACAACACAACGCTCGATTTAAAACTGAACCATGAACAGCCGATTGCGCGTGATTGGGGCGAGGACAATAAATTGATGTTTGGGGCTTCATTGGTCCGTCGCACACGCGATTATTCCGAAAACCGCTACAGCTTTGTTTCTCAAGGTGTTGAGTACAACGGAAACCCCAACGACTATTTCAGTCACGAAAACATGAACGTGATTCCGGGCACGTCTGCAGAGGCGACGAATTACCTCTACTTGCGAGACGACACGGAAATCCAGAACAGCTATGAAGCCAGCGAGTCTGTGTTGGGTATTTATTCCATGGTAAACGTTGCGCCGACTGAGAAGTTCATGTTGAACGGAGGGGTGCGCTTAGAGGTCACGGAAATGTTGCTGGAGAGCGATAAACTGAAAGATGAAACGTTGCTGCCTGCGCTCCAAGAAAATTTCTTGGGCACCTTGAATGTGGTGGACGTCCTGCCGTCCTTGAACATAACATTCAAATTGCGAGAGGAAGATTACAGCAGCACCAACCTCCGGTTCTCTGCAAGTCAAAGTGTGGCACGTCCGTTGTTTCGAGAAAAGGCACCGTTCTCGGTGTTTGATTTTGAAATCCAAGAACAGCAAACAGGCAATACGGACTTGAATCGAACCAAAATCGTGAACATCGACGGTCGCCTCGAAGTGTTTCCTCGCTTGCGTGAATTGCTCTCCTTGAGTGCGTTTTACAAGCATTTCAATGATCCGATCGAGCAGGTCATCATTTCTACTGCGGCGAATACGGAGATCACGTGGAAAAACGTGGAACAAGCCCAGCTCTTTGGTTTGGAATTCGAAACAAAGAAGAACTTGGGATTTTTGAGCGAAAGACTGAGTGCTTTCAACCTAGCTTTCAACGCTACTTACATCCAAAGTGCCACGAGCATTGCGGAAGACGAACTGATGGAGATTCGCGCCACCCATCCAGACCACGCCGAAACGCGTCCGATGTACGGCCAGTCACCCTACATCATCAATAGCATTCTGAATTACACCCATGCGGACGGAGGCTTGAGTATGAACGCCGGCTTCAACATCAGCGGTCCCAAGCTCGTCTTGATCACCCCAGGTGGTACACCCGATGTGTACGATCAGCCCCGAGCAGCGCTTGATGTGAGCATAAATAAGTCGTTTGGTGATCGCTTGGTAGTGAAGGTGCAGGGCAGAAACTTGATGGATTCAGACTTCCGAAGGTCTTATTCATTCAAGGGAGAGGAGTACAATTTTCAGAGCTTCAATTTGGGAAGAACGTTCTCACTCGGGGTGTCCTACAACTTCACGAAAGAGCTTTAGGAAGCGATTCTCTGAGTGCGATGATCCCCGCTGGGCGCGCTGCATTGTTTGGACTTCGCTTTAAAGAAGGCTATAGAGACCGACACCCAACAAAGCGCCTGTGATGGGCCCAATAACAGGAATCCAACTGTAGGACCAATCGCTGTCTCGCTTGCCCGAAATCGGCAATACAAAGTGGGCAATGCGGGGTCCAAGGTCCCGCGCCGGATTGATGGCATAGCCGGTTGGTCCGCCCAATCCCATTCCTATTCCGGCCACAAGCAGTGCTACGGGCAGTGCGTCAAGGGCGCCAAGCGAATTGGTCGGCGCTGATGCTGCCAATGCACCAAAGGCGAGTACAAATGTGCCAATGAGCTCGGTTAGGAAATTCGAAAAGGTATGTCGGATGGCAGGGGATGTGCTGAATACCCCCAGCTTGCGGTCGGCGTTTTCAGTGGCCTCGAAATGCATTCGAAACGCCGCCCACGTGACCACTGCCCCACAAAAAGCACCGGCCATCTGAGCGAACACATAACCCAAGAGCAATGTGCTGTCAAGTTTCCCAAAAGCAGCCATTCCGATTGAAATGGCGGGATTGATATGTCCACTTCCGCCCAATTCGAGGGCTGTGTAAACACCAAGGAATACCGACATTCCCCACCCCCAAGACATCAAAAGCCAACCGCTGCCGGAACCTTTGGTTTTGGCCAGATCTAGATTCGCATTTACGCTCCCGCCCATCAAAATGAGTAGAAAAGTGCCAAGAAATTCGCCGAGATAGGGAGACATGAGCCGTCTGCTAATTAGTGTGCGAATATAGCGCCGGACGACAAAATCATACTGCCATCAAAGCTTCTTGAGGCTATAAAAAGTGAGTGTTATTGCGCTCAAAGCGAATGATGACGAAATGTTAACAATCCCATAATATGAAACATAGAGATAACCTTGGCTTCATACTCAACTTTTGTGGCACGAAACATACGGGTAACTTTTGCTTAACACGCCGAAAGGACCATAAACCATCACTGATGTTAGAACTCTTTACTGTAGTTGGATTTTGCTTAGCAGGCTTCTCAGTCATCGCAAATGATAGCGTTCAGACCCTCGGAACTTGGATTGCATCGAACAGAGACAAGTTCAAATGGACCACCCTGTGGGCAGCAGCTTCCGCTGTTTTGGTATTCACCTTGGTATACGGCTGGGTTTCATCAGGGAATGGAGATATTTCATTCGGCCGATTGACCAAGATTCCTTACCAAGAACCACAGTGGTACCACGCACTCGCTCCTCTCGCACTCGTATTGCTTACCCGTAAAGGCATTCCGGTTTCCACTTCTTTCCTCGTGCTTTCTGCGTTTGCAAGCACGTTCGTTCTGGAGAAGATGCTGATGAAAAGCATCATGGGATATGGATTGGCCGCTGTGGTGGCTTATGCGTTGTGGCTGCTCATCTCAAAAATTGTGGATGAGAAGGATGATGTGAGCGAAAAATCAAGAAAGGTGTGGCGTGTGATGCAATGGTGTTCTACAGGATTCTTATGGTTTACTTGGCTTTCGCATGACGTGGCAAACATCGCCGTCTTTTTGCCACGTGAGCTAACCGTGATGCAGCTGATCTTGGTCATCGTATTTTTTATTGCGGGTCTAGGCTATATTTTCTATCAACGTGGTGGAAAGATTCAGGAAATTGTTCTGGCAAAGCAGAGCACCAAATATGTGAGGTCTGCGACCATGATCGATTTGGTCTATGCATTCTTATTGCTCTATTTCAAGCAGATGAACAACATCCCCATGTCCACGACATGGGTGTTTGTGGGATTGCTCTGTGGCCGTGAACTCGCGTTGAATACGGGCTTGACTAAGAAGGGGAATTTGAAATCTATTTTTCCCATTGTGGCAAAGGATTTCTTGAAGCTAATCGTTGGTCTTTTGGTGAGTGTAGCCATTGTCTTGGCCATTCATTACGGTGAAGATGCAGCCAATATGGACGGAGCATCTCCAGCGAGCACGGAGGAAGTAGCTGCTCCTGCCTCAGCAGAGACGTCCGCCGATGTTCAGGTGATTCCAACGGACTCGATTGCGGACTAAAAACAAACCGATTTACACTTTTCACGAACTATTCGAGAACAATTGAACCATGAAGTATTCTATTCACGCCTTAATTTTTGGCTTTTTGGCCATGAGCAGCCCGCTCATGGGTCAGCAGACGATCGAAAGTACTTTCGGAAAGGGCGTTACCGTTGTTGCAGCAGACGAAAGTTTCTCCATGAAATTCAATGCTCGTGTTCAGAGCTTGTTTATCACGGAAGTGCCGGACATGGATTTCAATGCGGTCGAAACCAATTGGCTAATCCGTCGGTCACGACTTAAATTCTCGGGATTCGCTCACCACCCCAACTTGCAATACAAAATTGAGTTGGGCCTGTCCAACCGAGACCACGGGGGCGAAGTGCCACAGACCAACAACACCTCCAACCTGATCCTCGATGCGTTTGTGCGCTGGAAAGTAGCCGGTAATTTTGAGGTATGGGTGGGACAGACCAAATTGCCAGGCAATCGTGAGCGGGTTATTTCCTCGCAGAAGTTGCAATTCGTGGACCGAAGCTTGGTCAATTCACGCTTCAACATTGACCGTGACATGGGCATTCAGTTTCGCAACAAGCACACCATTGGAGGGATGATCATCAATGAGGCATTGGCATTTTCTCAAGGCGAAGGCCGAAACCGCACGGCTGGCAATGACGGTGGGTTGGAGTATACCGGTCGATTGGAGTTTTTGCCGATGGGTGCCTTCACTGGCAAGGGCGACTACATCAGCTCGGATTTGAAGCGAGAGCAGACTCCCAAGTTATCCATCGGAGTGACCTTTGACCACAACATGAATGCCGCACGAGAACGTGGTAACCTCGGAAGCTACGTGGCGGATACGGCTTACAATAGCTTGCAGACCGTCCTGGCGGATTTCATGTTCAAGTACAAAGGGTGGGTGGTCGCCGGTGAATACGCGAATAAGAAAGCCTTGGGTGATCGCATCAAAATAGATGAAGGAGCGGGGGAAGAATTTTTGAGCAACTACTACACGGGCGAAGGCATCAATGTACAATTAGGCTATTTGTTTGAAAACAACGTGGAGCCGGCATTCCGCTATACATCCATTACCCCGGAAGCAGCGGGTCTGATCTCCGATCGTGATGCGCAGCGCATGTACACGTTCGGATTGTCCAAGTATGTTGTAGGGCACAGTTTGAAGGTTCAAACCGACCTGAGCTTCATAGACGAAAACGCCGAATTCAGCTTCGATCAAGAATTCGATATGCTCTTCCGTTTCCAGGTGGAGATGGCTTTTTGAGCAGCCAGTTAGGATTACCGAGAAACATTTCAGAAAAAAACCGCCGCCAGGGACTCTCTCCTTCAGCGGCGGTTTTTTGATTGAATGTATAATCTGAAATTGGCGACCATAAGGTCATCGCACCAAGGTTAAACTCCCCTGATAAATGACCGTTTGAGGGCCTTCTACAATTTCAGGACCTCCAATCCCCGTGATGGCCAATTCTTCGGTCAGGATGGGGATTTCTAAGATGTAATAGTAGGTGCCCTCTGATGCGGTTAGTCGCGGATCCCAACCTGCACTGGACCCAAAGTCATCATCATTGAACATCAGGTTGCCCCAGCGATTGAATATTTGCATGCGCGCGTTCTGGATGCTGAACAAGCCGTCCACATAAAACCGGTCGTTCTTGCCATCGCCATTGGGCGAGAATACGTTGGGGATGGTGATGCTGCAATCTTCGATTTCAACAGCAATGGTTCCTGTAGCAGAAAAATAGCAAGGTGCACCCGTCGCATAGATGATTTGGTAAAGTCCCGGGCCGTAGTAAGCAGAAGCGGCAATGGGGCTGGGAAGCGGAATGGAATCGTTGGATCCTTCCGCCCAGAATGTCCAACTCAGTTGATACAACGGGTCGGCCTCCACGCCAAACAACAAAGAGCCGGGTACCGGGCAATAGACCAAGGTATCGCTCATCCAATCTACCAGCATCGGGTCGGGCAACGGCATGATGTTCAAGTCCAACTCGACCAAACTGTCGCATCCCGTGGCACTGGTCAACGTGTCCAGAAAGATCCCTGTGCTGGAGTACGCGTTCCCATTCCAAACGTAGGATTCGCAAGCACTGGCGGCGCTTTGACCTGAATACGGCGGGTAGAACGTAACAGTATGAAAGCTGCTGTCTGCGCACAAATCGCCCGTAACATGCAGGCTCACATCATAGCTTCCCGGATCGACATCACTGGCCACGAACAGGTCATCACCGAAATCTTCGAAATCGAGCAACCCAAAATCCCAATCCAAGACTCCTCCGCCCAGGGTGTCTCCGCTGAATTCGAAAGTGGCGTCATCGCCCCAACAGACGAAGTCAGGTGCTTCAAATGCCGCATCGATGTTCAATGAAAACCCCGAGTAATATCCCGAAAACCCTGCGTCGGCGCTGCTACCGAAAAGTCCGACCGCGACGGGCCCAGAAGATTCAACGGTGATGTCCCCGGTGAGGTTGAGGATGCGGTAGGTTTCCCACCCGTCAAACCCGTCCACCACCACACCACCACCATACACCACGCCATCAATGGTCAGGGTCGCATTCTCCTCAGTAATGGCAAAGATTCCTCCTGAATAGTTCGTGGAACCTATGGATTGAATGCTCGGGATTTCATCCACAGAATGCGGCATCCCGCAAGAGATGGGGGGGATGAAGTTCAATCCTGGAGTGGATTGGCTGCTACTGCCTGCCAAGAATTGATAGACGTATGCCGGTTCAGACAAGCGGATGTACACGTTCGAATGTGGCGCTCCTGTATAAGCGCTGTTGGGTGTCAGATACCATTCTCCAGGCTGCAGGGTTACCGAAGGGGTTGCCGATCCATTCAAGTACACCGCTGTATTGGGATAATGCGCAACAACCAATCCGCGTTCCTGCGAAGAGTCTCCAATGCCTTCCACCAAAATGTGGTCCTGTCCGAGATACGGTACGGGGACAATTTGATCGGCTCCGATGTCCTGATTGCCTGCGCCCGTACCGATCGATCCGCACCAATTGCCAATGTTCACGACGATGTCTCCAGAGCTTTGAATCAGCGCGCCGATCATGCCGGCAAGATTGGCATCGGAATTGGCATAGCCTGAGTAGACACGGCATTCACCTGCATTGAGTGTAAAGGACAAGTTGTCGTCATTGACGGTGGGTATTCCTGCGAAAACAACTTGGGGATTGTAATTGGAAACCTGCACCTGAACGGCCTCTTCGGTCGCCATAATACCGAATACAAAGGACCGAATTCCGGCTTGATTGGAAATGGGCATCGCCCCAAATCGGAACGTCGTCCCCTTGGCCTTCGATCCTTTGGAAGTGAGGGCTTCGGCTTGCCAATTGCTACGGTAACGTGCATTGCAAAAAATGGGTTCGGTCGACTCTATGATCAGGCCGCGGTTGTCAAGAGTGGTGTTCAACTCGTTCTCTGCCACCATCAACTTGCTGCCAGAAGTTTGTCCGTTTTCTACGTAAATCTCCAATGGAGCGCCATTTTGAACCGTGTAAGGAGAATCTCCAAAAGACGCACCGGAACCATCCCGAATGGTGACCTCCACCGGGTCAATACTCGGTGTCGATAAGTACAAATAATGGTCATTGATCTGTCCTGTATCTCGACTATGCAGTGGCGGCACCCAATGGATGGTGTCCAATTGACTCCACGATCCAAGACTGACGAAGCAAGCCGTCAACAACAAAACACCTTGAATGATGGACTGAAGCATATGGGCGGTCTAATGGTTATGTTGGTGCTGGAGAGCGGCTTAAACAATTCTAAATCTAAGGAATGATTGGAAGAGTGGAGAAATAAACCGGTTGAGACCTGATGTATCTTCATCCATTCAATAAAAAGTTCAAACAGCATAACGTAAACAGTATGATAAAAAAGACAATGTGGCCTCTTATGCTCTTAGTTGGAATGGCATATGCGTCTCAGGCAGTCGCGCAGAATATCATTCCAGATCCGGGATTTGAAGCGGTCGAAGCCCCGTTTTGCGGCATCATGGGCCCCAATGATTTCACCAACACCTTATTTGATTGGGTGAGCCCGACACTTGGCACTCCCCAAATGTTCTTTACCGATGCTGACGAGTCGTGTTACAACGCGCAACCTGTCAGCACGTATTCAGGACCGATTGGAATCCGTGGCACCCAGTTGCCATTCCAAGGGCAAGCCATGGCGGGATTGTATGCCTATACCATTGAAGGATTCAATCAGCGACATTATGTGCAGGCAGAACTGGATGTGCCGCTGATTCCAGGGCAGGCATATGCGATTGGTTTCTATGTCTCTCTGGCGGATTACATTGAATTCTCGTCTACAGGGTTGCAGGCCTTGTTAACTGCTGGGCCGGTTGATCTCAATAGTGACGGGGTCATCGAGGCGCAGCCGCAGGTCTATACAGAAGAGATCGTTGATGATGTAGAAGGGTGGACCTTGATTGTGGACACGTTGACCTTTGAAGGTGCCGTTGACTTCATCACCATCGGAAATTTCAAGACCGATGAACAGACCTTGTTGGCACCCAACCCCACCTATTCAGGAGCGGTAAGCACATATGGAGCGTTTTACTTCTTGGATGAGGTTTTCATTGAGCAGGTCGTCACGTCGAACCTCCAAGAAGTTGAGAATCAAAACGAGGTAAAATTCCTCTCGACATCCCAAGGCCTTGAGGTCGTTTCTTCTGACTTCGAAACGGGACGCTTGCACGTGAAAATGTTTGGCCTTGACGGTCGACAAGTATTCGAATCCTCGAGTCCTTCGTCCAGCATGATCGTACCGTGGACATCGTGGTCTGGGGACTGCGCGATTGTATCAGTGCGGATTGATTCTCACGTGACTTCTCAGGTTGTTTGTCGCGGTGAAACCCGCTAACTCTAGAATGAGAATGTGATTACGAATGCATGGCCATCGATTATCCCTACGGGGCATTGGTGACGAAGACGGGGATTCTTGATGACCCTCAAGCGGCCATTGGTATTGCCGATGAATGGGAGTTGTATTCTGCCGCATTGTTGGAAGAAACGGGATGTGTTGATGCACCAGCTAATCAGCGACGCTCAGTTCATGCTGCCATTGGTGGCCCCAGATGGAAACGACTGTCCTCAGACGGTTGGAATCAGTCAATAAAATAAAAAAAGCACCAAACCTATTTGGAATGGTGCTTTGTGACCCCGGGAGGGTTCGAACCTCCAACCATCAGAGCCGAAATCTGATATTCTATCCAGTTGAACTACGGGGCCAATCGGGCGCAAAAGTAGCGGTTTTATTGTAAACCTGAAACAACACGGACTGAAGTTAATCTGTGAAGGCTCTTTACACGTTCGTTGGGGCCGAATTTAGCTTGGTTAATTAGATCGCAGTGCAGGGCTGCTATTGCAACACGACAATGCGTTGAACTCCTTGCCCTTGCGCGGATTGAACCTTCAGAAAGTAAGTGCCCTTGGCTAAATTGGAAAGGTCAAACGGGGTGTATTGGCCTAAAATTTGACGAGCAAAAACTTGGCGCCCGCTGAAGTCAAACAAGCGTACATCGACACCTTCCCATTGCTCTAACTGCAAAATCACCGGACCATTGGTAGGGTTTGGGTGGAGTGAAAACTCCAAGGCCACCTCCTTTCCGAGTCCTACATTGGGAACGCAGATTTCGAGCGGGACAGGATTGACTTCAATGACCGTACCGGAGGACAAATCGTGGTCTTCGAAAGCAGCGAAATTGGCAGGATAGCGTTCCGCTCGGAAGGTGAGATTCTGGTTCATACTCAATTCGACACCTTGCTCTACAGGAGCGCCGCCCAATAGAGGCGTACGGTATTGCCAAGCCAACTCCGCGTCTTCGGTCAGCTCAAAAATCTCTCCGGTACGACCGCTACAAATCAGGTTATTTCCATTGCCCAAACGCTGAAAGGAACTCAATCCACTGCTGCTCAATCCGGGCTGTGTGTAGGTCCATTCAAATGTTTCAGGTCCCCAACGGCCGGTTGTTTCGTCAAATTCGTACCCTCCTTCGTATTCGTCAAATATGGGGTTGATAATGGCCGCCTCACTGTGGGTTCCGAGGCTATCGGGCACGCGGTTGTTGAAGACAAAGAACTTGACGAAATCGGGGTTCCCCGGTTGCACAGACGGACCATTTCCCCAATGGATGTCATGTTGGTAAAAGAGTTGTTGATCGCTGCTGTCTCCACGGTCGTAGGCAATGGGATTGCCCCAACGCCAGATCAAATCGTCGCTAAACGACCAGTCGTGCCAGATGGTCCACACTTCATTGAAGGTGGGAATGCTCACTACAATTTGTCCGGCGCTATCATAAAATGGATAGTAGTCGATGGAGTTCATGTGGAGCCAATCGGCAGGTTGACTGCTAACGGATCCAAAGTTGACGTCGATTTTGTTTTGATGATCTGCGACAACGCCAAAGTTCAATTTTGTGCTGTCAAAATCCTGGACCAAATGATCCCAAGCGCGCCATTCCCAAACAACATCGGCACCTCCATTTCCGTTGGGTTGCAACTCAATGAGTTTGTCACTCCACAGCACGCCCGCCTCCAGCAATGCCGGATTCCGACCGTTTTCAATGCATTCTAAGCTGTCGATGGCTTCCCAGCAGATTGCAATGACATGGCCGTTTGGTGTTACGGTCATATCGTGATGGAGACGCAGCGAATCACTTTCCGTCGTGTAGCTCCAGATCACGTCATTGTCCCACGTGCGGCGCTCGATGGTCTCACCGGCTCCGCCAGCCCAAATGGTAGCGTTACCTGCGGATGCAGGGCGAGAAGTGATGATAATGTCCCCGTCGGGTTGGAGGTAACAAGTGTTTCCTGGCCGTCTGAGGGAGTCCATTTCCCATTGATGAACGACTTCACCGCACCCATTGAGTAACATAGCCCTGTGTTGGTTGTGCGGATAAATAAGCGTGTATCCATCCGTGAACAGGTCGGGATTATAGGCAATGGTGCCAACGGTATTTTGGCCGTACATCCCGACCAATACGAGGCACATGGATAGGATTAGAAAAGCAGGGCGCATGGTGTTTTGGTATGGCATAATCATAGTTTCAAAATTACGGTACTCCCAACGTTTCCAATGGCATCTTCCCATCGAAGAATATAACTCCCTGCAGGAAGATATCCCCAGGTGTAGGTCATGGTTTCGTGGATGTTTTCGCTTAGCAATGATCGTCCCGTCGCATCGAACAAGGCAATGTGAGTTGGACGGTTTGTCTGAATTCTAAAATGGTCTGAAAAGGGAATCGGACCGAATGAAATCGCAGGAAGCACGGCGTCATTCGGTAAGCGAGTCCCCTCTGACGTGGTTGTGCAATCTGACGGGTACGGGGACAATTCTACGGGCTCTCCGGGAGTGAGGTCTCTTCCTGCCAAACCAGGGTAGTCGGGTCCGTAACGGTAGGCCCTGAATGTACCGTTTTCTAGAGGTTCATTGCCTTGAGTATTGGGGCCGAATTGGCTGGTCGCGGTGATGTATTCCCAAACCTTTTCCCCTGTGGCAGTCACTTCGAATAGTTTGCCATCGTCCCCTTCGCAAACAAGGGTGTTTCCATTGGGTAAGCGCTGTGCACCGCTGATAAATGAACTGTAAAAATCGGGGTCCAATACGGCGGGGTATGTCCAGTCAAAGTCAGAAGGGCCAAAGGCCTCTCCTTCGAGCAGCACATACGTCCCGTCATCTAACTGGGGCAATGTCAATTCATCCACTGAACTGCGCGGCCCGCCTGGACGACTCGCTCCGTTGTTGAACAGCAGAACGGTAGATGAAGGGGATTCGCTACCTCCGCCTTCTTCATAATGAATCCAATGGGGGTCATGTTGACCGAAGAGTTGACGATCCTCGACCTCTCCTCGACCATACGCCTCGGGATTTCCCCAGCGGTACAATACGTCGCCTCCTTGTCCTGCGGCTCCTCCCGATGAGCTGGCGGCTTCGTCTGAAGTGGTGCTGTGGTCAATGATGTAAAACTCATTCCAGCGACGGCTGTTGAGCATGATTTGATCCCATGTCGCATTGTAATGAATGGCATTGCAATGGAACCAATCACCGCTGTTTTGGCTCATCGGTCCTCCACCACCAGGGCTCTCGTAATTGATATCGAAACGGTGGGGGAAATCAGCGGGCTCTCCATAGTTCGGTAGATTTGGATCAACATTTTGAATGAGATGATCCCAGGCATGCCATTCCCAAACAATGGTGCCACCATTTGTGCCGACGGGCTCAATCTCTACAATTTGAGGTGGCCAAAGAGGGGAGTCCCCGAGGCGACCGAGCGCCTGCGCCTCCTCATTGGAATGGAATTCCCACGCAATCAATAAAATGTTGCCATTGGGCAAAACCGCCATGTCATGATGGTGGTGGGCTTCCTCCGATGCGTAATCAAAGGACCATTCGAGCGCACCATCCCAAGAAAACCGTTCCAGCCTTCCCCCGATGCCTCCTCCAAAAAACACCGATCCGGCGACACGCGCAGTGCGCAGCAGTGATCCATCCTCCAAGAGGTAAGAAGATTCTCCCATCCGGTAATCACTTTCCCATTGGTTTACGACCCTTCCACAATTGTCAATCAAATGACTTTGCGTAGCGGAGTTTGCAGACACGAGTGTGTACCCATCAAATGATTCAGGCGTGTTCTGAATGAGTCCAATCGTGGGTGTTTGGGCCATTCCAATTCTCAGAAATACTCCCAGGAATAGTGTGAGTGTTGTGATGTTTCGCATTCAGGTTGAAATTGGTGCTTTCGACATGCCTTGTCGGACTCAAAAAGGATGAAATCCGCGACAACCCTGATGACTGAAGCGGTGCGGAATTGAATTTATTTTAAATGGTGTGCGCACCTCAAACCGCAAGATACTCGCGTCAAAGGTATTTTGTAAATTGTCCTCCATGAAGGTCTTTTTATGGAATGGAATATTCGGGGTTGCGTTCATACTGGCATTCAATCCCGTATGTGCAGATCATTGGGTGTATCAAGACTCAGAACGATCTCCGAGCCAAAAAACGGCCTTGATCATCATGAATGGCTTTGGCGGGAGCAAATCCGCCTGCAAAGCCCAGTTTGCATTTTGGAAGGAACAGGGGATGGACGTCTTCATTCCAGAAGTTTTGCTTCGACCATCGCTTGAGTCTAGCTCGGTTGCAATGGAGGAATTCATAGCAGAATATGGCATTACCGAGTATGCAGAGGTGCGATCAATTTGTTACATCGCAGGGGCTTTCTTACTCCATACGTATCTCGAATCGCACGCGCTTCCCAACCTCAGATATGTTATTTATGATCGAAGTCCAATCCAAGAGCGGGCGCCCCAAGCTGTGATGACGGCAATTCCTGTTTTGGGTACATGGATGAAAGGGAAAGTATTGAAAGACTTAAGTGAAGCAGTGTGGCCTGCACCCATCGTTTCTCCGTCTGTTATCACAGGACTTGCCATTGAAAACCGGGCAACGGGCCTCATGCGTTGGCTACAAGATGAAGCGGAGGCGTTGGGTCCGTTCGAGTTCGATTGGAAAAAAATAGACAGCAACGCTTCAGACGCATTTCATGTGGCTTTGGATCATGACATGATGTACACACGATGGGACATCTTAGGCGCACCATTCTTGCACTTTTTCGCACACGGTGTTTTTCCTGAAGGCGTATCGCGCGAACGGTTGACGGATCATCCATTCGATAAACATCAGCCCATTCCCGAATGAAGATACCGAGTACATATGCGCTCAAGCCGGCATTCCAGCGGTTACTGAATCCAATCGTGGGTTTCTTGCGCAGAGTAGGGGTGACGCCAAATGGATTGACGTGGTCAGCCTTGGTGCTGTCTGGTGTGATGGGTTGGATGTTCGTTCAGGGACAGGAGCAATCGGCCTGGTATTGTATCATCGTGTTGTCTTTGCTGTTGCGCATGATTTTGAATGCGTTGGATGGCATGATGGCCCGATCTCACGACATGGCAACCAAAGGCGGCGCTGTTTTGAATGAATTGGGCGATGTGGTCAGTGATGCACTTGTGATGTGGCCTCTAGCGCTGCTGCCTGGTATGCATGCAGGATGGGTGGGTGTTTTGCTGTGGCTGTCTGCGGTCAACGAATTGTCCGGAGTTCTTGGCGGGTGGCTCAATGGAGAGCGACGTTATGATGGACCCATGGGCAAAAGTGACCGCACATTGGCTTGGGGTGTCCTCTGCTTGTTCCTTGGTTTTGAAGCCGATGTCAGCGAGTGGTTGCCGATTGCGCTTTGTGTTGTCTTTCTGTGCTTGATTTTGAGCACAGCCATTCGGATCAAAAAAACAGTCAAACCATGAACAAGTTAATCGATGCGTGGGGCATGAATGCTGAAGTTCAATGGGTGATTTTGATCATTCTGTGCATCCTCGTTTTTAGCTCCACAGCATGGTATATTCTTGGAAAAATCAAACCTTCCAAATTGGCCACAGAGCTGCAAGTGCGAACGCGGTCCTGGTGGATCATGTGTGTCTGTTTCATTCTATCGACCGTCGTACACCCGGTGATTACCCACCTCGGTTTGGCATTCTTGAGTTATGCCTTGCTGCGTGAGATGTACCCACTCTTGAAGTTGGATCTGAGAGAGCGCAACGTGGTCTTGCTTTGCTACGCAGTGGTTCCTGTTCAATATGCTTTAGCGTACTATGGCAAAACCGAAATTTTCCTCGCGTTCATTCCTGTCTTCATGTTTGTGATCATCCCGTTTGTATTGGTGACGCGGGGTGAAACACAAGGGCTCGTTCGTTCCATCTCGCTGCTGCCCTATTCACTCGTTGCGTGGGTCTATGGCATGAGTCACCTCGCACTGCTGTTCCAAATGCCGGAAATACCAGGATTCACCGCGGGTCCTGAGGGGTTGCTTTTGTACCTCATTTTCTTGGTAGGAATGAACGATGTCCTGCAATTCGCGTGGGGAAAAACGTTGGGAAAACACCCGGTATTGCCACGTGTCAGTCCCAATAAAACCTGGGAGGGACTCATCGGAGGGGTGCTATCCACAACGCTGCTGGCAATAGGCTTGCGCTTTCTGACTCCATTGGGAATGTGGGAAGCGGCATTCACGGGGTTTTGTGTCGCGGTCGCAGGATTTATGGGAGATGCGATTGCCTCGGGCATCAAGCGGGACGTTGGAGTGAAGAATTCGGGCAACGCCATCCCGGGTCACGGAGGATACTTGGATCGTTTGGACGGTTTTTCTGCGGCGGCAGCGCCCTTTTTTCATTTGATCTACTTTTTCAGTAGTGCCAGTTAATGGATTGTTGTTGACTGACCAATGTCGGATTTGAATCACTCCAAAAGGCTAAAGCGTCCATCTCTTGGGAAGCACATCTTGTTTGTGCTGCTTTACAAGGTGTTTTGGCGGATGGTGTTTGGTCTGATCATTGGACTCAAGTACATCAGGCAGGACACGGCTTCTTTGGATGGTCCGGTCATTTATGTGGCCAATCACAACAGTCACCTCGACGCAATGGCCCTTATGACTGTGGTCCCTGGTCCCCGGATCCATTTGACCCATTCGGTCGCCGCTCAGGATTTTTTTGGTTCGGGTTTCAAGCGTTGGGGCATGCTCCATTTGGTCAATGCGGTGTTGATTTCGAGGAGTCGAAAAGAAAATGGAGAGGATCCCATTGAACAGCTCGACGCCATGCTCGTCGCGGGCCGTAGTCTCATCTTATTCCCTGAAGGAACCCGTGGAGTTCCGGGTTCAATGGGGGATTTTAAGCGCGGGGTAGGTCATTTGGCATCGCGTCACCCGGGCATTCCAGTCGTTCCAATATACTTGGATGGCTTGTACCGCAATTTACCCAAGGGACGCAGCATGATCGTGCCGTTTGGTGGAAGCCTGTTGGTAGGAAAGCCGTTGGTGTTTTCAAACGAAAGTGTGGATGAGATTACGAATGCCACGCAAGCAGCCGTTGAAGCCATGGCTCATGAATTGAAAAATTCCAATCGCTTGACCTAACTCACGTACAGGGTTAAGGCGCCAAAGTTTCACCCCAGGCTATGAATTGTGGATCGTCCAAAGCACCTAAGAAGGCCTTTAAATCCATGCGTTCGGCGGCGGTGATTTCAAATGGTTGAATGGCTGCGGCTTGATTGAAATGGTTGGATCCACCTTGCGCATACTGGTTGATCACGTCGTCCAACGTGGCAACAGAACCATCGAACATGTAGGGGGCGGAATAGGAAAGGTTCCGCAGACTCGCTGTCTTGAACTTCCCAATATCATCGGGGTTGAGCGTCAATCGATACAATCCTGAATCGGGGTAAACGACAAACAAGCCATTGTTTCGTAATTCGAAATCGGAAAATTGAGGCCCGGAATGGCATTGGCCACATCCGATGGATTCAAAAACATCCTGTCCGCGCAAGGCGGCTTGAGACAGTGCGGATGCATCTCCTTCAAGCCAGCGGTCGTAGGCTGAAGTTCCGCTAATCAACGTGCGTTCAAATGCGGATAAAGCACGGGTGATGGTATACGGGCTCGGATCCACACCAAAAGCATCCTGAGTCATCTTAACATATAGGGAGTCGCTGTTCAATTGTTCGGCAATCAGAACGATGTTGTGGTTGAGCTCATTTGTTTCCTGAATGGGGACGAGCACTTGCATTTCAAGTGTCGGCACACCGCCTTCTCGGGTGAAATAGGGATGCCATCCGATGTTACTCAACACAGGGACGTTGCGGGTTCCCAATGCGCCGCCCACGCCTGGTGTGGTGGGAGTGGATCCGCCAAAGGCATGGGAAGGAAGATGGCAAGAGGAGCAACTGGTCGAGCCGTCGCTCGAAAGCTGTGGGTCAAAAAAAAGCTTGCGCCCCAACTCCCATTTCAACGCACTCAACGGATTGTCGTTCGGGATGAATTGCGCTCCAAAGTGTTCCGGAGTCTCGGGAACATTCCAAACAACAGAGGGTTCTGAATCCACAGGCTTTTTGCAGCCGATTAGCACGACGTACAACGCGAAAACAAGGTACAATCGAGTCCAGAGCATGGGGCTTACTGGATAATGAGTCTTTGCTGAAACAGTGCTGGCCCGAGCCCAACGAGTAGATACAAGCCAGAAAGTAGGTCTCTCGTGTTCCAGACATCAGTGCTTTGGGTGACGGTTCCTCTCCGGCATATTCGGCCACCATCATGGGTGATGACGAAATCAGACACATCGTATTGGAGGCGATCGATTTCGAGATTCGTCCCAAAGACATCAACAGACGACTGGAATTGCAACGGAGCGCCATTGAGCACATATTGCAAATTCAATTGAATGGCATTTTGAGCTTGCACGGCCTGGGCACCAAATAGGCTCAGAAGGAGCAGAATGCGTTTATGGCTTTTCATTCTATGCAAAGATTTGTAGAAAGTTAATGATATCGCTAGAAAGTTTGTGGGCTTTAACATCTCACTGATTTGCGTTGGCATTCATTGGTTTTTATTCTCACTCAAAAGGTGTGACTTTTACATCAATGACCCAAGTTCGCATCGTAGAGAGAGGAGAAATAATCCAACGACAAGGGGATGAAGTGAGGTTTCTTTTCAAAGTGAAAAGTGGTTTGCTACGCTCTTTTTTTGTGGACGAAATGGGGAAGGAGCATGTGTTTATGTTTGCTCCGGAACAATGGATCGTGGCGGATCTTGATGCCATTGGGTTTGGCTTGCCATGCGCGTTGAGTATTGAGGCGTTAGAACGGTCGCATATAGAGGTTGTGCCTTTTAAAAAAGGAGGGAAATTGGTCTTGGATTCGGAAGATCGTGAACTCGAATTTATGCGGTTGATGCGCCGCGCAGGAAGTTTGCAGCGACGTGTCCTGATGATGATGAGTACAAGTGCATTGGAACGGTATGAATATTTTTTGAAGACCTATCCGGATTTAAGCCCGCGATTGACGCAAAAGCAAATCGCCTCATACCTGGGCATTACGCCTCAACGCTTGAGTGCATTAAGAGCAGAACGGGTGGGCAAGCAAAGTTCTCGAAATGAATCTATGTGAAGGGTTCTCCGTGAAACGAGGGACATGTTTGCAGGATGAAAAATAGTACTCTTAACAAAGTCTTATCGAGTTTAGCACTACACGTGTTATTTCTCGCTCCTATCTGCGCTCAATCATTGAGTGTTGATGCCGCCAAGTCCAACATTCGTTGGGAAGCAGGTAAAGTCATTGGAGACCCGCATTATGGATCGCTGCAGTTGGCCAAAGGAGAAATCACATTGGAGGATAACAAAATCGCTTCAGGAGATTTCGCCATCGACATGACGACCATTACCAACGAGGACCTCGGTGGAGAATATGGTGACAAGCTCGTCGGTCATTTGAATTCGGACGATTTCTTTAGCGTTGCTAAATTTCCTCAAGCACGTTTGGTTTTGCTCAGCAGCACGTCCTTTAAGAAAGGGAAGGCAACAGTACAGGCGGAATTGACAATCAAAGGCCACTCGGAATCCATTGAGTTTGTGGTAGAAAAAAAGGGCAATGCGTTTGATGCTACGCTCAACGTTGACCGTTCCAAGTTTGATGTGCGATACGGTTCACCGTCATTCTTCAATGATCTTGGTGACGGCGCGATCAAAGATGTGTTTGCTCTGGCTGTTCACCTCGAAATTCAGTAAAGATCATGGATCAGCCAAAGTCAGCCGGAAGTGCTCCGCAAATGGAGCCGTTAGAAGAAGGGAAGACCTATGCTTGGTGTTCTTGCGGACTGTCTGAAAACCAACCGTGGTGCAATGGAGCGCACTCCGGCACTTCGTTTCAGCCCAAGGTCTTCAAAGCAGAAGAATCCAAGCAGGCTGCCATGTGCACCTGTAAATTGACAAAGAATCCTCCATTTTGCGATGGATCACATCGGGCGATGTGATGGCTTAGCATTGCTAAACGGATAACGACACGGAAGGGCGGTAGGCTAATTTATTTAGTCTTACCGCCCTTCGACGTGAAGGACGCGTGAGTAGCGCTTCAGACTGCGCAGCACGATAAAAACCACGAATGCTCCAGCGGTGCTCCACATCCAAAAGGGATCGAGTAGGCTATCGACTGTCGTTGCATCGTGGTGGACAAAGTTCTTTCCTACGGAAACTAGTGCGAGGCTCACGAATACCGCGAAGAAACCATTGTATTCGCGTTTCAACACATTGCGCAAGGAGAAGGAGACATCGGGACCTTTCCATTTCAAATTGCGTGGCCAAAATGCGGGAGTGTACTCAGACCATGCCAAATAAGCATCGCCAAATCGCTTACGCAGAAAGGCTTCTTCCGCAAACATGATGCGTTCGTAGTACAGCCAGTAGAGCAGACAGCAGACGATGGTGAACCAGACGTTTCCCACATAGATCATGATCCCGAGCCACATGAAAAAGTTACCGAGATACAGTGGGTGCCGTACCAAGCTGTACATGCCTTTCGAGTTCAAAACTTCGGCGATCTGACCGTCCTTGGTATTGCGACCTGATGTTCCTCGGGGTGTGAAGCCGATCGTCAGTGAACGGATGAGCAAACCGAACATGGAAACACCCAAACAAATGCTGGCGCTTGTGACATCAAATTCTCGAAAATGAGGGTCCCATTCCATGCCAATGACGACAGCGATAAGTCCATACAATGCCAATGGGAAATATGAACGGCCTTTAAAAAGCCAATTTCCAGATCGTTCCAACTCTTCAATCAATGCCATGCAATCAGTCGTTTTAGGACGCGTTTTAAGAGGCCGAAAGATAGTTCTTGGAGGCACGTTTCCAAGTGATCCAAAGCGAGTCCATAATCAATGAAATCTCTTTGTTTTTGCGGCACCTTATGCTCAATGGTGCACCATGAAAGGCAACGAAGTTTCGTTGACTCGCACGATATAGAGACCGGGAGGCACAGCGGATACATCCAATTTTGCGCGTGTCATGCCACGTCCTTGCCAAGGAATGGTTAGGCCTTGCCCGGTCAGATTGAAAAGCGTGCAGGAGAGAATGGGCCTGTCTGCAGTCACGTTGATCCAATCGTTGGCTGGGTTGGGATAGACTCGGAAATCCGCATTGGAAGAGACCTCATTGTCGTTTTGCAACGTTCCCAAAGTCCAACTGGAAGCGAAGTGGTTGTCAAGAAGTGTGGATACGAGGTGCAAGGCCTCTGCACCGGCCTGTGGAACGGGCCATGGAGCTTCCGGAGCATAGCGCACAAAGTCCATGACCATCCCGGCTGCGTTGGACAATACAATGCGTTCCCCTTCGTTTGCCAGTTGGCCTGTTTGCCATTGGAAGACCGCGTCTTGTGAGTCTTCGAAGAAACTTCCGTCGCGAACGACCCACAATGAAGCGCCGGGTTCAAGAACAAAGGCCTCGGCAAGTGTCCATTGAATCGCGTCACTCAGCGTATACCCTGTCACATCAACCGATTCATCACTTGGATTGAAAAGGCGAATCCACTCTTTGTTTGGGTGTTCGATGCCCGCATAGCCAATCTCTACAATCTCTACATTTCGCTGGCTGCTCGGCCAATGGTTGAGAGTGCCCAAGTCCAATCCGTCATTCGCGGCACCCAATGCGGGGGAGTTTTCGAGCAACGTAAAATCAAACCCATCGGGATCGGCGAACAGGGGGTTGGCCCAATTGACTTCAGGGTCCTCCAGGCTATCCGTATCACAGATTGACTGCATCACCAGCAAAGAAGAGAGGGAGTCACTTGTCAACGGAGCGTCACTGGAGTTCGAAAGCAGGGTGTTCTGGACAGTGCCCCATCCACCACCGCGTCCCACGTTTTTCTCATAGGCGCTCACGGCCGTTTGATTCCCATAAAACGTGATGTGATCTAGGTCGGCCGCGCCTTGGTCTTTCAGTGCGACACCCAGCGCGCAGTGTGCGATCGTCATATTGCGGATGGTGGCATTCGAAGCCTGTCCAATGGAAACGCCTTTGTCTGTGCAATGATGGATCACCCCCCCTTCGATGAGGATGGATTCACTCTCTTCACCAAGGTCGATGCCATCACTGTTCTCGCCATGAAAAGAGTGAATGGTGCAATGAAGTATCGAACCGCCGACCACCTGGTCGTAATCAATGGCGTCCGTGTCAGGAGCGTCATTGCCAATGAATGTGCACGAATCGATGAAGCCAGAACCGTGACGCACATTGATTAAGTCGCCTGTAATGTCGGAATGCAAGGTGCTATTCGTCAAAACCACGTTGCCGTATTCTGAGTAGACTGGATTGCTGTAGTTGTTGATCAATTCCACGTGATCCAAGGTTAAATCGCTGAACCAAACGGCGATGGCTGCACGATCGTGAACGGGATGGTCCCCATCTGAGGCCGCTTCTACAATGGCATGTCGAATCAGATTCGGACCGGTGCTTTCTTGGAACTTGATATGTCCCCATGGGCTTTCATCGTCCGGATTCAAACCAAATCGAATGGGCTCCATGGCGCTGCCTTCTGCATGCAGTTTCCCTTCAATGATCAAGCTGGCATCCGAAGGAAACAAGACTTCGACACCCGGCTCAATGGTCAAGGTGACATTTGGTAATACGTGAGAGGTGCCGGTGGCCAAATATGGAGAGCATGCGAGCTCCAAGGTCAAGTCTTCGGAGATCGCAATAGGCAGGGTGCATGCTCCATTGGGAGCATATCGTGCAGCATAACCGGCACTTTGGGAGAGATTCACCGACAAGGGATTTTCGGAAGAAAAGACTTCATCGGAAGCAGTCAAAACGGAAAGCGTTAAATCAAAACTGATGTCGGAACTGGTACTAGAAAATTGATGGATCTCAACTGCAATCGTGTTGACGCCAGGGTTGAGGTCAACCTCCAAGGAAACGTCATTCCAATTGGATTCGGAGGCACCTCCAACGACATCGCTTGCTGTAGTTTCGAAATCAATGGGGCCTGTTGGCATGTTGCTTCGAAAAAGTTCCTCCCCGTTGAGGTAGACCACGGCACCATCGTCCCTTCTTATTTGCAAGAGTCCAGGTAGCGTTTGCGTCTCATCGCTGTCAAAATTGAAACTATGCCGGAAATACGTCGAAATGTGCTTGTCGCTCGCGCTGCCACCGTACGATACCGTTGTCGCCTCATCCCCATCTCCATAGCCCAATTCGGCCTCACCGATTTGCCAATCCGCATCATCGAAAGCGGAAGACATCCAGTCGATTGGTGGCGCATTGCCATCATCCAAAAACGTCCACGTGGACCCTGCGAGGATGAAGGGCGATGACTCCATTAAAGACCACCCGATGAATTGCTGACCCGGAAGCGGTTGGGCGGTTAACTCGAATGGCATGTCCGGAAAATAATCTCCATGCCAGGGACTACCGGGAATTTCGAAGTCATTTAGCCGAATGGTCCCCGAACCTGCAGGCAGGTTGTCGGTACGCAAATTAACGCTGGGCTCAAGGTTGAATTCGTCCGCCAAGTTTTCAAGCATATGCGGTGAGCGCTCATTTGCAAATGTTCGAAGTTCCTCAACCTCTTCTTCCCAAAAACCCACACTTTCAATGCCATCTCCATAGGATGAGGTGGTTCCTTCCCAGCGTCCCACATGATACGGGATCTCCGCTTCGATGCGGTCTGCAAAATCCTGGATAACACGGTGTACACGTGTAGGATGAAACGAGGTGTATAAATGATCTGTAAACCGTTGAGCGAAAAATGCGGCGTAGTCTGAGTTTTCCAAAGCGTGCCGGATCCAATTGCGCGCGTAGTCATAGTTGTCATTCTGCGCTGCAGTAAACTCTCCGATATCGTCATTGGTGGAGCCAGAAAACCCCCGGTCTAGGTCTGTGAAAATGAAACGCCAGCGTCCTGTATCAGTAGGCTTTGAAAGGACGACATTGTGACCCCAACTGCTATTACTGGACCAGATTTCAGTGGCCCAATAATCGGCAAACCCCTGGAAATCCATTACAGCGGCAGCCGCATCGAAATTGCTTTGCACGGAAAGGTCGTCATTCATTAACTCATCCATCAGGGCATATGCAGCCCCATCGCCTTCCTCAATTTGACCATCGTCCGTAATCAAGTCATAGGAGCCTGAGCTGAGGTTGTAATTCTCTTCAATAAAGCCTTCGTCAGCGCGTGAACGGATGTTGTGGATGCCCATGTACTCGCCGTTGATGAATACGATGCTTGGTCGAAAGCCTTGCAATCCCACGGGGGCGTTGTCTTGGGGAAGAGACTGCCCAATCCCATCCCGCATCAGGGTATAGGCCCAATCGCTTCCACTTGCTCGCAGCACGAAGTCATCAAATTGGGTGCGGTCGCGGTCATGAAACAAGGGATAATCCAACGAACCAGAGCCGTAGCCTCCTCTGAAATAGATGCCCAACATCTTTTGAGGAAGTACCCAGCTGTTTTGTCCATTGATTTTGACACCAGCTCGTTCATTGAATGCGGCTTCGTTGTTTCCGTCATTTTCAAAAAACTCAACATTCAAAGGCCATTCCCACTCTGGTTTAAAATCTTGCACATAGATCCCTGTGTCGGCATCCCAGAAATGGTCAGGGTCTGTCACCAAGGAGAAAACAGGGAGTGGTCGCTCTGAAAACGTCGGCTCAAAGAAAAAGCTATGCGTGACGGTCGGACCGGGGATGTGGTTGTCGATGAATACACGTGCGCGAATGAAAGCAGTGTTGTTGATTGCAAATCCGTCTTCAAATTGAGGTGAATTCACCGTTGGCTCACGTCCATCGGTTGAGTATCGAATGGTCCCAGACAGTGCTGTTAACTCCAACTCGAATGCCGATTCAAAAAAGCCACCAATACTTGAGAAGTGAGGCAGGTAATGGACAATCCCTTCATAAGCTGTCGACACATTGTTAGAGGTTCCAGGGGTGGGCACGTCGAAGTAGGCCCAAGATGCCATGCCATCTTGACTCCGGCCTCTACTGATGTCCGTGTTTTGCTCCCCGAAAATATGGCTGTCCTGAAGAATCAGATCGGGGGTGTAAAGTCCGAGTTCCTCTCCCGTTCGGCTCAATTTGAAGGACGTATGAAGTCCAGTGTCTTCGCCATCACACCAAACCAATAGAAATCCACCGGGGGCAATGGTCGACTCCGCAGGGAAGGTCCATTTGGTGGAGTCGTTCAAGTTGTCTGTAAAGTACCAGCCACTCAGGTTGACTTCGTTGACGCCTGCATTGTACAATTCCATCCAATCGGAATTGTTGGAAAATTCGGGATCTTCCGTTCCTAAAGAATTGGATGCAACGAATTCGTTGATGGTCACTTGGCATGCCATGTGACCAACTGCGATCATCGCTAAGAGTAAGGCAATTGTCTTCATCACTTCGGGAAGCTATTGAAACTCAAGGTGGAGTAAAAGTAGTTGTCATCGGAGGATTTCCCTCTTTTATTATGGACCTACAGGGAAGTTACCAGATGCTGACGAATGAAATGGCATTGGGTTTAATAGAGGTATAGATAAGGCATCCTTTTGCCCTTAAGTGGAATTTGAATGAGGATGCATTGATGCGTTTTGAAATGAATTTAACAAATTCGACTTTAAATAAAACATATAAAGTACTGACTATCAATATATAAACATTTCAATGTTCACTTGTGAATTGGTGGGTGTCGAATAGCGATTGCTATGATTCCGTCTTTTGGGTAATTCAAAAATCATTTTTTAGATGAAAAAGTTTATCCTTTCTTTCGCAGCAGCTTCATTTGCTGTTGCTTCTTTCGCCCAGGACGCTCCGAGTCAGCCAGCGGGTTCTTGGTATTTGGGTTCTGGCGATGCCACTCAGATGTTACACATCTTTTCAGGAGGCGTTGACATTATGCCCACTGTTGGATACGCGGTTGCCGATGACATTGTCATCACGGCACAAGCAGGTTTCGGGGGTGCGTTCGATGCGCTGGATTTGTCATTGGGAGGTCAATATTTCATGGGCGACTACTATGTCGGACTTGATGTAAACGATCCAATCAATGATCTTGATCTAGGCTTGAATGCCGGACGCTACATTGACTTCAAAGATGTGCTTTATATAGCTCCTCAATTGAATGTCGATATGCTTCTAAATGACCCTGCAGTAGGGTTTTCCATAGGATTTGGAGCTCGTTTCTGAGCAAACGGTTGAAAAAGTTAGAAAGGGGGGCTTCGGCCCCCTTTTTTTATGCCAATTTTTTTCAAGCAAATGGACTGGCAATTGATGGGTTCAAGATGAACCTTGAGGATGCTTAATTGGTGCGTGACTATTTCGGAGGTGCCAACGCGATGAACGTCGCCGATAACTGCAGTTCAATTGCAGGTGTTGGACGCTCTATCTTGCTTGCCAATATTTTCTTCATTTTGCAGAAATTGAAATATCAATTTGGTTTGCTTGATGGATCACCAGACAATTTGAATCGGGGCATTTCAGCATTAAATAGACAGCCACGCGCCTTGTTTTTTTAGTGAATTATTTTTACGGCCAAGCCGGTGTTTCTCTAGCACCGCCGCACGATGGCTTGGATAATACGACGAGTACGACTGCTATTGGTCTCGCTCTTGGAAAATTCATTCCTTTGCGTGAAATGTGGTACGTAAGCCCTTCATTAGGATACAACACGGTAAACATGGACGGAGGTTCAGGTTCTGGAGCTTCTTTGGGTATCACTTTCGGAGCTCGTCTCTAAAGTGTACGATCTGAAATAAGAAAGGGGAGGCATTTGCCTCCCCTTTTTTCGGGCTAAGAATTCGTCATGTTACGTTCCAAATTCGCTTATAGACCGAGTGTGTTTTCGCGAAAAGTGTTCGAGAGCTTTTTCAGTCTTCTGTACTTTCGAGTCTATCGACTGACGGCAACCCGGTGGATCGCACCGTCAATCTTAACGAGGTAAATCCCGGGCTCCAAGCCAACGACTTCGAATTGCCACGTATCTGTGCTGGTATTGGATGCGGGGATATCCAACCGTTGTCCGCTGAGGTTGAACCACTCCACCGCTTCAATCGGTCCTGACGATGCAATGGTCAGGTTTGAGTTCGCTGGATTGGGATAAACTCGGATCTCCTGGTTGGAATAGGTCGCAGTTGCATTCGCTCCTCCAGATTCCATGCCTTCAAATGCATGTGAAGGGAGATCGAACAAATCGTCGTCGTCATTCCCGTCGTCATTTCCATCGTCGTCGTCATTTTCGTCTCCTTCTCCAGGCCAATCAATGCTGCAGGTTTCAAAGGAATTCTGCCAAGCTAATAGTTGTTCTTGATTGTTGCCTTCAAGTAAAAAATTGAAGACCCAATCCCCCCGAAAGGCCACCGTACCGTCGCATTGGATGCCTAGGAATCCAAAGGGGCGTTGGAAGAAATTGTTGTAGACAGCATTGTCTGGATTGTCTGCATACAAGTTGTATGGAAAATTGAATTCAGGAGCACTATTCCAAGAATCCAGAGACCAACGACGATAGGCGTAATCGGCCGATTGGACTACGGTTGTATCAGTGGAGGTCGTCGGAGGGCAATTGCTCGGACAATTGCCATCTGTCGGATGCGCTTCGATGCCATACACGAAGATGTAATTGAACATATCCTGCGTATTTTCAATGAATTCATTGACGACAAAGTAGGATTGGTGACTTTCAAGAGAGTTGAAGGCATTCCGGAAACGCAAACAAGAAACGGATCCATTGATGATCACGACGGGTTTTTCGCCAGCGAGTTCTTCATACAATTCTATCGAATTGCCGTCGAAATCGTACACTGTAAAATTGAAAACAGTATCACCAACGTGATAGCCCCCTGACATGTCATTCAAATCGCCATAAAAGATGAGGTCATCCACGGCATCCATGTCATTGGGTTGTTCTGGCATGCCAAAATCGCCGTATTGAGCATGCAGAATGAAAACGGATTGCAAAAGCAATCCAATGAGGAGAATACGTTTCATTTTCTTGGGGTTCAATCAAATACAAAACTGCGAACAGTGTAAAAATGTTCACGTACGATTGCAAAAGCCGTTTTTTTAGGCCTCTGGTTTTAGAGATCGCAACGGCTGAGTCCGTCGCAAAAGGCTGTATTTCTTAGTTTTTAACAGCGCGAAATGCGCGGGTTTGAGTGCCTTGTTCAATCCGAATAGAATAAATCCCTGGCTTCCATGACGCGGTTTCCAAAGGACCAAACGAGTTAGAATTGTTCAATTGGATGTTTTGCTGATCGACGAGTTCTCCCAGAGCATTGTAAACTTGAATGGATGTGGTCTCGTTTCCGTCAAAAGCAATGTTTCCTAAGAAAAGAACATCCGAGAATGGATTGGGAAATGCGATGGCTTGTTCGTCCCACTCAACGCTGTTCAAGCCCACAGTGGTATTCACATTGACATTGATCTGATGGTCGAGCTCAAAGAAAGGGAAAGAGCCATCATAATCAAAGATTACAGCGATCGGTTCCTCCGCTCCATCCAAAGCTTGAATGCTACAGGACCCGTCCACCCCGTTGAATTGAGACCCGTTCATCCCGTCCCCATAATCATCCATCAATGTAAATGTGAAGCACCCCGTATTTGGAAGGGTCACCCCAATTTCATATTCCGTTTGATTGTCGTAGGCATTGGGTCCGGATTGTTGAACCAGAGAGCCTCCTTCATCGCGAATCTCCCAGCTGGTTTCATCGCCCCAGTTGTCTGTGTTCAAC
>ERZ887851.618-NODE-618-length-34497-cov-79.461094_pt1 | contig 34497 bp, 35 predicted proteins | sample MGYA00521100_ERZ887851 | MGnify/ENA primary metagenome ERZ887851 (study PRJEB32303, sample SAMEA104408602) | aquatic metagenome | biome: Brackish water; feature: Pelagic; material: water | place: Baltic Sea | collected 2014-06-06T16:11:00 | depth 11,444 m ... | reverse complement strand
AGTGGGTGGTGCGCTACGCGGTGGCAGTGGGGCTGGAGTTGCTGGCAGCTGGCCTGCCCGCGGCAGGCCCTGAGAGGCAGCTGGCCCAACAGGGCCTGCTCACACTCCAGGAAGCGGCTGATGGCACTCCTCCGGTGGTGCAGAGGCGCGCCAAGTTGGCCCTTTCACGGCTGGGGCTGCAATGAAGAAACGGGTGCTGTTTGTCTGCCTGGGCAACATCTGCCGCTCCCCAGCCGCTGAAGGGGTGTTTTTGCACCTGCTGGAGCAATCTCAGGCTGGTGAGCGCTTTGTGGTGGATTCGGCTGGCACCGGGGGCTGGCATGTGGGCAAGGCTGCCGATGCCCGCATGCGCGCAGCCGCCAGCCGCCGCGGCATTCACCTAGCGAGCAAGGCGCGCCAGTTGGAGCTGGCCGACCTCAACCGCTTCGACCACATCCTCACCATGGACGCCAGCAACCTGAGCCAGGTGCAGGCCCTAGCCCAGGAGGCTGGCGGCAGCAGCGTCGCCCGCATCGAGCCCCTGCTCAGCTATCGCAGCCGGTTTGATCTCAGCGAAGTGCCCGATCCCTACTACGGGGGAGACGAGGGGTTTGAGCACGTGCTCGACCTGCTGGAAGACGCCTGCAGCGGCCTGCTGCAGGCCCTAGACGATTAGTAGCCGCCAGCGCCCGGCCAGGCCTCCTCCGGAACCCTCTGGCGGAACAGGTCCACCAGAGCCTGGATCACAGCCTCAATGGCCATACCGTCCGTAACCAGCTGCACCGCATCCTCTGCCTGGCACAGCGGCGCCACCTCCCGGCTGGAGTCCTGCTGATCACGGGCAGTTATCTGGGCCTCCAGCTCAGCCAGCGGAGGCACCGCAAAGCCCCGGCTCTCGAGGTCTTGGGCGCGGCGGCGGGCCCGCTCCGCCGCAGTGGCCGTGAGAAAAACCTTGAGCTCAGCGTCGGGGAAAACGGCGGTGCCGATGTCGCGGCCCTCGGCCACCAGCCCCCCCTTGAGCCCCATGGCCTGCTGCTGGGCCGTGAGGGCTTGGCGCACAAAGCCGTGGGCAGCCACCAGGGAGACCTGGGCCGTTACCTCCGGGCTGCGAATCGCCTCGGTCACGTCGAAGCCATTGATGCTCACCAGCTGCTCACCGGCACCGCCGGCACTGAGCTGCAGATCCAGGCCCAGCAGAAGGGGTTCCACAGCCGCCGCATCGGCAGGGTCAGCCCCCTGGCGCAGCACCCACCAGGTGAGGGCCCGGTACATGGCGCCGGTGTCTAGGTAAACCAGGCCCATCTGGCGGGCAAAGGCACGGGTGACGGTGCTCTTGCCCGCTCCCGCTGGTCCATCAATGGCAACGATCGGCAGACGAGACATCAGAAAACAATGGTCGATCAGGCGGCTTGAACCGCAGTGCACCGCAGCGGCGAGCAGGGCCAGGCCTTGCACTTGCTGCAATGGCTCCAGGCTATGGGGAGCCACAAGCTCCACATAATCCACCCTCAGGCCCGCCGCTTCCAGCTGCTGGGCCAGCTGGGAGGTCAGCGCTGGGGCCTGGGAGAGACCGCCACGCACTTGGGCAGCCGCAGCCGCCAGAGCAGCGGGCAGCGCCGCGGCCTGCTGGCGCTGGGAGGGGGAAAGGCGACGGTTGCGGGAGCTGCAGGCGAGCCCATCGGCCTCTCGCACTGTGGGACAGCCCTGAATGCGCAGCGGCAAGCCCAGATCCGCCACCACCCGCCTCAGGATCACCAGCTGCTGCCAATCCTTTTCGCCAAGCAGCAGGAGATCAGGGCGCACCAGGGTTAACAAGCGAATCACCACGGTGGCCACCCCCTCAAAGTGCTGGGGCCGGTGGCGGCCACAGAGCCCCTGGCGCAAAAGCAAAGGCGGCGCCACCCGGGTCAAGCCCGCCTCGCCCCGGGGGTAGATCTCCGCCACGCTGGGAGCAAACAGGGCCGTGGCACCGGCGGCGGCGGCTAGATCAATGTCGGAGCGGAGGTCCCGGGGATAGGACTCGAGATCTTCCCCAGGACCGAACTGCAGGGGATTGACAAACACACTCAGCAACACGGAGGGGGGCTGGCCTGACCCTTGCCTCAGTGCCGCTGCCCGGCGAATCAGCTGCTGATGACCCTCGTGCAGGGCCCCCATCGTGGGCACGAAATGCAGGGGGCCCTGCTGCTGCTGCCGCCAGGCGGCTAGGTCTTGGCAAGTTTCGAGCAGGTCCAAGGAAAGAGCGGCGGCGGCCAACAAAAAACCCACCCGCCAGATTGGCGGATGGGCTGATCAAGGGAGCCGGCTGGGCTCAGCTCACTGGAGCACTTCGAGACGCACTTGAGCCACGCCACTGGCGGTGAGGCCTAGGGATTGGGCAGCTCCATGGGCAATGTCAATGACGCGGTTGCCGTGGAAAGGACCCCGATCATTGATGCGCACCACGGCGGTGCGGCCGTTCCAGAGGTTGGTCACACGCACCTTGGTGCCGAAAGGCAGGGTGCGGTGGGCCGCCGTGAGGGTGCCAGGACGAAAGACTTCGCCATTGGCTGTGCGGTTTCCAAAGAAGCCGGGGCCGTACCAACTGGCCTCACCCTTGGAGCTGTGCACCACACGGGGCGCTGGCTTGGGGGCAGGAGCGATACGGGTCGGAGGGGCCTGCTTGATCTGGGTGTCACTTGGTGACAGCTCCAAATCGACCTCGCGGATGGCGACTGCAGGCGTTGGGCCTTGGGGCTCAGGGCTGGAAACAGCCATCGCTACAGCATCGTTGCTGGTTGCGGCGAGGCTGGACTCGGCGATGGCGGGAACCAAAGCACTGCCGGAGAGAAGCAGGGCGAGGGCCCCAAGGGAGAAGGTACTGCGCATAACAAACGAAACTCGCCGCTATTGCGGCAATCACCAGCCAGAGGCAATTAGTGATTCGTCAGCGTTGGATTCGATCTCAAACTGAATGGAGTTGAGATAAGAATTCGCGTTCGGGGTTCCTATCGGGAATTGACGACAGGGCAAAGTTAACTGCTTCAACTGGCCGTTTCGGTCAAAAACGACACCTACAAGATTGATCAGCAATTGTCATCCAAGCGGCCAGGGCAGGCGCCTACAGGGCTGAGCGGGGGTCGGCAAGGCCAGCAAGGATCAGCGACCCGAATGACAATCATCAGCGCAGCTAATCACCTGAGGCGCCAATCGGGCAATTGGCCCCGAATTTGGGCAGGTGGCATCAGAGGATCGGAGCTGCAGATGGGTTCGCACGGGATGGACTACCGCACAGCCGGGGTGGATGTGGTCGCAGGCCGGGAGTTTGTGGAGCGGATCCGCTCCAGTGTTGAAGCCACCCGGCGCCCTGAGGTTGTGGGCGGGCTCGGAGGCTTCGGGGGCCTATGCCGACTGCCCGCCGGGCTGCGGGATCCCCTGCTGGTCTCGGGCACCGACGGGGTTGGCACCAAGCTTGAGCTGGCTCAGGCCTACGGCCGCCACCACGATGTGGGCATCGACTTGGTGGCGATGTGCGTCAACGACGTAATCACCAGCGGGGCCGAGCCGCTTTTCTTCCTTGATTACATCGCCACAGGCAAGCTCAGCCCGGAGGCCATGGCTGAGGTGGTGGAGGGCATCGCCGACGGCTGCCGCCAAAGCGGCTGCGCCCTGCTTGGCGGCGAAACGGCCGAAATGCCTGGCTTCTATGCCCCGGGCCGCTACGACCTGGCCGGTTTCTGCGTGGCCGTGGTCGAGGCGAGCGCCCTGATCGATGGACGGGCCGTGCGCGCAGGGGATCGCATCCTGGCGGTGGCCAGCAGTGGGGTCCATAGCAATGGCTTCAGCCTGGTGCGCCGCATTCTTGAGAGCCAGGCGGTCGATGAACTCACGACCCTGCCCATCAGCAATCAAAACCTGATAGATGCCCTGCTCGCCCCCACCCGTCTGTACGGAACCTTGGTTAAAGCCTTGCTTGCCAGCAAGGTGCCCATAAACGGCATGGCCCACATCACCGGCGGCGGCCTGCCTGAAAACCTGCCCCGCTGCCTGCCCTCTGAAGTGCACGGCGTGATCGACCCAACTAGCTGGCAGCGTCCAGCTCTGTTCCACTGGCTGCAGCAAGCAGGCGAGGTGCCGGAGGCCGATCTCTGGAACACCTTCAATTTGGGTGTGGGTTACTGCCTGGTGGTGCCGGCAGCTGCAGCGGATCAAGCCCTCGAAATCTGCCAAGGCACTGGCTACGAGGCCTGGGAGCTGGGCGTGGTGGCCAACGGCAGTGCTGGCGAGCAACCGCTGGCAGGACTTCCTTTCAGCGCTTGATCAGCCCGGCTGCCAATGGCCAATTGCATCAGAGTGGGCTGCTGGCCCGGTCGGAAGCCGCTCTCCTGCCTAGGGTGCTGACCTCGAAGTTGATCAACACCTATCGCCCCGGTTCCAGAGCCAGGGCGATGTTCGAGCCATACGTAGTTGTATTAGGAGTGGCGTCATGACGCAATCAATAGGTTCACCACAGCGAATAGCGGCCCCAAGCCCCTTGGGCGCCTCCGCTGCACCTCCCCTCGGCACTGGTCAACGCATCACCCGCCGCCGCAGCTCGGCCGGCCCCGTAGCCCCAACCCGGCCGCAGCGCCCCCGAGAGCTTCAGGCAGCGCCCCAGCGGGGGGGGGTGAGGCCTACCTTCCTCACCCTGCGAGACCACGGCAAGGTCTATGTAGCCGACCTGCCCCGACTCTCAGACGGCCAACTGGCCCACGTGACCAAGGAAGCGCGGGAAGTGCTTGAAAGCCTGGGCCGCCGGCTTGAGGAGCTTGAGGCTCAGCCTTTCCTATCCCAGGCCGAACAGGACACCAGGATCCGGGCTTCCACCAAGCGGGATGTCACCGAGCGCTTCCTGCGCTCAATCGATGACGAGCTGCAGCTTCGCCATAACAACCCCGCCCTGAGGGCAGCGGCTGGTGAGTCTCTGGCTCGAGCCTTCCTGGAGCTGGCACGCCACCGGCTGCCTGGAGCCACCTTCGATTCCCTGCTGCAGGAAGCCCTGGCAGCCTGCGGCCCCGAAGCGGCCGCCGAAGCTGAAAGCCTCGGCGACCACGGTCCCAGCCCTGTGGTGCCCCTGGTACGCCACCAGGCCATGCCGGTGGTGCTCACCCTCGATCCAGCCCCCCAGGCCGGCTAGTCGCTCAAGAAGGGATTGGCAGGCATGCCCACCTGCAATCCCAGCGCCAGATCATCTAAACGGCGGCGCTCCTGCTCAGACAGGTTCCAGGCCAGGGCCGCCGCGGCCTGCTCCACCTGCTCCGGACGGCGCAAGCCGGGAATCGGTAAAGCGCCGTGGGCCCGGCACCAGTTGAGGGCCACCGCCGCCAGGCTGGCGTCGCGATTGGCGGCGATTCGGGCCATCTCAGCCTGGAGCTCAACCAAGGCGGGAGCTAGCCGGCGGAATAGAGCTCCCCTTGGCCCCCTCGGCAAAGGCCCAGCCGCCATTGATCTGGCCAGCAGCCCCAGGGCCAGGGGGCTGTAGGCGATCAAGCGGATACCCAGCTCACGGCAGACCTCCGCCACACCGCCCGGCTGGATCGGATCGGGTGCCAGCAGCGATAGCTGTACCTGGAGGCTGCTGAGCTCCAGTCCCCGCTCGGCCAAGCGCCGGTGCACCGCCCGCAGGCGACGGGGCCCCATATTTGAAACGCCAAGGGCCGCCACCTCCCCCTGCTGCACCAGATCAGCCAGACCCTCCAGCAGGGGCCCCTCCTGCCAGGGGGCGTAGCGAGCCGTGCTCCAGTGCAACTGCACCAAATCAATTCGACCGGCAAGGCGCCGTTTCGAAGCCGCAAAAGCCCGTTCATAGCCGCGGCGCCCCAGTCGCCAGGGGAAGGGGGCGAGCTTGGTAGCCACCAGCAGCTGGTCGCGCTGGGCCGCCGGTAGGGCCGCCGCAAAGCTGCCCAAAAGGGCCTCACTGCGGCCGTTAAACCTGCCAGTGCCGTAGGAATCCGCGGTATCAAAGGTGTGCAGGCCGCAGGCCACAGCCCGCCGGAAGGTGGCTTCAAGCACCGGATCCTGGCTCGGGTCGTAGCCCCAAAGAAATTGATTGCCCCAGGCCCAAGTGCCAACGCCGATGCCGGGCTGCCCCACTGGATGCGCCATCGTGGAGTTAGGTGCCAAAGCGGATACCTCCCAAAATGCCCGATTCCCCCCCACCCGGCTGCGCCAGCTTGGCTAAGACAGCCAGCTTGACTAAGAACACCAGCGAGCCGCAGCCTCCGCTCGAGCCGGTTCTTTGCCAACACTGCGGACGCACCGCCAGCAATGGCATCAGCTGCCAGGGCAGCTGCGTGGCCGACTCGGGCTACTGAGCGCACCCATGGCGCGAATGTTCAGCCTGGGGCTGCTGCTGCTGGCCTGGGCCAGCGCCGCCCCAGCAGGGGGGTTCGGCCGCTGGGAGATCGGGCTAAGGGGCTGCTCCCTGAGCCAGGGCCAGATGGGGCAACCCCAGCTATTGCGCGAACTGGAGCCGAACTGCGTCCGGTTGCGGCTTGAACAAAACATGGAGGGGCTGCTGAGTGTGCGCCTGATCACTCCCTCCGCCAACCAACTATTCGGCAGCAGAAGCCTGGTCTTCGCCGGTGTGCTCGCCCCCGGGCAAAAGCCGATGCGCTGCAGCGCCGATGGCGAATGCAAACCGCAATGGCCTATCCGGCTGGATGTGTCCACCGTGGCCACCAACGTGGAATTAGACGGATCTGCAGCGCCCACCTTGCCCCGGGCCCTGCTAGCCAGGGGAACATGCCTGCTGGAACGCCATCGCCTGAAGTGCCAGGCCAGTGATTCCAGCGGCCAGCTATGGGAAGCTCAGGCCCGCCTCTGAAATGAGGCGGAGCTTCAAGCCGAAGCCGTTATCAAAGGCGGCACCCAGATTCGAACTGGGGGTAAAGGATTTGCAATCCTCTGCCTTACCACTTGGCCATGCCGCCGGCCAGGGAGCAAACTCCCTGCAGCGGATCGTATCAGCCACGGCATGTCCTCCCGCCTGCTGGTTCTGAGCAACGGCCACGGTGAGGATCTGATCGCCCAACGGGTTCTGCAGGCCCTGCGGGCGCGGCGCCCCAACCTGGAAATCCAGGTGCTGCCCCTGGTGGGGCTGGGCGAGGCCTTCAGCGCCGGCATTGCTGCCGGTCACCTGCAGCGGATCGGCCCCCAGCTGCAGCTTCCCAGTGGCGGCTTCAGCAACCAGAGCTTGAGGGGCCTGGCCCGCGACCTCGGGGCGGGCCTGCCCCTGCTGAGCTGGCGCCAACTGCAACTTGTGCGCCACTCGGCCCATCAAGGCAGCCCGGTGCTGGCAATTGGCGACCTGCTGCCCCTACTGCTGGCCTGGAGCGGCGGCGGCAGCTTCGGCTTCATCGGCACCCCCAAAAGCGACCACACCTGGGCCACTCCGGCCCCAGCGGGCTGGGCGGCGACACCGCTCGCTGATGCTTACCACCGCTGCAAGGGCAGCGAATGGGATCCGTGGGAATGGGCGTTGATGGGCAGCCCGCGCTGCCGGCTCGTGGCCGTGCGCGACCAGCTCACCGCCCAAGGGCTGCGGCGCCACAAGGTGGCAGCCCTGGCTCCTGGCAACCCAATGATGGATGGCTTCCGCCACACCCCTCTGCCGGCCGGGCTGGCAAGCCAGCGGCGCCTAATCCTGCTGGCCGGCAGCCGCCTGCCCGAAGCCCTCGGCAATGCCCGCCGGCTGCTGGGCTGCCTCAGCCTCCAGCAGCCGCGGCGGCCAACCACCGTGCTGGTGGCCTCTGGATCGGCGCCCACGGCCGCCGCCTGGAGCGAGCTGCTGGAGCAAGCGGGCTTTACGCGCCTAGCGCCTGCAGTAGCTAGCGCCGCCAGCGGAGCAATTAGCAGCTGGCAGCTGGGCCGCTGGACCCTCCTGCTTGGCCAAAACCGCTTCGCCACCTGGGCCGGCTGGGCCGAGCTGGGCCTGGCCACTGCGGGGACTGCCACTGAGCAACTAGCGGGGCTAGGGGTGCCCTGCCTGTCGCTGCCGGGCCCGGGGCCCCAGTTCAAGCCAGGCTTTGCTCGCCGCCAGAGCCGGCTGCTGGGGGGCGCCGTGGTGCCCTGCCATTCCCAACAAGAGCTAGCCCTAAAACTGCAACAACTGCTCGCCGATCCCAGTGAATGCGACCGGCGTGGCGCCCTGGGCCGGGCGCGGATGGGGCCCGCCGGTGGCAGCGCCCAGCTAGCCGAGCTGGTGGAGCAACAGCTGCTGGGATGATGCGGCCACCCCCGCAGCTACGTCGCCCATGGCCGGCATCCCCGATCGGGCCTACAACGCCGCCTGCGGCATGTTGGCCAGCCAATTGAGCATCAGCCTGGCGGCCGCCCGGCGCAAGGTCGACGTGCGCAGCTCCCAGGAGGGACTGAAAGAAACCGCAGCCAAGCTCGCCCTGGCCCAGCAGATGCTTGCTGAAGCCCAGGCCAGCGGTGAAAACCACCATGAGTTGCTCAGCTCCCAGCTGGAGGCCGTCGGCAGCGACGAGAACTTCATGGTGGAGGACTGAGCCGGCCGGGACCCTTCAGCGGTTGCCGCCGGTGGAATGCTCAAAGAGCAGGTGAAAGCGCTGGCGATCCAGATCGGCCAACACCGGGATGCAGCCAAAGCAACGCTCAGCCAGCTGCCAGCGCTCCTCCCGCTTCAGCATGGTTTCCAACCGATCACGAGCGGGAAGCAGATAGCGCACATCGCCGGCGGCGTAGGCCAGCTGGACCTCAGAGAGATCTTCCACCCGGCCCCAATCGGAACTCTGGGCCTGCTTGTCGAGCTCAATGCCCACCAGCTCCTGCACCACTTCCTTGAGGCCGTGGCGGGGGCTGTAGGTGCGGCCCAGCCGGCTAGCCACCTTGGTGCAAAAGATCGGATCGACGGCAATTGCCAAGTTTTCAGCCAGGGCAGCCACGTCAAAGCGGGCGAAGTGGAAAACTTTTTCAATCGCCGGGTTTTCCATCAAGACCTGGAGCCGGGGTGCCGAGCTCTGGCCGCGGTGGAGGCGGATGCAGCAAACGTTGTCGTGGTCGTCGCAGATCTGCACCAGGCAGAGCCGGTCGCGGCCGTGAATCAGACCCATCGCCTCGGTATCCACCGCCAGCGCCCTAGCCCCGGCGTAAAGGGCTGCCCACTCGGCATCAAGATCACCGTCAAACACGGCGAAGCGGGCAGGAGCCGGCAGATTGCTGGGGGCAGGCGAAGCGGTCACACGGAAAGGGCGAATGCCTTGCCATGCTGACAAGCCATGCCCCCAAGGGGCGGCGTCACAATGGGATGGATGGCCAACCTCAGCTCCACCCTGCTGCTCACCCTGCTACTAGCCGTAGGACTGGTTTTTTTCTTGCGCGCCGCCAGCAAGGACCGCACCACCACAGTCGAGGTGCGCTCGTCGCGCCCGCCTCTGGAGGTGTTGAGCCAGTTGAGCGAATGGCTGCTGCAACGCGGTTGGCGCGCCGAATCCACTGACCCCGAGCGCCGCCACCTCTGCTTCCGCGCCGAGGTGGCGGCCAGTCCCTGGTTGGCGGTGCTGCTCTCCGTGCTGGGAGCGGTGGGGGCCGCCTGCCTGGGGCTGGTGCTGCGCCAGCTGCTGCCCCAGCTGGGCTGGTGGCCCCTGCTGCTGGCCTTGCTGGGGCCGGCGGCTGGGCTGATTTATCGCAATCGGGCGATGCGGGCCGAAACCCTGGAGCTGCGCCTGATCAGCCATGACAGCGCCACGGGCAGCGCCTTGCGGCTGCGGGCCCACCGCGATGAGCTAATCGCGCTCGAATTGGAGATGGGTCCCAAGCTGGGCCTATTCAGCGACGGCAAGCTGCTCAGCTCCCCCATCTGACCCTCGCCTGGCAGTCATGCAACGATTCCCCCCCCTGGCTTTCGTCTTGACCGCAGTGCTTGCCATAGCTGGGGGCGCTGCAGCCCAAGCGCCGCCGCTGGCCAACTTTGATCCGCTCACAGGGCCCCGCAGCCGGCTGAGCAAAAACTGGCGAGGCCTGGCTGAGCTGCCCAGCAGCACCGAAATCCTGGTGCTAGCGGGTCATGCCGATTCCCAGGGGATTGGCGGGGCCGGCACGGGGGGAGCGGCCGTCGATCTCGGCGGAGCCGCGCCGATGCAGCCGGGCATGCGCGACGAGCTCTATTGGAACCTGCTCACCGCCCAGGCGGTGGTGGCCCTTGGCCAGCAGCGGGGTCTGGCCATCCGCTTCTATGACCCACCGCTGCGCAGCATTGCTGACGGCGACGATCCCCGCACCAACTGGAGCGTGGGCAAAGCCCATGCCCAAGCCGGTGGATATGCCCTGGAAATCCACTACGACGCCTATGGACCGGATGGTGTTGGTTCGGGCCTGATTCCACCCCTACATCGCCCCCCAACCCGCCTAGACGAAAGCCTGGCGCTGGCATTTGGCCCCTATCCCCTGCTCTTCCGCGACGGCCTGGGCGCCCCCAAGCGGGGCATCGCCATTCTTGAGATCGGCAAACTCGAGGGCCAGCTAGAGGCATCCCTGCGGGATCCCCGCAGCCGCAATGGCGCTATCCAAGCGATCGCTGAGCGGGTGGTTTCAGCTTTGCAACGGGGTCTGGAGCAAGGCTTGAAAGCAGCCCCAGCAATTCCTGGCCTAGCCGCCACCCCACCAGCGACCAGCAACCCATCACCTAATTCACCGCCTGATGGGGGGCGCAGCGGTCCGCAAGCGAACCGTCCGCAAGCCAATCCTGGGGACGAGTGAACAGGTCTGTGAGCAGGGCCTCGCGGCTGCCAGCCTCCGGTTGATAGCCGTATTCCCAGCGCACCAAGGGCGGCAGAGACATCAGGATCGACTCGGTGCGTCCGTTGGTCTGCAAGCCGAAAATTGTGCCCCGGTCAAACACCAAATTGAACTCCACATAGCGGCCCCGCCTGTAGAGCTGAAACTGGCGCTCCCGCTCGCCATAGGGGGTGTGCTGTCGCTTCTCAGCGATCGGCAAGTAGCTGGGCAGGAAGGCGTTGCCGCAGGCACTGGCCAGGGCAAACAGCTGCTCCCAACTCTGCGGCACCGGGGCTAGTCGGTTGCTCACAGCCGCCGCAGGCCCATCGGGGTCCTGGCCCTTGTAAAGCACACCGCGGGGATCCTGGTAGTCGTAAAAGATGCCGCCCACGCCGCGGGTCTCGTCCCGGTGCTTGAGGAAGAAGTACTCGTCGCACCAGGGCTTAAACACCTGATAAAAAGCGGGATTAACGCTGTCGCAGGCTCCTTTGAGCGTGCGGTGGAAATGCTGGGCGTCTTGCAGGAACGGGTAATAGGGAGTGAGATCGGCGCCGCCGCCAAACCACCACACCGGGCCCGCTTCGAAGTAGCGGTAGTTGAGGTGAACGGTGGGGATGTAGGGGTTGCGAGGGTGCAGCACCATCGAGGTGCCGGTGGCAAACCAGCGGTGCCCCTTGGCTTCCGGCCGCTGGCTGAGGATCGAGGGGGGCAGCTCCGAGCCCTCTACCTCTGAGAAATTGACGCCGCCCTGCTCGAAGACGCGGCCGCCCTTCATCACCCGAGAGCGACCGCCGCCTCCCTCCGGACGCTCCCAGCTCTCCTCGGCGAAGCAACCTTCGGCATCAAATTCTTCTAAACCGGCGCAAATGGAGTCCTGCAAGCCCATTAGCAGGGCCTTAGCCCTGGAGCGGGAGTCGGCCGGTGGAGCTTCCAGCAGGGCCTTAGGCATCGACGCTGCGCCACATGGACGCTGGAAAGGTCTAACCATTTCAGCCCAGCCTCCCCCCAGACAAGTAATCGAGAGGGTCTGTCACGGCCATGCTGACGGTCAAAGGCAGCGGCAGGGCCCCTAGGATCGCAGTCTCTGATTGGATTTCCGATGGCCTCTGTGGAGCAGGCTCAGGCCGCCCTCAACGCCGTTCAGGATGCCGGCAGCGGGCGCAGCCTGATCGAGCTGGGCTGGATCCAGCAGACGAGACTGGTGGACGATCGGGCCGTATTTCGGCTTGCCCTACCTGGCTTTGCCCAGAGCCAGCGGGATCGCATCGCCGCCGAAGCCAAGGCGGCCCTGCTCTCCCTTGAAGGCATCAACGACGTTCAAATTGAATTGGACCAGCCCAGCGGCGGCGCTCCAATCGGTGCCGCAGGTCATGGTCAAGGGCCGGAACGGGGTCAACTGCCAGAGCGCCAGCCCATCCCTGGGGTGCGCCAGGTCATCGCCGTCAGCAGTGGCAAGGGCGGAGTGGGCAAGAGCACGGTTGCCGTGAACCTGGCCTGTGCCCTGGCGGCTTCAGGCCTGAAGGTGGGCTTGCTCGATGCGGACATCTACGGGCCGAATGCCCCCACCATGCTGGGAGTGGCTGATCGCACGCCTGAAGTGAGCGGCGAAGGCGCCCAGCAAGTGATGAAACCGATCGAAACCTGTGGCATCGCCATGGTGTCGATGGGCCTGCTGATCCAGGAAAACCAGCCCGTGATCTGGCGGGGGCCGATGCTCAACGGCATCATTCGCCAGTTTCTCTACCAAGTCGACTGGGGTGAACGGGATGTGCTGATCGTCGACCTGCCTCCTGGCACCGGTGATGCCCAGCTCACCATCGCCCAGGCGGTGCCGATGGCCGGGGCGATCATCGTCACCACTCCCCAGCTGGTTTCCCTAGCTGATGCCCGCCGGGGCCTGGCGATGTTTCTGCAGATGGGGGTGGACGTGCTCGGTGTGGTGGAAAACATGAGCGTCTTCATTCCCCCTGATGCTCCAGACAAGCGTTATGCCCTATTCGGCAGCGGCGGCGGCTCCCGCCTGGCTGAAGAGGCCGGAGTGCCCCTACTGGCCGAACTCCCCCTGGAGATGCCCGTGCGGGAGGGGGGGGATGCCGGACGCCCCGTAGTGCTCAGCCACCCCGATTCGATCAGCGCCCGGGGCTTTTTAGCTTTGGCCCGCCAGCTCAGCGCCGCCCATCTGGTGCCAGCCTGAAGCCCATGCTGAGCCAGTTGGGGCGGCGAAACCCGCGATTTTTTAGTGGCCGCAGCAGCCGGCGCAGCCCCCTAGCCGACGTGGACCTGATCCTCTGGGGGGTACCGCTGGCAATGGTGGCGATCGCCGGGATCCTGATTGCCAGCACCCAGCGCCAAGCGAATTACGCCGACTGGTACCAGCACTGGGTAACGGCGGCGGTGGGCATGGTGGTGGCCCTACTGCTGGCGCGAATGCCATTGGATCGGCTGATCCCATTTAAGTGGCCGATTTACATCGCCATGGTCGCCAGCCTGGTGGCCGTACGAGTTGTCGGCACCAGCGCCCTAGGGGCCCAGAGCTGGATCAACATTGGCGGCTTTTATGTGCAGCCCTCGGAATTCGCCAAGGTGGGCGCCATCTTGCTGCTCGCCGGGGTTCTAGCCAGACACCCGGTTGATCGTCCTGTTGACCTGATCCGTCCAGTGGGCCTGATCGCCCTGCCCTGGCTGCTGGTTTTTGTGCAACCCGACCTAGGCAGCTCGCTTGTGTTTGGCGCCGTACTGCTGGTGATGCTGTTTTGGGCTGGCATGCCTGGGGCCTGGGTGGTGCTGCTGCTCTCCCCTCTTGTGGCGGCGATCGTGGCAGGCACCCTGCCCTGGCTGCTGCTGGGCTGGGTGCCCCTGATGGGCTGGCTGGCCTGGAAGAGCCTGCCCTGGAAGCGGGTGGCCCTGGCGATCAGCCTTGCGGTGCAGGGGATCTTTGCAGTAGCCACCCCCTGGCTCTGGGAGCACGGCCTGCGCCCCCACCAGCGCGACAGGCTCACCCTGTTTCTTGATCCCGCCCAGGATCCCCTCGGCGGCGGCTACCACCTGCTGCAGAGCACCGTGGGCATCGGCTCGGGGCAGATCTGGGGCACCGGCTTGATGCAAGGCTCCCTCACGAAGCTGCGGTTTATCCCCGAGCAACACACCGATTTCATCTTCAGCGCCCTTGGCGAGGAAACCGGTTTTCTCGGCTCGGTGCTGGTGGTAGCCGGCTTCGCCCTGCTGATGGGGCGCCTGCTGCAGATCGCTGGACGGGCCCGCAGCGACTTCGAGGCCCTGGTGGTGGTGGGAATTGGGGCGATGCTGATGTTCCAGGTGGTGGTGAACATCAACATGACCATTGGACTCGGTCCCATCACCGGCATCCCCTTGCCCTGGCTCAGTTATGGAAGATCCGCCATGTTGGTGAACTTCATCTCCCTTGGGCTGTGCGCCTCAGCCGCCCGCCGGGGCCGCACGAGCCAGGGCCGCTGGTGAGCCTGGCCGACCTGCGACGTTGTTTGGCTGAAGGGGTGCCAACCGGAGTTGGCAACGAGGACTGCGCGCGGCGGCAGTGGTGGGCAGCCCTGGCCACCCTGCAGGAGGATTTCCTGCTGCCCCGCCAACCCCTCCAGGGCCTATGGCTGGCCGCGCCACTGCCCGCCCTCTATGAACCCGCCCTGTTGCAGCAGCTGCAGGGCTGGGTGTGGGCCCCAAGCGATCTAGATGGCCTGCTGCCCAGCCCGGCACCCCTGCTGCCAGGAGCCGGCAAGCCAGCTCCATGCGGCAGCTTTCAGCGGCTAGCCCTGGCGGAGGAGGACGGCACCGACCCCCTCCTGATGGTGATCACTCCCCAGCTACAGGTAGCCCTTTGCCTCGATGGCCCGGCTGAAGCCCGGCGCCTGATTGTGCGCTTCGACCCAGAGGCCCTGTCCGAGGCCCTAGGCCTTATTCATGGCCGCCTACTGAGCCAGGATCCCGCTGCCTCGGCAGACCTGCGCAGCGCCCTAGAGCGACTGGGGCCCCTGCGCAGCGACGACCAACTGGGCTTGCGCTTCTGGCCGCGGCTGGGGGAACGGCTAGCCGCCATGGCCCCCAGCCTCACCCTGCAGCCCCTGGTGCATGGCGGCAGCGATCGCCCAGCCCAGGCCCAGGAGCGCCAGGCCGGCGACACCCCCCGAGCGGTGAGCAGCGAACTAGCCCTGCTCGAGGCCCTCACCCACGAGGTGCGCACACCGTTGGCCACGATCCGCACCCTGATCCGCTCCTTGCTGCGGCGCAGCGACCTGCCGCCGGTAGTGCGCCAGCGCCTCGAGCAGATCGACGGCGAATGCAGTGAGCAAATCGATCGCTTCGGCCTGATCTTCCTGGCGGCCGAGCTGCAACGCCAACCAGGCTGCGAACAGCCCCTTGAAAGCCACGACCTGGCCCGCACCGACCTCAGCGCGGTGCTGCACCAGCAGCAAGAACTGTGGCAGCGGCAACTGGCGCGCCGCGGCCTGGAACTGGAGCTGGCGGTAGCCGCTGGCTTGTCGCCGGTGCTGAGCGATCCGGCCCGGCTCGAAACCATGCTGGGCGGACTGATCGACCGCTTCAGCCGCGGCCTGCCCAGCGGCAGCCGCGTGACCGTGAGCCTGCTGCCGGCCGGCAGCAGGCTGAAGCTGCAGCTCAACAGCGAGGGCCACGACCCCAGCGAGAACGACGGGATGGGAAGCGGCGAGCAGCGGGAGCTGGTGGGGCCAGTGCTGAGCTGGAACCCCACCACCGGCAGCCTGCAGCTGAGCCGTCAAGCCACCCAGCGGCTGTTCCATCGCCTCGGCGGCCGCCTCACCGAGCGCAACGGCAGCGGCTTGACCGTGTTTTTCCCGGTTTGCTGAAGGGCCGGTTTGTTGACGGGTGTGAAGAGTGCGGCAGAAGCCCCGATCCGGTCAAAAACACGGTGCTAGTTTCCGGCTGAAACGTTCCAAAGCCATGGCAGCGACGGTGCTCAGCGGTCAACTCCCGAAGTACATCGGCAGCACCGGCGGCCTGCTGAACTCTGCTGAAACTGAGGAGAAATACGCCATCACCTGGAGCAGCCCGAAGGAGCAAGTCTTCGAGCTGCCCACCGGTGGCGCCGCCCACATGAATGCGGGCGAAAATCTGATGTACTTCGCCCGCAAGGAGCAGTGCCTCGCCCTAGGCACCCAGCTGCGCACCAAGTTCAAGCCCCGGATCGAGGACTACAAGATCTACCGGATCTTCCCTGGCGGTGACACCGAGTTCCTGCACCCCAAGGACGGCGTTTTTCCCGAGAAGGTCAACGAGGGGCGCCCCATGGTTGGTCACAACCCCCGCCGCATCGGCGCCAACCAGAACCCCGCCAATCTCAAGTTCACTGGCAAGAACACCTTCGACGCTTGAGCTGCGTTGACCAACCCCTATAAAGGCGGGGCCAGGCGCCCCGTTTTTTTTGCCTGCCCGCTTGTCCGATGCCCAGCCCCGATCGCGATGGCTTAGCCCAAGAGGCTTTTCTCGAGGCAGTCGCGGCTGGCCACAACTTCATCCCCCTCTGGAAGCGCTGGCCTGCTGATCTGGAAACCCCGCTCACCGCCTGGCTGAAGGCCGGAGCGGCCAGCAGTCATGGCGTGCTGCTGGAGTCGGTGGAGGGTGGTGAGCGCATCGGCCGCTGGAGCTTTGTGGTGTCTGACCCGCTCTGGACCCTCACCAGCCGGGGCGACCAAAGTGTGCGCCAGTGGCGCACTGGCTCCGAGGAGCGGCTGCAGGGCAACCCCTTCGACCTTCTGCGCCAGTGCCTAGAGCCCCTATCCAGCCCGCCGATCCCCGGTCTGCCACCGGTGGGCCAGCTATTTGGCTTCTGGGGCTACGAGCTGATCCGCTGGATCGAACCCAGCGTGCCGGTGCATCCGGCCGCCGAGGGTGCACCGCCTGATGGCTGCTGGATGCTGGCCGACAGCCTGCTGGTGTTCGACCAGGTGAAGCGCCAGATCACCGCGGTGGCCTACGCCGATTTGAGTGGCGGCCAGGATCCGCAGGCTGCCTACGCCGCGGCCGCAGCCCGCATCCAGGCCCTGGAGAAGCGCATGCACGGCCCCCTGCCCGGAGCCGGCACCCCCCTGAACTGGCACGACGCCACTGCCGCTGACATCGCTGCCAATTTGCGGACCACCAGCAACGTCGGCCAGGAGGCCTTCGAGGCAGCCGTGAGCCGCGGAGAAGGTCACATCGAAGCTGGCGACGTGTTCCAGCTGGTGCTCAGCCAGCGGCTGGAAACCCGCATCGATCGCGATCCCTTCGAGCTCTACCGCAGCCTGCGGATGGTGAATCCTTCGCCCTACATGGCGTTTTTCAACTTCGGCGGCTGGTATCTGATCGGCTCCAGTCCGGAGGTGATGGTGAAGGCAGAGCCCACGGCCGCAGGGGGAATTAAGGCTTCTTTGCGGCCAATCGCAGGCACGCGCCCCCGGGGCGCCGATGAAGCCGAAGACCTGGCCCTGGAGGCGGAGCTACTGGCTGATCCCAAGGAGCGGGCCGAGCACGTGATGCTGGTGGATCTGGGCCGCAACGACCTGGGCCGCGTCTGCCAGCCGGGCACCGTCAAGGTGAGCGAGCTGATGGTGATCGAGCGCTACTCCCACGTGATGCACATCGTGAGCCAGGTGGAGGGTCTGCTGGCCGAGGGCGAAACGGTGTGGGACCTACTGATGGCCTCCTTCCCCGCCGGTACGGTCAGTGGCGCTCCCAAGATTCGGGCTATGCAGCTGATCCACGCCCTGGAGCCCGACGCCCGAGGCCCGTACTCCGGGGTGTACGGCGGGGTCGACCTGGCCGGCGCACTCAACACCGCTATCACCATCCGCACGATGGTGGTGCTGCCCCACGCCGAAGGGGGCTGGCGTGTGCAGGTGCAAGCCGGCGCTGGAGTAGTGGCCGACTCCAAGCCTGAGCTCGAATACCAGGAAACCTTGAATAAAGCCCGCGGCATGCTCAAAGCCCTGGCCTGTCTGCTGCCGGCCCAGCCATGAGCGCCCCTCTGCTGCTTAAGGGTTTTGAAGTGGAGCTCTACACCGGCCGTGCCGATGGCACGGTGGTGGGCTGCAGCGCCGAGGCTGCGGCCGCCCTCGATGGGTTCGTAACCGAGCCTGATTGCCGCAACCTCGAATACATCACTCCCCCAGATGCCGACTACTCCCGGCAACTGCAACTGCTGCTCGAGCCCCGCCAGCGGCTGCGCCGCTGGCTCGCTAACCGCAATCTCACCCTGCTGCCCGGCAGCACCCTGAGCCTGGGGGACAGCCAGCGTTTTGAGCGCTCAGATCCGGCCAATCCGTATCACGGCTACATCGAGGCCACCTACGGCACCAAGGTGGTTACAGCCAGTGTGCACATCAATCTGGGGCTCACCGCAGACCACGGCCTCGAGCCAATGACCAGCCTGTTTGCGGGCCTGCGCCTGATGCGCTGCGAAGCGTCCCTGCTCCTGGCCCTCAGCGCCAGCTCGCCCTTTCTCGATGGGCATGTAACCGCTGCCCATTCCCAACGCTGGCTGCAGTTTCCCCTGACGCCAGCGGAGGTGCCCCTATTCCTGGATCACCAGCACTACATCAGCTGGATGGGCGAGCAACTGGCCTTGGGCACCATGCAAAACGTGCGCCATCTCTGGACATCGGTGCGGCCCAATGGCGACAACCGACCCCACGACCTCAACCGCCTAGAGATTCGCATTTGCGATCTGGTCACCGATCCACTCGTGCTCTTGGCGATTACGGCCTTCGCCGAGTTGCGCCTGCAGCAGTTGCTGCGAGAACCGGAGCGCTACGACCCCCTCCACGCCAGCAGCCTGAGCCCATCCCAGCTAGCCACCCTCGCCGATGCCAACGACCGGGCCGCAGCCCGCTCCAGCCTGGATGCCACCGTGATGCACTGGCGCAATGGGGCCCCGATCCTGGTCCGAGACTGGCTGGCTCAGGAGCTGGCCGATCTGGCTCCACTTGCCGAAGAGCTGGGGCTGAGCCGGGTGCTGGCCCCCCTGCAGGGCGTCCTTGACCAGGGCAACCAAGCCATGGGCTGGCTGGCCGGACACCAGGCTGGCCTGTCGATTCCGACCCTGCTCAACCAGACCGTCGAGGCGATGGCAAGCCAGGAGGAGGAGCTACTTGAGGCAATCGCCACAGACGGGGTGCCTGGCCCTTTGGGATGATCGAAGACCACTCCGCCGCCAATTCAGCCCCCATGCGGCAGTCCATGCCCACTCCCGCTACAGCAATCGAGGCCATACCGGCTTCCCAGCGGGTCACCCGGCTGCTGGGCGAGCGTCTCGAATTGGTCGAGGATCTCTGGGAGACGGTGCTGCGCAGCGAGTGCCCCCCCGAGCAGGCCGAGCGGCTGCTGCGCCTTAAGCAGCTGAGTGACCCAAACGAGGCTGATGTCGCTGAGGCGATCGTGCAGCTAATCCGCGAGATGGATCTAGCCGAGGCAATCGCCGCGGCCCGGGCCTTCTCGCTTTATTTCCAGCTGGTCAACATCCTCGAGCAACACATCGAGGAGGACAGCTACCTCAACAGCCTCAAAAACCAGGAAAACGGCCCCAGCGATCCCTTCCTGCCGGCCCTGGCCAACCAGACCGACCCTGCCACCTTTCGCCAGCTGTTCGCCCGCCTGCGCAGCCTGAATGTGCCCCCAGCCCAGCTGGAGAAGTTGCTGCGCACCCTCGATCTGCGGCTGGTGTTCACCGCCCACCCCACCGAAATTGTGCGCCACACGGTGCGGCACAAGCAGCGGCGTGTGGCCACCTTGATCCAGAAACTGGAGCAGGGCAGCGGCCTCAATGGCCTTGAGCGCCAAGGCCTGCGACTCCAGCTGGAGGAGGAGATCCGGCTCTGGTGGCGCACCGACGAGCTGCACCAGTTCAAGCCGACGGTGCTCGACGAGGTCGACTACGCCCTGCACTACTTCCAGCAGGTGCTCTTCGACGCCATGCCCCAGCTGCGCGATCGCATTCGCGCCGCCCTGAAGCTGAGCTATCCAGACGTGGAACCGCCACGGGATTCGTTCTGCACCTTCGGCTCCTGGGTGGGCTCAGACCGGGACGGCAACCCTTCGGTGACACCGGACATCACCTGGCGCACCGCCTGCTACCAACGCCAGCTGATGCTGGAGCGCTATCTCAAGGCGGTGACTGAGCTCAGTGACCAGCTCAGCATCTCGATGCAGTGGAGCCAGGTGAGCCCAGCCCTACTGGAATCGCTGGAAATGGACCGGCTGCGCTTCCCCGAGATCTACGAGGAGCGGGCTGCCCGCTACCGCCTCGAGCCCTACCGGCTCAAGCTCAGTTACACCATGGAGCGGCTGCGGCTCACCCACCAACGCAACCAGCAACTAGCCGATGCCGGCTGGGAGTCTCCCTGCGATGGCAGCGCTCCACCACCGCCGATGGGGGGCAGCCTGGCCCCCGCTCCCACCCAGGAGTTGCACTACAGCACGGTTGATGAATTCCGCTACGACCTGGAGCTGATCCAAGACAGCCTCGAGCGCACTGGCCTCAGCTGCGAATCGCTGCAGCACCTGATCAGCCAGGCCCAGATCTTCGCCTTCTGCCTGGCCAGCCTGGACATCCGCCAGGAGAGCACCCGCCACAGCGATGCCCTCGACGAACTCAGCCGCTACCTACAGCTAGCCGTGCCCTACGGCGAGATGGATGAGGCCCAGCGGGTCGAGTGGCTGCTCAGCGAAATCCAAACCCGCCGGCCCCTGCTGCCGCCCACGGCCAAATGGAGCGCCGCCACAGCCGAAACCTTTGCCGTGTTCCGGATGCTGCAGCGGCTGCAGCAGGAATTCGGATCGCGCATCTGCCGCACCTATGTGATCTCCATGAGTCACACGGTGTCCGATTTGCTGGAGGTGCTGCTGCTGGCCAAGGAGGCCGGGCTGGTAGACCCAATTGCCCAGCGCGCCGGCCTGCTGGTGGTGCCGCTGTTTGAAACGGTGGAGGACCTCCAGGGGGCGCCAGCGGTGATGGGCACCCTGTTCCGCCATCCCTTCTACCTAGCCCTGCTGGGCAGTGATGGTGGCCAGCCGCTCCAGGAAGTGATGCTGGGCTACTCCGACAGCAACAAAGACTCCGGCTTTCTCTCCAGCAACTGGGAAATCCACAAGGCCCAGATTGCCCTGCAGCGTCTGGCCATCGAACACGGCATCGCCCTGCGCATCTTCCACGGCCGGGGCGGCTCGGTGGGCCGCGGCGGTGGTCCCGCCTATCAGGCGATCCTGGCCCAGCCCAGCGGCACCCTCAGCGGCCGCATCAAGATCACCGAGCAGGGGGAGGTGCTGGCCTCCAAATACTCCCTGCCCGAGTTAGCGCTCTACAACCTGGAAACGGTCACCACCGCCGTGCTGCAGAACAGCCTGGTGAGCAGCCCCGTCGACGAAACCCCCAGCTGGAACGAGCTGATGGGCCGGCTGGCGGCCCGCTCCCGCGACCACTACCGGGCCCTGGTGCACGACAACCCCGACCTGGTGGCCTTCTTCCAGCAGGTGACCCCGATCGAAGAGATCAGCAAGCTGCAGATCTCCAGCCGCCCGGCCCGCCGCAAGAGTGGCGCCAAGGACCTCTCAAGCCTGCGGGCCATCCCCTGGGTGTTCGGCTGGACCCAGAGCCGCTTCCTGTTGCCCAGCTGGTTTGGGGTGGGAGCTGCCCTGCAGGAGGAGCTCGACCAGGATCCCGGCCAGCTGGAGCTACTGCGCCTGCTCTACCAGCGCTGGCCGTTCTTCCGCATGCTGATTTCCAAGGTGGAGATGACCCTCTCCAAGGTGGATCTCGACCTGGCCCACCACTACGTCCAGGCCCTGGGCCGCAGCGAAAACCGCGAGGCCTTTGAAGCAATCTTCCAGTCGATCGCTGCCGAATTTGGCCTTACCCGCGATCTGGTGCTGGCGATCACCGGCCACAGCCGACTGCTGGATGGCGATCCTGCCTTGCAGCTCTCGGTGGATCTACGCAACCGCACGATCATTCCGCTCGGCTTCCTGCAGGTGGCCCTGCTCAGACGCCTGCGCGACCAAAACCGCCAACCACCGATGAGCGAAACGAGCGCCAGCAGCAGCGACGATGGGCGCACCTACAGCCGCAGTGAACTGCTGCGGGGCGCCCTGCTCACCATCAACGGCATCGCGGCGGGCATGCGCAACACCGGCTAAACCCAGCTCTGGACTCCCTCTTGATCCCGTTCCGCAGCCAGCCCCAAGCCCCACGACTGAGGGAGGGCTATCACCTACTGGCCGATGGCCTGCAGCCAACTGCCGAGGCCCTCAACCGGCTGCTGCTGGCAGCGGGTGATCAGCCCCGGCAGCCCGAGCGCTGGCAGCGGGTGCTGGAGCTGAGCGTCTGGCACTTGGGCGTGGCGGGCCCCGATGGCCAGCTGGTGGGTTTTGTCAGGGCTACCAGCGACCTCGCCCTCAATGCCAACCTCTGGGACCTTTGCGCCGATCCTGCCGATCCAGCTGAAGCAGAGATCCTGGCGGTGCTCGTCCATGCCGCCCTGGGCCGGCTGCGCCGGGAGCTGGCGGGGTGCAGCATCTCTCTTTCAGCCCCGCCCCAGGCCCTTGCTGCCCTGGAGCGCTACGGGTTTGCGGTGGACCCGGGGGGCATCCGCGCCATGGGGCTCAAGCTGGCGAGTTGATCTGAAGCTGGGGCTTGGCCTTGACTGCCTCGGCGGTGGAGAGAGTTGGGGCGGGGAGCGGTGGGGTGACGAGCATGGAGGGACTCGAACCCCCGACCCTCAGAACCGGAATCTGATGCTCTATCCAACTGAGCTACATGCCCATAACGGCACCCCGCCTGGCCTACCTTAACCGCTCACCGCATCAGACCTATCCGGCTGCATCGCCTGGAGCTGCTGCGTTTCCGCAATATCAGTCGGCTGGAGCTGAGCCTGGAGGCTCCCCGGCTGCTGGTGGTCGGGGCCAATGGCGAGGGCAAATCCAACCTGCTGGAAGCGGTGGAATTACTTGGCTGCCTGCGCTCCCACCGCACCAGTAGCGATCGTGATTTGATCCAGCACGGCGAGGCCAGCAGCCAGGTGCGCGCCCTCACCAGCGGCGGCGACCAGCTGCAGCTGGAGCTGCGCCGAAGTGCCGGCAGGCAGGCCCAGCGCAACGGCAAGCAGCTGGAGCGCCAGCTCGACCTGCTGGGTTCGCTGCGCTGCGTGGGCTTCAGCGCCCTCGACCTCGAGCTGGTGCGGGGCGAACCGGCCGGCCGGCGTCAATGGCTCGACCGGGTGGTGCTGCAGCTCGAGCCTCTCTACGGCGACCTGCTGAGTCGCTACGGCCGACTGCTGCGCCAGCGCAGCCAATTACTGCGGCGCGGCCTGGGGGGAGCCAGCCTGTTGGCCCTACTCGACACCTTTGATCTGCAAATGGCCGTGATCGGCACCCGCTTGCATCGGCGCCGCTTCCGGGCAATTCGGCGCCTCGAGCCCCTGGCCGCAGGCTGGCAGGAGCGGCTGAGCGGCGGCCGGGAACAGCTGCAACTGAATTACCAAAGCGGCACCGTCTTGGCGGGAGAGGAGGCTGAGGAGCCTTGGCGTCAATCCCTGCTTGAGCAGCTACAGCTGCAACGCCAGGAGGAACTGCGGCTGGGCCAATGCACGGTGGGGCCCCACCGGGACGAACTAGAGCTGGCCCTAGCCGGCCAACCGGCCCGCCGCTATGGCTCGGCTGGCCAGCAGCGCACATTGGTACTGGCTCTCAAGCTGGCTGAGCTCGAGCTTGTGGGCTCCGTCCTGGGGGAGCCACCCCTGCTGCTCCTCGACGATGTGCTCGCCGAGCTAGATCCGGAGCGGCAACAATTGCTGCTCGAGGCGGTGGGCGAAGGTCACCAATGCCTGGTGAGTGCCACCCACCTGGGAGCCTTCAGTGGGGGCTGGCAGGCCGCAAGCCAGGTGGTGAGGATGCGCGCCGGCCAGCTCGATCCGAAGATGCCCACTGACTTGGTCGGCTAGGCCTAGCCACCTAGTTGACAGCGTATGGTTGGGAGCTTGTTTGGTCGGATTCGATGACCCAGACCCTGCCCTGCCTCCACCCGAACCCGGGATGGACCGAGGCCCCTGCTGCTACCACCGCAGCCTCTCCCCTGCCTCACCAGATTTCCGAAACGGTCGGGAAACACTGCATCCTTGAGCTTTATGGCTGCGATAGCGCCAAGCTCGACGACGAAGCCTTCTTGAGGGACACCATCACCGCAGCAGCGAAGCGTGCCGGTGCCACCCTCCTCAACCTGATCACCCACCGATTCGAACCCCAAGGGGTTACGGGATTGGCCCTGCTGGCCGAATCCCATATCTCGATTCACACCTGGCCGGAATCGGGCTACGCGGCGGTTGATGTGTTCACCTGCGGTGATCACACGATGCCGGAAAAAGCCTGTGCGGTGCTCGCCGCCGAGCTTTCAGCCAACGACCACAAGCTCACCAGCTTCCGCCGCGAGACGCCGCCGTCGATTGCTGAGAGCCCTCGTGATCCGTTGCAGGAGCAGGGGTTCACCGCCGCGGTGACCCTCTGATCTCAGCCGGCTAATCACCGCTTGGCTGAGCCCAGTTCGCGGTTGAGCTTGCCGCTCACCAGCCCCTCCAGATCCAGCCCCACGGCGCTAAAGCCAATCTCCAGGAAGGCCGCCACCAGCGCCTGCCTGGTTTCGGGCTTGGCCCACAAACCCAGGGCGCGATCCAATTGGGCGGCAGGCAGTTCAATCCGAGCCGTCTGGCCCTGGGAGCGCACGCGCACCTGGGGCCAGCCCCGTGCCAACAACCAGGCTTCCGCTGCAGCCACGCGCTGCAGCCGCTCCGCCGTGATCGGTTCGCCGTAGGGAAAGCGCGAGGCCAGACAGGGCTGGGCCGGCTTGTCCCACCAGGGCAACCCCAGGGCCCGAGAAAGCTGGCGTACGCCGGCCTTGTCGAGGCCCACCTCCGCCAGAGGCGAACGCACTCCGAATTCCTTTGCGGCCCGAATGCCGGGCCGATGATCGCCTAGGTCCTCGGCATTGACGCCATCGAGCACGGTCGCCCCTGCCGCCGCGGCCGCGATCGGCGCCAGCAGCCGGTGCAGCTCCCGCTTGCAGGCGTAGCAGCGCTGCTCAGGGTTACTGGCGTAGGCCGGATCTGCCAGCTCCGCCGTAGCGATCTCCCGGTGGGCGATCCGCAGCCAGCGAGCCTGCTCCGCCGCCTCCGCCCGCAGGTGGGGGGCTAGCGCCGGCGACACACCCGTAATCGCCAAAGCTGCCTCGCCGCGTTGCTCTACGGCGAGGGCAGCCACCAGGGCGCTATCTACCCCACCGGAATAGGCCAACACCAACCGATCTAGGCACGCCAACTGCTGACGCAACGAAGCCAGCGCCAGCTCCAGCGGCGGCGGCAACGGCTCCAACAGGGAAAACAACATCGCCACCAAACTCCTGCCCAGATCTTGGCAACCCCTACCCCAATGACGCCGGTAACATCCCCATATGAGCAGCACCCAGACGCCGCAACGGGGAACGGGCCGGGGTATCGGCATCCGTACGGCGGCCGGCAGCGATGAGCGCGCCCACGGCCAGCTGCACGTCTATGACGGCGATGGCAAGGGCAAAAGCCAGGCGGCCCTAGGGGTGGTTCTGCGCACCATCGGCCTGGGTATCTGCGAGCAAAAACGCACCCGGGTGCTGCTGCTGCGCTTTCTCAAGGGGCCCGGCCGGGCCTACGACGAAGACGCCGCCATCGAAGCCCTGCAACAGGGCTTCCCCCACCTGATCGACCAGGTGCGCACGGGCAGGGGAGACTTTTTCAGCGCCGAGGAAGCCACCCGCTTCGACCGGCAGGAGGCCCAGCGGGGCTGGGACATCGCCAAAGGGGCCATCGCCAGCGACCTCTACTCGGTGGTGGTGCTCGACGAGCTCAACCCGGTGCTGGATCTGGGCCTGCTTGATGTCGAAGATGTGGCCCGCACCCTGGCGGCCAAACCCGACGGCATGGAGGTGATCTGCACAGGTCGCGGTGCGCCCCGCCAGCTGGTGCAACTGGCCGACCTGCACTCGGAAATGCGCGCCCACCAGGGCCCCGGCGGCCTGGAAGGCGTCGAGATTTACACCGGTGAAGGCAAGGGGAAATCCACCAGCGCCCTGGGTAAGGGGCTGCAGGCGATCGGCCGTGGCATCAGCCAGGACAAAAGCCACCGGGTGCTGATCCTGCAGTGGCTCAAAGGTGGCGCTGGCTATACCGAAGATGCCGCCATCGCCGCTCTGCGCGAGAGCTATCCCCACCTGGTGGATCACCTGCGCTCCGGGCGCGATGCAATCGTGTGGCGCGGCCAGCAGCAGCCGATCGACTACGTGGAAGCTGAGCGGGCCTGGGAGATCGCCCGGGCCGCCATCTCTAGCGGCCTCTACAAAACGGTGATCCTCGATGAGATCAACCCCACAGTGGATCTGGAGCTACTGCCGGTGGAGCCGATCGTGCAAACCCTGCTGCGCAAGCCCGCTGAAACGGAAGTAATCCTCACCGGCCGCTGTAAAAACCGCCCCGCCTATTTCGACCTGGCTTCGGTGCACTCCGAGATGGTGTGCCACAAGCATTACGCCGAGCGCGGCGTCGATCTCAAACGGGGCGTGGATTATTGAGGCTGGATTACTTACTGAAACCAAGCCTCAGTAGCGCATCACACTCGGATCAACTTCCTGGCTCCAGGCGTCAATGCCTCCGGCCACGTTGATTCCCTCGATGCCGTGGCGTTTCAGAGCGATCAGGGCCTTGGCACTGCGGCCACCCAGCTTGCAGTGGACGTAGAGGGTTTTGCCGGCCGCCAGCTGCTGGATGCGTTCGACGGCCGTGCCGTTCTCGATCTGATCGAGAGGGATCAAAACGGCGCCAGGAATCACGGCGATCTCCGCCTCGGGGGGGTTGCGCACGTCGATCAGCACCAGGCCACTGGTGTCACCATCCAGCAGCGCTTTGAGCTCGCCCACGCTGATGCTCTCCACAGCTCCGGATTCTTCCTGGCCAGGGGCGGTGCCGCCAACGCCGCAAAACTCCTGGTAATCAATAAGTTTGTCGATCACGGGGCGCTCGGGGTTGGGCCGCAGCTTCAGCTCGCGGAACTTCATCGCCAGGGCATCGAACAGCAGCAGCCGGCCGCTGAGGGTGGTGCCGATGCCGGTGATGATCTTCACCGCCTCGGTGGCCTGGATCACACCGATGATTCCGGGCAGCACCCCCACCACTCCGCCCTCGGCGCAGGAGGGCACCATGCCCGGCGGCGGCGGCTCAGGGAAAAGGTCCCGGTAGTTGGGGCTGGCTGCATCCAGGTTGAACACCGTGGCCTGACCTTCAAAACGGAAGATCGAGCCGTAGACATTTGGCTTACCCAGCAGCACGCAGGCGTCGTTCACCAGGTAGCGGGTGGGGAAGTTGTCCGTGCCGTCGCAGACTAGGTCGTAGCCGGAGATGATCTCCAGGGCATTTTCGCTGGTGAGGGCGGTCTCGTAGAGATCCACCTGGCAGTGGGGATTGAGCTCCAGGATGCGAGCCTTGGCAGATTCGATCTTGGGCTTGCCAACCCAGCTGGTGCCATGGATCACCTGGCGCTGGAGGTTGGAGTGGTCGACCACATCGAAATCGACGATGCCGAGCCGGCCTACGCCGGCAGCCGCTAGATAAAGAAGCAAGGGCGAGCCCAGCCCACCGGTGCCCACGCACAGAACAGAAGCAGCCTTGAGCCGCTTTTGCCCCTCCATACCCACCTCTGGCAGGATCAGGTGCCGGGCAAAGCGAGCCACCTCATCGGGGCTGAGCTGGACGCCGCTGGTGTCGGGAGGAAGCATGGCCTCTTGGATCAGGCCCCCATTCTCCATGGCAGGCGCAGGGGCGGGGCCGGAGCTTCCGGCAGCCACCAGGCAACCAACTCCCCACCAAGGTTTTGGGCCCCGAGGATCACCATCAAAGTGGATAGCCCACAGAGACTGCGATCGGTGTCAGAAGGCACGGGCCCACTGGTGGGGTGGCTGTGGGCCGAGCCCAGCAGCTCCAGCCCCTGCGCCCTGCCCCACTTCTGCGCCTGCAGCTGCTCCCTTGGGTCAATCGCAAAGCGACGGCAGCGCTGCTGAGGCTGGGGCCAGACGTTGCAACACGGCCAGATCAGGCGCAGTTGCCAGTCGTAGTCCAAGCGTTCGCCCAGCAGCAGGGCACAGCCTTCCTCCGGTTCGGCGCAGGCAAGGATGGGGCGCAAAACGGTGAGCAGGTGCAGATCTGCCCTGATTTGCTCTGGCGCTTGGGAGAACACACCGATACCTTATGAGTCATTCCAAACATTCGCCTTCCAACCGGTCCATGAGCGATACCACCACCGACGCAGTTGAGCAGGGCACTGCCACTGAAGTGGAGACTGACGCCACCTCCGGTGCCGCCGAAGTCAGCTTCAGTGAGCGTTACAGCGACATACTTGCCAAGGTGAACGGCACCCTGGACCAGGTGGACTGGAGCCAGATGGGCCGGATCGGCAAAGCCAGCGGCGTGATTCTGGCTGTGATCGTCGCTCAGATCCTGATCAAAGGAGTGCTCGACGCAATCAACCTGCTGCCCGTGGTTCCCGGCCTGCTGGAGCTGCTCGGCTTGGTGATTGTCGGCCAGTGGAGTTGGCACAACCTCACCACCAGCGAAAAGCGTGGTGCCGTGGTGGCCAAGGTCCAAAACCTCCGCAAGGAATATCTGGGCTAATCAGCAGCTATTAAGAAGCAGCTGATCAATGCTGGTTTGAGCCTGGCGTCCCCAGCCGCCGCCGAACAGATTGGCGTGATTCAGAAGGTGATACAGGTTGTAGAGGGCGACCCGACCCTTGGCCCCGGGCTCCAGCGGCCATACATCTTTGTAGCCGCTAAAAAAAGCCTTCGGGAAACCGCCGAATAGCTGGGCCATCGCCAGATCCACTTCCCGATCTCCCCAGAAACAGGCGGGATCGAAAATTGTGCTGCAGCCATTGCTCAGCAGGCCCGCATTGCCGCACCAGAGATCCCCGTGCACTAGCGCCGGCTCACAGTGATGGCGGCTCAGCCATCGCGGCACGAGCTCCAGCAGCTCCCGTGCTCCCCGCAGCGGCTCTCCCCGGCTAGCGGCCCAGGCCAGCTGGGGCGCCAAGCGGCACTCCGCAAAAAACACCCCCCAATCGGAGCGCCAGCCGTTGGGCTGGGGGGCTGATCCAATGAAGTTGTCTGCTGCAGCGCCGTAGCCCTGGGCTGGTGCCGAGCCGGCACTGCTGCGGTGCAGCTGGGCCAAGGCCTGGCCGCATTGAAACCATGCACTTTCAGCTGCGGCGCCAGGTGAGCCTGCCAACTGCAACCAGCTGAGCAGCAGCACGGCGCGATCGCCGGCCACTCCCCAGGCCAGGGGCTCTGGAATCACCAGAGCGGCAGGCGCATGGTGGGCCAACTGCTGCAGGCCGTTCAGTTCCGCCTCAAACATGGCCAGGGCGGCGGCCGCATTGGTCTTGGCAAACACGCTGCGACCATCAGCCAACTCCAGCCGCCAGGCCTGGTGGATACAACCACCCCCCAGCGGCGCCTGGGCCACCACGGCGCAGCCGAGCTGCTGCTCTACCCAGGCCTGCATCGCGCGCCCGCGCACTTGGTTGCCAGCATGGCGCCATGGAGAAGCGCCTCGATGTGGTGGTGGTGGGCGCCGGCATCGCCGGCCTCACCGCCGCAGCCCTGCTGGCCCGGGAGGGACTGACGGTGGAACTGCTGGAAGCCCACCAGCAGAGCGGCGGCTGCGCCGGCACCTTCCGCCGCGGCCCCTACACCTTTGATGTAGGCGCCACCCAGGTGGCAGGCCTGGAACCGGGCGGCAGCCACCAGCGCCTGCTGGCCCACTTCGGTCTGCCCCTACCGCAGGCCACCCCCCTGGATCCAGCCTGCGTGGTGGATCTGGCCGATGGCCGGCCGCCGGTGCGGATCTTCCGCGATCCAGCGCGCTGGAAGGCCGAGCGGGAGCAGCAGTTTCCCGGCAGCGGCCGCTTCTGGCAGCTCTGCGCCACCTTGCATGGTGCCAACTGGGCTTTTGCAAGCCGCGATCCGGTGCTGCCGCCGCGCAGCCTCTGGGACCTGGGCCAGCTGCTGCCGGCCCTGAGACCCGCCAACCTGGCCAGTGGCCTACTCGCTGCCGCCAGCGTGGCTGATCTGCTCACGCTCACGGGCTGTGGCGGCGATCCACGCCTGCGCCGCTTTCTGGATCTGCAGCTACGCCTGTACTCCCAGGAGCCAGCAGAGGGCACCGCCGCCCTCTATGGCGCCACCGTGCTGGCCATGGGCCAGGCACCGCTTGGGCTCTGGCACCTGCAGGGCTCCATGCAGGTGCTCAGCCAGCAGCTGGAGCAGGCCCTGGCTGCCGGCGGCGGCCAGCTGCGACTGCGCCACCGGGTGAGCGACCTGGAGCGCAGCAACGAGCCTGGAGGCGGAGCGGGCTGGCGGGTACGGGGCGAGCGCTTCGAACGGCAGGCCGCCGATGTAGTGCTGGCACTGCCGGTGCAGAGCCTGCCCGATCTGCTGGGCGAGCAGCTGCCCGCGGGCTACCGGCAACGGCTGGCCCAGCTCCCCGACCCCTCCGGCGCGTTGGTGTTCTACGGCGCAGTGGAGCGAGCCCTGCTGCCTGCCAACTGCCCCGCCCACCTACAACTCGATTGGGCCGATCCGGGCACCTTGTTTGTGTCGGTGAGCCACGAGGGCGACGGCCGGGCGCCGGCGGGCCTGGCCACGGTGATCGCCAGCGTGTTCACAGCAGCGAAGCCCTGGTTTGGCCTCGAAGCCACCGCCTACGACCAAGCCAAGGCCGAAGCAAGGTCAGCCATGCAGCGGGGGTTGGAGTCGCTGCTGGGCATCAGCTCAGAACAGTGGCGCCACGCTGAGCTAGCCACACCCCTGGGTTTTGAGCGCTGGACCGGGCGGCCCTTTGGCTTTGTGGGCGGCCTGGGACAGCACCCCAGCCGCTTCGGGCCCTTCGGCCTGGCGAGCCGCACCCCCCTACCGGGCCTGTGGCTGTGCGGCGATTCGATCCACCCCGGCGAGGGCACCGCCGCCGTGGGGCTCTCAGCGTTGATGGCCTGCCGGCAGCTGCTGGAAGATCGGGGCCAAACCCTGAACCTCAGCGACCTGAACACTTAGCCGTGTCAGGGGGGTCAGAGAAACTGCGGCCGCAACTCCTGACTGCGATCGAGCTCCTGCCGCAAGCCCAGCCAATCCCCCTGGCTCACCTGCTGCTCGAGGGCTTCCAGCTGCTGCCGGTAGAGCACCAGCGCCACCAGCAGCGCCTCGCGGTTGCAGCGGGCCATCAGGGTGCCCAACTCCGGATTGCCGCCGCCCACCCGGCTGGTGTCGGCAAAGCCGCTCGAAGCCAGGGCGCGCACTAGGCCAGCTAGATCCCCGGCGCCCGCAGCGCCCGCCCGATCAGCCGTCTGCAGCAGGGCGGCACCCACCAACACCGGCAGGTGGGAGATCAGCGCCACCGCTTGGTCGTGCTCAGCGGCGCCGCAACTGAGCCAGTGGGCCCCCACAGCCTGGGCCAAGCCCTGAACCAACGCCAGCGCCTGCGGATCGGTGGCGGCAGAGGGGGTCGCCACCCAAGGGCGCCCGCGAAACAACCCCTGCTGCCCCGCCTCCACGCCCGCCTCAGCCGTACCAGCCATCGGATGACTGGCGACAAAACGGGGATGCAGGCCCTGCCAGAGCTCCAGCACCGGCGCCTTCACCGAACCCACATCGGTGATCACCGCCTGGGGCGGCAAGGCCGCCAGCAACTCCTGCGGCGGCTCCAGCAGCCGGTCTAGGGGCAGGGCCAGCACCACCAGGCTGCAGCCGGCCAGCACGGCGGGGTTGGTATCCACTTTTGTGGCTAGAAGCCGCTGCCGAGCTCGCTCGGCGGTGGCCTCACGGTGCACTAAGGCACGCACCTCCACGCCTTGGTGCTGCAGATCCAGGCCCAGGGAGCCGCCAATCAATCCCAGGCCCACGATCCCCACGGGCCCCTGCTGCCACGGATTAGCGGTGCTGCGAGCACGAGCCTGGGGGCTGGGCAAGGAATCGGGAGTCATCGGGGGGCAGGAGCCATGCCGCCAGCTTCCTACGCTTTTGATCTGTTGGCTGGCTGGGAATGCTCGAAGCCCGCGCCCATCAGCAACTCAAAGCCCTGCTGCGCCAGGAGGGCACTGCTCCCTGGCCCCACCACCTCAGCCTCAGCCGCTTGGTGGCCCGCAGCCTGCGCCGCGGCGACCACACCCTGGTGCGAATAGCACCAGGCAGCGAGCCCAGCTGGTGGATCAGCCTGCTTGTACCCCTGGCCCTGAGCGAGTGTCCCCTAGCCATAGTGGTGGGCGAGGCCCAACGCCAACGGCTGCTGCAGGTGGAGCTGCCCAGGCTGGCAAAGGCCGAACCAAGCATGGCCCTGGCCTGCTTCGAGGGCGACCAAGCACCAGAAGCTGCCCGCGTCTGGCTACTTAGCCATCAGCAGCTGGTGGCGGCCTGGCAACAGGGGTGGCTGGGGGAGCGCCAACTGGTGATCCCGGAGGCTGAACAGCTCGACGCCCTGCTGCGCCAAGCCCTGGAGGTGGTGGTAACACCCCAGCACTGGGACCAACTGCGGCGGGCCCAGCCCGCGGCCGAGTCCAGCCTGCTGAGCCTGCACCAACGGCTCAATCGCCGGGTGCTCAGCGCCCCCCGCCGTCCCAACCAGCTGGTGGCCCTGGCCCCAGACGACGAAGCCCCCTTGCGCCATCTGCTGCAGCTGCTAAGCCCCCTACCCGCGCCATGGCCCGACTGGCTTGCCGCCAAGGGCGACGGCTGGACCAGCTGGGCCCAGCTGAATCCCCAACTGCTGCAATGGCAACTGCACCGCCACCCCCTCGAGCCCTTGGCGGTGCTGCGCGGCCTGCTGGAGGGGCGGGGTGCGGTGCTGCTGGGCCAACTTGCGCCGGGGAGTGAATTGGGTCTACAGCCGGTTGTGGACCTGAATCTCGGCGATGCGCCCCTTGCCGACCCCCTGCCCCTATTTGCGCCGCTGCGCCAACCGCTGCCGAATAGCCCGAACTACGGACAGCACCTGCTCGAGCAAAGCCGGCGCCTGATCCTTGGCCAAGCTGGGCTAACAATCGTGCTGATCGATGACGACGCCCTGCGATTGGGACTTACCAGTGGGCTGGCAGCGGAATTCGGCAGTCGCGTAGGGCACGAGAGCACCGCGCCCGAGGCCAATGGGGTGATTTGTGGCCGCTGGTGCTGGTGGCTCGAGCAGCAGGCCCGGTTGCCGCTGCCAAGCCAGATCGTGATCGCCCTGCTGCCGATCGCCAGCCTCGAAGATCCACTCACCGCTGCGCGAGTAATGGCCCTGCGCCAGGAGGGCCGCGATTGGTTTCGAGAGGGCCTGCTGCCAGATGCCCTAACCCGTTTGCAGCTCGGTGTAGCGGGGCTTAGGCGCGAGGGCGCTGGCCGACTGGCCGTACTGGATGGGCGGCTGCGGGGGCGGAGCTGGGGCCGCCAGGTGCTCGCAGCCCTGGAACCCTGGATCAACCTCACCCGCCTACTGCCTCACTGACGTGGGATCCTGACTTCACCATCCAAATAGCGGAGGCCATGGGGGAAGCCAAGCGTCGCAGCATTCAGGGTCTGCCACCCAAGCTGGTTAAGCCGAAACGGCCCAAGGAAATTGACACCTCCCCACGAATCGCAGCCTGGCTGCCTCTGACGCGCAACCAGGCTGATCGCTTCGTCACCCTCTCCACCAAAGGGGCCTGGATAGGCATCGGCGCCCTGGTGCTGTTCTGGCTGACGGTGCGTTTTGTCGGCCCCGCCGCCGGCTGGTGGAACCTGTCCGACGGCTAACCCGCCAAATCCTGAAGAAAAGATTAGAATCTTCTTGAATCCGCCGGGTCGTCGTGTTCCCACGCTTAGCCGAGCAGTACAGATCTGTGGTTCACGACCTGGTGATGAGTCTTCAGGCTCTCGCCAAAAGCCTTCAAGGCCGAGGCATTGCTGCCACTTGCTATGTGTGCGGTGATGGCCGGGATGGTCACGGGGCCTCCTTCGTCGCCAACCTCGACGCCAATCACATGGTTAGGTTTTTGGTTTCCGATTTCGGCATCAGCTGGGTGGAATCCCGCGATGGCCACGAACTGGTGAAACTGGAAGGAGCCGAAGCCATCCAGGAGCTGCAGCGAGTCGCCCAGGTGCTCCAAAGCCCCGTGGCAGCAAAAGGATCGCGGACTCCATCTTCAGCCAACCTGCCTAACCCCAACCAGCTCAAGGGAGCATTCACCCTCCCTTGAGCTGGGGCAAATCCCTTGAGCTGGGGCCAGCCGCTCAGCTAGCCACCGACAACTCATCGAGGCCATCGCCCGCTTCAGCGAGCCCTGATGCTGCAACAGCCGCCTTAGCAGCCGCGGCTAGGGGCTTCATGGAATTGGCGGTGACCTCTGAGCCCTCCTTCAGCTTTTGCCGAGTGAGCTGCTCAATCACCTCAGCCTGGGCTGGGTTTTGCTCCAGCCAGGTGATCGTGTTATCCCGACCCTGACCAATGTTGTCGCCCTCATAGCTGTACCAGGCACCTTTGCGGACCACCACACCGGTCTCCTCGGCCAGGTCCAGCAAACAGCCCAGGGTGCTGATGCCACGACCAAACAAGATGTCGAATTCAGCGATCCGGAAGGGCGGGGCGACTTTGTTTTTAGCCACCTTCACCTTGGCGCGGATGCCGTACTCCTCGGTGCCCCGCTTGAGGGTCT
>ERZ887851.610-NODE-610-length-34733-cov-14.560701_pt1 | contig 34733 bp, 25 predicted proteins | sample MGYA00521100_ERZ887851 | MGnify/ENA primary metagenome ERZ887851 (study PRJEB32303, sample SAMEA104408602) | aquatic metagenome | biome: Brackish water; feature: Pelagic; material: water | place: Baltic Sea | collected 2014-06-06T16:11:00 | depth 11,444 m ... | reverse complement strand
GAATAATGACTGGGATGAAGAATTTGAAAATATTACATCTTGAAGACAGCCTTGCTGATGCTGAGCTTATTCGTTTAGAACTGGATGAGTACTTCGGTAATTGTGAAATCATCCATACGATCGACCGCAATTCATACGAAAAGGCATTGACAGAAAACGAATTTCACATTATCCTATCTGATTATAATGTCCCAGGCATTCACGGTTTGGAAAGTTTGGAGTTAGCTCAAGAGATAAATTCTATTCCTATTATCTATGTATCAGGTGCCATCGGAGAAGAACGCGCTGTAGAAATGCTTAAGGCGGGCGCCACCGATTACGTACTTAAAAATAAGCTAGAAAAACTTCCTTTAGCCATAGAAAGGGCGCTTAAAGAAAAACTTTCAAGAGAAAAACTTCTCCAAAAAGAAGAAGAACTAAAGGCTTCACACTCCTTTAAAACATCCATAATTAACGCTATCAAAGAGCACATTCTCGTGATTAACGATAAAGGAATGATCATGGATGTAAATGATGGTTGGAAAACCTTTTTTAAATCAAATTTAGATCGTTTTAACTTCCTAGAATCTGACACGACAAATTATTTTGATTTATTGAAAGGCATCATTCCTTCTGATGAAGAACACGAATGGATTTGGGGGAAAATCAATGAAGTTATTGAAGGTCAAAGCATTGATTTTTCGTATGACTTTGTTTTCATCAACAAAACAAATCGAACTTGGTTTACGCTGAATGCCTCTAAACGGTTGGACGAAAAAGGTTCGGTGATAACTCACAAGGACATTACAGAAAGAGTTCTAGCCAATAAACAATTAAGAAAAAACGAGCAGGAATTCAGATCACTTGCTGAAAATGCTCCTAATTACATCATTAAACTTAATCGTGATCTCCAAATAGAATACATCAATCTAGAAATTATTGGTATCGATCCCATAGAATTAATCGGGAAGTACGCTGTAGATATTGACAATCAAAAAAATACAGACTTTTTGTTTGAGGAATTTCAGAAAGTAATCGATACAGGCGAAGCATCTTTCTACAATACGGAGCGAAAAATTCACGGGACAACGACTCACATGGGAATTAATATTGGCCCTGTCAAAAATTCCAAAGGATATGTCGAAGGGATTATCCTAAACATCCGTAGCAGGACGGAAGATGTAAAAAGTCAAGAACAAATTTCTTCGCAAAACCGCGAGTTGATTCGTCTTGATGAGATCAATAGAATTGGATTAAATCAAGATTCAACTATTTCAGACTTAATTTCTTCTTGCCTACAACTGTTTCCAGAGATAATCCCACTCAACAATCAACGGTTTTATTTTTATGATCCAGCAATTGACGACCTGGTGCATCATATCGACTATCTTGATTTGGGACGTGTTGATTTTGTCGAAAAAAGACTGAAACGAAATATTTCCCGATTAGCACCCACCTTAAAATCTGGGACAATTTTCAAAAAAGTGATCGAGAGCAAACAAACGTTCGTCACTCAGGACCCTTCAATTGTTCAACAAGTAATACAGGAACACGCACTCGATTCGGCAACCGAAAAAATTGAGCGGTGGACACAGAAACAATTAAATATACTGTCCGTCGTGATCATTCCTTTGTATGTGGAGGAAGATCTATTTGGATTGTTTTTGATTACATCAAACCAGTCTCTAAATGACTCTGAAATAGAAAGAATGGAGCGCTTTGTAGGCGTGGCTAAATCAGTATTACTGAAAAAGTATACGGAAAAAAAGCTGATCAGTAATGAAAAACGCTATCGCGAACTGTTCGAAAATATTCATGAAGGGTTTATTATAATTTCTGAGGAAGGGTTTATCAGCATTGCTAACCCAAAGTTTAAAGAGATGATGGGGTATTCCGATAACGATCTTAAGAATTTCGATATTAGCAGTATTCTCAATTTAGAATCGGATGGTTTGTTCACTTCAAAACCCCAAGAATTCGAAATTGAGCTTCAAAAGAAGAACGGTGAGCGGTTTTGGGCATTGGTAACTACTTCGCCAAAACTAAACGCAGCCAATGAATTATTGTCTGTAATGGCAATCATACGGGATATTACAGATCAAAAATTAGTAGATGCATGGAATGCTATCACCGCTAATATCGCCCGGAAAATCAGTACTGAAGATAGCTCTGTTCGAAAAGTATTTGAATTGGCTTACGAAGAAATCGGACATTTCATGCCGAATGACAACTTTATCTCTGCACTTAGAGCCGGCCCCAATAATTTCGAAATCATTTTTTTCAAAAGCAAATACAATTCGGCAACATCAAAAGAAGCCTTTATCGACTCTGAGCGTGATTTGATAAAACATGTAATTCAAACTGAAGAAGCATTATGGATTAGAGGTGAAAAGCTGATTACTTTCGAAAAAGAACATAGTATAATCTCTAAAAACAAAAGCCCAAAGTGCTTCATCGGCGTGCCATTGTACATGGACAATGTGGTGATTGGTGCTATTGCCTGTCTGTCATACACGTCAGTTAATGCATATACAGGATTTCATTTTCAAGTACTATCCTATGTTGGCAAACACATTGGACTGTTTATCGATAAAATTGAAGCACAAGAAGATCGAAATCGAATTTTAAACCTTTCCAATGACCTAATTTGTGTCGTAAACGTCAATGGACATTTACGCTACCTCAACCCAGCTTTTGAAAAGCAATTAGGCTACTCCAAAGAAGAACTTCTTGAATCCAATCTTTTCACAATTACTCCATCTGGAGACAAAACAATTGAGACGATATTGAAAGATAAATTAGAGTCGAATCAAGAAAATTTCACCTTTGAGAGTAGGCTATTGACCAAGCAAAATGAAACTCGAATCATCGCATGGACAGCAATTGCGCAAACAAAAGACAATTTATTCTACTGTATTGGTCGTGACGTTACGAAGCAGCTCGAAATACAGAAAAAAATTGAATCGAGCGAGCGGCGATATCGCGGTTTGTTTGAGCGTTTGCACGAAGGAATTATGCACTCGAGCACCATAGGCATCATCCAGTCGGTAAATCCAGGATTTTGTGAAATGCTCGGTTATCAAGAGGAAGAGTTGATTGGACAATTGGGCTATAAATTTCTTCATGACGACGTCACTGGTCGAAGACTGGAACAAAAGGTAAAGTACAGAGTACAAGGAACACCTGGTTTCTACGAAGCAAAATTTCGTAAAAAGTCTGGTGAATTTATGTGGGCACAAGTTTCATCCACGCCAGATTACGATGAAAACGGTGCATTCATTGGAGTGATGTCAATTGTAATGGACATAAGCGAGCGTAAAAAGGCCGAAGAAGAGGCGCTTGCTATGAAAGAAGCATTTACCAAAGAACTAGAAAATAAGGTAACAGAGCGCACTGTCGAATTGGAAAATGCTCAAAACGAATTGGCAATCAGCCTCGAAAAAGAAAAAGAATTAAGTCGCTTAAAGTCACGATTTGTTTCCACGGCTTCGCATCAATTTAGAACGCCACTGTCAGTCATCCAGTCGAATATTGGCATATTATCCATGCAGTTGGGCACTATTGATGGCGAAATTGATACAGAAAATTTTAAGCAAAGTTTCGACAAGGTTTATTTTAGAATAAAGGAGCAAATCAATCGCATGACTGAATTAATGGATGACGTTTTGATTCTCGGGAAGATTAATACTGGAAACTTAGCTGTTCGTATCGAGGATTATAACTTAATTGATGTCTGTGAAAATGTAATCAATAGTTATTCGGAAATCCTTGGTGAAAAATCGATAGAAATTCAGTTGGAAGGGAACATCCACAGTCAAAAAATCGACAAGCAATTGTTCGAACATTCTTTCTCTAATATTCTTTCCAATGCCATCAAATACTCACCAGGTAAGTTGGCGCCTGAAGTGAAGATCAACTTTAAAGAAAATGAAACGGTATTGTATATCAAGGATTCTGGAATTGGAATCCCGAAAGAAGAATTGGTGCATTTGTTTGACCCGTTCTACAGAGCATCGAATGCTAAAGATTACCGCGGGACAGGGCTGGGAACCTCAATTGCAAAAGAATATTTAGAGTTAATGAATGCTTCAATTGAAGTAAATAGTACCTTAGGGCAGGGAACAGAATTTATAATTTATCTAAAAAATTGATATGAACGAAAAAATACTTGTTGTTGAAGATGAAAAGGATATTCGAGAATCGCTCGTAGAAATATTCAATTTAGCTGGTTATGAAGTTGACTCCGCAAAAGATGGAAAAGAAGGCTACAATGCCATTTTAGAAAAAACGCCAGATATTGTGGTCTGCGATGTTAGCATGCCAGAACTTGATGGTTTCGAATTGCTCGGTGCGATTAATCAGCGCATGAACAACGAAATCATTCCACCGTTTTTATTTCTGACCGCCAAGGTTGAATTGAAAGACATTCGGCACGGGATGAGTTTGGGGGCAGACGATTATATCCTTAAACCCTTCGATCATACGCAACTTCTAAACATTGTTCGTATGCGACTTGACAAACGCAAAAAGCTTCTAGAATCACAAACGGAAAGTATTGAGAGCCTCATCAATAATTCAATAAATACGTTCAATAAACTGGCTTTACCTAACGAAGAAGGACTAACTCTAATCCCTTTCGACGAAATTATTAAATGTGAAGCAGACCGTGCCTATTGTAACTTTTACCTGAAGTCTGGTAAATCCATTCTCGTTTCAAAATCGATGAAAGAGTTTGAGGAAACGCTCCTTGCCCACAACTTTCTCAAGGTGCACAAATCCGTAATTGTCAATATTAATTTCGCTGAAAAATATTTGCGCGGTAAAGGAGGTCAACTTCTAATGATCGATGGCTCTATTGTTCCCGTTTCCATTCGCAAAAAGGAGGATCTCATGCGTATATTAAAATCCTAAAACGAGAAAAGAGGCATGCCTCATCACCAGCATAGCCTCCTTCTCTCTCTCGACATTATCCGTTCAAATGAGCGGTAAAATCTTAAAGTTTTACTAATTTCTGCGTCCAAATTTGTTCTCCTGCGCTTCGCAATTGAATGAAATAAACGCCCGGATTTCCTACTTCAATCGTCGTCTGAGACTCCTCTGAACCTATCTTTTTGTTCAGAACCAAATTCCCAGTTGATGAATAAACTTGAAGCTCCACATCACCTGCAACTGTCCATTTCAGATTCGCTATACCATTACTAGGATTCGGGAAAAGCACAGCTTCAAATTCATCCTGATTCACTGTTGGAGTAGACTCTCCAACTCTGTTTCCATCTGAATTCATCAAGTGATCGCGGGTGTACTCCACTGAAGTTGGCGTTGTTGGTCCCGACCCACCAATTGTTCCAGTGTTATTTCCGTGTGTGCTTATTATTCCACCATTATTTCCCGTAGAGGCTCCGTTAGAAGTCCCAGGGTTCATTCCAGATCCAGGATTCAGAATGTTTGGGTTGTTTCCAAAATCAATCACTCCGCTATTACCTAAATCAACACCATCGCATAAATACGTCGATATATATTCCATTGCCGCTCCAGCATCTAACCTTCCTGCGCCCAAACCTCCAATGTATGCTGAATTTTGCGCATCAATATTTACTGCGGTTGTCTGTAAAATTTCGAGAACATTCTCGAACGTCAAACATGGTCGAACAGATAATAGAAGTCCAATTGTCCCTGCTACATAAGGCGAGGCAAAAGACGTTCCGTTACCATACATATAGGTGCCTGAAGAAATTGTGAGTGCAACATCATATCCTGGCGCGCAAATATCTACAGAGCTATTGTGCTGATGCGTTGAGTTAGGATCACCAATGTAGCGCTCATGATTGTCATTTGGACCAACGCTAGACACCGCAATCACATGGTTTAAAGCGGCAGGATATACCAGAGCAGAAGCACTTCCGCAAGTTGCATTTCCGTTTCCAGCTGCAGCAACAACAATCCCACCGTCTTCGTAGATTTCATCGATTACTTGCTGGGTGTACGCATTGTATGAACAACCTGTTGTCCAACTTGCATTCAACACGCGGGCACCTGAATAGTGGAGTTGTAACAATTGGTTATAGCCGATAGTGTTCAAAGCTAATTTACAATTGTAGCCAATCGCGCTTTTACCAACCAGGTTATCTGTTGCACCGGCTGCAGTTGTTGCGACTGCAGTTCCATGGTAATAATAGTTCATAGAAGCATTTACCATATTCGTAACAGATACATATTTTGATGTCAATTCTTCATGCTCCGTTAAAAAACTACCATCAGAAATTCCAAGGATCACGTTGGTGTCTCCATGGGTATAGGACCAAGCCTCTTCTGCATTAATCAGGTCGAGCGCATAGTCTTGTGGGAATTCCACAGCATAGTCATCTGGAAGTGATAACAATTCATACTTAGGTCCTTCTACTGGATCTTTTAGAATGGCAACTTTTTTCATTTCTTCCGCTAGTGCATCTCCATTGCAAAAGCAATCTATTTCGTAGACCATTTGGAGGTCTTCACGACGAGAATCTGGCAAGGCCTGAGAAACAGACACAATTGCATGTTCATCAATCAATTTCTGAATAGCTGGATGGCTACTTTTCAATTTACCTTCCTTCATTTGAGGAAGAGATGATTGATTTTCAAATGTGACCCAAAGACGATCCGTGCCATCTTGTGAGAAAGAAGTTACGCCTGATAAAAGAGTAACTGTTAATAAAGCTGTTTTAAGTCGAGAATTTTTCATTTTGACAAATTTTTAAAGTGATAATTATTTGCTTTCGTGATTGAAATCTACAACTGGATAAACTCTTTTGACACCCGAAACTTCCGAACGCCACACTTAAGTTTTCTAAAGACTAATAACTGTAAACCAGCGTTTTATGTTGTTTTAAAAACGAATAAATGGCTGTTTTATACAGTTCGGAAACGATACCCTTCCGATCGGAAACTGAATAACATCGTTGGTGCAAATCAAGATGGTAAAATGATACGCGTATGGTAGAAACTGCGTGTTAATGCATCAAAATGTAAAATATGTAATTTCTCGAGGTAAATGAACGCAGTATTGGCGCGCCAAGGCAAAAGAGTTAAAGTTTCAAGAAGATGGGAGCTTGATCACCTCAGAATTGAAGGGGCGCAATATCTATTAAATCCGAATTCGAAAGTACCCGTTTTTTATGGCATATATTACCAGACCGGCGACATTCTTAGCTCCAGTTTTGCGTAAAAGATTGAGGCGATGCACTTCAACCGTGCGTACCGATATACACAAAAGATCGGCAATTTGATTGTTTGTTTTCTCCTCACAAATCAATTCTAAAATGTCTATTTCACGGTCACTTAATTTTTCACTTTTAAATTCGGGTTCAATTCCTCCTTCGTTGACAAGTCGAAAAATTTGCTTTTTGGAAACTTCATCATCAAAGTAATAACCTTGTTCCTGCACGGCATAAATCGCATCAATTACTTTTTCGATATCACAATGTTTTGGAAGAAACCCACGTGCACCCAGCTTTATAGTTTCTAGTATATAGTCACCCGTGTCGTGCATACTAAGAACAATGGATCTGATTTTAGGGTGACGCTTATTGAGAAGTTTTAGCGTTTGTTGCCCATTAAGGACAGGCATATTTAAGTCGAGTAAAACAATATCCACTTTATGATCCTTTAAACCCTCCAGTAATTGTTCACCGTCACTCACATCAAATTGTAGTTTAATCTGATCGTCCTCATTCAATAAAGCTGAAAGACCTTCGCGAAACAATTTGTGATCTTCCGCTATTGCAATTTTTATTGGTTTTGTCATAACATGTCAATTGTTCTTAATAGTTAAGAATTATCAAGTTAGTACAGCTTAACAAATGGAGATTAGAGTTCAATACAATATAGGCATATCATGGCACAAAAGATTACGCACATTTACCCATTTTGCCCTATTTCATTGAAAAAAGAAAGAATTATCGGAAATCTTGAATGTGGAATCTAATTTTTCGAAAGCCTAAAATATTACTATGATTTAAAGAAGTAGGCTTTCTATTTAACTGGAAAGATTCTGACAAAAGAAAAGTTCAGTTTTAATTTATTTTGTACTTTTACTGCGTTACAAACACTAAAAAATTACAGGATGAGTACATTTGGAATTGTTTTATTTCTATTGCTTGGCGGGATGGCGTTTTGGATGCTATTGTTTTTGATGGGATTCATTCTTCCATTTTGGATCACATTAGGAGTATTTGAAAAAATGCAGCCAAAAAGAATTTACGAAGACGAAGAAGCTTAATTCTGTCTTACAATATTTAAAAAAAATCCCTGACAATTAATTGTCAGGGATTTTTTTTGTTTCAGTCGAATATCTTTTTCTAGAAATCATCAGGCAGTCCGTCTACTGATTCAGCTTCTCCCAAATCACATACCTTACAATTCTTTTCCATTGTCTTCTTGATCTTCTCTTCGTCCTTGACTGCATTTTTATTGTAGTCCGCAGGGTCAGGATACATGATCATGATTTGCTCTAAATAACACAAACGATCGTATGGTGTTACCTTATTCAAAATTGTCTGGCGTTTTTGTTCGTTCCAGCCTTCTTCACCCGCACTAATCATTTGGTAAGAATAGAAACCGATACCAAACCACATCACAATCCAAAGCGTGGAACTAATTCGTGCCAATCCTGAAGAAATTGTGAAAAATCGCACTCCAATTAGTACCATGGAGAGACATATCACAATAAGGCAAAGGACTTTAAAGATAAGTATGTTTTCTGCCGTCCAGCCTTTTTGACTTAAAATAGCATACGTGTTTCCCGCGATTAGTATCGCAACTCCAAAAACACGAAGCAATCCAATTAATACACGATTTGCACTATCTCTGTTGAGAGTGCCTTGATTTCGATTTAAAATAAAGCTCAGTATAATGAAAGTTAAACCGGCTAACGAGAATAAAACTATTGGAGTAATCATTTCTTTATGGTTATATTTATCTACTAATATAACATTATTGTGTGATTTGTACGAATTAGCACGGTCTTTGTAATTATCGTAAAAACAAAAAAATAAAAACAATGAAAAATTACTTATTACTTCTTTTTTTAGGGATGTCAATCAGCACTTTTGCACAGAATAGAACAGTTGCAGGAGAAACCTTTCCAGCTCAATTAGATATTAAAGGTTCTAAACTCATGTTTAATGGTGCGGGCTTGCGAGAGAAATACACTCTTGACTTATATGTAGCTGCATTGTATTTACCAAGTCAGTCTATGGATGGTGCAAAAATCATCAATAAGGATGAAATGCAAGCGATCAATATCAAGCTTGTATCCAACAAGGTAACTCGCGAAAAATTTAACGAGACCGTTAAAGAAGGTTTTGCCAAAGTTAGCGAAGGGAAAGCATCGGAATCTGAGATTAAAAAATTCACAGGTTTTTTCTCCGCACCATTAAAAGATGGTGATGATATCCAATTAATTTACAAACCAGGAAAAGGAACTGCCGTAATGATCAACGGTTCTTATAAAGGACTTGTAGAAGGGTTGGAATTCAAAAAAGCACTTTTCTCTATCTGGTTAGGTTCAACACCAGCAGACTCAGGATTGAAAAAAAGTATGCTTGGTAAAGTTTAAAATACCAAACCAATAAACTTGAAAGCGTGAGGAAGCAATTCTTCGCGCTTTTTTGTTGATTAATTTATAGACTAGTCCTTAGTTTCTTCTGCTAAAAACAATCAACTGATCACGTAATTTTGACTAAAATTTTATTATTTCCCCTATGAAATATTTCATCGCTCCCGTTTCTGAATTTGACGAATAATCGATGAAGCTGTAAACAAATTTGTAATCCGATAACCATTCGAAGGAACTTAGATTGCAAACAAGATCCCCATATTCAGATCCCCAACCAAAATCAACCAAATAAGAATAGCCATTCTCATTTTTCTCTTGAAAAAAATGGGCGTCACATTCTTGACCAGGAAACCACCCATTGAACCGTAATTTTTTATTGGGAGAATCTACAATGTATTCTGGGTTCCCAACTGTTTTCAAGCATTCTCCCGTTCTCAATGATATAGAGAAGTCGCTGTTATGACCACCATTGAAGAGAAGAATTTGCTCAGATGGATAGTAAGCCACGACGCTATATTCATTCGACTCTTGATTTATTTTGTACCGCATGCCATTCGAAAATTTGATCGAATCTAAAAGTAGAATATCTTGATCTATTATAATCCAAGTGGCTTGATCCTTCAAGGCCAACCTTATTGAGTCGAAATTTTCAACCTTCTCAATATTCTTAGGCGATGAAACTTCTCGAGATTTGTAACGATTAAAAGTCTTCTCATTAATTTCAGTTAATTGAATTTTAGCTCTTTTTAAATTCTCAATATATCCACTAAAAATATAACCTTCACGCCAATACTGATCATCTTCAAGAGGTTCAATTAAAGAATAAAGGTAGGCTGAAGCACTTACTTGAACCTTTAGCCACTCACCTTTGATTTCCTCTTCATTATCAAAAACAGTTAATGGAACCCCTGTTGGTTCAAGAACCTGAATCACGGAACCAAATGGAATTTTTCCAATTCTGGAAGAATCGATATTAGGAAATGATCGACAAATGAGACCGTTGGGCGCATTCACAAAAAAATCTTTGTGCGCATATTTCACATGGCTATCTGCATCAAAAATGATTTCGGACTCATTTACCCACTGGTTAAGATCATTCCAGCTAATACCACAATCGAAGGGGCAATGTTTCAAAACCTCAACAGTCGCTAATTCGATGAGAATGGAGCTCCACTTAAAATACAACATGCTATCTTGATCCGAATAACGATCCCATCGCACTCGCGTGGTGCTGAAAACAGCGTATTCTCCATTTGGAGAGAGACTTTCAATTCCGCAAGAATTTGCTTCTACACCATCAATAAAAACGGTATCACTTGAGGAGAGAATCCACATTTCACTGTACGCATCAAATTCCGCATCATACGATTTGTAGCCAACAGCATATTTCTCGTTGATTGTTTCAATTTTCAAGAAAGGAGGCTCGCTATTCTGACCTTTCGAACCGAACTGCAGCAATAAAACGATAATAATTAAAATCGACTTAAAATTCATTCCCTTTTTCGCATTTTTCGCACGAATTCAGTCGTGCATTTTCCAAACATCGTTAATCGATTTGACAAATAAAAATTTCACTGCTTACCTTGTTCTGGATAGTCCATTGTTTGTAAAATGAGTAATACTATGAAAAAGAATAAGGCTTTCAAGAAACATCCAGAAAGCCTTGCTATCATTAACGTGGTTCCACATGGGATCACTTCGACTCGGTTACACTTCGCTCAGTATGAACTTCTCGCCCAAATTATGAACAAAAAAAAGCCTCACAGGTGTAAGGCTTTTGTGGTCCCACATGGGCTCGAACCATGGACCCCCTGATTATGAGTCAGGTGCTCTAACCAGCTGAGCTATAGGACCAATTTCCCATACAATCAAATTGAATGAAAAAAGGTGTGCAAATATAGTATAAGAGAATGAATATTCAAGTGCTACTAGGCGATAAAAAATTGAATTGTCATGCCAAGTGCGACTAAAATCAGAACAAGACTGAAGACCGTCTTTAATGACTTTCCTGAAAAATACTTCTGAAGGATTCCTCCCGCAATGACTCCGACTACCGTCATACCGGTTATTAAAAGCAGTAATTTCCAGTCGATGACATTATTCCCGTTTAGAGATTTACTTGCAAAATCTCCCATCAGCGCAACGCCCGATTGGATGGCCACAATGAACATAGAAGTTCCAACGGCTTTGCGCATATCTAGTCCCATACGAAGTAAGATCGGTACGATGATAAAACCGCCTCCTGCACCAATAAAACCACTAAGCAAACCTGTTAATACCCCAAAGAGTACAACCGTCGGAAAACTGACGCTGCCAGTGACTTGAGGTCGTGCAGAGAAAAGGGTTCGAAAAGCAGTGTAGAACATCACAATAACCAACAAGAAAGTGATCACCAAATCACGAGAGAGTTCAAAGTCCCCTATCGAAAAAGAAATGGGAAACATATCCATGACGTATCGTCGAATGAGAAATGCAGTAATCATACTCGGGATCACAAACACGACACCTCCTTTAAAATCGATTTGTTTCTTTGGAATTCTTGTGATAACTCCTATTCCTGCGGCTACAGCTACAACGAATAGCGAATACGTAGTGGCGAGAAATAGTGTTTCACCGAAAAAATAATGTACCAACGGAACAGTTAGTATGGATCCACCTCCTCCGACAAGTCCGAGAACGACACCTATTGCTAGCGATAAAAACAGTCCTAATGCATACATACCGCTAAGGTAATGGATGTTATTGAATCACTATGTAATTTCAGTTACACTCTTGGTACGGAATAAAAGCATCGTTAAAATCCCAAACATGACAGAAGCAAAAATTAAGTGAGATGTCTGAACGATCCCAGGCATATCTACATGGGCTAAAAGAACCCCTGTGATTAATTCCAAGACCAGTAAAATTGCTATCCATCGAATGGATTTGTATTGAGTCGATTTTTCATTCTTCCATGCCATCCAGCCTAAAACGACCAGCACCAACCAAGAAAAACTGCGGTGAACATAAAATGGCCAGCCAACCGTTAAGAGCCACTGCTCCCTGCTGTAACCTTGCTTCACCAAAGCATCAATCTCCTCCCGTACTTGCGTTCCAAGGAACATTTGATAAAATGTAATGGCAAAAACGACCCAAATTAAGAGGCGCATAATGCGAGCTTGTGGTAAATTAACACGCTGACTTGGACTTATTTGTCGAATCATGTAAATCTGAATACCCACAATTAATAGCCCGACAAACATGTGAATGGTAATTGTCCATGGAACGAGATTTGTCGCAACTACTATAGAACCAAACCAACCTTGAAACCCCATCAATATGAGGTTGAACAAGGAGATTAAAATTAGTTTTCGCTTTCGGTAATAGAGTAACATCCAAAGAAAGGCGATTAACAGCATATTCCCAGCAATGAAACCAACCAATCGATTCACGTACTCCGTCCATGTTTTTCGGACGTTAAAATCTTCTTCAACTAAAAGCGAAGGATCACTCTTCAGTTTTTGAGCGGTTTCCGAAAAGCCGATAGTTTCTAATAATCGAGAAAATTTTTGGATTTTCTTTTCACGCTTTTCGGAGTAGGTCTCCTTGTAATCGTCAGGTAATACATTAGCATTTGTTGGTGGAATCCATTCACCAAAACACTTTGGCCAATCAGGACAGCCCATGCCGCTTCCTGTGATTCGCACCAAACTCCCAGCCGCAAAAATCAGGTAAATAAACACCAATGCGATCCAATTCCAACGAATAAACGCCTTCGAAAATGTCATACCACAAAAATACTTGAATTGTCTCGGATTCAATGGAGAAACACGCCTTATTTTCTAACTTTGAGAAAAAGAAAAGTATGGGTATTTCAAAAGACATTCACGTAACTATTCTCGGCTGTGGCTGGTTAGGCAAAATTGTTGGAAAATATCTGATTGAACAGGGATATACGGTTTCAGGATCCTACCGACGACCTGAATCTAAAAATGAATTGGAGGATCTTGGGATCAACCCATTCCCCTATGAATTTACTGTAAATACTAACATTCCCTCGGAAATAAAAAATCGCACAGATCTTTTGATCATCATGTTCCCCCCAAGTTCGGTCAAAAATCAAGAGGAATCGTATGGTACTTTTTTAACAGCTGCTTCGACTCAGTTTCCTGCAAAAACGAAGGTTATTTTCACCTGCTCATCTGGAGTTTATCCTAAAGAAGAGGGTATTTACAATGAGTCTTTTGACTTCGGTGTATCTATTTCGGAGAACAATTTGAAAGAAGCTGAGGAAATGTTGCGTAAAAAGCACTCCTCTAATCTGACTATTTTGAGACTCGCTGGACTGATTGGCCCCAAACGTCATCCTATCCATTCGCTGAAAGGAAGAGAAATTTCACATTCAGGAAAAGCTTCCGTCAATCTAATTCACAGCGCCGACATTTGTCGTGCTATTGAACTAATTGTATCAAAAAATGCCTTTGGATCAGTTTTTAACCTCGTATTTGGCAAGCATCCTGAAAAAAGAGAATACTATGTTCGAGCGGCAAATGCACTTGGCTTAGACCCGCCCAAATTTGGAGATGAATCTTCTCCAAACCGGATGATAACGGGGAGTTTAATTGAAAATGAGTTGGGTTTTAGGTACGCCCATTCAATCGATAATTTCGACGAATTCGCGATTTAAGTCGATTAGGATCACAGGATTCAAGAAAATTCTTTCTGTTTTGGAATAACTTTTGCTCTAATTTTACGTCTAATGAGAACAATGAGACTTGCAATCGTTTTCCTATTATTATTAACCTGTACCCAAGTACGTGCTTCGCACATCGTTGGGGGCGATGTTTATTACGATTACCTCGGGAACAATAATTATCAATTTACGATCAATTTGTATCGTGATTGCAACTCAACAGGTGCTCAATTTGACAACCCTTTGCCGCTCGGAGTTTTCAACTCAAGTGGACAATTGATTCAAGTTGTGAACATTCCATTTCCAGGGAGCACTGGAATTCCCGTTGTTTTTAATAATCCATGCGTTATTCCACCGACCAATATTTGCACGGAGCTTGCAACATATACAGCAACAATAAATTTACCTCCAATTCCGGGCGGCTATTTTGTTTCTTACCAGCGTTGTTGTCGCGGTCCTAACATTACAAATCTTTTCAACCCTGACGATACGGGGATCACACTTTTCTGTCACGTCCCAGGCTCTGACACTGGAAATCAAATCAACAGTAGTCCTAGATTTACGAATTATCCTCCGTTATTATTATGCAATAACGAAGATCTCATTTTTGATCATAGTGCTACAGACCCAGACGGAGATCAACTGGTCTATTCATTGGTGACCCCGAGTTCTGGTGCCAGCGGATTCAATCCAGCACCAAACCCTCCACCTCCACCACCCTACGCTCCCGTTAACTGGCTTGGAGGATTCAGTGCAGCACAACCGCTAGGTCCCGGTTCAACCATGCAAATCAATCCAGCAACTGGACTGTTGACAGCATCCCCCAATCTTACAGGACTTTTTGTGGTAGGGATTCAGGTTCAGGAATTTAGAAATGGTGTTTTAATCAATACCACAGTGCGTGACTTTTTATTCCGCGTTTTCAACTGTCAACTTTCCCTTGAAGCTGTAGTTCCGTTACAAACTGAACTAGCGACTTTCGTTTCTTATTGTCAGGGGTTAACAGTTCAATTCGAAAACGATTCCTACGGAGGGACCAACTATTATTGGGATTTTGGCGATCCGACAACAACCAATGATAACAGTACCAGCTTCGAACCTTCTTATACCTATCCTACGGATGGAAATTACACAGCAATGCTTGTCGTGAACCCTGGTTGGCCGTGCACGGATACTGCCTATATGGATATTTACGTCAACAACGAATTTGAAGTCGAATGGACAGTCCCGCAAGATTCTCAATGTATTATCAACAATTCGTTTGATTTTACGGCATCCTCTCCGAATGCCCAAAACCTTGATTACACATGGAATTTTGGTCCAAACGGAACACCATCAACTGGTACTGGAGGAAGTGTAAACGGGGTGACTTTTTCTACGCCCGGAATTCAAATAATTACGGTTGACGGTGAGGCAAATCTCTGCGAAGCCGAATTCACTGATACTGTCTTTCTTCTTGAGGAACCCACTGCTGAAATGATCATTCCAGATCAAGTGGAATGCGTTGGTTTGACGATCGACTTTGGCAATAATTCACAGAATGCAACCACCTATTCATGGGACTTTGGGGTAGTTCCGTTAAATTCTGATACATCAACTCTTTTCGCGCCAACTTACACTTACGCGGGTCCAGGAACCTATACCGTGACTTTAACAGCAAGTTCGGGAGGTGCTTGTATCAATACCACTCAAACCGATATTACCATTAACGACCTTGTTATTGTATCAATTTCCGCTCCGAATTCTGTTTGTTTAACAAATAACTCGGTGGATTTCGACGGAACTGTAAGTGGACCAGTAGGAACTCAATATGCATGGGATTTTGGCCCAACCGCCTCAATAGCGACGTCAAACGATGAAGACGTTTCAGGTGTTGAGTTTAGCGCACCAGGGAATGTACAAGTCACTTTGACTGGAGTTTTTGAACAGTGCGTTGAAACGGCGGTACACGACCTCTACATATACAGTCCACCAACTATTGATTTTACGATCGCACCCGGACTGCAATGCGTACCATTCAATGCACAATTCATTGATTTGAGTACAGCGGAAACGACAATTCAATACTTCTGGGATTTTGGAGACGGAACAACATCGAACGATCAAAACCCAACCCATCTCTATGAAAATGTTGGGAATTACCCGATCACATTAACAATCGTCACTACGGACGGGTGTCCTGATACACTTACGCTCCTCCAATCTGATCTTGTTAACGTTCGACCCAATCCAATTGCAGGCTTTAGTGTCACCCCTGATTTTACTGACATTTGTAATTCAGAAGTTCAGATGATTGATGAATCCCAAGGCGCTGCATCTTACTTCTATTGGTTTGACGATTCAACCACATTTTACATAGGCACCAATCCAAATCCAATCCACCAGTATTTATACGATGGGAATCATTATCCTATTCAGGTAGTAACTAATGAATGGGGCTGTAAAGACACGGCCAGAAGTCAACTATACATCGAACCTTTTTCTTTGTTTATTCCGAATACTTTCACACCAGATGCAGATGAATTTAACAATACATTTCATGTAGAACATTACCTCGATATCTACGAATGGGAAATGCGTATCTACAATCGTTGGGGACAGATTTTGTTCGAATCGTATGATCCTGCACTTGGTTGGGACGGAACGTTCAATGGTCGCATGGTTCAAGACGGCACCTACGGATATGTGATTCGCTATAAGACGTGCGAGCCGTTAAACCCTGATCATGTGATCAGTGGACATGTCAATGTTCTTCGCTAACTATCGTTATTTATTTCATTAGTCGTTATTTTTGAGTAGTTTAACTGCTCCATTAAGATAGCCGCGATTCTACTATTTACGTTTCAACTCTTTTCTGTATTCACGCAGGATAAAGATCCCTTTTTAAGTGAAAAGGGCGTTTATTCGAAAACGCGTTGGACCATTCGCGATACGAGTTTGATTAATGCAATCACAGAAGAATCAGAACGTATAGGATTTGCCCAATCAGAGCGCTCGCAGCTTCTAGCAAGAACATCCATACAGCTTTCAGATAAAATCGAATTCGCGCCGAATAAAGTGAAAGCATACCTTGCCATGAGCAAAGTAAAGATTTATCTGAATGACTACGACTCAGCAATGTACTATGCAAAAACAGCTGAAAAAATTGCCGTTCAAAAGTCACTGAAAACATTAAATGTTAGATGCTTGGAAGCAAAAGGAAATGTATTTGCTTATCAAGAAAAATACGAAGAAGCGACTAAGTCCTACTTCGATGCCATTAAGAAAGGAGGTGAAATCAGTGAAAAAGAATCTATCAGAGGCTATGCTAGTCTTGGTTATGTTTTCAAAAAATTAGGGAACACAAAACGATCAAGAGATTATTGCTAAAAAGCCTACAATTTGGGAAAGAAGTACGCAGACACTTCTGTTATGGTTTCGGCTTTGAATTTACTTGGACTCGCCGACAAAAACGAAGGCAATAACGATACTGCTCTCGAGCGCTTTTCAGAGGGATTAAAATTGTCAAAAGAATCAAAAAATCTGGAACGTGAATCGCAAATCCTTTACAATATCGCCAATGTCTACTTCAATAAAAAGGAATACGACAAAGGATTCGAATACTTCAATGAAAGTATAGAAATCAGCAAATCAAATGGATCTTTTTCGAACACTGCAATCAGCTTTCATTCCTTAGCATTCACCCATTACGAATTGAATCAAATTCAGGAATCCATGCGGGCGGCAGACAGTGCGCTTCATTATGCATTACTCTCTGAAAGCTACGAACTGATTTTGGAAACATACGCAATGAAAGCTGAAATTGCTTACGCCTTGGGAGCCATTAGCGATGCGTATTCATTCCTATCTTATGCTTACGCCTACAAGGACAGTTTGAATTTTTCCCAATTGAACGATGCCGCTTTGTCAGCAGAAAATGCTTTTGAAGAGGAAAAAAAGAAAATTCAAGACTCACTCACCCGCGTGCAGCAGCAATTAGCGATTGACAATCAAGAGAAAATCAACAATCAAAAACTTCAGGCACGTGAAACCCTGATCTGGATTTTCGCAATCGTACTAATCTTGGTAATTATCGGGATTTACTTTCTCATAAAAAACAACCGACTCATCAAAATCCAAAATGCATTGGTAAATTCTCAAAAGGAAGAAATTCAACTACAGCATTCAGAAATCACAGACAGTATCAATTACGCCAAGAGGATTCAAGATGCTATGATTAACAAGTGATTAACAAGCAATCTGAATGGGATAAGAACACCAATCAATTGCAATATTCAGGTGCTAACAATCCGCTTTGGATCATTCGCCACAACAGTACTGAAAAACCTGAAAACGTAAAGCGAGTCACCACCCTTGAAACGTCAGCGCTTGAATTGCTGGAAATTGAGCCCGATAAAATGCCTGTAGGTTTCTACGAGGAGAATAGCAAGAACTTTTCCAACAAATCCATCCCACTGCATAGCGGCGACGTTATTCTTCAGCTCACCGATGGATTCGCTGATCAATTCGGCGGGGACTTAGGTAAAAAACTCAAATACGCGCCGCTAAAGCGCAGCCTGATCGAAGAACAATCGTTGCAATTTGAAAATCAACTCAATGCAGTAGCTACCATTTTCGACAATTGGAAGCACACCCACGAACAAGTGGATGATGTTTGTATGGTAGCCGTTAAGGTGGAGTGAGGGTTGAAGAGAAGGATTTGGTAGGTGGTTAAACTAGAATTGACTAATTTTATTGAAAGAATCAATTCCATCAAAACACGTAAAGACAAATTCAACATTCTAAAACACCTCACACCTTTCCGTGTTTGGAACGTTTTCGTGCTTTATTTCAGTTATATCATCTCGAGAATTGGTAAAAAATCCAGGCATCGTGGCGCGCCATTTTCCCTGAGTATTGAGCCTACAACCGCTTGCAATCTAGGTTGTCCAGAATGCCCTAGTGGGTTGAAGCAATTCACGCGAGCTACTGGGAAAATTTCCCTTGATCTACACAGAAAAATGCTGGAACAAACCTCAAAATCGGTGTTTTACATCAATTATTATTTTCAGGGAGAACCGTTTTTGCATCCCGACTTTTTGGAATTGATTCGTGAGGCAAAGAAGCATAAGATTTATACGGCCACTTCCACCAATGCTCATTTCATTACGGCATCAAAAGCAGAAGAAATTGTGCAATCTGGATTGGATCGACTGATTATTTCCATTGACGGATTGACGCAAGAAACGTATGAAAACTACCGCATTCATGGGAAATTAGACAAAGTGATTTCAGGTACAGAACACCTTATTGCTGCGAAGAAGAAGTTACAATCGGCTACACCGCATTTGATCTTTCAATTTTTGGCAGTGAAACCGAATGAACACGAAATTCCCGAAGTATTCAAACTAGGGAAAGCAATGCAAATTGACGAAGTTAGAATCAAAACAGCGCAACTCTACGATTATAAAAATGGAAACGTGCTTATGCCAGAAAATGAAAAATACTCGCGGTATAAGTTGCAGTCTGACGGGACGTACAAGCTGAAATACGCCTTAGGGAATCATTGTTGGAGAATGTGGTCGTCTAGCGTTCTAACCTGGGACGGTCAAGTTGTTCCCTGCTGCTTTGATAAAGATGCCAAGCATGTTCTCGGTTCTTTGGAGCACCGAACGTTTACAGAAATATGGAAGGCTCCTCAATATGTCGCTTTTCGCAATGCCGTTTTAAAACACAGAGAACAGATTGATATTTGTCAGAACTGCTCAGAAGGGACGAAAGTTTGGGCCTGATTAGATGTTGTACAAACCATTTTTCACGGCGTAAACCACTAAGTCTGCTACGTTCTTAGTATTTGTTTTCTTGTTGATGGAGTTTCGATGTACTTCGATGGTTCGAACACTTAAACAAAGTAGGTTGGCGATTTCTTTGTTGGTTTTACCAGTGCAGATTAGCTCGACAATTTGCCGTTCTCGTTTGGTTAGCGCATTTTCTACAAATCGAGGGAGATTTTCATTATTAGAATTAACAATTCGATTTAAAAGTGCCCTTGAAATCTTATCATCAAAATAATAGCCTTCTTCATTCACTGCAAATATTGCATCAATAACTTTATCGATGTCGCAGTTTTTAGGAAGAAACCCTTTAGCTCCTGCTGCGATGCTTTCGGAAATATACGCATCCGAATAATGCATACTTACGACGATAACACTAATTTGCGGGTATCGCTCGGTAAGAATTTTGAGTGCCTGATGACCATTAATAATAGGCATTTCAAGATCAAGCAGAAGAACATCCACTTTTTTCTTCTTGAGCTCATCGAACAGGCGTGCGCCATTTTCTACGTCAAAAACTACACTAATATTATCTTCTCCGTCTAATAACGAAACGAGGCCTTGACGCATCAGATCGTGATCTTCAGCAATGGCAATGCGGATATCTTTTTTCATTCAGTTGTGAGCGGCGTTAAAATCTCAATTTTTGGAGAACCAGAATTCTTCCGAAATTTTAATTCCGCACCAATAACAACAGCCCGAGATTTGATCGACGAAAGTCCCAATCCTTTTGAATTTTTCTCGAAGATATCAAAATCTTCATTGGAGTAGCCCACACCATCGTGGTTAATAGAGGTTATTAGCTGTTTGTCCACAAAATCAAAATGAATGCTGAATTTAGATATTTGTTCGTGTTTAATGAGATTGTTGATCAATTCTGTGATGATATAGTACAGATTTCCACTGATATAACTGGGAACTTCAAATGCTTCGTCGACTGTGCTTTCATAGCTAGCATCAATACCCTCCATGTCATTGATAAAATTCTCAATTGCTTTAATTAATCCAAATTTTGTAACGAATGATGGCGATAAATCGTGGCTGACTTTTCGCACAATTTGAATAATGGTATCAAGAAATGCGCGATCCGCTTTAAAGTTTTCGTTGGTAATCGTGCCTTCCTTAAAATCTTTTTGATTTTGAAAGAAACGTAGTTTCATCGTGGACAAGAGCGGACCAACCTCATCGTGTAGATTGTTCGCGATCTTCTCTCGCTCAGAGGACTGTGTTTCAATCACAGCACGAAGCACTGCTAATTCTCGGTTTTTAATGGCGAGTTTGAGTTCATTATCTTTTTTAATCATTCTGCGATTATATAGAGTAGTAAAAACTACTACTGAAAGAGCAAGAACAAAGACAACTAAGCTTGCAGCTAAAATGATAAGAACTCTATCTTATTTTTTAAGCCAAAAAGTTCAAATATCGCTGAAGACCTACAGTTGCGTCACTTTAGAGGAAAGGTTCGGTTCTGTTTGCGCACTTATATGCGAACAATAAAGAATCGCTAAAATTAAGACAAGAACATATTTCCCCCAGCTCATAACACGATAAAAATACGAAGTTTAATGGGCATCTACACCAAAGTAAAAGCTAATTAAATGAAAAAGTCCCGACTATTTCTAGCCAGGACTTCATTATTATCATTTCAAATATTACAAATCAAAAGACTCTTTGATTTTATCTACATAGTCAAGTTTTTCCCAAGTAAATAATTCTACTTCGCGAGTAACCGAGGTACCATCAGGTGCAGTAAATGTCTTTGTAACAGTTTCGTTCGTACGTCCCATGTGACCGTATGCTGCAGTTTCTGAATAAATTGGGTTTCTCAACTTCAAGCGTTGTTCGATGAAATAAGGACGCATATCAAAAATTTCAGAAATCTTCTTTGCCATATCACCATCCGACAAATCCACTTTAGAAGTTCGGTACGTATCAATGAAAAGTCCACAAGGTTCAGCAACACCAATAGCGTAAGAAACTTGAACTAAAACTTCATCACACAATCCTGCGGCAACCATGTTTTTCGCAATGTGGCGTGTTGCATACGCTGCCGATCGATCCACTTTTGAAGGATCTTTTCCAGAAAATGCTCCACCACCGTGAGCCCCTTTTCCACCATAAGTATCTACAATGATTTTACGACCCGTAAGTCCTGTATCACCATGCGGTCCACCAATCACAAAAATTCCAGTTGGGTTGATATGGTAAGTGATATCTTCTGTAAATAACTTTTGAATATCAGGAGAAAGTTTTGCCTTTACTCTTGGAATAACGATCGAAACGATGTCGTGCTTGATTTTATCTAACATTGCTGTTTCAGAGGCAAAATCATCGTGTTGTGTAGAAACAACAATCGTATCGATACGCTGTGGCACGTTATCATCTGAATATTCAATCGTCACCTGTGATTTCGCATCAGGGCGTAGGTAAGGAATAATATCAGGATTGTTATTTCGAATATCGGACATCTCTTGCAAAATTTTGTGTGCAAGGTCCAACGCCAACGGCATGTAATTTTCTGTCTCACGAGTAGCATAACCAAACATCATTCCTTGATCTCCAGCGCCCTGATCTTCAGGATTGGAACGCTCGACACCTTGATTGATATCAGCTGACTGGTCGTGAATTGCTGATAAAATCCCACACGAATTCGCATCGAACATATATTCAGACTTCGTATACCCAATTCGGCGAATAGTCTCTCTAGCGATCGATTGAACATCTAGGTAGGTGTTTGTTTTCACTTCACCAGCAAGTACTACTTGACCCGTTGTTACCAAGGTTTCACAAGCCACTTTTGATTGTGGATCAAATGCCATGAAATTATCAATTAAGGCATCTGAAATTTGATCTGAAACCTTATCTGGATGTCCTTCTGATACAGACTCGGACGTAAACAAATACGACATACTTTTTATTTTTTCTTTTGGAAAGGCGAAAGTTACAAATTTAATCCGATACAAAAAGGGAAGCGAGACCTGTTTAAAGTGCCAATTGGAATAATTTTTGTTGAATTAAAGAAAAGACTTTATGAAAACAATTCTACCCATTGCTTTGTTCCTTTTATTCACTTTGGGAGCGTGTAGCAAAAATCAACGTCAGGTTCGAAAAATTGATGGCAAGTGGAACGTCGTGGAAGCCGACATTCAAGGATATGGGGAAACAGATCCTGATATTATTTATAAATTTGAATTCTGTCGATTAAGACAAGATGAATTTTGCGATTTTTCGATTCACAACTTCGATACTGACGATATTCGAACAGGTATTTACAGTATTGATGACCGCGGGACAACATTAACTTTAACCATATCCGATGGGTTTGGGTTCCTTTATCGTGAATATACTATCGAAAGATTGTCTTCACGAAAGTTAGTTTTTACAAATCCGAATGTGCCGAACGGAGAGTTTTCACGAATCGTGCTAAGGAAAGTCGATTAGCGTTGACGCACGTAACCAGGAGAATTGGCATCAATATCAAAAATCCATGTATAATTCCCAATAAAATGCGACTGGAAAAAGCCCATTTTAGTGTAGAGTTCTTCAGGTATATAAGCGCGTTTTCGAGGCGATAAACCGCCAGCTTTTGTTTGTGGTGCAATTCCATCCAACAAACAAGGTGCAGAAAGTTTGTGTGCTTCAAAATCACTACCATACTGCCAAACCTCATTCCACTCACCCTGATTTAACTCGCCAGACACGGCATTCTCAGGAGCGATAATATAAAATCCGCCGAAATTAATTTTACCTCTCAACTTTTCTATAATTCCTAAAGCGTACGCATATCCCATGCTGTGTGCTACGATATAAAGCGTATCATTAGATGATCTTGAAGGGATTTCATTGAGAATTTGATACATATTTCTCCCTGCAATTTTTCCATTGTTCAACCTCAGATTAAACCCATCCTCATTGGGATCGAGATGCTGCGTTTCGTAGGTAGGAACTTTACTTCCTATCCCCAACCATTTGAATCCTTTTTCACTCTTTTTGCAAACATGGTGCCTTGGATTTTTACATCTTTTTGGATAGGAAAGGGAGATTTTAGTAAACTCAATCAAGCTTTCATGGTTCGAAGTTGAAACGGAATGATGCCCATCCGCATACAACGTTTTTGTGGGATTTAAGCGCTTTTGAAAACGTGTATCGAATTCGTTCCAACGGTTCCAGTAGTCAAAACGATCGAAATCGTAGATCAAATTCATCGAATTACTGAATTCCAACCCCTTACTTTGAATATCGGTGAAGTTGTCTTCAAAAGAGTCTCCCGTTGATGTTGGACGGTAACCATTCACGAAGAGTAAAATTCGCTCTGCAGGATCTTCCAAATTCAATTTATCGGTGATGTTAACACCAATATGATTGTAGGCTTTTTCTGATGCTAGTTTGCCATTGGCATCCAAATATCTGAGAACAAAATAGTGGCTATTGGATTTCTTTCGAAACTTAAGCGTTTGCAGTTTCAACTCGTCGGAATCTTTATGAAAGCGAATTGTTTCTTTTCCATCCTTTTTCGATACGTTAAAATAAAGAACGGGCTTCTTTTTTTCCAAGTACCATTCCCCTTTTCGCTTAATTAGAACTTCAGAACCGAGCTTGTCTTCCTCATTTCTCCGGATGTTGTTGTTGCTCCAAATTTCCTTGCGCGTATTTCTGTAACTCATCCCCGACAAGTAATCCAGCTTTCCGTTATCGACTTCAAAAAGATAGTAACCTTCATTGACTAAAAGGAAAAGCAGGTAGAAAAACCATAGATGAAGTGAAAAGCTTGAAACCCTCGTGGCAAAGCGAAAAATCCGTCTTCGTTGAATGAAAGCTATTTTTCGGACCGTGTATCGTCGTACAAAAAAGGTGCTAACCATCATCGCTATGAAAGCCAAAATATGTAACAAGCAAATTGGGTATTCTAGGACCTCAAAAAGATGATAAAACAGGAAGTTATCGATATTCAAATGCAACGAGTAGGTGTTCTTCTTGTACGGACGATTGATTCCTGATCGTGCCTCGGAGCCCGTGAATTTTATGGTGCCGTCGGGAAGTTCTTCCCACATGTAAAAGGCGATTAATCCATTGTTTGTGTGAACGTTTTCGTAATCATCGTAATAGGAAACCGACCAGCCGTTGCTTCTAATTTGTTCCCATTGCCAATAATTCAGTTCGATTCCTTTGGTATCCATGAGGTTCTTTGTTGTCCCTCGATCTGGTCCTTTGTCTTTCCAAATATCATCCAAACCTCCAATACCATAACCTAATTGATGCGCAAGTTCCCTGTACATTCCAACTTCGTTATGCTCAAGAAAGCCAACAGCTTTGTTTCGTACCATGTAACCTGCAAACTCATCAGAAACAAAATCGGCGACTAAAAAGATATAGTATGTTTTATTGTCCTTACCACGTAAATCGAAATAAGCATCGCGGACTTCAATCATTTGATCTGTATACCGATCATGATCTTTACTCGGATTGGCAAAAATGGTATCGAATTCAGTATCCATCGAAAAATATTCATCGATGGTTAGATCGATACTCACGCCAGCCTGCGCATAAACGTTGTTGAGGTAATGAAGTAAACTGTCTCGATTGACGGCCTTTTTCACCAAAGGGACAATCTTGACATTGAAAGACCTTTCCTCGAAAACAATTACATCCAATTCCGATTGCAACTTATTCTTTCGAAATACTTGAAGCACAAAATCCTTTTGCATTGCGGGCAATTGCAATTGAATCGTGTCTCTAGAAATATGAGAATAATTCAATGACATCAGAGAATCATTGATCAAGAATGTCAATTTCGGGAGAGAGTCTATTGATTTATCGATTACCAACTGAACATGATCGATACTTCCATTAAGCATTGATTTTCGTGCTACCTGAAAAGGAATTGAATCATGAGTGAATTGGGTTCTGTACCTTTTTTTCCATTGAACGACCTTGTAACCATCAAATCCGAATTGTGCATTATCGCTTTGAACAAAACGTATTTTTGGAAGAATATTCTGTGCGCCAGACTTTTGAGAACTACACAAAATTAATGTGAGAAATCCTACGAGGTGGAGAATATGGCGTGGCAATAAATTCATTTTCCGGCTAAAGATAGAAACGGTTGATGAACCACGCATAATGTGTCCATAAAAAAAGCGATCTAAATTAGATCGCTTAAGTATTTTTATGATTCTCCTTTGTTAAATCTTACTTCTGAGGAAGCGAATAACGCACTCCCGCGTACACATTGACTCCAAAAATTGGCGCCCATACACGTGTCGCGTTAAAAGTGTCACTGAAAGGATTTTCGGCATCAATAATCGGATTGGCTTGTCGGTAATTATTTAAGTTTTCACCTCCAATGTAAAAATCCCATTTTTTGTAAATATGCGTGATTTGAGCATTTACAATTGGATAAACTTCACTTAAATTATCTTGCGACAGCGTGCCATCAGGTAATTCTACTTGTGGCAAACGAGATTGACCGAATACAGAAGTTGTGAGGTCAAATTCCCAGCGTTTATTGCGCGACTCGTAACCAATATTTAAAAATCCTCGGTGTTTTGGAATCATCACTCGTTGTTGCAATGCTCCGGCAAATGTCGCGCGGACATCTAAATATTTATAGGCAACTCGCACGGTAATTGGTTTCCATGGTCGTACCGTTAATTCAAGCTGCAAACTGTTCGAAAAAGATTCACCTTGTAAGTTTTTGAAATAAATAGACTCAGCATCGACATCGCGATCGACGATCAATTGATTCTCAAAACGCGTGTGATAAAAATCAGCAACAATGGATCCTCCTCGTTCAAATAGTTTAAATCGTTGCACCAAACTTCCTCCGATATTCCAAGATACTTCTGGTAAAATTGAATCAGGAGCAACCCAGGTTCTGGAGTTCGCGAGTAAAGAAATATTGTCGATCATGTAATTTGGAACACGCCAACCTTTACCAACCGTAAATCTGAAATCGAGATATTCGGTGATATTGAATTTGTAGTGCAAACGCGGTGCGTACTGAAACCCGAATAGATTGTGATAATCCCCGCGAATACCTGCCGTTAAATATTGACGGGAACCTGTAAACGAATACTCGAAAAAGGCGCCTGGCACAATCTCCAAACGATCGTTATTCAAAGAATCCATTTGCTGCTTTAAATCCGAATAAATAAAACTTGCTCCTGTTCTAAACTTGTGATCCGTATTTCCAAAAATTCCGTCGTAGATGGCATTGACATAGCCTCGTTTTTCAACTCCATTAAATTGTCTTGGACCGAAGCCTGCATCTACAGATTGGTATTTCAAGTTGTATACAACCCCAAATGAATTGTATGGTTTTTTCAGGAAGAATCCTGTTTTCGCAAACAAATCTATGTGTCGCGACTCTATATTTACGAGGTATTGCTGTCCGCCCGAAAAGGATCTGGTCGTTTGTCCACCAATTTTTGAATCTGCGTATGCGTTGACACCAAACTGTGCCTCCATTTTATCGCCTTCATACTTATAGCGATTCATTACAGATGCACTTATCCCATTGGGCATATCGCGAAAACCATCATTGTTATAATCCATTTCGATTGGATGTGCTGAATAATGTGCAAACCAACCCGTACTCCATTTTTCATTGAGTTTGAAGCCCGAATTAAAGTTGAGCTCATTTCGACCCATGGCATTCACATAAGCATTGAGGTAAAGCTTTTCCATTTCCTCAGGCTTCTTCAATTCGATATTCACCAAGCCTGCCATCGATTCGTATCCGTTCACGACATTTCCCGTTCCTTTCGTTATTTGAATCGAGTTGATCCAAGTTCCAGGAATGGAATTCAGTCCGAAAGAGCTCTCCAGTCCACGCAAATAGGGAATATTCTCCATTTGAATTTGGGTGTAAACCCCGTCTATTCCCATCATTTGGATTTTTTTCGCTCCAGAAACGGCATCTGTAATATTGACATCTACAGAAGCATTTGTTTCAAAAGACTCAGACAAGTTGCAACATGCCGCTTTTTTTAGTTCATCGGAATTAATTTCTTCGACGTGTAAGGTTCGCATTCGAGAAATGGTGTGCCCTTCTTTCTTCTGCTTAATCACAACTTCGGGTAGAATGAGGTCGGACTTAAGTGTGATTGACATTGAAATAAAGCGATCTTGTTTGTCGACAATCGTTGTGTCAGGATAATAACCTCGTGCTGTAAAAACCAAAGTATCTGGTAAATCCTTTGGTAAAATGAGATCGAACTCTCCATTTTCATCCGCAATTGCGCCTCCACCTGCTTTTAATAATCGGACTTTGGCACCGTAAAGTGGTTCTTTCTTCCCATCTGGATATTCTCCGAGAATGACACCCGTTATCTGCGCTTGGGAAACGCTAAACCATAGCGTACTTATTATTAATAATATATAGGTTTTCATTTCATGTAATTTTCTGTTAATCAATCTAAATCGAGTGAAATCAGAAAATCAGATGAGCCATTTTTGAATTTTAGCGAGACGGATCTGTTCTTTCAAAGGAGGCGGATCCGAATTGGCCGCTTGCTTAAGGACCTCCGTTGGAAACTCTGTTTCAAGGTGCCAAACAGGAACTTTTGCAGTTTCAGCGAATAGAATGAATTTAAGAAGTGTGTTTTGAGAGAAATCTAATTTGACTTGCACATGCGTTGCGATCGTATTGCAGCAATTGTTATCCTCCTGCTCATCACAACATGTTTTCTCTTCCTGCTTTTCATGATGTACATCGTGATCATGCGCGCCACAAATAGACTCATCCTCGATAAAGTAAGAAACTTCCACACCGTCTTTCTCACAGAAATGCGAAAAGATGTCCACGCCCACCGTTCCGAAGAACAGAAAAAGCGCTAAAAGTGATAGAAATACGGACTTTATCCAATTCATATTCACAAAGTAAAGGAAATCTCAGTAAGAATTCAAACCGAATTTCGTCTCATTCTTGAATTGTTTACACTAATTTTGAACTCAAATTGGCAATTATGAAAGTACCAGTAACAGTATACGCAGAAATGACACCAAATCCGTCGACAATGAAATTTGTGGCGAACAAACATTTACTGGGGATAGGCGACTCCGCGGAATTCAATTCCAAAGCGGACGCAAAGGGCTACTCTCCGCTTGCGGAAGAATTGTTCAATTTACCATTTGTTCAAGGCGTTTTTATCGCTTCTAACTTTGTGACGATCACGAAAACGGACAATCTTTCTTGGGATTTTATCACCATGGAACTTCGTGAATTTATCAAAGCATGGATTGAGGATGGAAAGGATTTGTTAATTCAAATGCCGCCGAAAAACGTAGTTCCAGAAAGTGCTGACAAGCCGCGCAAAGAGTTTGTTGAGTCGGAGTACGATGATGCTATCCGCGATTTGTTGGACGAGTATGTTCGACCTGCCGTAGCCAACGATGGTGGGGCAATTGACTTTCTTGGATACGAAAATGGAACAGTAAGCGTTTTATTAAAAGGATCTTGTTCTGGATGCCCTTCCAGCACTGCAACGCTGAAAGGTGGTATCGAGAGTTTGTTAAAACAGCATCTTCCTGAAGTGAAGGAAGTTGTTGCAGAGAACGAGTGATCATTAATAAAGACGCGTATGAGAAAGACAATCAGCACTATTTTATTCGGAGCTTTTTTTGCACTGATTTTAGTGAGTTGCGACAAGAGCAAAGTGAAAATGGAAGTCGTGAAAGACTGCACTGGTGTTTATTTGCGCGACAAGGCAGGAAAAGACTTTAAAGTCTGCAATGAGGATCGACTTTCGTCTTATTCCACAGGAACAAAGATTCGTGTTTCCTTCGATAATCTGAATGAATGCTTCGGTTTAATTGAAGATCCATCCTGTACAGAGGAACATCTCTTCGAAGGCAAAATAGAAATTACGAATATCTACTAAGGCCTTCTAGAACCAGGCAAACATGGCGTCGAGATCACCTGGCTTCAACCAGCGTCCCATCTTTTCAGCAAGTAATTCTTTGAGCTCTTCTTTGTTGTAGACATCGTCTTTAATCTTCGAATAATCCAGTTCGGTATCTTTTACCTCCATTACCTCAACTGTTTTCGCGAAATACACAATGCTCCCATCTTCTGAGGCAAGTCCAAGAATTGTACCTGGCAATCCGTTGAATCCTTCTGGACCAGTTGCTGGAACTAAGTCAGGCGAAAACCAAGCATAGATTCTTGTCGAATCATTCATTTCCCACACCGCTTTTCGGCACAGATAACCATCAAATGTTCGTTGGTTGTCTGTGATTTTCCATGCACGAGGCTCGATGGAATCTTTTAAATGTGCAGGACTTCCCCACAAATCCATAATGATCATCTTCTCGTTTCCTTTCAAGTTTTGATACACCGTGTTTCTTTGGGTCATGTATTTCAAAAAGCCCTCTTCCACAACATCTGGTTCGATATACTTGAATACAGAGCCTGATTCGTTGAACAACAATTCAAAATTTTCCTTTCGGATTTTATTTTTATCGTTGATCATATCCTTCATCCTTGGATTGTCACCCATACGCTTTTTCAAGTTGGTACGGCGTTCAAAAACAATACGCCCTGAAGTTACCTGCGCGATGGAAGTCGCAACGATAAACAATGCTGCAAATGTCAGCGCGAATTTCTTAATGGAACATGTCAAAATCATCTTCTTTAGCTCTTCTGTTATTAAATCGTAATGTCACTTTCAAAAGGAAGTAACGTGAAATTATCGTTGTTCGGTAATCTGTAATTGTTGTGCCGATTACCTCTCTTCTAGCATTGATATTCTGGTTCAAAATGTCATTCCCAATGATGGCAACTTCTAAGTTTTGAGTTTTCAAGAACTTCTTGCTTACCTCCGCGTTCAAAACGAAGAATTGCGTATCGAAGAAACCGTCTCCTGGAACAAAGTTCTTTGTGAATGCTCCATCAGAACCAATTGTGAACCCACCTTTCATTCTCCACTTAAATCCAACTTCATTGTTTAAAGTGTAATAAGGCGTGGTTGAATTATTGAAAGAACTCAGCGTGTTGTTGTATGCGTAGCTGTTTTCTGTGTACATCTCCAATGAGTCATTGATGAATCTGAAGGTGATCTTTAAATTTGGAGTAACGGAGAAGTTTTCCGTGATATTCTCTACAGCTCCAATGAAATTGGTTGCTCTGTAATAAGATCCATTGATTCCAGGAGCGAATTCGATTTTACGTCCCAAAATTGGCAAGCCTGCGCCACTGTACACACTTGCGATGGTATTTCCTTTAACGTTCACCGTTTGAGAAACAGCACGTCCAAAAGAATCGTAGTTTGTAGAATCTCCGAAAGCATCTTGTGTTAAGATTACATTTGCTCCTGCCCAAACGTAGCGACCAGAAAGTGCTTTCCAGCTGTTGAACATCGTGTTAAAGCTATGCACGTAATTGGGACGCAAATTTGGGTTCCCTAATTTAATTCTGTTGGGATTGGTGTTGTCTGGAATTGGCTGCAAATCGTTGATAGAAGGTTGTTGAGAGCTCGTTCTATAATTTACTCTGAATTGCTTGCTCATCGAAGGTCTAAAACGATACTCGAACGTCGGAAGGAAGTTGGTAAAGTTTTGATTGATTTCAGAATCTGTAACGCGGTTAATATTTTGAATCGCGATGTTTCTTACACGAACTTCTCCAGCAAAACGGTGCTTTTTTGGTTCATAAATGAACATCAGTCCAACTCTGTGTTGTTGACGGATATTATCAAAAACGTTAGTTAAAGACGCATTCGTATCAATGTAGTCTTGCGCTCCAGAATTAAAATCCAACGCTACTTTGTCTTGGAATGATGTTCCGTATTCTAGCAAATATTCGACTTGGGCACGCCATTTCGCACCCAGAGGCTCTACATACGTAAAGGTACCGTAATGACTTAGTGTTTTATTGTCGTTATATTTTCTCTGAGAAATCGTATCATTTGGGAATGGAGAAGCAATATAGGTTGTATACGAATCCAAAAAGCCATTGTTCTTATTATCGCTTAAAGAAATGTCATAACGAACTTCTAATTCGCGTTTTGGTTTCATGAATTTCCGTGTCACACGAGCGAAGCCACCCAATTCAATTCCTTCTGAACCTGTTGTATCTCTGACATTCGTACCGATGGTTTGTGCGCCACTTGTATTAAAGAAGTCGGAAATATCACGCGAAGAGTTCTGTGCAGAATTGAAAGAAATATTCGGTTTAATCTGAATAGAAGTGAGCGAATCAAGTTGCGTTTCAATGTTCAAGTTGATTCGGTGCGAAATATTCAAGGAATAATCTCGTGTTGAATCATCTGTTATGTAAGATGTGTCTGGTAACAAAAACTGTGATCTACTGGCAGAACGGGCATCCAGCTCATCACGGTAAAATGAATAGTTAAATCCTACTTTCGTTTGTTTCTTTTCACCTAATTTATCTGAGTAATAGAATCCACCCTTCAAGGTCGTTGGGATTCCGCTGGTATTGTTTCCAGACCCAGGGTTCCATCGATTTCCAGTTCCAGACTCATTTTCCAATCCGAACTTATTGAGATCTCCCCAACCAAAGCTGGATCGTGGTGTATTGGAACCGAGCACAAAGAATGAAATCTTTTGAGAGCCATTGAATACGTTGAAAAGCGCCTCACCTTCATAGAAAGGATTGGTACCTATCTCGCCTCCTATTGGAGTAAGAGCAAAATCAGACGCTCCAGAAACGCGACCAAAATAGCCCTTCTTTGCATCTTCTTTTAATTTCAAGTCGAGAACTTTTATTTTTTCATCATCCCCACCAATTCCTTCATCATTTTCCTTTTCGTATACTTGAACGGTTTCAATTCCGTTTGCCCCTAAGTTTTTAGTAGCAATCGTTGGGTCTGATCCAAAAAATTCATCTCCATCTACCAAAACCTTACTGATATCCTCTCCTTGAGAAGTGATTTTCCCATCTTTATCCACTGTGATTCCTGGCAGTTTTTTCAGCAGATCTTCTACAACTGCATTTTCATCCACCGCAAATGAATCGGCAACATATACGAGCGTATCACCTTTGTAATAAATCGGGTCTTTGTAAGCATAAATAACGACTTCGGCAATTTCTTGAGATTTTGGCGGCATCACCACCCTTGGAATGTTGATGTCAAAATTATCGGCCGCGCCAAACATGTAATATGTTTTTTCATCCGAATTTGGGTGACTAATGATGAGTGAAAACGTGTCCACTTCAAAACCACTAATTTCGAATCTTCCTTGCGCATCCGTACGGGTGAAATCCAACAAGAGGGAATCCTTCACCCGAATTGCCATTGCCAAAGCATTTCGCAATGGAATAGTTCCTGTGGTATCGTAAACTGTTCCAGTTACTTTCATTTCTTGTGCAGTCGCTTCTGATACGAGAAACAAGGCACTTGCAATGAGAAAAAATTTGAACATCTTCATTTTAAATGAGCTATTTATGCACAGCAAAACTACTGAAACGATAGTAAATCCAGCCGTTAAAAATGTTTAATGGCAATTTGAAACTTATAAAAGGCGTTAAGGCTATCCAGAATTACTTGGCGATTTTCAAGTCTAAGAGGGCTTGAAATGTAAATCCAGTGCCGTCATTGACTTCTTGAAAAGAGACTTCCATAGGTTTTCCTTCCATCGATTTTGGGTTAGCGAGCAGTGTTTTTATGAGCGGTGTAAAATGCTGAACTACCAAAGCGGAAACGTAGCCGTTTTCCGACCCTTCGCCAACGATGATGTAGTAAATGGGTTCTTCCTGCACCGTACTAACAAAATTGGTTGCGAATTCACCTTCGCCTCTTAATGCTCTTTGAGCCCGCGCATCCGAACAATCCTTCGCAGGAATTATGGAAAATGATTCATTTTGTAGGTATTCTTCGAAAGGAGCTCGGCGGATTTTAGAAATTTTAGGGCCATTTTCATCGTAATACGTAACCCGTTCCGCAAATTTCGACTCATTTCCTTTTCCTTCAATAAATCTCTCTTTCGTTGCATATTTCACTCCGTCCTTGAAATAGAAAAAGTTGGTCAATAGACTCCCTGATTCACTTGTTGTGTATTTTTCCTCGATGCGTACAATTTCTGCCTCTTTATTCAGTCGAAGATACACTTGATAGCTTTCTCCGTTGTTTTTTGTGTAATACAGCGAATTAGCAACATCCAATGAATCCGATTCATCAATCTCGGACATATACTTTTCGTATTGCGCACCGCGACCATCATCTGGTGTACCTTTTTGCGTTACTTCTTTTTTAGATGTTGGCTTTTCGTCATTTTTCTCTGCGCAACTGGCAATAAGGAAGATGCTTAAAAAAAGTAAAGAAATGGCTTTGAGCTTCATTATCATGGATTTAATTCTAAAATGCGAATGCGAACAAAAGTAACAAACAAATATTATCAAATTTTACTTGATATTCCCAGAAAGTTGCATATATTTGCAGCCGCTATCACTACTTATGAGAGCAAAAAATATATCGCGGGGTGGAGCAGTTGGTAGCTCGTCGGGCTCATAACCCGAAGGTCATAGGTTCGAGTCCTGTCCCCGCTACTAAGCAAGACGCATCAAGATTTTTCTTCGATGCGTCTTTTTTTTGTCCTTCTGAATCCCTTTGTAAGTCTTTAATTACGGAAAAAACTGCTTCGCATTAGGGGAGTCTTACAGTATCAGTCAAGCAAACTACTACAAATGGAGTAAAGATTTCATGGAGGCTGGTAA
>ERZ887851.603-NODE-603-length-34994-cov-17.155356_pt1 | contig 34994 bp, 51 predicted proteins | sample MGYA00521100_ERZ887851 | MGnify/ENA primary metagenome ERZ887851 (study PRJEB32303, sample SAMEA104408602) | aquatic metagenome | biome: Brackish water; feature: Pelagic; material: water | place: Baltic Sea | collected 2014-06-06T16:11:00 | depth 11,444 m ... | reverse complement strand
GGGATCCTGGGAGCTCAGTGGTTGATGCTGCCAGGGATCCTGGGAGCTCAGTGGTATGGTGGGGGTCAACCTGAATGACGAGCATGGCTGGTATGGTGGGGGTCAACCTGAATGACGAGCATCGCCGGTATGGTGGGGGTCAACCTGAATGACGAGCATGGCTGGTATGGTGGGGGTCAACCTGAATGACGAGCATCGCTGGTATGGTGGGGGTCAACCTGAATGACGAGCATCACCGGTATGGTGGGGGTCAACCTGAATGACGAGCATCGCCGGTATGGTGGGGGTCAACCTGAATGACGAGCATGGCTGGTATGGTGGGGGTCAACCTGAATGACAGTGCTGACCAGCGGGAGAGGTTTAGGACTCCCGCTGGCTTAAGCAGAACACCACATTCTGCCGCACTAGTCGTCTAAATCTACATCAAGTTCTACTGCGTCAACAGTGCTTTCAAGTTGATCAAGAGTAGTTGTCGCAAGCTCACTAAGCTCGGGGCCATGGGCAACTCGCTCGTCGGGAGTCATCTCGATGTATTTGCGCAAAAACTGCTCGCACATAACGAGCACTTTCAAAACCTCTTTATCATCCATCACTAACCTCACTTTTCTTGGGTCGATGTGCTCCCGGTCGCTCTGACAGCTTCGCCTGAACACGTTTTGGTAACTGGGCGGAACAAACCTCACCCATCCATCCTGCGAGCGTCATGCCGCGTTTCTGAGCCTCCTGCTCGAAGGCACGCCACCAGTCATCTGGTTGCGTTGTTGTCTTTCGTTCTGAGTTAGTCATTGCTGGTCACCTCTGCGATTTCGTAACCTGGAATTGCATCAATGTTCATTGGACCATTTAGCCAATCTTGCATTGCCTCATCCCACGATTTTCCAATGTATTCGTCGCCAAACACTTCATGCACACCTAAGCCTCCCTCAACTCTAGGATTCAATAGCGCACCAGACTCTTTCTCTTGAAAAACCAGCATTGTTGATCCTCAATAAAAAACGTAAAAACTACCGTGACTCTGTATCAAAAAGCTGGGTCGCACCGAATCGTGATCGCAACGCCGCTCGTCAGCGGTCGCACCACCTTTCGTCTGTGTGCGACCCAGCAATGTGTATGGTTAGATGCGACAGGGGATCGAACCCTGACTACACCAGCATGATTGTGCGCCGTTTGGTCGCCGCCCGCTAAAGCCGCAGAGTCAATCTCTGCACAATCAAGTAGCGTCTGGCTGCTGCCATTAGCTCGCATCGTCTTAGCGTTCCGTAAGTATATGCACAGTATCGTCACCTACGCAAGTACCATGCATACTCTTTTTCTATATTTGCACAAAAAAACCCCGCAGGATGGTGAGGGCAACCTGCGGGGCCGCGAGGCGGGGGTCTAGAATCGCTCGCTAATGAGTTGCTGAATAATACGCCTGTGCTGCCCTGTAATCGTCCTCTGTGTCGATGTCGATACATTTGCCATCTGCAACAAACCAATGCGGTCTGAGCCCAATGTGGTAGCCTGATCGCTCGATTGATTCTTGCGACAGTATTGAAAATGTGAATGGCATCTCGTACATCATCGGCAACTGCTGACTCTTTGTATGGTGCTCACCAAAAGACCAACCGATTGGTCGCATCCAGCTACCTGCTTCCATCATCAAATAGCGTTTGACCGGGTAGGCAACAACCAGCGAGTCTGCAAAGTGTCTGACGCTTTCCCATGTGCTTACGCAATGTGCGTATTGCGTAAATCCCGGATTGGTGACCTGGGCCCACGCGACATCACCTTCGATATTTGCCTGCTCAACTGTGCTGCGTATCCATGTGCAAAGCGAGAGATCGTTGCAGCACATCGCAAGATCCCGCAGCATTGGCACGATGCCGTGCCTTTTTACCGCTGCCTGCAATCTGTTTTCGCATTCGCTGCTTACGATAATGTCTTGCGAGTTGAATCCAGCAGCAATCAACTTAGTGATCGTAATGTCTACAAGCGAAAAATCATCTATAAACGGTCGCCAGTTTTTGTCATGCACTCGCTCGCTGCATGCTTTGGCTGGAATGATAACTTTCATGAATGCCACTCGATAACCGTTCCGTAAACTCGCGAGCAAATGTCACCAACCCGCCTCGTTACCGTTGCCCACTCATCGAGGTCATACTTTGCTGCACCAGTTGCAGATAGGTTATTGGCGTAACGTGTTCCACCATCAACGCCGATGACTCGAATCGTGTTGTACTTCCCATACTTTGCAAGCCAGTGCAACGCACCAGGCGTACTATGGTGGTGCATAATTCCACCAAGTATCACACGCTGGCAAAGTTCATCGTGCTCGCCTGCACAACTGATGTCGTCGTACATGCTGTGTCGCATGACAAGCCAGTCAGGCATGCTTTCCAATTGCGCTTGATTCATCTTTCGACTGATGGCACGCTCAAAGCGATCACGCATTGGCTCAAGTAATGGAAATACATTTGCATCACTAAAAAAAACGTAATCAATATCTTCGCCTGGCAGCAGCATGCCAGCATCGTTAACGCATGCGATAGCATCTCCATCACGCACAATTGCAAGTGCGTTTTTAGCCGATGGACCTTTAGCGACAAGCGTGACTGCTGTTCTCATTGCCGGGGATCTCCATAGACCTGCCGAGACGAGGGGCAAACAACTAGCCTCCCAGACAATTGTGCAATTCGCTGCGCTTGGCGATCCTCCGACTCAACAAACATAGCTGGTGCTGGATTAGCTCGATGACTTGTCACCCAACCTAAATATTCTCTTGCTTTAAATGCAGCAATGTCATCGCGTCTTCTTTCCGCAAGCGTTGCTGCGGGGTGCATAACAAGCCTGTGGCAGGTGATGCCATGACGCTGCAACCACTCATTTGTTATCGCTCGATACTTTTCAAGTCTTGCGGTTACAATCAGAGGTATCGTGGCTTTGCGAACGACATATTTTGGTCGAGCGTTGGTCAAGAATTCAATATATTTTCGCCCGTCATCATCATCACCCGGTGGGCAATCGTCGCATAGCACCCCGTCAAAATCCACCGCAATACTTGGACTGTAGACGCTGTTAAATATATTCCATTCAAGAATGTGCGGTGCAGGAAGTTCTCTAATCCAAATGTCCGGCTTTTTCTTAGCCAACGGATTGACGTAGCACGCTGCTGTTTTGTGTCTTGGAAATGTTCGCGAGACAATGTCTTGAATTGAAATGAATGAGTTGCCGGTCATTACCGTATCATCAACAACAACAACCATTTCATGTGGCTTGATTTTAACATGGTTATTGCCACCCATACGCCAACCATTACCAACCTCAATAACATCATTGAGCGTTTGCCGAACTGCCAGCAGAGGCAGATGTCGCATTGTTGCAACTATGTTTGCTGGCGTGATGCCTGATCTTGCAACGCCAACAATTGCCTTGGTTTCTGCTGGTATTAACTGCGACAACCGAACTGCATCTCTTGCCAAGTCTTCTGCTGAAATCCACATCGCTTTTCCCTGCGTCAAACTAAACGGATTGCCTTTTCGGAATTTCGATCCCGCTGCACCTCCGCGACCCCCACACTTTTGTTTTACATCGCACCAGCGACATACATTGCTAATTTCATCGACCTCAATTCGTCGATTGCAACCTGGGCAAATGCGTTTGATTGAATTCCATTTCGCAACCGGGCATTTTAGCGAGCCCCGTTTTATGCCGTCAGCAATGATTGCTTTTGCTGATGCATGCCTTCGTGAAATAACCTTGCAAACCCCATGCTTGTTGTGCTCGCAGGCATCGCAAATTTGTTGCCGCTGTTGAAGAATCAACAATGGCATTGGCCCAGAAGGTACAGATGTGTTTGTTTTGCAACTCATGTTTATGGCTGGTATGCCGTGCAGTCAGGGTAACTGGTATCAAAGTCCGGCCCAAACAAATCTGCACCTTCCCAGTACGGTATGCCAGACAGGTTTGCCACTCCTGACATTTCGAGCGGCGGCCTTGCCCATTCTTCTGCATAGAATGTTGTCAGGCATTCATTGCCACCAATGACTTCAGTCGTTGGCGTCAGTTGCCAGACATACTCGTCGCCTGTAATCGATTGCAGCAAACTGTTTTTCCACGCTTCTAGTTCTGCAACGTACCTATCAAGCGGAAGTAACGCTGGCACGCCGGTTGCCTGCTCAAATGCGTTGAACTTGACTTCCATCAACCAAACATGTGTGTGATAACCAGTTCTAGGTGCGTTGGTTGATATTGTGTCGTAACTGTGAGCATGCCATTTCATTGTCGATTCCATCGACGATAATGTTGGGCCTGGTGGCGAAGTGCCAGCGTTGACGGGTTCCCACGGTTCGCTGCCAGTAACGCTAATCGCTGACCAAGCTAAACGAACAACGATGCATGCGCGAGAACAATTGTTGCAGCAGCAAGCTTTGTCGAATGCGATTTTATTATTAACAAACAACGGTTTGTTGTTGTGATAAATTAGAGGCACTACGTTGCTCCGCTTGGATTAATGTAGTAATCACCTTCGCAGGTTTCGCCCTCAACAAATTCAACAGGAAGCTTGCACTTTCGCCAAACGTCTACCTTGTATCGTTCAATCGTGATCCCGTTTTCTCCAATGATTACATCATGAACCACCTGCAATGGATCGAACCAGTCCAACCAGGTAATCATCCAATGACAATCGTATTCGCCATCTGACTGCATGTACGCAGCAATTCCGTACCGACCTTTTGCATCCTGCAATCGTCTGCCATACAAGAAACTACCAGTTGTGTCATATACAGTTACTTGGTCGTTAGATTCCTGTGGCACTGGATTTACGCCACAAGTTCTAGCAATGATGTTAACTTGCATTGAACGACCAATGACGTTTAATGATTGACTTTCACTGTTTGCGCAAAGTTCATCAGGATCGCAATCGTCTGCGTCAAGCAACGCGATAATGTCACTTTCTATGTAATCAGTAGGTTGCGTCAACTCAGTGTCGATAACCGTCATGTGCGTATCGCGTAAACTGTTCGTTGCAGTTGTCGCGTTTCTTATCCACTCCTTGTTTCCATCATCGCCTTGGTAAATGTCAGCAACCCAATCATCGATTAACTGGGGTCCGGTGCTCTCAAGCCACGCACCCATGTCGATGCTGTTGCAACTTTGTATTATCCAAACATAGGTATGGTAAGCAGCACCGTTCGAGTAGCTGTCGTAGCTTCGGCCCTTGTACAAAATTGTGTTGTCCCCTTCGACCGGCATTGGGGGATCGTCTTCTGGACCAACGGGATTACTCGTTGCTGTTATTGAAACATACCAATAGGTTGCAGTCGGAGGGTTATAATCCTCTGGAACATAAAAAGCGATCATTGCTCCAGCAGAAAACTCTTTCAACGCAACGACTCGGTCGAAGGTGCGAAGAGCATTGATGTAAGTGTTCGCAGGAACGCTGTCTGTCGCGATGTTGTGAACAGTATGAGTCTGCGACTCACCGTTGTTCTTGAGCAACTCAGTCAGTTCATTTGTTTCTCTATCAATGAAATATGGAGTGCATTCTGCAACACCACAGACTTGACCGTTTCGAGCAGGAATTCCTCCGTTGCCAGTCAGGTAGACATACCCTGCCGTGTTGTAATCTATCGGCGCAGTTGTGTGCTGCGGCATCATCGTGTGATGCATCGGCGCGTTGATCATTTTCAACACGCGCTGTATGTCTTGCTTCTTGGCGAATGAGAATCCTGACAATGTTACGCTCGCAAAAAGGAACTGAAGTCAATGTCATCATATTGCTCATACTGAATGTAATCAGGTGCTCCAGTCTGATCACCGCGTTGCTCGCCTGCGATGGTAATAAACCCTATCGACTTTGTTCCAGGTTGATCGTTTTGGAACAACTTAATCTCTTCGTTTGCACCAGGGTTCACTAGGTACTGCGAATCAATTAAAGCACGGTCTTCTTTCCATCCGTATAGATGAGGAGAGTGAGCGACCGTGTAAGTGATCTGCACCGCTTGCGTAGGACCGCTGGCTAGCTCGACGATTACTTCAGTTGGCTCAATTTCCGTAATCAGCCAGTCGAATCTTGCTTGTCCTCGATAGAGATCGTCGTTGACCTTAAACTTTCTATCTAACAAGGTTTCATAGCTGATGTATGATTCATACTGTGTAATTTGCAAAGCAAGCGTTGGTATTTTTTCCATCACGGGTTCGGTCCACCAGTTTTTTGCTGGAGTCCTGGCGCACTCAACCTCTAGGTCAGACTTGTCTTGATAGATGACCTTTTCTGTTTCTCCAAAGACTGGAACTACGCGAACGGGTAGGTCTGCTATTGAAGCAGGCTTGGCAATAGGTGCGTTGTTTGCCTCGTCGTTGTTTTGCTTTATCGTTGATTCAAATTGCGTGCTTACGGTCCACCTAGTGTAAGCCTTGTTTATAGGCTTGCAGGTTTTGCTTCGGCAGATAACGAACGGGATGATTTTGTTGTTTACCTGATAGATTGAGCGATTGACTGTTGGCAAGCCAGTCGCTGTCATCACATCGTATGCATCAATGCTTGCGAGTGTTTCTGTTCCCGAAAGCGTCACCTGCACTGCGTAGTCTTTGTTCCAGACAGTTTTGATCGAGTCATCTGTGCCTGCAATCTTCAAGCTTTGAGATCGCTCTTCAAACACTTCAAATGTTGGCATTTCCTAGCCTCCTACTGGCTCGGGGAACAGTTCTGCAAGTGCTGCGGGTAAATCATTCACCGCACCTGCGTTATCTCTTAATGCACCAAACATTTTCTCTCGCAATACCTGAGCTTCGTTGTGGCGTCTTTGCGTATCTTGATTTTGTCGATTGATCTGAGCCAACAACTGGAATTCTTCGCGGCTGCTTGCTGTTGCCGCAGTTGCTGACTGACTAGCGGTGATGTCTTTTTTGTTTTCGTCAAGGAAGTTTTTCTCTCGCTGGTTACGCAACTGCCGTGCTTGAGCATGATCTATAAAACCTCGCTGCATCAGCACGTTAATTGCGTTGATGTCTTGCACGAATTTATCAAGCGGCTTTACAGTCGCTTTGTTTATTTCCTCGCCTAAAGTCTTTGCGAAGTCTTGCAAAGATTTCTTGCGTTTTTCTTCTGCCTTGATTTGATCTTGTACTGCCTTTGCCTCTTTCTCTGCTAATTCTGCTTCTTCTTTCCTCAATTCAACTTGTTTTTTTTGCTCCCGCTTTGCTTCCTGCAACAGTCTTAATTCTTCCTTTAACTGGTTTACCTTGTCTCGTGACGCGCCTGCGTCTTCCGCTGCTGCAATTTCTCTGTCTGCTGCGGCCTTCGCTATTTCTTCTTCCGTAGCTGTCAACTCATTTCGCTCGCGTGCTAACTCTTGTATTCGTTTGTTTAAGGCTTCATAAGCACCAGATGCTGCAAATGCCTCTTCTTTCAATTCTTTTGTTGTAGGCAACAATCCTGCGTCTTGAAGTTTGTTAAAATCTAAAACTCCGTTTGTATTGAAATCTTTAGCAAATTCCTCTGTTTCTTTTAGCATCTTTCGTTGTGCGCTAACGCTTGCATTAAATGCTTCGTTCACAAGTTGAAAATTAATCAGAATCGGGTTATACAAAGTGGCGATCCTGCCTGCCCATGTAAGCGCACTTTGTTCAGCTTCTGATGTTGTCTTTGCAAAAGTTTTTGCAGCAGAAGAAAAGCCTTGTAATCCCGTTGTTAACGCTGCGGCACTGTCGCCAAGGTTTTCAGCAGCACCGGCTCCGATGTCAGCTCGAAGTTTTTCAATTTCGCCCTGAAGGACTTGAATTTTACCAAAGGCAGTCTCCTCACCAATTGTTTTGAGCATGTCATTAAAACGACCACCCTCGCTAGTCGCATCGCGTAATGCGTTTGCGATCTCCTGCGCGCTAATTGCACCATCAGCCATCCTGTCACGCAACGACTGCATGCTTTCGCCGGTTTGCTCGGAAATAACCTGGAGAGGGTTAAAACCCGCTTCAATAAGCTGACGCAACTCTTGCCCTTGCAGTCGCGTGTTAGCATTGATTTGACCAAATGCAAGAGACAGCCTTTGCAATGACTCTCGTGATCCCCCAGAAATATCACCTAACTGCTTTAAGCGAGTCATTACGTCATCAACTGACACTCCGTACTGCATCAAAGTTTTAACTGCTTGCTGAGAACCAGAAAAAGTCAGTGGCGTTTTTGCAGAAAAATCACGCAAGTCAGCGATTAGTTTCTTTGACTGACTAACGCTGCCAGTGAAAACTTCAAACTGCTTCTGTGAACGCTCAAGCTCAAGGGCATCGCTAATCGACAGTCTTACTTGGCGAAGTGCCGCATATCCAGCAGTGATAAAACCAATGTGCTTGCCAATAGCAAGCAGTTGCGCCGACAAGCCTTTAGACGCTCCCGCCTGCTGCAATGAAGCAGCAGCGTGTTGTTTTTTTGCCTTTTCTGCTGCTAGCGTTGCCGCTTTTTCCCTATGTAATTTTGTTACTTCGAGATCAATTGCTTTTGCAGTTTTGTGTAGCTGCAAAATTTCCTGACGACGAACTTTGTTTTTTTGCCCTATCTTTTTTTCCGTTTCAAACAAGGCTCTAGCTTCTGCACGCAAGCTATCTGCGAATTTCCTTGCCTCTATCGCGCCTTCTTCCGTTTCAAGCGATAGCTTCGCAGTTTTTCTCGCTAGTACTTCAATCGGAGCAGCGTTGCCTTTTGCTGCACGCGCAATCAAATCAAAGTCTGCGTGCATCCGCTCCATCGGCGTTCTCAGGCTTTTAGCTTCTTTTTTTAAAAGATTAAACTCGGAGCGTGTTAGCCCCATGCTTTTATTAAACTGCCGAGTGTCAGCAATGACATCGTAAACAAGCGATCCAATTTTTCCGCTAGCCATGTGTTGCGCTCAACTGCTTTGCAAGGTCTTCAGGTTTCATCATGCCGCTGTCAGTTCCTTCGCTGCGTTCGTCTGCCAAGAGAGATGCATGTGCAAACCAAAAGTCGAGCACTTTCGGAGGCACAGTGTTCATCCAGCAAACCGGATCGTCGATGCCTAACTCTTTACAAATATCAAAAGCGTACCTCAAGCGAAAATTGCGTTTCAACTCTCGCTTGAGTCGCTCAATCCGCCCTTTTTTCCAGTGTCTTCGCCCTCATTGAATTTTGTGATTGCAGCAAACAAAGGATCAAGTTCATTAGAGTCAAGAGCACCTAGGTCTTTAGCATCTTTCTCGGAGAACATTGGCGTACCTTCATCAACCATGACCTGGTCAATGATTGCGTGGACTCGACGCTGGGCAAACGACTCTTCAATCGGATTCCCGTCCCCGTCCCACATCCTTGCTGCTCTTCTCGATCTCTGAACTTCGCCACCGCTGCGAATGCCAACTTTCCCAAAACCTGGTACGTCTACCACTTGATATCGTACCTTTGCTTTCTTAAACAACTTTTCACGAGTTAAAGTCGTCTTCGTCATCTAATTCATCCTCACTAACAGGGTTCAAAAGTTCCTCCGGTATCTCCGGTGGGACAATAGATTCAAGTGCTTCGTTCTTGACGACTTTGCGAACTTCCTCATCAATCGCTTCCATCGCCAGCGGCGAAAGATTTGTACCTGACAGGTAAATTATCTTTGCGCCTTTATCAAATGGCAAATACGCCACCCACTCTTCGTCGAGTTCAATTCTGTACTGCGACCGTAGTTTCCATTCGCCTGTAGCGAGTGAGCGTCCACGGTCTTGCTTAACAGTAATGTTTTGTTTTTCAAACATTTAAATATTCCTCGACGAAAAGCTTGTTGCTAATACCTATGCAAACGTAGGCTCAGTGCCAGAAGATCCGCTGGAGTCATCTCCACCATCAAACTGCACAGTAATTTGCTGCACCATAATGTCGCCGTTCTGAACCTCTGGGAAGTTGTGTCCAGAAATAAAGCCGGACCCGCTAAGGCTAGTGCTCGCGCCACCAGAAATTGCCGGAAAAGTGATCGTGATGGTTTGCGCTGCGTCACCTTGGTTGGCAACGGAAAAAGATGACCCGGTGTAAATAATGTCAGCAGTAAACGAACCAGGATCAGTCAGGTCACCTGCCATCATCGTTTTAAAATTACTCGTTCCGAGATGACTCGTTTCGATAGCGTCTGCACTTTGCGAAACGCCACTAATTGAACGAACTTTTGCGACTGAGCTACCAACGCTCAGTGTTACGCCGTTACCAGTAGATGCCATGTGTTAACTCCAAGGCTATGAGGTAGTAGTCTGGTAAAAAACAAAAAAGTCTTGACTTGCTATGAATCGTCGCTGATCGGTCCCTGCCTCGGGTTGAACAAATTCATGTTCCTCGCCACCAGCAAGACTGATTTCATCGATCCATTGTCCAGAGTTATCTCCGCGATGCTTTTTGTGCAACGCGATCCTCACCTTCTCCGCTAACTGATTGGCCTCACCGCGAGTTTTCGCGAAACAATCAATCTGTATCCGTGCTCTAGTCAGTGCAGTGACATTAACTAGTTCTTCGTTAGCAACCGTGCTAATGACTTGGTATGCGATGGCAGGCATCGTGCATTTCTGCGGCAACACATCTGAGTACATGCGCGTTCCTACAAGAGCAGACACATCGCTGTCAGCAATTGTTAGAGTTCGTATGGTTGCGCTAATGTCTGCCATTTAAAAGTTTGCTAAGTTCTGCAAGTCTGCTTTAAGCGATTTAATAATTGCTTGATGCTGCGAGTCGCGTGTTTCATCAATTGCTGGTCGCCAGAATTTTTTTTCTGTGACAGTGCCACCGACTCGCTCTCCAAATATCACTTTTTCGTGACCGTACTCTGCCGCTACCGCGTGTATGTTTGCTTTGCCTGTTGTCCGCGTCCTATGCACAACGCGGCTACCTTTGTTTGGCAAGCCCTTGCTGCGTATGCTTCTGTGTAAGGGCTCTTCTCGCCCTCGTCCACCGCGAGGTTGCCCCCAACTAGGTTTTGTTCGCTTTGCACCTCGCCGTGCTTCCCTCGCCATGATGCGTGACGCTTTTGCTAACGCACGCTTTAGCATCCGCTCTCTTAGATGGCCGGGAAACTTCAACAGAAATCGATCCATGCTCCCGTCATCGATAATCCTGACTGTATGTCTACCTTTCATTCCACATCCTTTTTCAATTCGATGCGAATCTCGCGAGAGTTGCCCATCGGGTCAAACGCGGCGACCACTCCGTAGGTCACGCCATCGACGACCGCTCTCATGTCAGGCTTAACCGCCTTTGCACCGTGATACTCGCCCATGAGCACATGCGTAGTTGTTGGCTGAACTTGTTCGCCGCGAAGCGTTTCAGCACCATTGGTAGTCAGCATTTCGCACGGCCATGATGTGACGACCGTATCCCAGTCGCCTGCAACGCGGTAAGTCGGTGTACCATGACCATCCTGCGTTCCATCGTGCTGAGTAAAGTTGGCTCGATGCCTTGCTGCTCCTGCTCTTCTCACGGGTAGTTGCTCCGCTTGACAGGGTTCAGCAAACGCTCGTAGGCAGTTTCCCAGTGAGTCCGCTTGGTCATGTCGCCACGATCCTCAAACATTAAAGCAACCTGCACCAAAACAAGTTGCTTAAACAGGTCAGGCACGTTGGAAGCAGTCCCATACCCAGCAGCAAACGTCACGGTGACTGCGTTTCGGATATCGACGGTTTCAGGCCATTCCTGATCGTATTTCAGGCTGATAATACGCCGCGACAAATCGACTGCGTACACGCTCGTTGCGAGCGTCTGCTGGGCGTTGTCAGCATCGTAGTAAGTGATGCTGGAAACGCTCGTCAGTGGCTTGTACGGGATGTCGATGTAGTCATCGGGGAACGCATCAAGGGAAAGCGTGAACGTCTGCGAAATCAAAGCATAGTTTGTGTCTGCCTCAACACGCTCGCGTGCTGCGGAGATAAAACGAGACAACTTTGTTTCGTGCGTACTATCGCTTGCCGCGAGTTCCAGGTGATCCTTTGCTTCCGCCAGACTTACTGGCTCGCTGCTTGGACCGACTGTTCGATTTAGTGCGTACTTTGTTGGCATGGAATTCTGCAAATCCACTTGCGACTAAGGTTGCTGCTAACCCACCGTTCATTTCCGTGAAAGCGTGACCAGGTTCAAACCCTAGCCACGCTTTTTTTAATACAACCTTCATGGCTAGCTAGCTGCCAGTTGCACGCCGATCAGAGGCCCACCCGCACTGCCGGAACCAACCTCATGCACCGTGATGCCAGAGCGACTTGTTGCCTGAATTCCGATCTGATCGGAGGCGGCATATAGCTCATTCAAGATTTTCACGGACACATCTCGACGAGATCCCATGGTTGCTGCAAGCGAAAGATCGCCGTAGTAAGCAACCAGCGAATCAGCAGCAGCGTCTGAATCAGGAAGCACCTGAGTAAAGACAACTTCGCTGCCAAGGAAGCGAGGCACAGTTCCGGCAGCAAGGTCTGCCGCTGTGTTGCCACCTGCTGCTGTCATCAGAGGAGCAAGGCTGTTGTAGTAAACAGAACTGTGGCAGTACCACTTGTTCTGTGCTCCAGGCACTTGCAACTGTGCGGCTTGAGCAGCGTGGTAATCTACCAGTGCCAACTCAGCAACAGTGTCCTTTCCGGTTGCGGCTTGCACTTTGGAACCAGCAGCGAGAGCACTAGCAACGCCAGTGATACTACCGTAGGTGCTAGTTCCGTCACCGATGAAACCATTGGTATCTTCTGCGACAGCTATGCCATAGGCGATTTCTTCCGCAAGCAACGCTGACATTCCAATGACCGAATCTTCATTCAACTCAGTGCTCATCAACGAAAGAGTCGCATATTTGACCGCACTGATGGAAGCTTGGGCAAAAGTAAGATCGCTCGTGCTCAAACTATTTCCCTCGCCGGGATAATATACGGTCAGGCCGCCAGTACGGCGAGGCACTGCAAGCGTATCGCTCGACATTGGAACAACGCGAGCGTTTTGTCGGAAAACACCTGCGTTTTCAACGAGTCGAATGATCTCGTTTGCCAATGGATCGGGAACCAAAAAACCACCGGCTGAGTTGCTGCCTTCAGACATCGCATTAGCAAACTGAGGTGCAACGTCAGCAAGCTTGTTCTTTGCCCAGCGATTGCCGACCAACGCGGCAACCCAAAGACCAGAAACGTAACCGCCTTTGGCATCGTTCTTGAAACCTTTGCGGTTTGCTGAGATGGCAACGCTTGTTGGAACACGCACGTTCGCAAACGGTGCATCCTGCTCTTGGTTTCCGCCGGGGACAACGATGTCGCCAGAAGCAATTCGAGCCTTTGCTGACTCATTTTGCAGACGGTTAAGGTTTTCACCTCGCTTGATAAATGCTTCATTCGCTGGAAGCTTGTTCTCGATGATGTCATCGATCTGTGCCTGCTCATCAGCAAGCAACTCGCGGTCTTCCTGCTTTGCGTTCTCAATGATCGCTTCGCTTTGTGCGATCAGTTCTGCTCGCTCTTCTCTGTAATCGTTCAGATTTTTAAACATTGGATTTCCTTACTGCCTAGTCAGTAGGGAAACCACAAAAAAAGCGGCGTGACCTACCGACCAGCGCACGGGTTTGTGATTAAACAAAAACGTATCGCTGGTGCAGTGAGTCACGCCGCTTATGAGCTAGCTTGACGCTCACCGAACAAGTTCGATGCGGCGATTCTAGGATTACATCATTTGTTGTCAAACACTTTTACGAAGTTTTTCAAGTTGCAGTTTGTGGTGAGCAGCAATTCGTTTTTTTGCGACTGCTTCAGTTTTCATCGCATACTGCTTTTTCTTCTTTTTGTTCTCGATGATTTCATCGACGTAACCAAGTTCCTTGGCTTGAGTCGCTGACATTAGCGTGCCTAATACGCCTTTGTCTTCGCCTTCCATTTGCGACTCGATTGTCTCGCGAGTTTGACCAGTTCGCGACTGATAGATGTCAACAAGGTGCTCGTCAATTGTTTCTAAATAATTAGCAATCGCACGCATGCCGTGGCTGTTCCCACCGTAGACCACATGAGCTTGATGAATGCCAATGTCGGCAGCTTGGTGGATTGCAATGTGGTCGCCTGCCATCGCAACAAAACTTGCTGCTGAGTACGCCTGACCAACAATTTCGACTCTGACCTCGCCAGCATGCGATTTAAGAGCGTTGTAGATCGTCAGACCGTCATAGACCGATCCGCCTGGTGAGTTGATTACAACGCGAATGTCGCGGTCTTGATTGCTGTTCAAGAATCCAACTACATCCTGTGCGTTGACTCCATCGCTGAAAAAGTCCTCGCCAATCTGCTCAAGGATGTATAGCTCGGCAGCATCCGATTGTGCTTCGTTGCGAAACGCGAGTGAAAAACCCGTCTGTGCTTCTGCGTCAGCTTTGATGGCATCGGGTGCGTTTTGGATATCAAACATCGATCAAGTCTCCTGCGAGGATTTCGTTTGCAAGTGTTTCTGCTTTGCTCGGCCATGATTCGACTGCTTCAGCAACGGCATCTGCGAGCCCGTCAATCGTGACTGAGCCAGCGATCTCTAGTAGTTCGTCTTTTGATTGCTGGCAGTGCTGCGTGCCTGTGCTGCGAGCACCACCAAGGTTTTCGCAAGCGTTCTCCATCGTGCTCCTCCAACGCTTGTCGTAAAACTTATCTAACCAACTGATGTAGTTTCCTGAATTGCCTGCGGCCCTGAGAACATGCCCAGCTTCGACTTTAAGGCGATGTTCCATGTGTGCGACTATCGCGAGGGAATTGGCGTCTAGCGGCTCTTCCTGAGCCTCCCGCGGCTCTTCAGGCTCGCTGTCGCCTTGCCCCGGCGTAATAGCGGGATTCTCGTACACATCGCCCCCGTCATACGGGTTCATGTCGAGTTTTGCCCGCGCTTCGTTCGGGCTGATGATGCGGTGCGTGATCGCGAGCCCCAGTGCCTCAACAGTCGTTTTGTAATCGGCTCGCAGTAGTGCAGCGGTATTGAACTTCCAGTAGTGCGAGTCGGCACGCTTCTGGCGACCGGAGAGCAGTTTTTCGTCGCACTCTTGTTCCATTCGCACCAACCACCGCATCAGACAGTTGGATAGATAGTTAAGGTTCTTCTGCTCCATTGAGTTGTAACTGACAGACTCGTCGTCACCCAAAATTCCTTCTAACTGAAACAGCAACGCAATCTCTTGACGCTGAAACTTTCTCTGCTCAACCCATGACGATGCTGTGTCTGCGTGACTCAGCGTATGCACTTTCATGTTTTCGCGTATAAGACCTGCACGCCCAACATTGTCGAGCCCTTTGTGCCAAGTGTTAAACGAGGACAAAAACTCGTCGGCATCTTTCTTGTCGCGAAACGCTGACCTTGGTGCTTCCAGCATGATGCCTGGTCGCGATCCATTAGCAAAGTCTTTGTTAGTTGCTTTCTCTGCTGCCAACCCAAGGCCGATGCTGTTCTTTGCAACTTCAAACAACTGCAAGCCGTTTACCCCATTTGCACCAAGACCTGGTATGTGCAGCACATCCTTGTCGTCGATGATTAGCGTGCGTGCTTCGTAACCTTCGTTGAAAGTGTTTAGCCGCTCATGAGGCGTAAGGTTAACTGTGTGAATCTTGCTACCTTCATGGTAGACCGTAGTGCTCTGTGTTGGATCAATGATCAGTAACTCAATCGGGTTGCCCTGACCATCACGCACGATTGCTGCTTTTGCGTTGCCCCAAATCAACGCATGCACCATTAGCGTTTCTTTGAACTGAGCCGCAGTCATGTACGGGTTAGGTCGCGTCTTGAGCAGGCGATACGCTGGGTGCGAATGCGCTTTATCTGCTCCACCTTCATCGAGTCGTTTGTGTACGCATAGCGGTAACTGGGAAACGTGACCGCTGATTTTGCTGACTGCATACCAAACAGGAGGGAGCCCCATGGAATTAATGCCGGTTACCCGCATGCCACTGTCGCTCTTGACACTTGTCACTGCGTTGACAAACCACTCAGCAGGCTTGGCAAGTCCAGTGTTCAAAATCCGCTTAAAAAAATCAATCATTGTGTTTCTCAACTAATGAACAGGGGACCGTCGATTCGGGGCTCGGTGACCATGCAAACCCACATCGCCATGACGCTGCTTACCACTGGGTCAATTTTTTCGTTGCTGTCACGCTTGTTCAGCATGACTTGCTGTTGTGTGTTTTGCTGGAGCACCGCGTTGCCCATGCACCAACGCAACAGTGGATTGCCATCGTGCAGCAATCTGCCCTCTGCCATTGCTGCTCGAAACTCACAGATTGGACCGTTGAACATTCCGCAGTTTTGCCCCATGCGAGCAGCGCGTATACCTTGCTGACTCAAGTTTTCGGCAAACTGTTGTGCTCCCGCCGGATCGTATGCCAGTTGATCAACCCGATAACTATCGCAAGCATCAAGCAGATCCCGCTCCATTTGACTGACTGGGTATTCGCAGCGGCGAATCAAGTCGTCATGCACCCATTGTGCAAATGGTTGCTTGGTCAAATCGCGACGAGTGTTTGTTGCAATGTAAGACTGCGTTCGTATTTCGTACCGCCAAACTGGCGTATGGTCGCCGGTGTATTCGCCCGTGGGGAATTTGGCACATAATGACCAACTGGCGAGATCGTTCCTGCCCCCCAGGTCAACTCCGGCCCCAACCGCTGCCGCGTCACGCCAATCGCTCAAAACGCTTTCGCATTTATCCCACAACTCTAAATCAAATGCTCGCGTTGTTGATGAAACAAGTTGGTTCGCGTGATACCTCTTAAAACGGTTCAACGCGAGTGCATCCTGCTTCGCCTCTTTCGCCATTCGCTCTAGGTATGTTGGCTTTACGCTGACCCCTAAATTTGGATTTGATTTTACCCAGTTTTCAGGATTAAGCACATCGTCCTTTTCGTCTAACTCAAAACAGAACGCAAACAACTGTTCGTCATTAAAGTCTTGGTTGAGTATGCCTTTGGCGTACTTGTATTCACTGAGCCAAATGTGACTCTGGTCATCTCCAGCAGTGGTCAGCGTAATAATGATTGGTTGCTGCCTCGCACCAGATCCAGTCTGCATCGTGTCGTAAAAACCTCGATGGTGCTCTCGCCAGGCATGCAGTTCGTCTTGCAAGATTGCAAGTGGGTTCAAACCATCATAAGGCTTGTCGCTTCCAACGCAGCGTATCGAGCCCTGATTGTGAGCAAACGTAATCTGCTTGTTTATCGCAGTGCTCATCTTTTTGATGTGCTTGCTCTGCATTCGCATACGCTCGATCTCGGCGTACATCACCTTTTCAACTTGCTCTCGTTTGGTTGCACACAGAATCACGTTTGCCACTGCCTCGGGCTTGCCTGTACCGGGATTCACATCGAAGCTTGCCAGCAGCACTGCCAACGCTGCACCCAGAGTGCTCTTCCCGTTCTTTCGACCCATTGACCAATAAGCTTTGCGAAACCTGCGAGTGCTGTCGTCTGCACGCTTCCAACCAAACAGGCATGAAACGCCGAACGCTTGCCAAGGCTCAAGGATCAGCGGCAAACCAGCGTGCTCTCCAATGCTGTGACATAACAACGACTCAATGAAATCAACTGCGACCTCTGCGTGCTGACTGTCAAAGTAATACGGAAAGTCTTTGTCGCCTTCACGATCCACGTCACGCACATGCCTCTGGACCGCTTTACGCACCAAATCACACACAACAATGTCATCGTTCATGACATCGTCGATGTAGCCTTGGATCTTGTGAAGCGTACCCGATGCAATCATTTAGTTCCTGCTTTGCAGTTTTGCCAACAGCCCACCAAACGGATTGTCGTCTTGCTTTGGATTCATGCTCACAAGCTTGCCGCGAGAGGCAGGGGTCAAGCCAAACTCTGGAATTAGCTTGTTCATTGCTTCGCGATGCTTGTGCATGTCAGTACCAGCAGGATGTCTTTTCGGTTCGCCACGCGAGTCGGTAATGATTCCACCGCATTCATCGAACTGCCGCTTTGCCATCATCCAGCCAGCGTATGCGGTGCAGTACGCAACCATCACCTGACGCTGGTCGGACGACAGAATTCCCATCGACTTCATGTCTTTTACTAATTGTCGCCACATAGTTTTTTCGTCGTCGCTAAACCACTTCGGCATCGGTGGGGCTTTGCCGTCAATTTCCGGTGCGTCTTTGTTTTCTCGCTGTGGGTTTTTGACGTAGCTGCCTTGTGCTTTGTGAACACTCGGGGCTAGCGGTTTTCTTCCTCTTGCCATTACGCATACCTCCTTACACGTTTAAGCACCTTGCCGTGCCTGGCGTCATGACAACGCTCGCACAATGGGGCAAGGTTTGTTCGTTCCAATCGCAAATGCGGTGCTGTGTTAATGCCTTGAATGTGATGCAGTTCGACTGCTGGTTTTATGCGACCTTCTTTTTCGCAATCGATGCACAGCGGTTGATCCTCTAGAATTTGAGCTCTCAACTTACGCCAGTGATGGTCGTACCCTTTTTGCCCAGCGTTCATCCTGCCTGTGTTGCATTTTGCACACAGTTTTCTGTCTTCGATCATTTCGCCGCACTTGCAGAAATACATCAGCCGACCCACCCTGCTGAACCGGAGGTCGATGCTTGAGTAAGCGTTATTGTTTGCGATCCATCGGCAGAAACAGTAACTGCTGTATCTGCCGGAGTGTTAAACTCGCTGGGTGGGCTCGCGACCAACGAGTAATCGCCAGCGTCCAGGTTGAAGACGCATTGACCGCTGCTATTTGTGACCAGCGTTGTTGTTGTTCCGTCGATGTTGACTCTGACATTTGCGACCGCACTTCCGCTGCTGTCTTGGCAAGTGACTGTCAGTGAGTAGATCCCGCTCCCGCTCCCGCCAGTAGTCCATGCTGAGTCGCCACGATCTCGAATCGCCTCAAGAGTGTCGGTCGATGCAAACCCGCTGCCTTTGATGTCCGTCAAGTGAGTGATGATTGCTGACTGATTACTCGCGGTCGCGTCACCACCACTGCTGCTTGGTGCTTGTTCAAGAGCGTTGGTCGTAAATCTAGATACAAGACCGTCTGCCTCCATTGCGCTGTCAAGCTTGTTTGCAATGACCAGAATTGAATCAGCAACAGAATCAATGGTTACGACTGCTGCTGCGGTTGCAATGTCGGTGAGCGCTCCGCTATTCGGCAAGTTGTCAGTTACCGCTTTTATTTCATCTACTAATGCGTCGATGCTGGCGACCTCTGACGCTGTTGCAAGCGAGGAAACGTCTGCCTGGCTTGCAGTCCGGCTTGCGCTGTCTGTAGTGACTGCATTGCTTACAGTTCCTACCGTGACTACGTTTTGAACAGCCTGAGATGCGGGATTAAAATCGTTAAGTGCTGCAATACTTGACGCTGTTGCAAGCGCGGATACGTCAGCTTGGCTTGCCGTCCTCGATGCAGCATCAGTAGTTACTTGATTACTGGACGCATCAAACGTGCTGCGACTGCTTATAGCAGCATCAAGGTTGGACAGACCAAAACTCGCCGCTGACTTGTAATCAACCGCGTCAAGTTCTATTTCAAGTAAAACTGGTGCCATGTCTGTTGCACCTTTTAGCATTACAACGACGCTGCCCTCACTGGTTGCGTCAATCGCAGCATCTGGCAGACCTATTTCGTAGATGCCAGGCATGTTCGTACTGTCCACTTCAGACCAGCATCCGCTGCTGTATGTGCCAACTGTGCCGCTGTATAGCGTGATTGCTGTAGCTACTGCATCGCCCTCTGGTAAGTAATACGCTGTCAGCCCTGCTGCGTTGTATTCTATTCCGGTTTTACCGCTGCCGTCCGTTGCTGATGAGTCTTGAGCAAACACGCGGACCAGTTTTGACGTTGTGCCTTGCTTTAGTTTTAACTTCATCCGTTCAAGCCTCCTTGGAAGGTGATGCGTCGAAAACCGCCGCCGCCTGATGGGGCTGGCTGTTGAAATGCACCAATGTCTTTATTTGTGTTTGCATCTAGACCTTCGTAAGGTTTTGGTTCGCCTGCGTTATACCCGTTACTGGAGGACACAAGCGAATAATCACCTCCCGAAGGATCAGTGAAAGGGCTAGACGTATCCGTCACGCTGTTTCTTGAAAGAGCATATGAGTCGGAATTTATATTTGTGCCGCAGTTGTGAAACAAATTACCTGTCGGAAACAAACCAACGTTGGAACTGTTTGTGTTGTTGATAGCCGTGCCAGTAATGTCAGAAAAAACGTTGTTCCTAATTGTTATTGGCCCAGCCGAAATGCTGTTAACTTCTGCTTGAATTGCGTCCCCTGAAATGTTGTAAAAAGTGTTATTCACAAATCCGCTTGCCATGCCGTAAAACGACCCAGAAACCGCTGCGGTTGTTTGCCCTTCAAAGAAACAATTATTAAATGAAATGAACTCATTTGCCTTGCGTACACCATAGACGCCGCCCTCAAAAACGCATCCGTAGAAAAACACTTGAGAATTTTGCGTGTAAACATTAGTAGAGTACAGACTGGTTGTTCCAGTGTTACCCTTGAAATAGCAGTCTTCAACGACAATGCGATCATCGGCAAATCTGCAAGACATCTTTTCAGATACAGATTCAAACTGACATCTTCTAACTTGTCCGAATGCAGCGGAAAACTGAAAAGGAAAGTCATAGGTTGAATCATTTTTGGTTGCGACATTTTCCATGTGCCAATAGTCGCCCAAAATGTACCACCTTCGACTGCTGCTGCTTGCAACCACTAAAGGTATGTCAGTGCCTGCAACACGCTGCAGCCCCGTGTAGTCTTGATCTCCGATCGTTGATTTATAGCCTCGCAAAGCAATGGGGCTTGTGACACTTCCCGAAGTTGTAAATCCTGCAATGGAGGTCAGCGTGTAGGTTCCCGCCTTCATGTTGAGTCGGTCGTTTGAAGTTACTCCAGACACTGCCTCGGCAAGCGTCCAAGCGTTTGCCTCGCTCGATCCATCGTGAAGCCCACCGCCAGTCACGGTTACATACTTTTCGTTAAATGCCATTTTACAGCCCCGCTTTTATTGCAGCCCGCACTTCGTCAGCGGTGCTTACCCCATCGCTCACCGCAGGGTTGACCCACACGTTGTCAATCTCTGCTCTGAGTTGCTCGATGCCTTGCATTCGTTGCTCGTCTGCGACTATCGCATTGTAGCTTTCGCGTGCAGCAATAACATCGTCAACGCTCGCGCCTGCGTCTGGTTGACCATCAGCGGAATCAATCAATGCCTGTGCGACGACTTGAAGGTCTGCGTTCATTCCAGCGGTTACGCTCGACCATTGCACACTGCGTGGAAACTCGTTGGTGCTGACCGATTCCCCGCTTCCAAAGCAGTGCGAGATAAACCAACTCAGCAGCGACTTTGCGTCACCTTGAGGCAGGCCGCTGTAGTGGTCAATCAATGATCCTGCTCGCGTTCCAGCAACCGGATCCTCAACCACTGCACCGGACTCTTGCAGCACGATTCGTGCGTCACTGCAGGCGAGTGCGTTGGCAGTGCGTGACGCCAAGTGTTGAGCGATCGCTGAATCATCAACGCCAGCGTCTTCGAGCGGTTTCACGTCCAAGAGGTAATCAATCACCGTTTATTTCCTTTTTTAACTCGTCGAGTTTCGTTCCCGCCTGCCGCGCAAGCTCGGCCCATAGTTTGCTTTGCTGCTCATGCAAAACGATCCTGTCGCTCTCGCATTGCTGCAACTTTTCCGATGTGTCTTTGTGGAATGCACTCTGCTGCTTGTACAAATAAGTCACAGCACCACCTAGGACTCCGCACGCAGATAAAAGCATGCCGGTCATTGTTGGATCAACCACAGCAAGCATCATCGTCGCCTCCAGCGAAAAAAGATTCCACGGCGAACTCTAGTGCTGCATGATCGAACAGTTTTTTGCACAGGTTGGTTGCTTGAAAACTGCTTGGTGACATTGCATGAACCAGCTACGCACTGTGGCTCAGATACTGGAGTGCATACCCCATCCTTGCATTCTGCAATCGGCGCAGACATCAGAACCTTCTGCTCTTCCACTAATTGCTCAGAAGCTTTCTCTGCTGACACAGCACCACCAACCACTACGCAAATTGCAATGCCTGCTGCTGCGTAAATTGCATAGTCAAAATACTTATTTACCATCTTTCCTAACCTTTGCTGAACGTACTACGATCATTTCGTGAGCAATTGCTTTAGAACCGTACAATTCTTTTCTTCCTTGGTCGCCCCAACGCGATCCCCAAGAGTTTTGTATCACTACTCCCCAACCCTTCTGCGGATGCCAGCAAGCCTTGCACGCAAAAACAAGATGTCGCCAGTAGTTGAAAGCCATGCTGACGCCACATGCTGGATTGATTGGATCAAGTAACGCACTGATGCAACCGTCAAAGTCGTTGCTTTGTATTTCTTCAAACTGCACAATGCTGTGCAGTGCTGCACTTGCTTTAACTTTGTCAGTGTTAGCAAGCGAGCGGTTTGTTGATGCCTCGGGAAAAACGTCAGTCGTTGGACATCCGTATTTCAGCAATCCCTCGACGGCTTGCATTCCCCAGCCGCCGACTCGCTTCCAGTTTTTGACTTTGCCCGCAACGTAGCTGGCAGACAAATGCGGAATCGGATCATGACCAGCGCGTGCCATAGCAACGGCGACCGGAGCACAAACGCCGAAGGACCAACAGTATGGCAGGGACTTTTGGTCATACGATTTAAAATTTGCACTCAGCATTACATCAAGGGCTGATGTTTTGTTCTGCTCCTGCAACTCCAGCAAGTCTTTCCAAGTATCACGCGAGTGGCGTTTTTCGTATGGTCCAACAACAGAACCAAACGGTTGCTCTGCAAAGTCGCGAGAGATGTATCCTTTTGCTCCGGGGCTCATCAATTTGCTCCGATAACTTTTCGGAATTCTGCGATTGACGATGGCAATGGTTGCATCTTGCGGTTGCCACGTTTGTCCATCGTTGCCATGCAAGGTGCGTCATCAGCGTAGAATCCAAAGAGTTGACGAACCCATTCGTCTGCGTTTTGGATGTCTGCATCTTGCCACAGCGTGCGAAATCCAATGCCCCGCTGGTCGCAAATTTCATCAGGCACAACGCTTGCAGCAACCTGAGCCTGGTCCGCTGTCATACCTTCCAAAGACTTGATCAACAACACATTTGCAACTTGACCAGTTACGACCTGGTCATCGCGATCTGGCTTGAAACGCAAAAGCCAGTCGCTGTCCCAAATTAAAAACGCCAAGGCAGCAAGCAACACAACAACCAAAAGGTTGTTCTGCTTTGGGGCGGGACTTGCTGCTTTGGCAATGTCGATCAACGCTTGTCCTCGACCTTTCTTAGACGCTCGTCAATGTCATTTAGGACTTGCGTTAGCTTGTCAAAGTCAATTGCGTTTTCAGCTACAGCGGCAGCAGCATCAACCTTTGGAAACTTTGCTCGCACTGCGTCAACTGTGTACTCTGCAATTGGCTTAAGAATGCCCGATACAATTCCGATGGCGATCAACCCCACCATGCTGATGGCAGAGTATGCGGCCTGCAATACGATGATCGCGAGTGCGGAGGTAGATTGGTATCCTTCGCTTTCTTCGACGAGGAACCAGTCCAGCAGTCCCTGCCTCCAGCAGTAGAATGCAAACCAAATAGTCGCACATCCACACAAGAAAACAAAGCTTCTGTTATCGCGGAGTTTTGGCATATCCCGGTTCCTCTGGTTGAAAGTTTGCAGGAACGCTTTTCCCAACCAACTGCTCTTTGACCCATTTTTCAATTAGCGCGATTGCAAGCTTTACCGCAACTGCTGCAAGCAATTTTCCCAATATCGATTGATACTCAGGCGCGTTTGTTATTCGAGTGATCGCTGTATTAATAGCTAACGCGCCAATACCTTCGGGTTGCCTTTTTGGATTTGGATGTAAGGCACTCGCGACCAGATATTCTTCTCTCGCGATCTCGCGAACGCGGCGACGACGATTTGCATTTAAAAACGACATTGCTGAAGTTTCAGCTAGCAGATTTTGAAGTCAATACATCTGCTTGAGACTAGTTGCGTTTCTTATTTTTTTGAGGCTTACCGCGTGGGTAAACGTCAAATTTATTTGTTGCAAATATGATGCTTGCCATTTCTGTGGCAGTCTCAGAAACAAATTGCTCATCGAGTTCGTATTGTTGAGCGTGCTTGATTTCGTGAATTAGAGTGTCTGTAAAATTCAGGGGGCTCAAGTCTTTTCGCACACGGATCAAACGCTTTTCATGATTGCAATCGCCCCACGTTGCTCTAGGCATGTCCTTTCGACCGACAAACTGGATAGTCCACATTGCGCCGCGAATGGGAACGTGAATTTCATCTCGCTCTACCCATTTCATCGCACGCCTCTGTTTTTAAGAGGCATCGCCTCAGCGTATGCATGAACGCCATCGACAACGACCCCCATGCCCAGCAGTGGTCGCTTCGCATACTTGACGCCGTATTTCATCGCCAAGCTTGAAGAGTCGCACAGCGAGCCCGCAGAAAGGCCAAACAGACGCACATCCTCGCTCGCGTAGTAATTCACAGACAAGCTTGCGTGAAAGTGACCAATGACCGTTGATCGCATCGATGCCTTGGCTTGTGCCAAAGCTGGGGTCGCACCACCGAGTCCCTCACCGTGCTTGTACTGCACTCCGTCGATTAGAACCCTGCCAAAGCGTGGGTGAATTCGCCAATTCCTCGGAAAGCCAAATATCGACTTGATCGGTTTGACCCAGTCCTCGGGGATGTTAGCGTCAACGGCTTTCCGCATGATCAGCCAATCATGGTTGCCGATCATGTAGTCAACGCGACCAGCAGAAAAGTGATCGTAGAATGGTTGCAGTTGCTCTTTTGCCTGCTCAACCTCATCGAGAGCAGTAGGCATTCCCGCTTCCTTCGCGTGATAGCTCATCGCGTGAAGGTCGTATGCATCGCCTAAGAAAACTACCCGGTCGATTGGTGCATATGCCTCTGCGACCTCAAGCACAAAACTAAACGCAGCAGGATGGACCGCTGGCGCGTGGAGGTCAGGAATGACTAAAACCGTGGACATGATTTGCTCGCGAGTTGCGTCGATTAACACGCACGCAAAGCACTAAGTCAAACAGTTGCATCAGACTTTTGAGATTGCGAAGAATTCTGAGACAAGCTAGCAACGAATCTTGCAAAAACCTCTTGTTCGATGCGAATGTGACCGTTTTTTTGCTTGCCCACAGCAGGCAAACGCCGAACTGCAAAACACTTGCTCGTCACCCATTTGCGAACTGTTTGATGTGATACGCAAGCGTAATCTGCGGCCTCTGGTATCGTTATCCATTCTTTCATTTTAATAAATCCTTTCGACCTTGATGATGGTTTCAAATCTTGTCACTGAATACCACTCGCGACCATGCCTGCAAAACAACGAGATGCCGGATATTTTTCGCATCAACTCAGTTTCAAAATGTCGAGCAATTGCATTTTTCAAGTCTTTTCCAGATGCAAAAAACGTATCGTTTGATGTAAGTGCTTTCAGCTTAAATTCGACAAGCTCGACTATTGGCCGGGTTTTTTGACGTTGTTCAAATTTTGTCTTGTAAACCTTGTAATCTCTGCTTGTCGCACTCATCACCCACCTCCTTTTTGATTTCGTCCAAAAGATTTTCCCAGTCAGTAGCCTGCACCACGTTGCCTACGACACCCTTGATCAACTTACGCATGAGCCCGATCTCATCACGCAACCGCTGCACTTCGTGTCGCTCGTACAGCAACGCATGCTCTGCTTCGATGCGGCGCATGTCGATCTGCCTTTTGTCCTCACTTATTTCCCAACTCCTTTCACGCAGTTGCTTGTTTTCTGCTCGCAAATCGTTGATTGTCTCGTCCTGAACCTCGACCTGACGTTCGGCGTCTTTTAGTGCTCGTAACATCTTTTCAAATTGTGACTCACTCATCCTTAAACACCTCAATTAGAACTGCCGGGCCGCTTTCTCGCTGCGTAGCGTCTTGCGCCCCGATGACCTGGACAATGTATTTCATCGAATCATCGTGAAACCAACCAACCGCAACCAAGCTATCGATCAGTTGTTTTGCATTTCCTCTTAGCACGCTGTCCGCATCCCAGAGCCTCTGGTTTGGTCCGAGTATCCGCGTAAGCCTCACCTTTACCGGAAACTCAAATGGATCTCGCTCAAGCTTCTGCGCCTTCAGTTGTTGCTCGATAGCTTTGCGAGTCGATGCTGACTTGTACCAAGCCCGACCCTGACCATCGTTCCCGTTGGTCAGGTTCAGCTTGATCGTTTCTCTGCTTATTGATTTCATCAACTTTGCCTCCGAGCATGTTTCGCAACCAATCTGGTGCTTGAATTTGGCCCTTGTCCCACTGCTTTGCTTCTTCAAACCGGCTGTTGTTTTCCTCAACAGTAAGTTTCTTTTCCTGCACCATGCGACCAAGTTGGCAGGCAATCCCACCAAACGCAGTCTGCTGCACATATTTCATCGCGCCTCGTGCGCTTGTGTGATACTTTTCTTCCTGCTCCACCTTTCGGTTTCGCTCGTACCGCAAATCGTCAGATTGCGTGCGTATCCAAATCGCGGTCCTGTCTCGCTCGTAAGCTTCTGGACGGTCGCGAGTTCCATCCATCATGTCGTTCATGACTGAGTTGACATCGTCAAAGTCGCAATTCTTGATTGTGTTCCGCCAAAGCTTAAAAGTCGCGTTTGGATCGTCCTGCTTGGCGAGCCAGGCTTTTGTGTCTGGACTCCCAATGAAAAAAAAGTCCCACAGTTCTTTCGTTTGTTCCCACTTCAAAAGTCCAACTCCTGTTTTTTGCCATTGATGCCTGCCGCGAGCGGTTTGCTAAATCCGTTCTTTTCCCAAGTCCTGACTGCTGCACGCCAATCACGGATCTTGTTCCCGTTTGCCTGCACCCATCCATTCGCCGTGTAGTGATCGACAAAGTGTTCTGGATCGACGCTGTTCCCCCTCTCCTTACAAAACTCCTCAACCTCTTCCAAAGTCGGGGGTACTGCGCGTTTTACGCGCTTCTTACTTTGTTTGGTTTGGTTAGGTTTGGTTACGTTAGGTTTGGTTACGTTAGGTGGGAGGGTGCTAAGATAGGTGCTAGGGAGGCTACTATTAGCACCTTCCTTAGCAGGCTCCTTAGGAACCTCCTTAGGAACCTCCTTAGGAGGCTCCTTAGCAGAAACCAGTGGTTTGCCGTGACGCTTCAGTGAGCCCTTTACCCAGTTCGGACAATGGTCTGCCCAATCGTGGATTACGAACCGATGCTCAGTGCATGGATCGATCCAACCGCACTCCACAAGGGCCGAGATTAGCCGCTCCGGCTCTTCAGGCCATCGAACCTCAATCGCTATCTCTTCATCGCTGTAGCGTCCTATATCGCCTGCTGGGGCGTTTGACTGCGTGCTGTGCCAAAGCAACTCCAGATGCCCGGTGACGAGCACATGGCGCATATCCTTGTCCATGTCTGGGTAAAGGCGGCGGCACAGTTTTTTGAACTTGATGCAATCCGGTACTGTGTGTTTCATGATGTCATTTTCTCTTGCTTGTGAATCCAAACGTGATGGTGACGACAAACAACCATCAGGTCGCTAGGTAGTTCGTTTTTAAATCTTTCGTAAGTCAGGTGATGCACGTTTAGTTTGGTGCGGCATTTACACCTCCCATAAACTTCATGGACGAACTCACACTGATGCTGTGCGAGAGCAAGTGCTAAATCCCTTTTGCGATTCCATTTTTGTGAACGGTAATACGGGTCCATTCGCTGACCTCCATTTATTAAGCGAAACCTGCATGACAGATATAATTCCCCAGCTATTGCGATGCGTTCTGTAGTTTCCGACAAGAAACACATGACGAAAATTCTTGTTATAAAAACCTAGGTTGTCCCATAGATTCCCAGGCCTGCTGCACTGTTTGACTAGCCACTGGTAGCACCCAAATTCCATCAACTGCTGGTTGTGCTTCTTGCCACCAAGTTCGTAGCTGATCCTTGGTTGCTTGCTAACCATTTTCTTGCAGTAACTTGACGCCCTGTCTTCAACTTTTCTTTCGCGGAACTCCAGCCCCGTTATCCTTTCCGGTATTACTACAGCAAGAGATCGCTTTTCAGCATTTAGTTGTTCGATAGATTCCGCCAACCAGTGCTTTGTCAGCATGCCTATAAATTTGTAGCGATCCTTTTTCTTGTTTGCTATTTCATGCGGCGCAAAACTCAGGTCTGGCTTCCATGTTTCAATGCGAGTGTCGGATGCGTCTTTTGATATTGCAACTTCATACGTTCGCCATTGGCTCATTGGTACTTCAGCCAGCAGTGGATAAACTCGAATCAATCCTTTGTCTGGGCATAGCCCTACGCTGCAAATCGCTGTCCCAAGTTTCTGATGCTCATCTGGCATTGCACGCGCAACCAATGTGTATTCGGAAAGCATTTTTAACTCTCCTTGTTTGCAAGTGACGCGAGCGTTTCCGCGTGACATCTCTGCGGTGAGCAGTAACAACCTAAGACCATTCCAGCCAAAGAATCTAAGTCGCTTAAAATGCTTGGCTTGTTCGGGACATAGTGCTTTCTGTAGCAATCACAAACAGTTTCTCGGTCGCCGTCATCTCCCATTTTGAATGGGTTGCCCCACTTCGACCCGCGACCAACGTAAATGTATCTCCCCTTTGCCTCTGCCCAGCTTATTAACGCTGAGTCAGTGTTTATGTTCGCGACAACAGTCCAGCCGTTTTCGCAGTCGGCTTTTAAGTCACGCTCGCGGTTGGAATACTTACGACGAGTCGCTTGTAAATCACCTCCCTTTGCGTTGTACTCCCGCATTGCCGCTTGAACGTGCCGGTTCTCCGGTTGGTCGCAATCTTCTTCTGCCGCAACTTCGATTGCGTAATCCCAAACTTGCGGGATAGCTTCAGGGTCTTGCTTAACTAGACCAGACATCGGTCGAATCTGGCTCTCGCTTGTCGGTATGCAGTGACCAGGGTTGGGCACAAAGCTCCCATCTTTACATTCAAGTCGATCTAGAATCTCACCGGCTAGCATTAGCCTGTGAAAGTGCCGTTTACCGATTGCCCGATCTTCGCAGTAGGCTTTGAGGGAACTAAAACCACCCTCGCTCCACAAAGGCTCGCCGTCATCTCTGTCCTGTGCTATTTCTCGCAAATTGCGTGACAGGACAATTGATTCAGACTCAATGGCCGAAATGGATTTCTGAATTTGCTGATCGACTTGCTGAAAAGCTTTGCGTCGATCTCGCGTCACTAGTGACGTATCCCTCATCCTCACCTCTCCCTATTAGCATCAAACTTTAAATCACTTTCGATAAAACACTCGTTGCACTCTTCGACCTGGTTGCCGTGCTTACAAGGTTCCTCACCACAAGCCTTGCAAAGTGCATACTTCCAATCGCTTGCCACTGGTTGCCTGCACTTGTCGCACACGCGAGCCCAGCATTCGTCTTCGTTAACATCCATCCAAAAACCTCAACAGCGAGTCGCGGAGTTGCACCGCGTTAGTGAAACTAATTGACCGCGAAAATCAATCAGCCAAAAGAGCTACCTAAGCTCGCAGTGTTCGTCGCCATAGTCAGAAAACGACAAACAACTCAACCACTATCGCCACAAGCGACAGCGATAAAACCAACCGTTTCGTTCAATTGTGCAGTCGCCAGTTAAACGCATCTTGCGGTTTGGCCTGCACGTTGAAACGTCCTTGCTTCGACTGATCCCGCATCCTTCAAAACATCCAGCAGGCGTCTTGAAAACGTGCATGCGTCGAAGCTTAATCATGCGATTGCACTCTTCTTCGCACGCCTCCTGATCAGTCAATTCGACGGTCTTGGTCACCTTTACTTCGCGTTTGATTTCGCAGGAGCGTGTTCGCGTTTTCACGCCTGGCGTCCAACTAAAAAACAAACCCATCGCTAATACAGCAGCAGTCATCTTCGATCCTTCTTAAGAGTCACTAACATCAGACGCACGCGCGTCATGTATTTCTAAAAGTCTTTCAGCAACAACTTGTGCGACTTGGGGAACTATGGCGTTGCCTAGGCATCTAAGTCGGTCCACCCGCTTGGGAACCCCATTAGCCACTCGTCGAACATCGGCGTCAGGTTGTGACCACGGCGATTCTTGAATACCCGCCCCAGCAACCCGTTTTCCGGTACATTGTCGAGGCAACCCACGTCCTTGTAATCTCGACCCGTTGGAGTCGGCCATGTAACCGATAATGAACACTCGGTCGCGGCGATGCGGCGCACCCACGCTCGACGCCGATACAACTTCCCATTCCGCATCGTACCCGTGCGAGGAAAGACTTCCGAGAACTGCTCCCATCCCTCTAGTAAACAACGCTGCCACGTTCTCAAGGACAACGTACTTTGGTCCCACCACGCGAACGATTCGCATGAGTTCGTAAAACAGTCCTGATCGCTGTCCATCTAACCCTGCTCCCTTACCTGCGTAACTAATGTCCTGACACGGGAAACCACCGATGAGCACATCCACTGGCTCAGTCGTTTCGTTCGGCCAAGTGCAAACGTCATCGTGGCGTTGCACATCAGGCCAATGCTTTTCAAGCACCTCCGTTGCGTATGGATCGCACTCAACTTGCCACCGTGTTTCAAAACGCCCGGTTGCCTCAAAGCCAAGTTCAAAGCCACCAATCCCAGCAAACAAACTTCCAACGGTTAAAGCACCTGCTTCGGGAGTCGAACCCGACTTCATCGGGGAATTAAGACCTTCCACGGTACGGTTCCCTTTCATTTGTGAATGTGATGAGCGTCCAACAGCAGGCGAAATGCCAGTTCATTTATCCCGCGAACTGGCAGACGCGGTCCTTCCCAAACTCCCAGTTTGGTTTCCTAGAACGGCAGATCGTTCTCGTCTGTTTCGTCAATCTCAGGCACTGTGACGCGACCAGCGACTGGCTTTTGCGTTGCAGCAAACTCAGGGCTCGTTGCAATCTTTTCTTTCATCCACTCGTTAAGAGAGTGGTATGCTTCAACATCAAACTCGTCAGGTGCAAGCGACAGAAAACGCTCGTCATTCGTCTTCGCAGGAACTTGGGTTCCTTTCATCAACGCAATCACGCTGGCGACCTTAGCCCTTCCCTTGTCGTTGTGCGTAACGCTCAACGCACATGGTTTCCCGATAATGTTTTTGACATCAAACTTGCCGCTTTCGCCCAAGTCTTCGTCGGTAAATGGAATGCCTCGCCATGCCTCAAGATGCTTTCGCAAAGCAGACTTTTCATGCATGGATAATGTGTACTCCTTCCCAATCACAAAGGGACGCCCATCGTCCATGGTTTGGTCTGGTATCTCCCATCCAATCCAAAGCTTGCGACGAATGTTTTCTTCACCTTCGTACACATCTCGCTGTGTTCCGAAGTCAATGACCTCGTAGCAAATCGCTAAATGCGTGCCGGGATCAAGTGGCTTAAAATCTGACGTTGCTGCTGGTAACTTCATAACTCTCACTCTCTTTCTTGCTGTAAAAAATCAACGGGTTTAACTGTGTTATCCATCATGTATCTCTTGCGAGCGACTGATTCACCGACTCGCACGCCTTGCATGAACACTCGCGTAATATCGCCTGCAAGTATTTCGATTTTGTTCTTTGGATCTTCCATCTTTGGATTGCGTCTGATCATGTGCTCAAGCACGCGATCAATTTCAGGATCAATTCCGCTCATTGGTTGTTCTCCAGAATCCAGTCGCGTAACCAATTAACCATTTGTCCATTGCCAACGACGATTGCAGCAAGCACTGCTTCGGGCTTGTACCAATCGCTTTCTGGATCGAAATTCATCCGATGCGTCATTTCGCCAAAATGCAACTCATACTTCTCATCGAGTTGTGCATCCTTGTGATCCATTAACGTCAACAGTTCGGAAACTTGGTCGTCAGTGATCATTTACCAACTCCGATAGCTTTCAAAAATAATGACCGCAGTAATGAGAAATGATGTGCAAATGACCGCAAAGCAAAGCTTCTCAATCTTGTTCAACTTCGGTTCCATCTGATTCCTCTAGGTTTCTTAACCACTCCATCCAAAGCACCGCTGTCGCAGCACCGACTACAAACGCCGCAAACGCGATTGCGACGATCACTGGACTGCCTCGAAAACGGTCGCTCGCGATCCACTTACTTGACAGGTGCGTTCGCCAACAGCCTTGATCAGTCCAGCCGCTTTTAATTGACTTCCACGCTTGCGATAAGAGTCGCGTTCAAACTGCCCGAACTGGACAACGCATTCGCGTGCTGCTTCGTTGTATGTCTGTGCAAAACGCTGAAAGACAGCCAGCATTCTTTCACGCTGAGATGACGCAACTTTCTGTGCAACAGAAGCAGCGTCTTTCGAGGTGCTCGCATCAGTACTGCGTGCGAGCGGACGTTCAATAGTCGCTGAGTCGAAGAGCGACCTTTGATCATTTCTCATAGCTACCTCACAAATCAAAACTAAAACTAAAAACTAAAAAGCAGACGACAGCGGGTTGTGACCTGCGGAGGAACCCGCGAGAGGTGCTGCCGTCTGCGATGCCGTATCACAAGCAGGGGAAATCTAGCAGCGAAAATTAGGTCGCCAAGAGTCGCCAGAGGTTGACGAAAACGGCAGAATGTCGATCCGATGTATCTTCGATGTCGCCGCGATGTAGCGGGAGTGCATCGAGAATACTTTGCTTTTTTTGCAGATTGCTTTCTTTGCATTCACAAAGCACAAAATGGCGACCACATTCATCGCATCGGATGCAATTGCAGATCGTCTTACCGGAAGTCGGCTTGCCGCATGGGCAGGTAGATTTAGAAACCACGGAAAAACCACCTTGTCTATCGAGTAATTATCGAAAGTGGTTTCACGCCAAGCAGGTTGCCTAGGAGCCTCCTAGGTAAGCTCCCTAGGAGGTTGCTAAGTAGGCTCCTAAGCAGCGTGCTAATAGCACCTTGCTAGGCAGTTGGTAGAGCAACGGACTTTTAATCCGTAGGTCCAGGGTTCGAGCCCCTGCACCCTCACTTCGTGACTTGTGCGTGTAACCACAGTAATTATCGAGACTTTACAGCAAAACCTGAAGATAAATCTGTCGAATTTGACGATTTTGCAACCACTGGAAAACCACCCAATCGTCGATCTATGTCGGCGTAGTAGGAGAGTAGAGTGTTGTGATCCGCGTGCCTTGTCCTCAGTTGAACGTCTTTAATCGCCATCCCGCTGGCAAGCAGGTTGGTCGCGAAGGTTCTCCGCAGATCGTGGTGCGAGGCTGTTTTGATGCACTCGCCAGCAGCATCGCGTTTGACGACGATTCCTGCTTTCTTTCCAGCGGCACTCAGCACCCTGCCAAGACGATTGCTGGTCTTGTGCCATCCCTTGTCTCCGCGAGCACGGCAAACCCATTCCAGCGATTGATCAAGCGTGGCGAGCCACTCGGTTGCTGGCTTTTCAAGCGGAACCGCCTCAACCTGCCCGGACTTCTGCGACTCAGCAAAATGAATGTGCTTGAGGTCGCCAGAGATCCAATGACAACCGGGTCGAGGCTCAAAACTGAGCATATGGCAATCGTCGAGCCGCAGGCCCATCAGCCACGCTGCCATAGCCGCTCGCGTAAAGCTGGCAGGATCTTCGCCGGGCTTGCAAGCTTGCGGAATGCACATCAGCAGTCGCTCAATTTCCTCCGTTGCCAAACTGCGACCCTTAGATTTCGACTTCTTTCCACGATCTACCTTTCGAGATCGCTTTCGCGGTCGATTCACAACAGGAAGCAGATCCTCGTCGGAGCCCCAACGCAAAACAGCCCACATCGTCGCGAGAGTGGAATCGACGGTGGCAGACGCCAAGTTGGCTTGCTTCAACGATTCTTTAAAGAGCCGCATGTGCTCCTTGGACAATTCGCTGCATTCAAAGTCGCCAAACAGATTATTGAACTTCCTGAGCGTCTGCTGAGATTTCTCAATCGACCGAGGCGACATGCCCTCAAAGTAGTCGCTCAAGGTTTGGCAGAAACTCGACCACATTTCATCGCTTCCAGTGCGGTTCAACTGCTGCTCAAGATCCACCCTAGCTTGTTCAATTTTGTTGCGGTGCTTTTTGCCGCGATAAAACTTTTGATGAGTTTTGCCATGCAAAGACCGCCAGCGAAACGCTATTCCATCACGCCGAGTCTCAACTGTCTTGACTTCAATCTTCATAAGAGTCACTGCGGGTTGTCAGCGATCCATTTGCTGATCGCCTCGACTGAAAAAACAAATCGTCGATTGACCTGTTTGCACATGCCTTTGTTTTGTTTGCAAAAAGCTACAAATGATCTTCGATTTGTGTACCCAAAAAATTCCATTGCTAGGTGCTCTGGAATGATCCCCTGCTGTACCAGCGGGTGATCCCAATCAACATCCATTGAAAACAATCCGTTCTGTCGTTCCTTCTTGTTTTGAGTGTTGCGTAATGATTTTCCGGTCAGCGCAGCACTCACGATCCTGTTGGTCCGGCAGAGCGGACCTCATTTCTAGAGCGGTGGCGCGCGGATACGCCGCCCCGCTTTTTGGGGAGTCGCTGTCATTCAAGAACTCTTGGTCACAACAAGGTTTTGATGATGGTTCGATCAGCCTGCATTGCCGTGCAGGTTGGTCGCCCCTTTTGTCAAAGTTTGTTCACGTTATCGACGGATAACCCGTGAGTCAAGTCAGTCTGGGGGCGATAAAGCCCACTCTAAGTGCGACAAAGACAAGTCTGGTCCGTAGCTAAAAACAGTTTTTTCCCACTTGTCCCTTCCAAGACCCACTTCGACCCAATTTGGCCCACTTCGACCCAATTTGGCCCACTTCGACCCAATTCGTCCCATTTCGTCCCAAAACTACAAATTTGTGGTCAAAAACGTATTTGGCTGCGAGTTCTTGGCTCATCGAGTTGGCGCAGAATTTTCGGCCCCCCCGCCAAACTTGCCAGGAAGCTGGGAGCTCAGTTGATGGCAGAATCCTGGGAGCTCAGTGGTTGATGCTGCCAGGGATCCTGGGAGCTCAGTTGATGCCAGGAAGCTGGGAGCTCAGTTGATGCCAGGAAGCTGGGAGCTCAGTTGATGCCAGGAAGCTG
>ERZ887851.602-NODE-602-length-35020-cov-67.179437_pt1 | contig 35020 bp, 33 predicted proteins | sample MGYA00521100_ERZ887851 | MGnify/ENA primary metagenome ERZ887851 (study PRJEB32303, sample SAMEA104408602) | aquatic metagenome | biome: Brackish water; feature: Pelagic; material: water | place: Baltic Sea | collected 2014-06-06T16:11:00 | depth 11,444 m ... | reverse complement strand
GGCGGAATAGCGCTTGGGTTAGGTCGTGGTCGGCACTGATTTGGGCGTAGAGCTCAGCAGCATTGCTGGCGGTCATGGCAAGCAGCAAATTATCCAAACTCTAAAACGGACTGCTTTAGGCGGCTAGCTGGTTTTCGCCTTGCTCTGGGGTGCCACAGGCGGAAGCATCTTCCATGCTGCGGGCATCAAGGCAAAGCACTTTGCGCAGCTCGGCGTAGTTGGCTGCAAGAGCGCCTCTTCCCTCCTGCTGGGCGCCGTATTCGGCCCGCTGCAGAACGTGATGCAGGTGGGTGAGCAGGTAGGTGCTGATTACTGCGGAGACGAGCACATCGCTGCGTTCGGCTGTGAGGCGTTTGCGGCCCTGGGCAGCCGAGGCAGGGGTTGAGGCTCGTGGGGTGGAGGAACGGGGCACGGTGTGCACCTCCGATGGGATGGTTGCCTTCAGCATAGTCTTGGATACTACCCTTGTGCATCTCTGTATACTGCTTGGTATCTGAGGGGTATGGGCTGGAGATTGCAAGCTCCAGTTCTGGCCCACGCTTGCTTCACAATTCCGTGGCCACCCGGCAGACCTCCTCTAGTGGCAAGTCCAAATCACCCCGAATTCAGGTGGTGTTGCCCGAGGAGCTCTGCCAGCGGTTGGCTGAATTCGCGGATGCTGAGTCCCGCACGGTGAGCAACATGGCCAAGGTGCTGATCCAGCAGGGTGTGGAGCGGCTGCAGCAGGCCCAAGCCAGCCAGGCTTCCCCTGTTCAGGCGGGTTTCCAGGCTGAGCTTTTTCGTCAGGGACTGGAGGCGAGTCAGGCCCAGAAACCCCAGCGCCTGCGGGGAGCTCCCCGCAGGGTTCGCTTGCACCGACCGGCTTGAGGACGGGCGCATAGCCCCAGCACGGCGCCGCCGCTGGCGCCGGTAACTGAGGGCAGATTCCCCTGATGCCCCAGGGCGTGCCACCAGGCCAGCAGGGCGAAGGCCAAGGCCTCTCGCTCCGCCTCGCCGATGCCAAATTCCGCCAGCGGCCGCACGATCAGGCCGCGGCAGCGGCGTTGCAGTTGTTCTAGGAGCAGGCTGTTGCGGCAGCCTCCGCCAGCCACCAGCAGCTCGATCGCTTGGGTCCCATGGTCCAAATCCTGGGCGACAACCGCGGCACTGAAGCCGGTCAGGGTGGCTAGGGCATCCGCCGCGTCTCTCCCCTTGACTTCGGCTAGCCGTCGCTCCAGGTCTGCTTGGCCGAATAGCTCTCGACCGGTGGACTTCGGCGGTGGGCTCTGGAAATAGGGCTCAGCTAACCAGCGTTGAATCAGGGCTTCATCGATCTTTCCCCGGCGAGCCCAGGCCCCATCGGCGTCATAGCTCTGCTGGCCGTCACTGAAGTGCATGGTCGCCAGGTCCAGCAGGGTATTAGCAGGACCACAGTCCCAACCCCGCACGGGCAGGCAACTTTCGGGGCCCTGGGCCGGTGGGATCAGTGTGAGGTTGGCGATGCCCCCCAGGTTTAATACCGCCCGCCAGCCGCCGCAACGACCCAGTAGGGCCTGGTCTGCAGGTGGGACAAGCGGTGCTCCCTGGCCGCCCAGGGCAAGATCAGCACTGCGGAAATCGAATACCACCGGCGTAGCCAGCAGTTCCGCCAGCAGCGGACCTTGAAGTAGTTGCCAGCTGGCACCCCGTTGACCAGCCCGGGGCGGGCGATGCCAGAGGGTCTGGCCGTGGCAGCCAACTAATTGGGCCCTGCCCTGGGGATCGCATGCTCTGGCGGCCAGAGCTTGCTGCTCGGTCACGGCTTCCGCCAATTCGAGCAGCGTTGAGCTATCGAACGATTGGCCTTGGCCAATGCCAATTAGTTGGCGTTGGAGCTCGGCTGGGTAAGGGTTGAAGTGGTGCTTTTCCAGCTTCCAGCGCGGACGTTGGGGCGGCCCGCTGAAGCTGGCCAGGACGGCATCCACGCCATCGGCGCTTGTGCCGCTCATCAACCCCAACACCCGCATCAGCCCAAGCTCACTTGTTGGGCTGGGGGGTCATACGCAGGTAGGGCTTGATCTCAGTGACGCCCTTGGCAAACTTGGCGCGGGCATCTTCGGTGGAGATCGATGGCACCACCACGCAATCGTCGCCGTCTTTCCAGTTCACCGGGGTGGCCACGGAGTGGTGGTCGGTGAGCTGCAGGGAATCAATCACCCGCAAGATTTCGTGGAAGTTGCGACCGGTGCTGGCGGGGTAGGTGATCTGCAGGCGCAGTTTCTTGTTGGGATCGATGATGAACACCGAACGCACGGTCAGATTGTTAAGGGAGTTGGGGTGGATCATCCCGTAGAGGTCGCTCACCTTTTTGTCCGCATCCGCCAGGATCGGATAATCAACCGTGGTGTTCTGAGTTTCGTTGATGTCGCAGATCCAGCCGTTGTGGCTTTCGGCTGAATCCACGCTCAGGGCGATGGTTTTGACGTTGCGCTTTTCCCATTCAGGGCGTAGCCGAGATACCTCTCCCAATTCTGTTGTGCAAACAGGGGTGTAGTCGGCCGGGTGGGAGAACAGCACAACCCAGCTGTCAGCGCCGAAGTCGTAGAGATTGATCTGCCCGAGCTGGGAGTCCTGGGTGAAGTCGGGAACGGTATCGCCGAGTTGGAGGGACATGGAGGCTTTAAGGGAGGAAGAAAGCAAGTGACGATCGTGCCACAAGTCAGCGCGCAGATGTGGTGTTTTCGTTCTCAGGCGCTGACTCGGGCCAGCTGCGCAACTCCTGGCGCAGGTGCTGCAGGCCCAGGCAGGCTGTGGCGGAAATGAACAGGGCCGTTGGGGCTAGCGCCCGAGCTCGCTCCACCTCCCCGGCTGGGCAGCGGTCGATTTGATTGGCGATCAGGCGCCTGGGGGCGGTTGCTCCAAGGGAATCGAGGATGGTGTTGACGGTGTGCCACTGCTCGGGCCAGGCGGGGTCGGCTAGATCAACCACGACCAACAGCCCCTCAGCTTCAAGGGTTTCCTCCAGGGTTGAGCGGAAGGCTTCCAGCAGGGGCGGGGGCAAATCGCGGATGAAGCCCACCGTGTCAGTGAGCAGTACTGGTTCGGGCAGCTCAAGTCGTCGGGTGGTGGGATCGAGGGTGGCAAACAGCTTGTCTTCGGCCAGCACGGCGCGGGCTTCGCTGGCCCTGGTTAAGGCGTTGAGCAGGGAGCTTTTACCGGCGTTGGTGTACCCCACTAGGGCCAGTCGCCGCAGTCCCTTGCGGCTGCGGCGCAACCGGGCCCGGTGCTCACCCAGCTGGCCCACCTCCCGCTGCAACCGCTCAATCCGGCGGGCGATGGCGCGGCGATCTTTTTCCAGTTGGGTTTCGCCCGGTCCCCGGGTGCCGATGCCTCCCCCCTGCCGCGACAGGGAGCGGCCGCGGCCGGTGAGCCTGGGCAGCCTGTAGCGCAGTTGGGCTAGCTCCACCTGCAGGCGCCCGGCGGCGCTGGCGGCCCGTTGGGCAAAAATATCGAGAATCAGTTCACTGCGGTCGCTCACCGGCAGATCGAGGAGCCGCTCCAGATTGCGGGCTTGCACCGGTGTGAGCTCCCGGTCTGTCACTACCAGGGTGGCACCGAGCCGCCTGGCTTCCAGGGCCGCTTCACCCACTTTCCCCTCACCCCAGAGGGTCTGGGGTGCAACCTGACTGCGGCGCTGCTCCACCACTCCCACCGACACGGCACCGGCGCTGTCTACAAGTCCCTCCAGTTCGGCGATCAGACGCTGGGCCCGGCCGCGGTCGCCGGGGGTGAGGGCCAGCAGCAGCACCCGTTCAGGGCCATCTTGGTTGGCGCCAAAGGCGCTAGCGCTGGGTGCATTTGGCGGGGTGAGGCTGAGGGGATCGCGGCCGCACAGCTCGGCTAGATCTTCAGTGGCTTCGCTTGCCCAGGGTTCGGCGGCGTCGGGGTGGGCCACCAGCAATTGGGCGGGCCATTGGCCCCCCGCCCCCGCCCTGTCGCCGAAGCGCAGCCAAACGATGGGGGCTAGATCCAGCCCCACGATTCCCTCCTGGCGGCCGGCTTCGAGCTGTTTGGTTCGGCCGCAGCAGGTGATCAGCCGCAGCTCGGAACCCTGGCGGCGCTCCGAGCCGGGCAGGCGCTCCAGCAGCCTGCCCGATTGCTCCAGCGGCCCCACCCAGAGCAGCCGGCACAGGCCCCGGCTATCCACTACCAAGCTGAGCGGCAGCTCCAGCTCACGGCTTTCATTGGCAAGCCGCTGCAAGCAGAGCAATTCAGCTACCTGGTCGTCCGGATGGCGGCGGTGACAGAGGCGTTCCAGGCGTCTTTTTTGGGCGGGTCGCAAGCCGGCCGTGCGCCCCGCCAGCCCGCCTTGTTTCACCACAGGCTTTGTTTCACCACAGATAGACAACGATTACGGATTTGATCATGGGCGCGCCTTGCTCACCACAAGCTTGGGCTCCGGGTAGCGTCACCGGGGCCAGTCCGCTAGCCAGCCGGCGACCACTTTGAACTGATGGGATTTGCCAGGTAAGCGGGCCAGGTAGGCCAGTTTGCGGATCTGAAATGCCGCTGCCCCCGCCAGGGTGAACCCGCCGCCAACGAGGCTTGCTTCACCTCGGCCCAGGCTCATCATTTCGCCGAGGTCGTTGTAGTTGAAGGGATCGAGGGGTTCGCCAGCGAGGGAATGCATCAGGTTGGCGGCCAGGCACTCAGCTTGTTGGAAGGCCACTTGGGCCGTGGCTGGCAGGGGTAACTCCTGCTGGGCGATGTCACCCAGGGCAAATAGGTGGGGCTGATCAACCAGCTGCAGGGTGGGCTGGCAGCTCAGTCGTCCAAGTCGGTCGACGGGAATTGGCGGCTGGCATTCAAGCGATTGAAAGCGCAGGCCTGCAGTCCAGATAACACCATCAACCTTCAGCTGTTCCGAGCCCGCTGGCCCCAGCAGCGTCAGTCCACCTGGTTGCAACGCCTCGACGCGGGTGTGGGTTCGCAGCCTCACATCCCGGCGTTGCAGGGCCTGCTCAGCCTGCTCTCGGTTGAAGGCCTTGGCCTGGGGCAGCAGTCCGGGGCCCTGCTCAATCAGGTCCACGATCGTGCTCCCCTGCAATTGGTCAGCCAGCTTGCAGGCCAATTCCACCCCGCTGGCACCAGCTCCCACGACGGCCAAGCGCTGCAGGGGCCGGGACCGCTCCTTCAAGGTCTGGATTAGCCGCTGCAGGCGTTCCACGTCTGCCAAGGTGCGAAAACCGAGGCTGTATTCAGCTACGCCAGGGATGCCGAAATCATTGGCCTGGGCACCCGTGGCCAGCACCAGGCGGCTGAAGGGCAGGCAGCGGCCGCTGGCGGTATGCACCTGGGAAGACTGGGCGTCGATGCGCACAACCCGGTCTTGCAGCCAGGCCACCCCTTTGCCGGCCAACAAACTGTCGTAACGGGGTGCGATTTCCCAGCTGCGCAGTTCGCCGCTCAGCAGTTCGTAAAGCAGGGGCAGAAATAGGAAGCGATCGTTGGGTTCGATCAGCAGGATTGGTGGATGTTGGCGGCGCTCTGCCAGGGCGAGGGCGGTGTAAAGCCCACCAAAGCCACCCCCCACAATCACCACTGGTGCGGTTGGCGGGGTCACCGCAGCCTGCGATCGCGCCGCCTCAGGATTCAGCATTGCTTTGGTGGTCTTTCGCCAGCTCCTGCTTTTGAACCCTAACCAGCGACTTACTCAAAGGGCGATGATGGTCTGATGCAGACGGCTCCAGCCCCAGCTCTTCCCCTCGATGGCGCCGGTCGGCCGATCGATCTGGACGCTGCTAGGGCACTGCTTGCACCTTTGTCGGCCCAAGAGCGCCTGGGCTGGGCTCAGAACACCTTCGGGCCAGGGTTTGCCTTAACAACCAGCTTTGGCATCCAGTCGGCAGTTCTGCTGCACATGGCCAGTGAGCTGACCGCCAATACCGGCCGGCCCTTAACAGTGATCTGGGTTGATACGGGCTATCTGCCGCCGGAGACCTACCAATACGCCGAGCGCCTGGTAGAGCAGCTCCAGCTCCAATTAGTGGTGGCCCAGTCGGCCATGAGCCCGGCCCGGATGGAAGCTCTGCACGGCCGCCTTTGGGAAACCGACCAGGGTGGAGATCTGGAGCTTTATCACCGCATCCGCAAGGTGGAACCCCTCGACCGGGCCCTCACTGATCTGGCGGTGACCTGTTGGGCCAGTGGTGTGCGCGGTAGCCAGACCGATCACCGCAAGGCCATGGAACCGCTGGATGCGGTGCGTCAGCGCTGGTCGCTGCGACCCCTTCTCTCCTGGAGTAAACGGGATGTTTACTACTACATGGAAGAGCACAAATTGCCCCAGCACCCGCTGTTTGAGCAGGGTTATTCCACGGTGGGCGACTGGCACTCCAGTGCTCCTGATCTAGGAGATGTCAGCGGCCGGGCGACCCGTTTCGGTGGGCTCCAACAGGAATGTGGCATCCATCTGCCGGGATTGATGGGCGAGGGCATCTGAGCGAAGGCCGTTGGCTGCTGATCGGCAACAGCCGATGGCACTGGGCAGAGGGTGAGCTGGGCTGCCTGCGTACCTGGAGTGCTCCAGCCGGTGTGGGAAAGCTTGAGGGGCTGGTTGCTTGGGCTGCGGTGGGCCCTGTGCCCGCCTCCGCTCCACTGCCGCGGGAGCGGCGTCTGCATTTGAAAGATGTGCCTTTGTTGGAGCAGCCTGGCTGGCTGGGGGTGGATCGTGCCCTGGTGGCTTGGCGGGCCTGGTGCCTTGCCTCTGGTCCCGTATTGGTGGCGGATGGCGGCACCGCCTTGAGCCTCACCCTGGTCACCAGCGAGGGCCGATTTGGGGGAGGACGCTTGCTAGCCGGAGCTGCCTTGCAGTTGCGGGCCCTGGCCGCTGAAACTGCAGGACTGCCTGGCTTGGAGCAGCCCTTGGACCTGCCATTGGATCTATGGCCTCGCTCCACACCAGAAGCTATGGCCGCTGGGGTTTTGCGAGGCCTGGCTGCCGCCTTGGCCGCGGCAGGGCGTGAAGCCCAAACCAGCTGCCCTGGCTGCAGTTTTTGGCTCACGGGAGGGGATGGCCCCCTGCTGAAACCATTGCTGCAGCAGCTGCTAGCCAGCTCCATGCCTCTGCAGCTGGCTCCGGACCTGGCCCTTGAGGCCTTGGCAGCACTCAGGCCAGGCCCAGATCGCTAAGGATGTCGTCCGCCATGGTTTCGGACTTCACCTTTGTGTAGATCTTTTCGATCTTTCCTTCTGCATCCACCACGAAGGTGTGGCGCATCATGCCCATGTATTCCTTGCCCATGAATTTCTTGAGCCCATAGCTCCCATAGGCCGCGGCCACTGCGCAGGGCTCGACGTCGCTTAGCAAGGTGAAGGGAAGGTCATATTTGGCGATGAATTTGGCGTGGCTGCTGGCGCCGTCTTTGCTGATGCCCAGCACGGTGATGCCTTGCTTCTCGAATGCCCCCCACTGATCCCGGAAATTGCAGGCTTCCTTGGTACAACCTGGGGTGTCGTCCTTGGGATAGAAGTAGATCACCACCCGTTGGCCCTGGAACTGGGAAAGTCTCACCGCCGTTCCGCTCTGATCTGGCAAGGTGAAATCGGGAGCGGGATCGCCGAGTTGCAGGGCCATTGAAAGTTCAACCAAACACTTGCGTGAGCCTAGGCAGCAGCTTGGATCTGCCGCTGCGCCTAGCCCCCCAGCTTTGGCTGGGCTCTTTGGAGGGGGGCGACCTCGGTTGTTTATCTATGGCTGAACGCAGTTGGGGCTCGGCTCTGCCTGATCGGCAGCGAAGTCGTTACTTCCAGAGCCGGGCGCTGCTGCGGCGGCAGCTGGCTGAGTTTTTGGGCTGCGCTGCTGCCGAGGTGCCTCTCCATAGCCCGCCCGGTCAACCACCACTTTTAGGGGCTGGTCTGGGATGGGTCAGCCTCAGCCACAGCGGCGCTGGCTTGCTGATTGGCTACTCCGGCTCTCCCATCGGAGTCGACCTCGAATCCACTGCTCGCCCTATGGAGCCAGCTGGACTGATGCGGCGGTTTTATCCAGAGAAGGAGCAGGCGCAGTTGCGGGATTTGACTGGGGCGGAGCTACGGCGAGCGGTGCTCCATAGCTGGGTGTTGAAGGAAGCGGCTATCAAGTGGCGCCATCGCTCCCTGGCAGCCGAACTGGCTCAATGGTGCTACGACCACAGCAGCGGCAGCTTGCTGAATCTCAGTGATGGGGCCAAGCCTGATCACAGCAGCGATCTGCAGCTGGATTGGCGATGGGCGGCGGTTGGTGACGGTTGTGCAGGGTTGATGTTGCAGTCGTCAAGGCAGCCCGAAAAAGTGATGGGAAATAAGCACATATGATCGTGCTGAAAACGCAGATTTACTACTGAAATCCAGCCCAAATCTTTCGGTTGTGTGTCGATGTGCCCCGCAGACTTGCGTCTTTGGGGACATACGTCACTGCGTGGCTACGTTCGAAATGAACTGATGCCATGCCTCCCGTGATCAAGCGTTTGCTGGCCGGCCTGTTTGTGGGTACGGCCCTCTCGGCGTTTGCCCTGCCAGCGTCCGCCGCAGTCGACAACAATTTCCCCGTTCGTTGGAACACCGGCGGCGCCGTGTGGTCCACCAACCGGGATGCCTTTAATACATTCCTGAAATCTGGTGAAGTCACCGATCGGGGCCTGGAAGTGGGCCTGAACCGCTCCGGCTGGACCGCCGCCGAGATGCGTGAAGGCATGAACAAGCCCTACAACGTGGACTTCGTTGGTGTCTCCCGCTTCCTCTACTCGGATGCCGGTGTGAAGTTCCTCAAGAACCAAACCACCAGCGACTACCCCCACTGGAGCATGAATACATTCGCGGTGCAGGCTTTGCGCTCGGCGATCGTGGCCGATGCCCGTGATGGCCAGATCTCCTCAGCCGGCATCATCAATGCCCTGCCTACCGACATGCCTCTGGCCGACTTCTGTAACACCTACACCGGTGCCCAGAACGTCTGCGCTGAAGGTCGTTGCCAAGGTGACGCCCAGTGCACCTCCCTGCTCTCCTGGTACGTGTTCCTGCCGGCCTGCATCCAGGCCAACCAGATGGCTGATCCCGGCCTTTAGTGAGCAAGGCCTCTGGTGAGCAAGGGCTTAGGCGATTCGCTACCCCAGCTGCCCCGGCTTGCGCCTTGCCTTTATCAAGGTGTGCTCAAGGACCTGGGGCAAGGGCTGGCCCAGTAGCTGGCTAAATGACTCTCGCAGGCTTTGCAGGGCATCACTGGCTAGGGGCTTGCCCCTGAGCGCAGCCATTGCTTCAAGATAGGGGCTGGCCGGGGCCAGCCAGCGTTCGATCAGCTCGGCCGTCAGCTCGAGTTGGAGCGACTCCCGCCACTGCTCCTGCTGCACTTGCCACCCCGCAGCGATCAAGCTGCGTTGGCTGATCAGGGCGGTGCTCTGGGCCTGGATCAGCCGCTGCCCCTCCAGGTGAGTTAGCTCCTCCAGCAAGGTTTGCAGGGAGGGTTCTGCCGTGCCGATCAGGGCTCGCAGGCCTGCTGCTGGTCCGAGTTGGGGAGTGCTGAACAGCAGGCGCCATTGGCCGGTGTCGCCCAGCAGCGCCCCTGCCTGGCCGATCCAGGCCTCGATTTGTTCGGCGCTGAGGCCCTGCCAGGGTTGCCGCGCTATCACCCAGTCGAAGCGGGCCCCGGAGTCAAGTGCGAGTTGCGGTTCCAGCTGGGAGCTAAGCGCGGCAGGGGTTTGGGGAGGCACCAGCAGCAGCTGGGGTTGGCGCAGGCTGTCGAGCACCTTCAGCTGGGCCTGCAGCCGCTCCCGGTCGGAGGCCTGGGCCACCGTGATCACTACCCCGCCCTCGGGCGTAGCGGCCAGGGGATCTAGGGCCCATAGCAACGACCTCGCCTCCAGCACCAGCACCCGGTCGTGGCGCCGCCAGACCACCCCATCCCAGAACCGACGTCTCAGGGTGTCGAGTCGTTCTCCCTCGGCGGCGGCTTGCCGCTGCAGCCAGCGCTCCAGCTGGGGATCCTCCGGACTGCTACTAAGCACGTCGCCCTGATCCGCCGCCATCTCAGCGGCAGCCGCCAGCTGGGCGGCCCGCCGCTGTTGCAGGCGCTCGCGCCTCTGGCCCTCCCAGCCCAGGCTGCCCGGTTGCCAGAAGATCTCACCTTGAAGTGCGCCAGGTAAGTACTGCTGGGCTACCCAGTGCTCCGCGTAGGCATGGGGGTAGCGGTAGCCCACTCCATCGCCAAAAGCCTGGCCATCACGGTTGGCGTCGCGCAGGTGGGCTGGCACCTGCTGACGGTTGGCGCTGCGCACGCTTTTGAGGGCATCGAAGAAACCCAGCACGCTGTTGCTCTTCTCCGCTCCCGCCAAATAAAGAGCTGCCTGGGCCAGTGGGTAGAGCCCCTCCGGCAATCCCACGCGCTCGAAGCTGGCCGCGCAGGCTTCCACCACCACCACTGCCTGGGGATCGGCTAAGCCGATGTCTTCCCCGGCAGCGATCAACATGCGTCGGAAGATAAAGCGCGGGTTTTCGCCCGCCTCCACCATGCGCGCCAACCAGAAAAGGGCCGCATCGGGATCGGAACCGCGCAACGATTTGATGAAGGCGCTGATCGTGTCGAAGTGGGCATCCCCCTGCTTGTCGTAGAGCACCGCCCGCTGCTGAATCGACTCCTCGGCGATGGTTAGATCGATCCTGATGCAGCCATCAGCTCCAGGAGGAGTGGTCTCCACAGCCAGCTCCAGGGCATTCAGCAGGCTGCGGGCATCGCCGCCGGCCACATCAACCAGGTGGTCGGCGGCCTCAGGGGTGACGACGATGGTGCGTTCGCCGTAGCCCACTGCCGGATCCCGCAGGGCCCGCTCCAGCAGCTGGCGCAGGTGTGCTGGCTCAAGCGGTTGCAGGCGAAACAACCGCGAACGGCTTACCAGGGCTTTGTTGACTTCGAAATAGGGGTTTTCGGTGGTGGCTCCGATCAGATTCACCGTGCCGTTTTCTACCCAGGGCAGCAGGGCGTCCTGTTGAGCGCTGTTGAAACGGTGCACCTCGTCGATGAACAGGGTGGTGCGCAGGCCATGGTGCGCCAGGCGCTGCTGGGCCGCGTCCACCTCGGCCCGCAGATCCTTGACGCCGGCAAGTACGGCATTGAGGCTGCTGAAGTGGGCCCTGGTGCTGCCGGCAATGATCCGGGCCAGGGTGGTTTTGCCCACCCCCGGCGGGCCGTGCAGGATCAGGTTGCCGACTCGATCGGCAGCGATGGCGCGGCGTAGCAGGCGTCCTACGCCGAGGATCGACTCCTGACCGACGAAGTCATCAAGGCTGCGGGGCCTCAGCCTGTCGGCCAGGGGCGCCAACCGGGCCAGGGTGATGTCGCGTTGATGGCTGAACAGGTCGCTCACGAGGTCGCCGCAGCGCCGTTCTGAGTCCATCATCGGCCCGCCGGCGATACGCTCCGGCCACGCGGCGCGCCCGATCCCCCATCACTTCCATGCACCGCCCTGTTGCTTCCCCGCTTTTGCTTCTCACGGCGCTGGCCTCTGCCCTGGTTGTGGGCTGTCAGCAGGGGCGCAAGTCAGCCCCCCGGATACCCGTGGTGCAGAGCCAGCGCCTGGAAACTGCCGAATTTCAGGCCAGCTTCGACACGGTGAGCACCCTGGAAGCAGAGGAGGAGGTGGATCTGGCGGCCCAGGCGGGGGGCCGAATTCAGCGATTGTTGGTGAGTCAAGGGGATCGGGTGCGCCAGGGCCAGCTGCTGCTGGTGCTCGACCAGGCCCAGCTCAGGGCTGAGGTGGCCAGCCTGCGCGCTCAGATGCAGACCAACCGCCTCAATTACCAGCGCTATCAAGAACTGGCCCGTCAAGGTGCAGCCAGTGCCCTGCAGCGGGATGAATTTCGCCAGGCCTACATCGCTGCCCGCGAAGCCCTGGTGGCTAAGGAGGCCGACCTCGCCTTCAAGGATCTGCGGGCGCCGATCAGCGGCACGGTGGCCGATTTGCGCGTCAAGCAGGGCGATGTGATTGCCGCGGGCGTGCCGATTACCCGCTTGATCCGCAACGACAATCTCCTGGCCCGCATCGACGTACCTGCCACCTATGCCGAGCGTGTTCGGCCGGGCCAGCGGGTGCTGCTGCTGGGCGCCTCCAGCTCCCAGCCCCTGGCGGAGGGCCCGGTGATCTCGGTGGATCCGGGGTTGAGCGCCCCAACCCAGACGCTGCTGGTGAAGGCGTCGTTTGCTAACCCACGGGGCAGCCTGCGTAATGGCCAGCGCAGTCGCACGCGGCTGGTGCTGGATCGGCGCCAGGAGTTGGCCGTTCCCTTCACCGCGGTGACCCGGTTGGCAGGACAGCCCTTTATCTATTTAGTGGGCAGCTTGGCTGAGCTGGAGCAGCGGCCAGGCAAGGCCCCCATCGCCGAGCTGGGCCGGTTGCCAAGCGGCACCCTATTTGCATTGCAAACCCCGGTGCAGCTGGGCGACTTGCAGGGAACCCTCTATCCACTGCAGCGCATTGGTGAGAGTGGTGTTCAGGGTGGTGACCGGGTGATCACCGCTGGTTTGCTCAATTTGCGCCACGGTGCTCCGGTGCAACTTGCGAGGCAGGCCAAACAGGCCGGGGTCCGGTAACTTGCGCTTCGGTGCTCAGTAGATGTGAACAGAGCGGTTGCGGTGTGCTCCCTTCTCGGCCTGCTGTGCGCAGGGGGGTGTGCCACCAAGCAGGCCTCCCGGCCACCGCTGGTAGTGCAGTTCGAGACCATCGGTGAGGCTGATTTCAGCCCCTCGATTGAGGTAATCAGCCAGCTCAGCTCCACCAGTGATGTGGCACTGCGCCCCGAGGTTGACGGGCGAGTGGTGAAGATCCTGGCGACCCAAGGCCAGCGAGTGAAGGCTGGCCAGCCGATCTTGGTGCTCGATAACGTGCAGCAATCGGCAAACCTGGATGCCAGCAAGGCCGAGGCCCGTAAGAATCTGGTTAACGCGGAGCGTTATATCTTTTTGAATGAGCAGGGAGCGGTATCCACCAAGGATCGCGACTTTTACGTTACCCAGGCGATTCAAAGCCGCGACCAGGTGCGGGCCAATGCGGCCACCTTGGGCTACAAATTTGTGACGGCACCGATCAGCGGTGAGATCGGCGATCTAGATACGGTGAAGTTGGGTGATTACGTTCGCCAGGGACAGGCGATCACCGGCATTGTCGACAACTCAAATCTTTGGACCTTAATGGATGTGCCCGCCACCCGATCATCGCGGGTGGCGCTTGGCCAGACCGTGCAACTGGTGACCCAGGGCAACCCGCCTTTATCTGCGACGGGGAAGGTGGTGTTTATTTCCCCGTACTATGGAGTGAGCGGTAGTAGTTCTTCGCCAAACACGGTGCTAGTTAAGGCCTCCTTCCCTAATCCAAACGGCCAGCTCAAAACAGGTCAGTACGTGCGCAACCTGATTGTCACCGGCAACACCCGCCAGCTTTCCGTGCCAGTGCAGGCAGTGATGATGCAGGCCCAACAGCCTTTTGTTTATCGGGTGCTGCAACTCAGCCAGGTGCTAGCCAAGATCCGCGCCTCCACCCAAATCCCTGAGGCGCAGAAGCAGAAGCTTGAGGCCCTGCCGCCCGCTACTCCGATCGTGGTGCAAACCCCAGTGCAGCTTGGGGAGCTGGAGGGGAATCGCTATTCGCTGGTCTCCGGACTGCAGAAAGGCGAAAGGGTTGTGGTTTCCAATACGGCGCTGTTGCGTACCGGTATGCCGGTGAAACTCTCAAACGGAAGCAACTGAGAAAGATATGTCACTCTCTGATAATTTCATCAAGCGGCCTGTCCTTACGACCGTTTGCAGCATTCTGATCGTGCTGATGGGAATCATTGCGATCCCCAGCCTACCAATTGAAAACCTGCCGAATATTGCTCCACCGCTTATTCAGGTGACGTCCAGTTATGGTGGGGCTAATTCCATAGTTACTGAACAGGCTGTTACCAATCCGCTGGAGCAGCAGATCAACGGTGTGCCAGGTGCGGCCTACATCTCTTCAACTAGCTCTAATACCGGTCAGAGCATCATTCAGGTTTATTTTGACGAAAGCACGGATATCAATATCGACCAGGTAAACGTTCAAAACCGCGTTTCCCTGGCCATGCCCCAGTTGCCCCAGCAGGTCTCGGCAACGGGTGTGTCGGTGATGCAAAGCACCCCATCGATTTTGCTTGCCTATCAGGTCACGTCTAGCCAGGGTCAATATGATGCCTCCTATATCAATGGCTTGATTTTTGAGGAGCTTTACTACCAGCTTGAGCGGGTCCCTGGTGTTGCTCAGGTGAACTTGCTGGGAGGTAGTAACCCTGCCTTCTGGCTGTTTGTTGATCCAAGCAAGCTCAGTGCCAATCAGCTGACGGCCGATCAGATCGTCAATGCGGTCAAGAGTCAAAACAGCATCGCTATTGGCGGCCTGGTTGGGGGGGCACCTGCGGGGGGTGATCAGCTGTTTGCCTACCCAATTTTGGTGGCTGATAACGGCAACTTGATGTCGGTAGATCAGCTCAATGACTTGATAATTGGTAAGTCACCCCAGGGCAATTTACTACGGCTGCGCGATGTGGGTCAGGCTACCTACGGGTTTAATACCTTCGCTCAGCAGGCGGTGAGTTTTGATGGCTTTCCATCAATCACGGTTGCGGTGTTCCAAACTCCTGAGAGCAATGCTCTAGATGTTTCGGAAGCTGTGGTTGCGGTGATGAACCAATTCACCCAGACAGCTCCGCCAGGGATCGCGGTTAAGCAGATCTATAATATTGGTCAGTTTATTGAATCTGCGGTTGCAGGGGTAACGGATGCCCTTGGCCTTGCAATTGTGCTGGTGCTGGTGATCCTGTTTCTGTTTCTACAGAACTGGCGCGCCACGGTGGTGCCCAGCCTGGCGATCCCGATCTCACTTATCGGCACTTTTGCCTTCATCAAGGCTTTTGGATTTTCCATAAACCAGCTCACCTTGCTGGGCTTGGTGCTTGCTACTGGCTTGGTGGTGGATGACGCAATCGTGGTAATCGAGGCGGTTTCTAAAAATCTTGAGAGTGGCATGAGTCCACGCAAGGCGGCTATGGCCTGTATGGGTGAGCTAACTGGTGCTCTGATCGCTACATCGCTTGTGTTGATGGCGGTATTTGTGCCAGTAGCTTTTTACCCGGGTGGTATTGGCATCATCTACAAGCAATTCGCCCTCACGATCGCCTTTTCGATCGCCATCTCTACCTTCAATGCCCTGACCTTCTCGCCAATGATGTCGGCCCTGATCCTCAAGTCGGAGCAGCCTCCGAAGCCCAAGGGTTGGGGTTGGACCATCGGTGGTGTGGTAGTGGGCTTGGCCTTCGGCCGCTTCAGCGCCGCATCCTTTGGCGTCGGTGCCTATGTCTTTGGAGTTGTCGTGTTCGGGTTGGCTGGTAGCCGGCTTGCCTCAATTTTTGAGCAATTCAATCGGTTTTTTGCTTGGTTGCAGAGCAGTTATGCCCGCTTACTTGAGGTGCTGATCCGCCGCCGCAAATATGTTGTTGCTGGCCTCGCTGGCGGCATTGTGCTCACCGCGCTTGCTTTCTCGGCCCTGCCCTCGGCATTTATTCCTGAAGAAGACCAAGGTTATGGGGTGGGAATTTTCCAGTTGCAAAATGGTGCCTCTCTCAGCTTGACCCAGAAGACTGGTCTTGAGGTGGCCAAAATTCTCAAGGAAGAGCCAGATATCACTGCCGCGTCGGTGGTGAGTGGTTATGGCTTCAATGGCTCGAGCCCTGATCAAGGAGTTTTCTTCTTCGGTCTTAAGCCCCTTGAGGAGCGCAGTGGAGCCGATCAGAAAGCCCCAGCAATTGTGGAGCGACTCAATGCCAAGCTTTCCAAAATCAGTAGTGGTCTCGTTGTAGCAGCCCAGCCGCCGGCGATCCCTGGCTTCTCGGCCCAGGGTGGCTTCTACTTTCAGTTCAACGACTTAAGTAATGGCGCATACAGCTTCAACCAGCTTGACGCCCTGGCTCAAAAGCTTATAGCTGCTGGAACGGCATCCGATCAGTTTTCAAGCCTCTACACCCAGTTCATCCCCAGCGCCCCAGCATTTGGTCTCGAAATTGATCGCTCGATTATGGGAGCTCTGAACATCGATTTCCAGCAGGCGATGCAGACGATTGCCGTGCTCGCAGGTGGTAACTATTCAGGCTTGACCTATGAAAATGGTCAGGTGCGCAATATCTATGTGCAGTCAGAGGCTTCCGGTCGCAGTACCCTTGAAGATGTGCTTAGTTACTACGTGCGTAACCGCGATAACAAGCTTGTGCAGGTTAGTGAGTTTGCCTCTTCAGAACTCACCAGCGCCCCTCCGGTTATTAGTCACTACAACCTTTATCGAACAATTTTGATTCAGGGTGCTGAGGCGGTTGGCAGGAGCTCCGGCCAGGCCTTGACTGCAATTCAGCAGATCTTTAAACGGCTTGATTTTAATAATATTGGCTATGCATTTACTGGTTTGGCTTCCCTGCAGCTTTCTGCGGGCAACGCCAGCTTGCTGGTATTTGGTCTGGGCATTTTGATTGTCTATCTGGTGCTTTCGGCCCAGTACGAGAGCTACATAACCCCAGTCATCATTTTGATGACGGTCCCCTTGGCCATGCTTGGCGCATTGGTTTTCTTGGCGCTCCGCTCAATCGACCTAAATATATATGCCCAGGTAGGCCTAGTCACCTTGATCGGCTTGGCTGCTAAGAACGGGATTTTGATCGTTGAGGTTGCTGAGCAACACGTGGCCAATGGCATGGGCTTTACAGAAGCGGCCATTTCTGCTGCTGAGTCTCGGATGAGGCCAATTCTGATGACCGCAATTGCCTCTCTGGCGGGATTCCTGCCCCTTGTAGTGGCCACCACAGCTGGAGCAAATAGTCAGCAATCCCTGGGCACGGTGATATTTGGGGGGCTGCTAGTTGCCACAGTGCTTTCGCTTGGCGTTGTGCCCCCTTTCTATGTGGTGATCAAAAACTTTGAGGCTCGCTGGTTTCCTGAAGCCACACCTGAAACAACCGCTTAGGTAATCACCGTGGGCCGCTCCATGCCGGTGCGGCTGCGTATCTCGGCCAGCTGATCGATAGCTGTGATCAACTCGCCGAGGGCCATTTGGGGATCCTGGCTGAGGTTGCCGCTGGGTGGCACATAGCTCTCGAGATACACCCGTAGGGTTGCCCCCTGGGTGCCAGTGCCTGAAAGGCGCAACACCACTCGGCTGCCGTCATCGAGCAGCAGTCGCAGCCCCTGGCCCCTGCTCACTGAGCCATCCACCGGATCGGTGTAGCTGAAGTCGTCGGCGCTGGCGACGCTGCGGCCGGCGAAGCGCTGGCCCACCAGGCTCGGCTGCATCGCCTTAACCCTGCCGTAGAGCTCGTTTGCGGCGTCTGAGGCGATGGCTTCATAGTCGTGGCGGGAGTAGTAGTGGCGGCCGAATCTTCCCCAGTGGGTTGCCATTACTTCTGCTACCGAGCAGCGCCGCTGGGCCAGGATCTGCAGCCAGAAAAGCACCGCCCAGAGGCCATCTTTTTCGCGGATGTGGTTGCTGCCCGTGCCGAAACTTTCCTCACCGCAAAGGGTGATGCGCCCCGCGTCGAGCAGGTTGCCGAAGAATTTCCAGCCCGTTGGCGTTTCGAAGCAGGCCAGACCAAGCTCCTTTGCCACCACATCGGTGGCGGCGCTGGTGGGCATCGAGCGAGCCACACCGGCTAGGCCATCGGCGTAGCCCGGGGCCAAGGTGGCGTTGGCGGTGAGCACCGCCAGGCTGTCGCTTGGGTTCACGAAGCAGCGCGCTCCCAGCACCATGTTGCGGTCGCCGTCGCCATCGCAGGCGGCACCGAATTTGTAGGCATCGCTGCCCAGCAGCAGCTCGGCCAGATCGTGGGCGTAGGTGAGGTTGGGATCGGGGTGGCCGCCGCCAAAATCTTCCAGGGGGATGCCGTTGCGCACCGTGCCCGCGGGAGCGCCAAGCATTTCTTCGAAGATCCGGCTGGCGTATGGGCCGGTCACCGCGTGCATGGCATCGAAGGCCATCGGGAAGTCGCCCCGCAATAGATCGCCGATCTGGTCGAAGTCGAACAGGCGCTGCATCAGCGCCACGTAGTCGTCGACGCCATCGATAACCTCAACCTGCAGCTCGCCGATGCTGCTGCGGCCAGGGGTCGAGAGATCGAGATCGCTGACTCCATCGCAGATCCGATAGCCGCCTAGTTCCAAGGTGGCGGCGTAAATCGCGTCGGTGATCGATTCCGGCGTGGGGCCGCCGTTGGCGCCGTTGATCTTGACGCCGAAATCGCCGTCGGGGCCGCCGGGGTTGTGGCTTGCCGAGAGGATCACCCCGCCCACGGCGCCGTGCTGGCGGATCAGGTGGGAGGCGGCCGGAGTTGAGAGGATGCCGCCGGTGGTGGTAATCAGCCGTGCCACGCCATGGGCGGCGGCCATGCGGGCAATCACGGCGATGGCCTCGAGGTTGCCGTAGCGACCGTCACCTCCCACCACCAAGGTGCCGCCGGTCACGCCTGGCAGCACCTGCAGGCTCGCTTCGATGAAGCTCTCCAGGTAGTGGGGGGTCTGAAATTGGCGGCTGCTTTTGCGTAGGCCGGAGGTGCCGGGCTTTTGGTCGCTGAACGGCTGGTCCAGGGGAATCTGCCGAATGCTCACGGGATTACTGCTGGTCATTGGCCGAATCCACAGGGGCACTGGGGCACCAAATTAGCCCTGGCTTGTCACCCTTCCAGAACTGACTAGCTTCCAAGAGTGCTTGGCTGACTTGGCACTATCGACCAGCTCCTTGGCAGCTGAAGCCGTGATCCATCGCGTCGGCAAGCTCACCAATGCCTTGCTGGGCTTGCCGATCAGAAGGCTGGTCGCTGACGTTTATGGACGGCAATGCCCAGCAGGTGTTGGACCTGATCAAGAGCCAGCCTGGATCAGGAGCCCGGAATCAGGCCAAACACGCCCTTTTTCTCCTGGGGTTTGCTGTCGGTTTTGCTCGGGGCGACCGTGCGGGTCTGCTGCTTGCAGAAGGGGATCAGGTCTTGACCGGCTCGGTTGAGAGCTTCGCGCCGCTCAAAAGTATTGGTGGCAGCTGGTTTGGCCCGTTCGCGGATCGTCCAGATGGCGTCCTTGCAGTTGGCGCCCAGGCGGGGGTGATCCAGCAGCGGATCGGCCATGGTGCTTGCCTTGCCGCAGGCTTCAACTGTGTTGTCTCTGCCGCAGGCGAAGGTTTGGAGCTGGATCTCGCGCAACAGTTCCATGGAGGGATAGGGCGGGTCCTTGGGTGCTGCCTGTAGGGGGGCAGCCAGCAGGGCGATCAGGCCAAGGGCAAGTGCGGGATCAATCCGAGGCGCGGCCATGGTTCCATCGGGGTGGCTCCCATCATGGCGGTCCTGGCAGCTGGGCTACTCCCTGGCGCAGCGGTTGTTGCTGCTGGCTCCAGTGGGCAGCGATTGCCGGGCCCACTAGGGGGGCGGCGATCGCCAGAGCCCCCCGCAACCAACCCTGCTGACGCAACTGCTCTCCCCGGGCGGCTTCGGCGGCCTGCAGGGTTTGCATAGCTGTGATTTCGGGCCGCCGCTCCGCCTCAATTTGGGCGGTCACCCTATCAAGGGCAGCGCCGCTGCAGCCACTACTGAGCAGAGGCAACAACCGCCTGGCGGCTACCCAGGCATCACGCAGGGCCATGTTGATGCCCTGGGCGCGCACCGGTCCCATCGGGTGGGCCGCATCGCCAAGCAGTAGCAGGCCCGGTTGGCACCAGCGCTCCGCTAGCCCCACCTGCACCGTCAGCCGGCTGGGCGCCCCCAATCCGCCGCTCCATTGCCGTAGCCAGGCCGCCAGCTGCGGCGGACTTAAAGCTGCCATCCGCTCGATCCATCCCTCTCTGCTGAGCTCGGGTGTGGCTTTTGACTTGCCCACAACCCAGCCCAGCTGCAAGCCGCCGCTGGCGCTTTCGAAAGCGCTGAAAACCCCCTCGGGCCCCACCAGGGTGGTGAAGCAGCCAGTCAAGGGCGAGGCCGCGGGACTGGCCAGTTGAAACCAGAGCAAGTCGATTGGGCTGGGGCTGCTCTGCAGCGCTAGCCCTGCCTTCTGGCGCACCAGGGAGCCCCGGCCATCGCAGCCGACGACAAGGTCGGCAGGCAGCTGACGGCCATCGCGCAGTTGCACCCCCGCCAGCCGCTCCTGCTGCCAGAGCAGGTCGACCACCGGTTGACCCCGCTCAATCGCAAAGGAGGGATAGGTGCCGGCCAGTTTCAGCAAGGCCTCCAGCAGGGCCGGCTGGCTCACCAGGGTGCAGGGCCGGCTGGGATCGCCGCCGAGGGGCTCGGGGGCGGTGAATAGCTCCTGGCCATTCACCACGAAGCGCCATCCCACCAGGGGCCGGTGGGGTAGGTCTGGAATCAGCTCGAGTAGCCCCATGGCCGCCAGGGCCTCTAGCCCTGAGGGCATCAGCGCTTCGCCGCGGAATTGACGCTCCAGGCTGGTGCCGGCCTCCACCAGTGTTACGGCCACACCGCCACGGGCCAGGAGTAAGGCCAAGCTGGCGCCCGCCGGTCCGGCACCAACCACCACCACCTTGGGGCGGTGGCTCAGGGGGGCACTCAAACGAAGGAGTTGTAGTTGCGAGTGCCGCCGCTCACCGGGTCGACATGGCCCATCAACTGGCTTTTCTTGCTGAGCAAATACTCCACCAGCTCCTGCTGCACGGCCAGCAGTTCGTTGGTGCAGCCGCGGAATGCGGCCCGGTGGCGGATTTCATCGTGCCGGGTGTGGAGGTCGCGCAGCATCAGCTGGATGGCATCCAGGGTGGCTGAGGTGTTGCGGGAGGCCGGCTGGTGATCCATGGCCGCGAGATAAGGAAGGCATTCAGCGTAGGGGCGTTCCCGAAGATCAGCAGTCACCAAACAAGGTGCTGGACACCTGGTGGAATGTTTCAAAGGTGTCCTGGTTGTCCAGCCCGCTAACCGCTAGGGAAACGGTCTGCTGCCGCGGATTGCATTCCACCGCCAGGCTCACTGCCCTGGCGCCATGGTCGGCGTGGAAAGCGGCGCTCTGGCCGTCAACGGCGTAGAGGGTTTCGGGGGCGTGGGTAAAACCGAGCTGGTTGGCCAGCACGCTGATCCCCGCTATTGACTCGCTGAGGCTGCCCTCGCTGCGAATGGCCGTGGTGTACACCACTGGCGCGGCTGGGGTTGAGTCTTCTGCGGGCAGGATGAAGGAGCCGGCTAGGGATTTGATCAGGCTTCCGGTTTTGCCCAAGCCGCCGCTTTTTGGCATTTTCTTGCTCCTCTCGCCGGGCTGATGTGCTGTGCGCCGAGCGTAGGGGTGGATCACCAGATGTGGTGTTTGGTGCTTGTAAGGGCACCATTGGTGTGGCCCAAATTACGGCGACCAGTCCTGCTCAGCTGCGCTGCACCCCACTGCCGCACCGATTCCGCTGCCGTTCCTGTTTGCGTTGCAGCCGGGGGGTGATGCCGAGCTCGGCGCCCTTCCAGAGCCGGTTGATTTCAGCTGTGAAGTGTTCGGCGAGCTGGGGGGAGTCGATCACCAGCAGGGTTTCGTCGTTTTGATGGGCGGCGCTGGGGCTCCAGTTGAAAGAGCCGGTGACCACGGTGCGGTTGTCGATCACGGCCAGCTTGTGGTGGAGCTTGTCGCCGCTGGCCAGCCGTGGTGTGCCGACACTCTCTAAGGGGCGCTGCCAGGGGCGGTTCGCCGCCTCCAGGCCGCAGCGGTGGTCGGGCAGCTTGGTGCCGAGAAGATCGAGCACTTCACTGAAGGCTCGGTTGGCGAAGCCGGGGTCTGCCAGTAGGCGGATGTTGACGCCCTGCTGCTGCAGTTTCTCCATCGCATTACCCAGTCCCTGATCCGAGAACACGAACAGGGCCAGGTCGAGTTGCTTGCGGGTGCCTGCGAGCAGCTTCTCCAACACCACCAGGCCCTGGTGGGGATCGCTGCGGCGATGGGGGGCGAACAGCACCGTCACCGGCGTTTGCCCCACCAGCAGCTGCTGGGGAGCCCCGCCGCCCTTACCCAGCCCAAAGCGGCTGTCGGGCTGGCCACCGGGGCCGTCGCCCCACATCCGCTCAAACTCGGCTGCAAAGGTGTGGGCCAGCTCACGGCTGCGCAGCCGCAGCAGGTGGTTGACGTTGCCGCGGCTGCGGTCTGCCCCCGGATCGCCGTGGATGCAGGAGGGGGTGAAATTGGCTGAGCCGGTCACCACCACGGCCCGGTCCACCACCATGAACTTGTGGTGCATCAGACCACTGCCAGCACTGCCATCGGCGGTGTCATCGATAAGGGGCACGCCGGCCCGCTGCAGGATCGCCACCGCGTCCCCCCAACCGAGGGCCTTGAGCTGCTCATGGCGGGTGCGCTGGTGCGGCGCCAGATCGGCCGGATGCTCTTCGCTCCAGGGGCTGCTGTAGGTGTTTTCCAGCACCACCTTCACCGTCAGCCCCTCCCGGTGCTTAGCCGCCAGCGCTTCGGCCAGCTTCGGCAGAGATAGCTCCTGCACCGCCACCAGGATCTCCCGCCGCGCCGACTGAATACTGGCCAGCACAAAGGCTTCCAGGTCGTCGCCTTGCCGCCATTGACCGTTGATCGGGCTGCGGTAGCGGCTGGTTTCGGCGTGGTTGAAGGCCAGCTCGATGCCCTTGGGCAGGGGCTTGGGCCTGGCTGACTGGCCGAGCAGCTGGGCGTCAGCGCTGCAACCAGCCATAGCCAAGGCCACAAGGCTTGCCCAGGCGAAGGGGTGGCGCGGCAAAGGGTTGGCTATGGCGACTCCGAGCGGTTGAGCTCAGAGTTCCCACGGCGCCTGTGAAATTGGCTGGCCTCAGTGGTGGCCTGGCATCTCGGCGGTGCGCAGCATCACCACAAACCAAGCAGTACCAATCAACACGGCGCTGAGCATGGCGGCTGGCAGGCCGAAGCGCATCAACACAACCGGCACAATCAGCGGAAAGGCCAGGGCTCCCGCCATCGGCGTGAGGGCTACGGCAGAGCGCTTCAGTGCCAAGGCTCGATTTAGAACCATTCGCTTACGGCCTTTTCGGCTGGGTTGCTGTTGTCTTCAGGGGTGGAGCGGCTGAATTCCAGGGTGATGTTGCGCTTCTGCTCGCCATCGGCGGCCACCGCCTCGATCGGGTAAAGCTGCTGACCATCGCGGAAGGGCACCTGGACTCGGAAGGTGCCATCGGTTGAGAGGGGGACTTCTTCACCGCCAATGGTGAGGCGGGCAGCCGGATCGGTGGCCCCGTACACAATCAGCTCCGCATCAGCCACAAGCCAGAACGAGCGTTGACGGGAAGCGACCCCGCCGATGCCGGAGGCGTTGCGGCCACTAGCCCAGAAGCCGGCACCAGAGGTGTTCAGTTCACTGGTGTCTAGGCCGGCTGCCCCCAGCTCATGGAAAGCATCAGAACCCCTGCCAAGACTGCGCCAGCGGGCTGTAGCTGTTTGATAGAGGCGTTCGTGCAGGCCTGCATCGGCTGGCTCCACCGGCGTTGGCAGGATGGCTGGAGCCGTGTCCAGAGAAAAGGGTACGAACTGATCAAGTATTTGCTCGCTGGGGTGCTGGGCCGGTACCCGTGCCACTGAAGAGAAGGCCAGGGATATCCAGCCACCGCTGCCTTTGCGATAGCCGAGTTCGACTCGGTAATCCCGGTCGCACAGGGGCACGGGCAAATACCACTCGGTGGCATGGCTGTCGACCACTACTTCCTGCAGGGTGTGGGGATGGGCCGAGCCACCGGGCAGGCCGGTGACGTCGGCGACACGCAGGCAAAGCTGGGTGGCACCAGTTGCCAGGGCTGAGGCCCGATCGCTTTCAGAGATATCCCAGAACACGTAGGCCCACTGGGGATCGCGGGGCAGAAATACGACACTGGTATTTGCTGTGCTGGGGCGGGGAGCGGGGGGTAGCTCTGCTTCTATTGCCTTAAGACTTATAGGCGTGTCCTCCTCATCCTGGCGATCATTGATGGCTGCCAGGAGTTCATCCTTGGACTTGCGGCTGTACAAGCTCACCCCAAGGTCGCTGGCGACCTGGCGCAGCTGACGCAGGGTCATGCGTGCCAATGCGGTGAGTGCCTGGGTCACAGCGACAGATTTCTTTTGGGATCAGTGTGGATGAGTTTCTCCTGGCAGGGGGAGCCCCACCTGGAGCCGTCAGTGGATGCTGACGGCATCGAGGCTGATTGCCCATAAAAAAGGCGGCCTTGAGGCCGCCTTGGTTTGTTTATGCGACTGGCCTTAGCGGCCAATGCTGCGATAAGGAACCTTGGCGAGGTAATCCATGCTGACGCTGCCGGAGGCTCCGCCTTGGCTGCGCATGGCAGGCAGATTGCGCACCCAGGGGAGGTAGTCCTCGGGGAAGCCGCCACGGCGCTGACGGGAGCGAGCAGGGATCGTTTTGGCGGTGCCGGTGTACACAACTTGGGGGAAGCCCAAGATGCCGCGGTAGTAGGCCTCGTATCGCGGAGTGGTGATGTTGAAGGGGGTTTCGCCCAGATCCCGGGAGCCCACCACGCGGTTGCGGTGGAAGGGAACGGTGTCGTAACCGAAGGCATCCAGGTATTCCTGGCCGTTGAGGATGTCGTCAACCATGCCCTTGACCCCGCGGGTCATCAGCACGGCCGCCCAGGCGATCTCCTCAGACCTGCCGTGGGTGGGGCGACCCAGAAGCTTTTCCACCAGGTGGCGCACCACTCGGTAGTTGCTGTTCAGGTTGTAGAAGCTGCGGGTGAAGGTGTCTGAGAGACACAGGGAGCGAATGAAATCCCGCACACTCATTTGGCCGTCGCGCAGCTGGCTCTCCAATGTCAGGTTGCGGTCGACCTTGAAGGCATAAAAGAAAATCTGTCGATAACACGACTCAATGACCAGATTTAGGTCTTTGGGATCCATAGCCCTGTCCATGGACATGGATTTGGGGTCCTCATCCGAACCCACCCGCAGCGGGTCAACCCGCGAGTTCTGGGTAGTGGGCGCGTACTTCAGGAGGGGCAGGGCCACACGACTTCATCATCCGTCATTGCGGATCGTAGAAGTGCGGCTGCGGCCGGGTTCGGCTGGCCGTGACAGGGCTCACAGTCCGTAACGTTCGTCACCATCCCAGGGGAGACAGGGGCTGGTCGGAAACGGGCTCTTGGGCTGGGGTTTTGGCCCCAGGCTGCGGGCTGTCTAGCAGCCGTGTCTCGACGCAGAAGGACGCCGTATTGGAGAGGCCCTCAACCGTGCTGGTGCGCAGACGCACGTTGGGGCCGGCAAAGCTGAATCGCTCCAGGCTGGCCATGGTTTCGTAGCCGGTGGTGAGCAGGAGCCCATCGCGCTCGTCCATGGCGAAATGGCCTGCCACCGGGGCGGTTTCGGCGTAGCCGCGGTCCCGCAGCAGCAGGCCGGACCGGCCGAGCTCATCGGTGGGGATCAAGCCGAAAATGCTTTCCCCCTCGTGGGCTTCTCCGGCCTTGTCCCACGCCATTGAGGCGTTCCAGGTCACCCGGCAGCCCCCAACGAGGGCGGCGGGATTTTCGCCGTGGAGCTCGGCGATGGCGATCAGGCGGGGGTCGGCTGCGGCGATTTCCACCACCTCAATGAAGGAGCCTCCCGCCTCAGCTCGCCGGTGCAGCAGGTGATGGCTGCTGCGCTGGGAGCGCCAGCGACCGCAGCTAAGGCGGAAAAAGCTGAGAGCGTCGGCGATCGAATCGGATTGGATTTCGCTCACTGGCGTGCTTTGGCTGGGGCGATGATCGCAAGCCGAGGCGATTAGGTCGCCCAGCTCTAGGGCCAAAGGTGATCGGCCCAGGCTGGTGGCCAGTTGCTGCAGCTGCCTGCCCGCCGCCTCTAGCTGCTCCACCAGGACTGCCTGGAAGCAGGGGGAGTCGGCGAGGGCGGGCTGCTGGCTGGCCCAGGCGCGCATCGCGTCATGGCCTGGGAGGGCCCCTGCGGGCTGGTGGGCTGCCATCGCCTGCAGGCTGCGCAGGCTGTGGGCAAGAAGGCGCAGATGGTGCCGCTCCAAGGCGGGCAGGAGGGTGGCCTCCAGCTCCGCCAGTTCCGCTGCTGAAAGCGGACCTTGAACTTGGGGTGGCGGTGCTTCAGTCGTCACGGCGGGGCGTCAGGCGAAAGCCGCAAGAGTGACCCTTCTCCAGGCGCCATTGCACCCGATCCACCTGGCAGTCGGGAAAGGTGTGACGAATGAGCTGCAGCTCTTGGTCGCAGATGCAGGGGAATTGCTCGGCGATGCGCATTACGGAACAGTGAAATTCATTGAGCATCCAGGCTTGAGGGTCGCCGGCGTCTTGGGAACATTCCGCTAGATACCCCTCCTGCCGGCGTAGAACTACCAGCTGCTCCAGCCGCTCAGGAAGCGAGCCGGCGCCGATGCGGTGGCGGTAGGCGTCAGCCTGCTGAATGGCTTGTTGTAGTAGGAGTCCGTGCAGGGTTTCCGGTGGCAGGTTGCCAGCCAGAGATTGCAGCAGGCCAAGGGCGAAATGGTCGCTGCCATCGGGAAATTGCCCCTGGCCTTTGGCGGTAAGGCGCCAGTGATTGCTGGGCCTGCCCGGACCCTCCGCCGCTGGACTGGCCTCTACCAAACCATCATCTTCCAAGCCACGCAGATGGCGACGCACAACCTGCACCGACATCTCCAGATGGGCGGCTAGGTCGCTAGCGGTGGCCTCTCCATGCCTAACCAGCAAGGTGAGCACCGTATCCCGGGTGGATGCCGGATCGGCGTGCTGGTGAATGATTTGGGGAATGGCGCTCACGGCAAAGGCCGGTTGAGATAACGATGCCACGACTGGCGGGAGGTTGGGGATTGGGCCCCACTGGCCGCCTTTGTGTCTTAGGCTCAATTACTAACGAAACATAATAGTTTCGTAATGGTCTGCCGGCAAATCCGTTGCTGGCTGCCGATGGCGCCCCACGCCGAGGTGCTGTTTGACTATCGCCTTCTGATCACCTTCTCTTTCGAGCCATGTCCGACACTCCGGCCAGTTCGACCGCTGAGAGCCCCGCAGGGAGCTCGCCGGCGCACTCCGACAGCTTGGAGGTGATTCGAAAGTTTGCCGAAACCTACGCGCAGCGCACCGGTACCTACTTCTGTAGTGATCCCGGTGTGACCGCGGTGGTGCTTGCTGGCCTGGCCAAGCACAAAGATGAGCTTGGTGGTGCCCTTTGCCCCTGCCGTCATTACGAGGACAAGCAGGCAGAGGTTTCCCAAGCTTTTTGGAATTGCCCCTGCGTGCCCATGCGGGAGCGTAAGGAGTGCCACTGCATGCTGTTTCTCACTGAGGACAATGCTTTTCGCTGTGATCAGCAGACGATTTCCTTAGACGAAGTTAAAGCCCTTACTGCCAGCTGAGTCGGTTTACCTCGATGAGCACTGCAACCGTTGGCGATCTAGTTTCGCAGCCGTACAAGCACGGTTTCGTCACTGATATTGAAACTGAAAAGATCGCCAAGGGTCTGAGTGAAGACGTTGTGCGTCTGATCTCCTCTAAGAAAAGTGAGCCAGAGTTTTTATTGGCTTTTCGGCTGCGGGCCTATCGGCAATGGCTGCAGATGCAGTCACCAGATTGGGCGGCACTGGGTTTCCCGGAGATTGATTATCAAAACATCATCTATTACGCAGCCCCTAAGCAGCAGGAGAAAAAAGCCAGCCTTGATGAGGTTGACCCCAAGCTGCTGGAAACATTTGAAAAGCTTGGCATCCCCCTAAGTGAGCAGAAGCGCTTATCGAATGTGGCAGTTGACGCCGTTTTTGACAGCGTCTCAATCGCCACCACCTATCGCGAAAAGCTGGCTGAGCATGGTGTTGTTTTTTGCTCAATAAGTGAGGCTGTCAAGGAGTATCCAGGCTTGGTTGAGAAGTACCTTGGCACAGTCGTCCCAAGTAATGACAACTATTTTGCTGCCCTGAATTCGGCGGTTTTTAGTGATGGTTCTTTTGTTTTTATTCCCAAGGGCGTAGCTTGCCCAATGGAGTTGTCAACATACTTCCGGATCAATTCCGCCGATACGGGCCAGTTTGAGCGCACTTTGATCATTGCTGAAGAGGGCGCTTCTGTTAGTTATTTAGAGGGGTGCACTGCCCCGATGTTTGATACCAATCAGCTCCATGCAGCCGTTGTGGAGTTGGTGGTGCTCGATGATGCTTCTATTAAATACTCCACGGTTCAGAACTGGTATGCCGGTGACGAGCACGGCGTGGGCGGCATTTATAACTTCGTCACCAAGCGTGGCCAATGCCGAGGCGACCGCAGCCGGATCAGCTGGACTCAGGTGGAAACTGGCTCAGCAATTACCTGGAAGTATCCCAGTTGTGTGCTGCAGGGTGCTGACTCGGTGGGCGAGTTTTATTCGGTTGCCCTCACTAATAACTATCAGCAGGCTGATACTGGTACCAAGATGATTCACGTCGGTCCGAGGACCCGTTCAACCATTGTGAGCAAGGGCATTAGCGCTGGTCATTCATCCAATAGCTATCGCGGTCTTGTGCAGATTGGCCCTAAAGCTGTAGGAGCTAGGAATTACAGCCAATGTGATTCGATGTTGATTGGTGATCAAGCTGGCGCCAATACCTATCCCTATATCCGCTCTCAGCAACCGGATGCCGCCGTGGAGCATGAGGCAAGCACTTGCCGCATCTCTGCAGATCAACTCTTTTACCTGCAAAGCCGAGGCATTGGTTTCGAAGAGGCTGTTTCGATGATGGTCAGCGGTTTTTGCCGCGACGTGTTTAATCAATTGCCCATGGAATTTGCTGCTGAGGCAGACAAATTGCTTGCCCTCAAGCTCGAGGGATCCGTGGGCTGAGCCGCGTCGATCTGTTTTGTCTGTTCGTTCCCCCTTCCCCGCCTTTCCTTACCTGCTGTGATTCGCCCAGACGCCCCGGTATTGCTCGAAATTTGTGATCTGCACGCTCGGGTTGAGGAGCAGCCAATCCTTAAAGGGGTGAACCTCACGATCCGAGCTGGGGAAATCCACGCAGTTATGGGGCGTAATGGCAGCGGCAAAAGCACCCTTTCCAAAGTGCTGGCTGGCCATCCCGCCTATACGGTCACATCCGGGTCGGTTTCCTATATGGGCGCAGACCTACTTGAGCTAGCGCCAGAGCAGCGCTCTCGACTGGGCTTGTTCCTGGGATTTCAATACCCGGTGGAGATCCCGGGGGTTAGCAACCTTGAATTCCTACGGGTTTCCACTAATGCCCGCCGCGCTCAAAGGGGTGAGGAGGAGCTGGACACCTTTGCCTTCGAAGACCTCGTGCGCGAGCGCCTCAAGGTGGTGCAGATGGATCCGGCCTTCTTAGGTCGCAGTGTTAACGAAGGCTTCTCGGGTGGCGAAAAAAAGCGCAACGAGATCTTGCAGATGGCGCTACTTGAGCCTCTAGTGGCGATTCTTGATGAAACCGATTCTGGCCTTGATATCGACGCCTTACGCATCGTGGCTGATGGGGTCAATCAACTCGCTGGCCCGGACAATGCCACCTTGCTGATCACCCACTACCAGCGCTTGCTGGATCTGATCACCCCCGATTACGTCCATGTGATGGCGGCTGGCCAGATCCTGCGCACCGGAGGCAAGGAGCTGGCCTTGGAGCTTGAGCGCACTGGTTACGAATGGGTGGATCAGGAGCTGGCCAGCCTGAGCAGGGAACCTGCGGAGGTGCTGTGATGCCAGCTGCGGTTATGCCAAATACTGCTGATTGGCTCACCCAGCTTGCTGGCGTGCCCCTGCCGGGCCGAAGTCAGGAGGAGTGGCGATTCACAGGCCTGGCTGCCCTTGAGGCCTTGGCGCCCGAACTCTGGAGTGGTGTCGATCCATTCGCCCAACTCAGCTTGCCTGCGGGCATTAGCCGCATCGGAGCTGATCAGACTGAGGGGTTGCAGCAGCAGGTGCTCAAAGCCACAGGCGGCAGCGATGCTTGGTCGGTGCGGCTAAATCAAGGAGCTTCGCCCCGCTGTCTGGCTTTGCGGGTGGCTGGTGCGGCTGGTCCGCTGCAATTGAATTGTGATGCCGGTGCGGCGCCGGGGCTGCTGGCATTGCAGCTGGTGCTCGTGCTTGAGGAGGGCGCCAGCTTGGAGCTGCTGATCCAGCACGGCTCCAGTGGCCCCAATGCCACCAGCTTGGTAGCGGTGGCCCAGCTTGGCCGCGGCGCCCAGCTCAATCTGGGGCTGCTGGCGCCTGGCGATGCCCGCGCCAGCCTGCTCAGCCACCTGTCGATCAGCCAGGCCCCCGCCAGCTCCCTCCAGCTCACCACCGCGGTTGGGGGTTGGGCCCTAAGCCGGCTCGAGCCCTGCATCAGCCAGCTGGAGGGAGCGGCCCAGACCCGGCTGCGGGCCCTGCAGCTGGTAGATGGCCAAGAGTTGGCCGACACCCACAGCCAAGTGCGTTTTGAAGGCCCCGATGGGCAGCTCGACCAGCTCCACAAGGTGGTAGCTGACGGGGCCGGACGCAGCGTGTTCAACGGGGCCGTGCGTGTGCCGCGCAGAGCCCAGCAAACCAACGCCGCCCAGCTCAGCCGCAGCCTCTTGCTCTCCGATCGGGCCCGAGTTGATACCAAACCCGAGCTCGAAATCGTCGCGGACGATGTCAAGTGCGCCCACGGCGCCACCATTAGTCGGCTGCAGCAGAACGAGCTTTTTTATCTGCAGAGCCGGGGTATTGGCTCCGAACAAGCCTCACGGTTGCTGTTGCGGGGCTACTGCGAGGAGGTGTTGCGCGAGCTTCCCGCGGCGGCGGCGGCCCTGAATCCGCTAAAGCTGCTGCTGCGGGACCATCAATGACCACGAGTACCACCCCTGCCGCTGTAGCAAACACCGCCTCAACCTCGCCCAGCATTGAGGTGGTCGCGTCAAATCTTGCTGCTCTCACCCGGCCTGATTTCCCCCTGCTGGCCCAAACGGCTTGCCTTGGCCAGCCGCTTATCTATCTGGATTACGCCGCCACCAGCCAGAAGCCCCGTCAGGTACTGGCGGCCCTGCAGCACTACTACGACCATGACAACGCCAATGTCCACCGCGGGGCCCACCAGCTCAGTGCCCGCGCCACCGACGGCTTTGAGGCTGCCCGGGCCAAGGTTGCTGCCTTCATAGGTGCGGCGAGTGCGCGGGAGATCGTGTTCACCCGCAACGCCAGCGAGGCGATCAACCTGGTGGCCCGCAGCTGGGGCGATGCCAATCTCGGCCCCGGCGATGAGGTGTTGCTCACGGTGATGGAGCACCACTCCAACCTGGTGCCCTGGCAGCTGCTGGCGGCCCGCACCGGCTGCGTGCTGCGTCACGCCGGCCTCACCGAAACCGGCGAGCTCGATCTCGACGATCTGCGCAGCCAGATCACTGAGCGCACCAAGCTGGTGAGCCTGGTGCAGGTGAGCAACACCCTCGGCTGCCTCAACCCGATCGAGCAGGTGGCGGCTCTGGCCCACGCCGCCGGCGCCCTGGTGCTGGTGGATGCCTGCCAGAGCCTGCCCCACCTGCCGCTGAATGTGGCGGCCCTCCGCGCCGACTTCCTCGTCGGCAGTTCCCACAAGCTGTGCGGCCCCACCGGCATGGGCTTCCTCTGGGCCCGCGAGGCCCTGCTGGAGGCCATGCCCCCCTTCCTGGGTGGCGGCGAGATGATTCAGGACGTGTATTTGGATCACAGCAGCTGGGCCGAGCTGCCCCACAAGTTCGAGGCCGGCACGCCAGCGATCGCTGAGGCGATCGGCATGGGCGCCGCCCTCGACTACCTCAGTGCCATTGGTCTCGAGCGCATCCACGCCTGGGAGCAGCAGCTCACCCGCCAGTTGTTTGAGCGCCTGCAGGCGATTGAGGGCGTGCGGATCCTGGGCCCTACCCCCGAGCAACAACCCGACCGAGGCGCCCTGGCGGCCTTCACCGTCGACGGGTTGCATGCCAACGACATAGCTGCCCTGCTCGATTCAGCCGGCATCTGCATCCGCAGCGGCCACCACTGCACCCAGCCCCTGCACCGCCTCTACGGCCTCCCCGGCTCAGCCAGAGCCAGTCTGGGCTTCACCACCACCCCGGAAGAGATCGACCGCTTCGCTGAGGAGCTTGAGGGCACGATCACCTTCCTGCGTGAGCACAGTTAGTTGGCTGGCAATTCGCTTAGGGCAGTGGCGGCCGCTCGCTCACCTGCTTCGATTGCTCCCTCGAAATAACCCGGCCATCTCGGGGAAACCTCGCTGCCCGCCCAGATCACCCGGCCGTGGTTGGCAGCTGCTAGCCGGGCTGGGCCTGTCCAGGTGCCGGGGATCAGGAAGCTGGTAAAGGCGCCGCCGCTCCAGGGCTCCTTGTTCCAGTTGTGCTCCACCAGCTCAAGCGGCTTGGCCGCTTCTGGCCCCCAGTAGGCCACTAGGTCGTCAATGACCAGCTGCCGCCGCTGCAGGGCTGGCATGGCGCCAAGCCTCAGGGCGCGCTCGCCAGCAATGAAGCCGGCCAACACTGCCGGCTGGCCTTCCGGAGGTCCGCTGTCGGCGGTGAGCTCTAGGAACGGCAGATCGCCACTCCCCAGGCCGTTGAGCCCCTGCTCGCGCCAGAAGGGCCTGGCATAGATGGCCAGAATTTTGATCATTGCTCCCATGGGTGAGCGCTGCAGCAGGGCGCTAAGGGCTGCGCTCAGGGGTGGCTCGAAGCGGATCGCCAACCGCAGCGGTGGCGGGATGGCCACGATGGCGCTGGCGGCGTGATGCTGCTCCCCGCTGCTGTCCACCAGGCAAACGCCGTGGCTGTCTTGAACGATGGCCTGCACGGGCCGGTTCAGCCGCAGGCAGCCGGGCGCTTGGGCCTCCAGGGCTGAGGCCAGCCGCTGGGCTACGGCTCCGGCTCCGCCGCGCACCAGCCAGGCTTCCGGGCTCTCCGTCTGGGGGGCCACGGCCTGGGTCCAGGCCAGGTGCAGGATCGAAGCCTCCCAGGGTTCAAAGCCGCCGGAGCCGCCCACGCGGCAGAGCCACTCGAGGGGCAGGCGGGCCAGGGGGATGGGGGTGTGTCGCTCGGCCCACTGCGCCACCGTGACGCGGTCGAGCTGCTCGGCATTGGGCGTGCGCCAGGGCTGGTGAGGATCCACTTGGGCCACCAGGGTGCTGAATTCCCGCTGCAGGTCCTCAAAGGCTTCCAGCTCTGCTGCAGTCAGGCCGAGGCTCTCAGGTTTGAAGAAGAGATGGCTTGACGCAAAGTCTTTTGCCAGGGGCGCTTCCACCCTGCTGCCGCGCCAGTGGAAGACGCCGCGGTCGCCGTAGTGGCTGGCAAAGCGCTCGAGTGCCAGCTCATCCAGCAGGGCCGCGAAGCGGTGGTGGCTGGCGCCGCCCCACTGGCCGCCCAGGTCAATGACGCTGCCATTGGCGCTGGTGCTGCTCAGCATGCGCCCGCCTACCCGGCTCCGGGCTTCCAGCACCCGCACCCCGCGGCCGGCGCTTTGCAGCCGGCGGGCAGCGACCAGGCCCGAGAGCCCGGCACCCACGATCAGCACATCCACTTTCTTAGTTATGGCTTGATCGGCTGGGGGCGTTGCGCTCAGATTGGCAAGCTTTGGCAGCGAGGGCCGTTTGGGTTTCGATGATTTCTGAGAGCCAGGGCTGGCCCGAGTTGTTTCTGGCGGTGCTGGGCGGCCGGGCCCCTGGCTGTCACATCGAGCTCCACGACGTGCGCTTCGTGGCCGGCGCCACGATCGAAGGGGCGCTGCCGGAGCTGCGGCGGCAGTGGTTCGGGAGGCGTGAGGGCCTGCACCTGGACAGCTACATGGCGGTGCGAGCGGTGGATGGCTTCGCGGTGAGCCTCGGGCGCGAGCCGTCCGCGCCCCGGCCCGAGCGGCTTTGGTTTGTGAACCTGGGCGCCTACCGCCCCGACTCCCTAGCGGAGCTGCACCACTTCGGCCTGGTGGTGGCCCGCTCGCCCCAGGCGGCCAAGGCGGCGGCTAAGCGCCATTGGCTGCTTGGCGCCCTGCAGCAGCACAAGGACGATCTGGTGGGCGTAGACGACTGCCTGGCGATCGAGCAGCTGGAGCTGCTGGGCGGCGAGCGCTGGCATGTGCAGCTGGAGCCCCACCCGGAGGGCCTGAGCCAGAGCCAGGTGCCGGATTGGTTTGGTTATCGGCTGATTTGAGCTGGCTGGAGGGGTGTGGCTTTGACAGGCTGCGGGAATCTGTACAAGTTGTACGGATTGCGGGACGGAGCCTGACGGGATCGTTCCGGTTGTGGTGCTGCGTCTGCCCTCCTCCAGGGATGATCAATGGCCGATCTCGCGCTTCCCGCAGCCATGAATATCGACGGCAAGCCCTGGCGCACGATCTGGCTGGAGCCAGATGGCCGCGCAGTGGGGGTGATCGATCAGACCCTGCTGCCCCACCAGTTCACGACGCGCACCCTGCGCAGCTGCGCTGAGGCGGCTGATGCGATCCGCACGATGGTGGTGCGCGGGGCGCCTCTGATCGGCGTGACGGGCGCCTATGGGCTGATGCTGGCCCTGCAGGCCGACCCCAGCGATGGCGCGCTGGCGGCGGCCTTTGAGCAACTCAATGCCACCCGGCCCACGGCGATCAACCTGCGCTGGGCCCTGGAGCGGGTGCGGGCCAAGGTGCAGCCGCTGCCGCCGGTCGAGCGGGCCGAGGCGGCCAGGTTGGAGGCCGCGGCGATCGCCGATGAGGACGTGGCCATGGGCGAGGCCATCGGCGAGCACGGCCTGGCGATCTTCCGGCAGCTGGCGGCGGCCCGCCCCGGTGCCAGGCTCAATGTGCTCACCCACTGCAACGCCGGCTGGCTGGCCACAGTGGACTGGGGCACGGCCCTGGCCCCCATCTACAAGGCCCACCGCGCCGGGTTGAACATCCATGTGTGGGTGGACGAGACCCGCCCCCGCAACCAGGGCGCCTCACTGACGGCCTTTGAGCTGGCTCAGGAGGGTGTGCCCCACACCGTGATCGTGGATAACGCCGGCGGCCACCTGATGCAGCACGGCCAGGTGGACGCGGTGATCGTGGGCACCGACCGCACCACCCGCCGCGGCGATGTGTGCAACAAGATCGGCACCTATCTCAAGGCCC